>Ga0179591_1340140_pt1 | contig 15663 bp, 15 predicted proteins | sample CZOMad2_1_08_16f_FD_182891 | JGI IMG/M metagenome (GOLD analysis project Ga0179591, IMG submission 182891) | Vadose zone soil fungal communities from Angelo Coast Range Reserve, California, USA - CZOMad2_1_08_16fungal (PacBio error correction) | ecosystem: Environmental > Terrestrial > Soil >...
AATGGGGGTGCGGTTAAGGGAAATTTGCTACGTCACAAGGGGGCCGACAAAAGAAAAGAAAATAAAGTGAAAGGAAAGACTCACGAGCCATGCTTAGGAGCGGTGAAGGGTGGGGTCATCTTAGGATTTCGACTGGGGGGAAACAGAAGATATCGGCGCCAGGGGAGGGATGCCAAAGACGCGTGCCCGGGGGATGCGAAGCAAAGGCTCGAAGGCTTGGAAAAGAAAGGGCAGATCTCTAGAAAAGATTGGTAAGGGGGGGATGCTGGGCGACACCGGGGGAGAAACACGAGAAGGTTCCGAGACCGTAGTCTGGTAAAGCTCAAGGGGAAATCCAGGGGCGTGCAGGGATGGCGTCGGGATGGACGAAATTTAAGCACAATGCGAGATCAGCATGGGGAAAAGGACTGGGCGTCTTAGGGGAGGCCAGGTGGCGAATGACGTAACCCAAGTTATGGCAAGAGAACGGTGGGGAGCTGGGACCACCAAATAGTTTCGGGAGGAGGACGCGTGGAATCAGGGTTGCCAAAAAAGGGAGGAATCAATAATGTATGAGGGAGACAAAAGGTCGGAGGAATAACCAGCCAAGGCACCTTTAATCGCCGGAAAGAGTATTTTCAGCAGGGCAGTTCCCAAAGACCCGGGGGGAAAGAAGCTTACGGAAAAGACCCGGCTATCGAAGAGCTTCCATAGAAAACATTTCCACCTCGTGGGGGAAGCTTGCCGAGTAGACACCACGAGAGAATCAAGCAAAGGGAAAGAGGGGGGAAAGCGGGCTTTTCTCCGAACCTGGGAGTCAACGACCAACGCCAAAAGAGGGCAGACGTTAGCCCGGAGGGTCTACCGGACACCACGCTCGAAACAATCCAGTAGGCTCTTAAAAACGCCAGGTGGCCTACTAAGGGGAAGGAGTATGTTACACGTCCTCAGGGGGGGGAATGAAGAGATCGACATAGGACCCTTTGATTGTGGAGAATCTTTCAAAAAAAAGCCGAGAAAACATCTAAAAATAACGGGAGGTAAAATCGAGCCACTCAAAAGAATGAGAGGAAGAGAGAAGGGATGGCATAGAGGGTACTGTCCCGGGGGGGTTTTTTTGAAGTCACGATCACAAGCTGGTGAGGGGCGGGCTTAAGGTGGACCAGGGGAACCAAAGTGAGGACTGGACACTCTTGGGAAGTTGGATTAGTAAAAAAGCTTGACCTGATCGACCAGAGGGTCCACCGAGCACGAGGTTGAACGTTCAAAAGCACAAAAAGGAACAGGACCTGAGGCGCAAACCGCACTGACGCTGCGAGGAGCTGCGAGAAGCTCTAAAGGGGGAAAAACGAAGGGAGGGGGGAAAGGGTGGGAGGGAAAAAGGTTGCAATTGCAAAGGGAGGGGATTGAGTTCTCAACGGCGACTTAGAGAAAGGGGGAGACATCATAGAAGGTGCTTGTGGAGGATGGGGGGGGCGAAACGAAGTTGCTCCAGAACAGGGGCGAAAAGGATGACGGTGGGGGGGATCCGGTAGGCATCCTTCAAAAGAACGGGGAAGGCATCGTAAGGGCGGCAGGAACTTCACGGGGAAAATCGGGAAACGGTGCGTTAGGCCTCAAGGAACGAAAAATACTAGGGGCGGGAGATAACGGCGCAAAAAGATCGTGAAGAAATTACGGAGTCGCTTGAAAACAGCAATCGCTTTCAGGACAGGATGTCTCCTCTGGGGCGGGGTTCGGACGCGAGACGGGAATGGAAAAAAGCGGGATCACAGAGGAATAGCGCGATCGAGCAAAACAACTCTTGGGTTTGGTAGAGGGGGAAAAGAGTAAAAAAAGGTGAAATGAGGAGCTCTGGAGTGAAGTACAAGCACGATGGGCTCCGGAGGGGGCAGAAACCGGGAGAACGGGCAAGAAGAAAAGGGAAGAATTAGGATCCTGTTTATCTCATACGCATAGGGGGTACCCAAGAGCCGAGGGATAAAAAGAAAAAAAAGCGGGCCAGAGGGGTAGTCTCGCCAAATCAGGGATGAGCGGAGGGAACATGGAAAAACGCTCACGGGAGGCATCCTGGCAAACCTGAGCCAGGTTCTTTGAGGGAGGGGGGGAAATCCGCAAAGAGTACTTTGCATGAAACGGTAGGGGCAGCGGCGAAAGAAAACATTGCATTATACTTGGAAAAGCTCCGGTCGGAAGCTTTAGCTGCACTAAAGAGTGGGAAAAGGATGCTGAAACCCGGGGAAAGCTCGGGGAGCCGGTTGTTTCGCGGTATTGACGAGGGGACCAATTGGGCTTCCAACAGCCAAGGTGAAAAAGAACTTTTAGCCGCGTGGGAACAAGAAAGAGCTAAATCAACAGCGTAAAAGGAATACAAAGGGATCGACGAAGGACATAGGATAGCAGAGAAAGTCAAAAAGGGCGCACCGTCCGGGGTGGGCGGAAACGACCTGGCGGGTAAGTGAAGCAAAGCTGAGACACGCCCCCCTGGAAAGACAAGAATAAAGAGCAGAAGAAAAAACCAAACGGAGGAGAAAAAGGATAGAGGGGGGGTGCGATCATCCCAGGGGGAGTGGATAAGAGAGGGGTGATGGAGGGAGAGATCGTACCGGGGGGAAAGGAAAAGAAAGGAGGGAAAAGGGCGTATTCTACGAATCATCAAAGAAATCAAACTTAAGGGAAGATCAAGGGCGGGGGCCTATGTAAAGGCACTCTGAGGGGCAGAGCAGACTAAAATAAAAAGGTTTCAAAAAGAAAACCGGGGCCGTCGGGGGAGGAGGAAAGTTCTCGTCAGGAACCAAAAAAGAAAACTCGAATATCGAGGGGGGTTCAGCATAACGCCAAAGAAAGTAGGGGGAAGCAGGAAAAAAGAAAAGGGGGAAAGAGGAAGCACCCGAGAGGGGTGTTCATTTAATTCCCTGAAGAAGCAGAGAGCCACAAGGGTGGGGGCATCACCAGGGAAACCGAAAGCACTGGCGGCATGTCAGACCCGATAACGATAAAACGCGGAATGGCGAAGGTGGGGGATCGGCTGAAATGGCGTGGCAGCAGAAAACTGGAGGCATCACGGTGCAAGAGAACGGGGCTAGGACCATAGAATACCGAGGCACGGGTCTCGGACCGGAGAATTTAAAGCAAAGAAAGTAGAAGGATAGGGGAATTAAGGTATCATTTCTGGAAAAAAGGCCTTGATGCCAATGTAACGACCGGGGCGAAAATCCGTGCTGGCCGGGCAACTGAATCACGGACTTCCACTCAGATCCTCCCACGATTCCTCCTTAAAAAACCATATGCAGGCCACAAAAGAAAACGCCTAAAAGTTGTTTCCCGCGGTCCATCGGAAACCGTCGGACGAAAAACCGCCAGAGAGGAGGAAGGATGAAAGCGAATAGGAAGGGTGGATGCAAAAAAAAACAGAATACATTTGAAGACGATGAGGGGGGCCGTATCCGCGAACAAAAGGGTTGCGGGGAAACGTTTTTCAGAACCAAGTCAAAGACGAAAGGGGGGAACACAAGGAAGAAGTTCGGGCAGACGGAGGGATGCACCTTCTGACAAAGGTAGCGACGAGAGACCTGGCAGAGAAAGAGCAGGGATAGCAAGAACCAGGGGGGTAGGCCTGAAAAACAGGGACGGGGGGAAAAAATCTAAGCAGAAATATCTATGAGGAACCCTAAAAAAGCGAGAACCCACATGGGGTGGGGATAGGAAGCTGCCGAGTGTCGCAACTCAAAACAAAAATGGTGCTGGGGGGACGAACCTTCAGAGGTCAGACGAAACATATCTCCCCGAAGGAGGGGCTCTCCCAAGTCCTCAGGGGGGGGATTGTCAGCAGTGGGCCTCGGGTGGTGCAAAACGGAAAGAAACAGAGAAAAACCGACCTCTGTGAAAGGGGAAAAACCTTGAAAGAAGCGAAAAAAAAAAAAAAAATGGACTACGCAGACCCCAAGGATGTGGACAGTATTTAGGGAACACTGAAATCCGAAAAAGGTGAAGAGGGGTAATGGGCATCACCACACATCCTGTTGGGGGGAGCGACTAAAGAAAAGAAACCCCAGGAAAATCGGAAAGAAAACTGCCATAACGAGGTAAGTCAAGCAAGGGAAAAACCGCAAAAAGGGGCGTGGGGAAGTGGGAACGACCCGGGGTGGTCCGAGGGGGGGGTGTTCTTGGGGGGGACAGTTAGAAAGAAGGAGGAAGTTTTTTTTGGGAGGAAGATGTACACCAAGAGGGGGCCAAAAGGGGCGAGGAGAGGGTACAAAAAATATCCGAAGAGAAGTGGCAAATACTTCATCAGCGTTGACCGGCGGAAAGAACGCATAGGGGGATTGAAAAAGGGTGGGGCAACGTCACGAAAGGGACTAAGGGGGCGGAGACAATGGAAGGGCGGACTAATGGTCCAGGTGCAAAAAATTCCAGGGACGGAAGAAGAGACGAGGATCCCCCAAAAATACACCTGGCGGATGATAAAAAAAAAAGAGATAGGAGCAGCGAGCGAAAAAAAAACCGAAGAGTTTGAAGGGGTGGGAAAGGGAAGAGGTAGATAGAAAGTTCCGAATCTTAAAGAGGGGCAGCAGCGTGGTTGCGAAAAGGGGGAAAGACATCAGAAGGCGGTGGGGGGCACTGAAGAAACCACCGGTGGAACGGGATCCCGAGGAAAGGAAAAGAAAACCATCTTTTGGGGACTCTCAACCCTACGGAGCATCCCGACGCCCCCCTTATTTACCCTCCGGGGGCGACGGGGATTACGGAGGCCCTTTCGAGGGTGGGTTGCAGGGTAACAAATACGCGAAACAACCAACAAACCTATAAAGAACCGGGACCTTTTGTTGGGGGTTACTACAAGGGGGACGCCCGCGGTCCTAAATCCCGAAGGAACAAGGACGGGACATCTCTAGAGCGGGACATCCTTTTGGTAAATCCCATCAAGAAACCGTCCCTACCTGGGTCCAGGTAAGTCAACAGGATATTCGTAGCTTGGTCATAGTACTAAGGAAAGGGAGGAAAAAAAAAGTTCAAGAAAGAAGGACCGTCGCTTCCTGTCATCAAAAACGGGGGACAGAAAAGAGAAGGGGAAAAAACTTTGCGTCTCCGTGCCGGGAAGCACCGCGCAGGGGAATTTAGGCGGAGAGGTGGGGAACGGGGGAGTCCCGGAGGGGGACGTTACATCCAAATGGAGGAAAAAGCAGGCATATCGGAGTGTACCCCCAAGGCCAAAGGGAAAGAAAAAGGGGAAAACCTTAAAAAGGGCCTCCAGGAACGGAAGCTTCGAGTACAGGGACTACGGTATGAAGGGGGGGACACCAAAGTAGCCAAAATTGGAAAAGACCACCAACTATCAGACTCGGAAAAAGGGACAACAACAGAGGGAGTAAGAAAGGAAGTTGTTGAAAGCCTGGCAATGGGGGTGGCTCCTCCGAAAGAAAACGAAAAAAAAAAAAAGCGCAAAGAAACAAAAAAACAAACCCCAAGAGACGGAACAGAAAGCCAAATGCTTAAGAAGGTCCTGTGGGTTCAGAAAACGGGATATTTGGGGGGAAAAGAACTCAAGATACAGCAGGGGCCACTTGATGCCTCTCTAAGAGTTGGTCTCAAGAAAGAATAACTTCAAAGTCTAAGGAAGGCCTTCTCCGGCGCTGAAGGGGGGTTGGGACATGTGGCTGAAGAAGGAGACAGCGACGATCGAGAAGTCGAAGAGGGTTAGTAAAGCAAGGGTTTGACCATCGATCGCCACTATCCAGTGAAAGGCAAAGTTCTGAAAGGACCGGGGGGAAAGGTGACCACAGAAGATATGCTCGCGGGACAAAAAAGGGGGCGAAGTAGTGCGGCCGGTGCGGGGGTCTAAAAACAAGTAGGAACGGGTGGCAGGTGTCCGAACCAAGGGGGGAACCCGGCGAGGAGAAAAAAAGGAGGGGGAGTTGGCAGGGGGAATCAGGGTTGGGAAAGCCTGTCAAGCTAGGGAAGTTAAAATGAAAAAACCCCACTAGAATGCGAAAATTAACTACCAGAAGAAAAGGCTAACTCCGGATCCCGTAGCAGGAGGTGAGGTTTCATGCTGCTTGGGGTCGACACAACGGCGCTATCCGGAACTTACGTATACAGTCCCCATTGAACGAGCGGGGAAACTCCAGGGGACTCCCCGGAAGGCCAAGGAGTTTATAGGCTGCTAGGGATCGGACTCCATGAAAAAAGCTAAAAAAGCGTGGGGGGGGTAGCCAGGTTCACCAACCCGGGGGAAAGGAGCTACATGAGCTCACGCCAACCAGCGTTATCAGTTGAAAGACAGCAGTTACGGAGGGTGAAACCCACGCAAAATGCCCCATCGAAAGTATGCAGGAGTAGACGCCCGAGCAGAAAGGGGATGGTGGGTTAAAGTCTCGCTGATATGGGTGCACCACTACCTGAGGGGGCGGGGGCCCTGAAAAGTGGGCGAGGAAAGAAGAACATCTCCGGAGCCTTGTTGATCACAAAAAAACCAGGGACCCCGAGTGCAATTCTAGAGAGACCTTACTGGGGGTCATAGGGAAGGGTCCCTCGTTTTGGGTTTCAAGTGGGGGGGATTAGATGGAGGGGAATTGAGCCCGTTTTTCAAGGGGCGGGGAACACCTCCTGCACCGCCTTGCGGGTTCACATGGAGTCGTAAAATGAAAAGAAAAAGAAGAAAGCCATATGGGTTGGAAGAAACCGTGAAAGCAGAGGGGGGAGTTCCGGATGACAGGAAGATGGACGAACTTAAGAACACCACTCCTCGAGCCTCAGCCTTGACGAGACTTGCAGGATCTTAGTGGGGAAACTATTGAGAAGAACATGTGGGGGAACTAATTTTGACGGAAAGCTTTGCAAGGGGGCAAATTTCTCAGAATGCCTGCGTAAAAGGGGGAACTCAGGGATATTTTCAGAAGGTGGCGAATGGCGAACAGGCCCCTTTTCGAATAAGTGGGAGCCGCGGGGATTGAGCCGGCCCCTCTTCGAAAAAGAACAAAAGGGGGGGAAGTCAGTAGCGGCAGAATTCATGGGGCACCAAGGGGGACATTGAGGAAAGTAACGAGCAATACGGGAATAATCCGAAGCCCCCCCGAAAAAAAGATTCGCGAGAAGAACTGGGCGAGTGGAACCAGAAAGAACCGACTATATTCAGGGCAGGGCCCGAGGACCTCCCTCTGAGCGGCCGGGTTTTTCCTCGACGAGACCGGTTCCCCCGGGGGAGAAAAAGCGGGGGGAATCCGGGAGGAGGGGGGGAGGGGGCGACGACAAAAAAAAACAATCGTTTTTTGGAGGAAAGAGGGAAAGCGATTGATTCAGCGAGAAAGAGAGCCTAAAGGGGGCTTACCGGAAAGAGAGCGTATGGTCGGATAACGGGTCAGGTCCTGGCAAGGAGAAGAAATAAGAGGAAGCATATGAAGAGATCGTGAGGACGAGTTGCGTACAGACTCCGCCCCGGCAAAAACGTGGAAAAACCGAAGAATTAGTCACGGAGAACTCTAAATTATTCACGAGCAGGACATGGCGCCCTAGCAATCCTGTCAAAAGGACGAGAGAACACGGACCATGGAGAGGGTGACGTAGATTCCAGGGGTGCCCACAAACTCGTACGAAACTGGATAAAAAAAAAACTCGCAAGGGTCAGGGGGATAAAAAAACGTCTCGTCTGCGAGGGTCTTTAGCGGAAATCCAAGGGGTATGTGAGGAAGTTCTAAGAAAAAAACCATACAGCGATCTGTAAAGGAGAGTGAGAGTTATTGCGAAATCCGGAAACTACCCAAGGCCGAGGGGGGGCCCCGGAGAACCTTTGGCGGAGAGAGGGAGCGATCAGCTCCGTGAATCGGAGAAAAAAACGCACTTGACTTGCCTTCAGGGGGGATAGCGCAGAACGTCAAGGCTGGCGGACAAAGGTAAGTAGATATCAGTACCTGCAAGGCTTGGGGGGGGGGGGGGGGGGGGGGGGGGGGGGGGGGGGGGGGGGGGGGGGGGGGGGGGGGGGGGGGGGGGGGGGGGGGGGGGGGGGGGGGGGGGGGGGGGGGGGGGGGGGGGGGGGGGGGGGGGGGGGGGGTGAAATAAAACCCAATTTATTCGCATAAGGAATCAAGGAAAAAACGAAAACGAAGATAAAAAGATTAGCGATCAAACATGGTCGTGGTTATGATAAAAAAAAGGGGAAAGATGTGATACTTAAAGGTATTTGGGGGGGACCCAAGTCCAAGCCGCGCTGATAAGCGTGTGACCAGAAAAGAAAGCAATGGGAGATTCGGAGTTTCGAGGTTTTCAGAAAAAAAAAAGGAGATAAGAATTGGGAAAAGAGAGGAGACTCCAGGGTTCACAGCGAAAAAAAAAAAATCGAAAAGGGAGATCCGGGGAAAAAAAAGGGGGGATTATGAGGTTTGAGGGAACTACCCAAAAATATGGCAACGGTCATGTCGGGGACGGACAACGCGCGCCAGATCCGGAGGGTCTTATCTCAAGGGTTGACAACAAAACAGCAAAGAGCACTTTGGATCAAAGCGCAAAAAGAAGTCAAGACCAAAACGAAGGGGTTCCGGGACTGAACGCCGCGAAAGTGGGCGCCGGTGACCGACAAGAAAAAGCAAAATGGAGAAAAGGCGGCCTGGGGCGGGCCAATTGCCCTGGAAAGGATACGAAAAAGACGCGGCCAGAAGGGGGGAGGACCTGGAACTTGGGATTGCGCAGTCCTCTTGAAGCGGGCCAGAGTCAGAATACGGGGGGGGGGGTCCCTGATATAAAAGACGACTTGGACCTTTTCTCGAAAAAGTGGCAAGGAAGAGTTAAACTAAAGCACTCCCGAGAATGAGGAGACAATGAAGGTCAGCGAGTTCGAGAAGATCTTCAAATGAAGAGCCGAAAGACCGTGAAGAAAGAATGACGGGCCAGGGTATGTCTCCCGACTGATAGCGTCTGCGACTTCACGAAGGGAGGGAAACGATGGGGGTAAAAACTATAAACAAACCTAAAGCTTCTGCAAAAACGAGCACGAGCCCGGGCCGGGAGACCGGGGGGAGCCACGAAAGAAGAAGCTTGGGTCATATCCATAGGAAAAAAAAGAACCAACAGAGAACAATAAACCTACCTGCTTCATTTGGAGGGGAGACGTGCCATGAAAGAGAATAGACGAGGGGGGAGCCCAGGCGAAAAGTTCAATCCGCGGCGATTAGGGGATGAGGGGATCAGGGATCAAAAAAGGTAGGGAAGCATCGTTCGACCCCCGACGGACGTGGCGGGCGAAAAGGGAAAGGTTTTTTAAAAAGGTGTTTTCTTCCGAACGGGGGCTTCAAAGTTTACAAAAAGCGACGAGCACAAAGAAAGGGAGAGCCCGCGTAGCCCCAGGGGGTGTATTGGCGAAACACGTTCGAACAGAGCAAAGAAATATCCTAGGGGGAGACCCTGGGGGAACTTTACCGGAAAAGGTTTGAAAAAAAAGAAACCATCAGTGCCGGAGAATCCTTCAAAAGATCGAACGAAAGGGGGGCAAGGAGAGGTCCTGAAAAAAAGGTTAATACTCCCAAGAAAGGGACTCTAGAGGAAGATAGGGCACGCAGCCTGGAGCGTGCGAGCGAGGAAGTGGCATGCCTCGAAATTGGGTCGAGGGACTCAGACCGTGCGAACGTTGGGATGAAAACAACGGAGGGGAGAATCCTTTGACTACCTCCACGGAACTCTAATAGGCCAATGTTCAGGAAGGTTCCGCCACAGAGTAAGACCAAAAAACACAACAGGTTGAGAGGGGGAGCAAAAACCCTCCTACAAAAAAGCACTGAGAGCAACTCGCCCTATATAGGCTGGGGGACGAAAGCTAAAAAAGGGAGTTCCGAAAGGTTTTTCTGCTGGGGGGGGGGGGGCGGAGGCGCCGCGAAGAGGGGGCCAGGGCGGGAAAGGAAGGGGGGGGCGGTTCAAAAAATCAGAAAGGCCAGGGAAAAAGGCACAAGGGAACAGAGGGGTAAAAAAAAGAGGGAAAGGGGGGAAAAAGGGAAAGGGGGAAAGAAAAAAGCAAAAGAAAAAGGGGGGTGGCAAAAAGAAAGCGTGGGACACGGGGGGTAGGGACCGCGGGCGACGGCTCCGGGGGACACTTGGGCGAATGGGGTCGTTAGGGGCGTTCGGGTAGACCGGGGCGAACCAAGAAGCTCACAAACACTGGGGGGGGAGAGCTGGATACTCGGGAAGCCGATCACACACTAGGGGGGGAAGGGTGGGTTGGGGGATAGCGTAGAATAGCCCAGGTGGCGGGAAAGCGGAAAAGCGGTGGGAGAACTGAAGAAGGAAATAAAAAAATGGACGGCGATAAACGTTGGGGAGGGGGAAAAAGGGGGAGAAACAAGACTATGGGCTAAATCAGGTCATTGCCTGCCGAAGGGAAGGCCAAAACCTGGTACCCGCCACGGGGACTTTGGTTGAGTGCCTGTGGTAGGATTTGTCTCAAACAATTTTCCCGTTCTTGCGTCCCAGGTGTTTCTCGATCCGAGGGACCAAGCCGAAGGGGGTACGATTCGCAAACGCCCACCATAGAAAAGAGACCATCAAAAAAAGAAGATTAAAAATTCTTGCCTTTGGGGAAATCCGCGACAAAGAAAACCGAAAACACAGAACACTAAAATGATCGGTGCGCGAAGAAAGTTCACAGAAATAGATCGACGGGGCCCAAAGATTGAAAGAGAACCAGGCGGTGCGTTCAAAAAAAAAACATTGTACAAAAAGATTTAAACTTAAAGAAGGAAAGAGGAGCCGGGAAGGCAAGCGCCAAGGGGGGGGGGGGGGGGGGGGTTTTTTGGGTTGCCTTCGATCTGGAGAAAATACGTCCCTACCTCTCTCAAATCCTCCAGGGGATCAATGGATAGATGGGCGGGCAAAGAAGAAGTAAGATGGAAAGGAGGCCCAATCCTATAAGGGAAAAAAGTGGCTCGATGTGGGGGACCGGCAAAGGGTATTTGCCGCCGGGGGTCTCCGGAGGACCAAAAAAGTGAGGGAAGGAAAGACACACGGTTCACGAACTCCCACCCCTTATGGCACTCACAAGAAGAGAAAAGAACGAACTTGAGGGGGGGTTAAAATATAAAAGGTGTTGCGGTCAAAGGGAGATTTTTGTACGTCGTCGACAAAAGAGAGAATAACAGGGACAAGGCGGTAAGAGGACACTCGGGATAGAGCTGTCCTGGGGGGAAGATGGAAGTTCGGCAGGTGGAAACTCAGATAACAGGCGCACCCAACTGAAGGGAGAAAAGACCGGAGAGAGAACAGAAAAGCCAAAAAGGCTCAGAAGTCGTCAATCTAATAAATGGAAAAAATGGTACAGTGGCGGCTTAAAGAGCTTTCGGGGGCACGAGAAAGTGAGGATGTCCTTAGACTTTTACCAGATAATCCCTCAAACGGTATAAAAGTCGGGGACTGATTGGGTCTTGTAGGGGGCTGGAACAAGCACGTATCTGGCCTGGGCGTTCGCCGGTTCGGAGAGCCTGGAGAATCGTAAGAAAAGAAAGTATGGATCCGGGTGGGGAGCCATTGGTCCGCACCAAAAAGAAGAGGGTCGGACATTTTGCGGTTACCGTCAGGGGGGAATCATTCAGGGGAAACTAAAGAGTACCCTACCAAGAGGGGGGATGTCGACCAGCAAGCACCGTTGTCCCCGGAGGTATGATGGAAGGGGCTGCTTGCGCTGCCCTCGACGGAGTGCCTCAACGGGCGATAGAAGACTCCCCAGGGAAAAATTCCAAAAAAAGTTTATTCGCTTAGGGAGGGGAGCTCCGACCGCCATCAGCTGGGAGCTAATTTGTCTAACTCAGCCAGATGGAACAAAACAGAGACATGAGCCCTCAACCCCCAAACAAACCCAAAAACACTTAGCCTAGGCCAGGGAGGTCGGGGGGGAAACAGAACTAATGCCAAAATATTCGGAGTACGGGGGCGGGGCGACGCTGGGGGTATTTTTGTAAAGAAAAGGGAGATGGGACGCGCATAACTTCAAGGACGGCTTTTGGTTGGACGACCTCTTTCGAAAAGCCGCAAAGAAAAAATCGAGATCAAGGGATTCCCCGGGCAAAATCCTCCATTGCAAAAAAAAAGAACCCTTATGGCATCGAACGGTTTCGCTGGGGGTGGGAAAAAGAAATCACAAGCGGGGTTGACTGTGTGGGGGAGGATTTTGGGGAGGGCAAAAAAAAAATGAAAAAAGCCTTCCGCTGCTGGGGGGAATGGAAGGGAAGGTGGAAAAGAATCCAAGTCCTAGTCACCGTTTGGAAAGAGGTTTGCGGTCAAAGCCCCACCCAGGGAACCCCCGGGAACGCACAAAAAAACCGCCGGGAGTGGGAGTCGCAGGAATGCTGGGGCTAGGTGTATGACCGATAAGGAAGAAAATGTAAGATTTTGCGAAATGGGCAAAGGAATTAGGGAAAAAAAAGGAAGGGGAGGGGCCAACAAGGGGTCTCATAGATAGGTCTGGTGCGCATGGAGGGGGACACGTTCCATAAACCGGGGCAGATATGCCCTCAGGATGGGAAGTAGTCCAATCGCGATACGAAAAGGAAGGCCAGGGATAACACGCAGAGGATGCTGTGAAAAAGGCAGACAGTCTCGGTAAGAAAGACGGAACGGGCGCAATAAGCAAAGGGAGTCAGGAGCCGAAAAGAAAATCATGCCCGATACTGGTCTCTCGAGGATCATCCCCCAATAAAGGGGAACTGATGGAATACATCAAGTCAGGGGAGGGGCTTTTTCAGGAAAAGAGATACACGTTCGAATGAAAGCGGGATAACAAAGGGGGTGTCCTCGGGGGCACCTAGATCAAAGAAGGACAGGGGGGGGTGGGGGTATAGGGAATCTTCACGCGGGGGGTAATCAGCGGCTCTAATGGCACTCGCCAAGAGTAGGGAAATGCAGGAAAAAGGGGGGAGGGGGGGGAATTTCCCATAAAGAAGATACAAAAGGCTCAATCATAGGGGATCGAAAAAACTGAGGACGATGCTTAAAACCGCCCAGGTAACTAATCAGGCCTCGTAAGGGGGGCTGAGAAAGGTCCTCCCTCGGAGGATTCAAGGAGCCTAAGGTCTCCCCTGAAACAACATTCAGGAAAAGACTATCAACTGTTGCCAAAGTCGGAGGGGACGGCGGATGCCGGAAATCGGTCTCAGACTACTCTGCGGCGCTCTTCAGTAAAACTTCTCGGGTAGTGAGGAAATGCGGGGGGGGAGATGGGCTTCTAAACAAGGAATTGTGGGGGGGGGGGAGAGTATGGAAACCTGAAAACCAAAAGCATCTGGGAGTTTCTCGGGGGGGACGAGGAAAAGAAACCCCATTGGTCCTACCCCCTTGGGACGGCACACAGGAGATGAAAAAAAGCGGGGGAGAACTCAGAAGTGCCTAAGAGCATGGGGGATGGGAGACCTGCCCAGGGGGAGGGAAAAAAATCGCCGAGAATTCGGCTCCTGGGGCGGGAAAAAAATCCAAGGGGGACGTAGAGGACTACCGGAGAAGAAATAGGGAAAAGATCCAGACCTGGTGGGGCAAGAAGCCTCTTCAAAAAAAGAAAAACAACGAAGGCGAGGAGAGAGAGAGGGGAGGGCAAAAATCCAAAGGTGGGGAAGAAAGATGAGGACGGGAATTAATCCACGTACCGGAGAAAGCAAAAAACGGAGGACCAAAGCGACCGGGATTCTGAAAATAAAAAAAAGGAATCAAAACTGCAAGGAGAAGAGCAGGCGGCGACGAGAAGATGAGAGGGAGCCTCCTGAGGAACCCCAAAAAAGGGACGTTCAAAAAGGGCCGGAAGCGAAACGGAAAAGGGTGGTAGGAGGATGGGATCGGGGAAGAAACCCCCAAAGACCGCCCGACAAAGGCGCCAAAGATATTGATGTCGGTTTCAAACGAGCAGGCAACGAACGAAAGGAAAAGAACGCCAAATAAAACAACCGGGGGACGTTTGCAGTATCAATTCCGAATAAAAGACAATTGGGGACGCGAGGACCTGAAGGATGGTGAAACGAAAATTGTCGGGGGAAAAAAGAAAAAGAATCAGGAAGTTTCTAAGGGTCGGCTTCAGGCCTGTTTGGAGGCGCCGGAAAGGAAAAGCCCGGGCAAACTTAAGGGTCGGGACGAAGATAAAACAAGAACTGCCACGCGTTTTACCATACTTTCTGAGCAGCAGGGGCGTCTAGTAGAAGTGAAGGGATCCTTCAGTATATCAAATAGGGGTTCAGGAGGGTAAATCTTCAAAAAAGTGAGTAGGCCAGGCTAAGACAAGAGGACCGTCCGAAAACAGAAAAAAACGGTGGCGTGCTCACGACTAAGAAGGCTATCACTCGTGTTGTGGGCTGGGGTGAGCGGGGGGTGTGGTTTGGGTGAGGGGACTCTTGAAATATTTCAAAGAAGAGCCAAAAAAGCAAATGGGGGGTGGGCGTGTAATCAAAAACCCCCAACTGCGACAAAAGAGGAACCGTGGGGAATCTGAAAAAATTTCGTCAAAAACACTCCTCGCGAAAAGAAGGAGAGAGCCCGCTTCAGTGGGGGGGGGGGAGGCGGTGGACACTAGTTGAATGCAAGGGAGGTGTATGAGGGCACAGTGTAAGAAATGGGCATTCGCGAGTTGTAGGGGGTGGTTCCCCCACGCGCCTCGGGCGAAGTTCAAAAAAAAGGAACTCCCACGAAAGGAAATCCTGGCTTCTCCCCAAAGAGTGATGCCAAGGAAGAGTTGGTTCCGTCAAAGGCCTAGGTTGTGGGTTCAAGGCCTCACATAGGAGAGTCGAAAAAGGGAGGTGCAAGGAAATTTCCTCCAGTGGGGGGGGGGATGGAACATGGGTGGTGTGGGGTGGATGATGAGAAAGACCCATCAGGGGAGGGGGACTACTCATCCTGCAACGGCCAAGGACTGGGTGAGTGGTCTGCAAAGACATTTTTCTCCTGAAGAAAAATATAACCTAAAAAGAGGAAACTCCCGGAGAAAGAAAGTTCTCCGATTCCCGTCAAGCGAGGGCTGGGGGCGCTCAGGCAGGAGGGTGCAGGTGTGTCCTGGGGGTGGTGGGGTCTACCAACGAAGAAAAAGAAAAAACCGCGGGACAAATGACGGAAGGTGGGGGTGGCGTAACGGTCAACGGAAAATTTGGGGGGGGTTGCTGGACCCAGAAAAAGGGCGTTGGGGGGGGGATGTGGGGGGGAGCAAAACCAACTGGGTGGACAATCGTGTGTGGGGAGGACGGGGTTCGGGGAAAGTGTTTATCGACAAAACCGAAAAAAGGAGAAAAAAACCAAATAAGCAAGGGGGGGGGGACGCCGAGAAAAAGAAGGAGTGGGGTGGGGGGAAAAAAAGCTCCAAACGATGTGTAAGGGGGCGGGAGGGAAAGATGGAACAAAGCCCCCTGGGACATTGGGGAAAAAAAGAAAAAAAAAAAATAGATCGAAGTAAAAAATACGTCAGCCCACGGGCCCGGCGTAAGATAGGAATGGATTGTAGAGGCTGATTTAAAAGTTTCCAGAACTCGAAAGAAGGAGGACCAGGAGGGCCGAATAGGTGCTCCGGGGAAAAAAAGGTGGGGCCAAAGAGGGGAAACTACCCCGAGAAAGCCAAAAGAATGGGAGAGCAGATAAAACTTTCAAGTCCCACGATGAAGGTGTTTGGGAAGGGCGTCGATAGGGGGGGATGAAGAAGGACCAAGCATCGGGTGTGTTGGGGGCAAGAGAAAGGTAACATCCGGA
>Ga0179591_1385998_pt1 | contig 15663 bp, 19 predicted proteins | sample CZOMad2_1_08_16f_FD_182891 | JGI IMG/M metagenome (GOLD analysis project Ga0179591, IMG submission 182891) | Vadose zone soil fungal communities from Angelo Coast Range Reserve, California, USA - CZOMad2_1_08_16fungal (PacBio error correction) | ecosystem: Environmental > Terrestrial > Soil >...
GGGGGGGAAGAGCCAGGGATGCCGGGAGGACTTCCGGGCGGGGGAAAACTTCTTCCAACCGGCCCCCGAAAATAACTATTATTTGGTTTAAAAAAAGAAGGAAACGGAAAGCATTACAGGATGGGAGGGGGAAAATCAACTTTTTTAGGGGGAAATACGGGATGGTTATTTATACTAAGGAAGACACCAGCGGACTGGAGAAAGGCAGAAGTGGAAAAAAGAGATGAGTCAATGCTGCCGTAACAACAGCTCAAAAAAGGAAGCCTACCCTCTCCTAAAAGGTGGGGTGACTGTGGGAAGAAAAAAAAGTTGGAGGAGCTTAGCGTGAAAACTGGCGGGTGGGGGCGTAAAAGTTTGGGACTCACCTGGGAGCGGGTATCTACTTTTAGAAGGGCTCTTAATAGGAAAAAGAATTTGAATTTCGCGGGAAGAAACTCAAAAGCTAAGCAAAAAAAGAAGGAAAAAAAGTATGATCATTCAACTGGAAGAGTATTTCCCAGACGCTGATTATACCTGTGGGCAAAATGCTTTCAAAGGGGTAGGAATCTTGAGACAAGGAAAGGAGGTTTTGGAGGAGACGTAAGTACTTAGTCTACTGATAAGGAAGGGGGGAGTCTCTTTTGGGAGGAAAAAAAGTGTTGTCAGGAGGCACCGGCATTTAAATCCAAAATGGGGGGTGGGCAGCTTATTTAAATTAAGACAACCATGGGGGAAGCATGAAGGGGGGGGGTGGTCCGGGGATAGAAGGGTTATTATGCATAAAGTAAGTGGAAAAGGGGGAGACCACTAAATTCAGGTGGGTTGGATGACCCCAAAAATCACCAATTGAAATATTGAGGCCCATTCAATGAATTCACCACTCAAAGGGGGGAAGAAGGGGGGGGGATGTTGGCAACAGGGAGAAAAAACAAATCAAATGGTGTGGGGCGGGAAAAATTGATGTTTGTTCTATGCAATTTCAGGAGAAACCGTATAACAGGAAAAATTAAAAAAAAGGAAGACTGGGGTTTGATAGAAAAAAGGGAAAGACAAGATCTCCGAGGGAAAAGGGACTCAGTGGGGGGGAAAGAAAAACAGGCAACGTCTAATGATAGTCGGCCTCTTTGGCAGACAGACCTTCGGGGGAAGAAACCTCCATGAGAAAATGGGGAATGTCGCACGTACTTAGTAAGGGGGGCATGCTTGCTTAAAAAGGGGGATGTTGTTTTAGGTGTTCTAAAGATGCTGACTCGACTAAGAACAAAGGATGCGCGTCTGGGGAGCAAAAAGAGAGGGAAGGTGGGGTAAAAAAAGTAGGGGAAGGTGATAGGCTTTTTTTGGGAAAGGAGCCCTGCCGGGAGCGGCGGAAAGGGGGGGTGAAAAGCGCTAAACTAAAAAGTAAACTGAACATTTGATTTTTGGGAAAAGAAAGCTAAATAAGAAACGGAAGATGGAAAGGGGGGCATTGTAGAGCAGGCAGAGCTGAAGGCTGGTATCATGAGAGTTTTAGGAAGAAACGAATGTGGCGGTCCCGTACTCCCATGAAGGGCTATTCTCTCAACAGAAGATAGATAGCAAAACTCAACAAGAGGGGGGGAGTCACACAAGCCCCATGGAAAGGACACCTAACAGCCCATCTAAGATCAAGGAGGAAAAAAAGAGTCTTATCAAAAAATGGCTTGGAAGAGCTTTCCTCTTCTCTTGAAAAAAAGCGCGTCTGACTGCAACAAGGGGTCCCCTGTGAAGTGGAATGCAGGTATCGGAAAAAAAAAAGAGAAACCGCCTGAGATGTTTGAAAAAGAAAAAAGGGGGACCCCCTTAATTACTACTGAATAATAGAGTTTTGCGCAGTACGAAAGGGAAAATTTCTTCGTCGACGGAAAGTCAGCGATTAAAACCCTAAAAACAAGGAAAAGGAAAGCATGCATAAAACCGAAGCGTTTACTAAGTAAGTAGTTAAAATACGTGAACTGAAAAAAAAAGCCGAAGTGTTAAACCTAAAGGGGAGGAAGAAAGCGGGGAAATAATTTGGAGGAGGGGGACTATTCGACCGTGGAGAAAAAAAGAACACCCGGGAAAAACAGGGATACTCCTTCTCTCGTATATAGGGCTCTAATGTCGTTTTATAAAAAAAAAGGAGGAGGGGGTTGGGTAAATTAAAGGTTCTAATAACATGAAGGTTTCATACTTTAGGGAAGGGGAAGCCGCGAAAAATTTGGGGGGGCCTAGTTGTCAAACTCTAAAAAATAGCAAAACAGTCAAATTTTGAAGTTGCCCTCGGAAGAGACTGGGAATGGGAGGGTTGTGGGAAGAAATCCAATAAAGAGAAATAAGGATTCCCAATTGCTTCAACACGGGATTGGCGACTGTCATAGCCTTCAAAAGACAACTAAATCATCAAACGGGGACGTGTCGACTGTGAGGAAAAAAAAATTTTTGGGCAGACCACCTCGTGCAAAAGGGCACAAAAGAAGAAAAAAAAAAAAAAACAAAATCATCCAAAAGGAGGTAAGGGAAGCCGTCCACAGGAAACAAAATTCTGTCATGAGGACCGCACTAATGCAAAATACTTACCTCCTTGGATTGGGGCACAGCGAAAAAAGCGAAGAAAAAAGAAGATCACCAGGAGATCATATTGGCGGGTGAAGCAGGGTGCTTGCTTTTATGAAAGTTGGGAAATAAGGAAAGAACCACGAAATAGAGGAATCGCAATATGGGGATAAAAGGAGAGACCACTCGACAGGGTGGTCCAGCCCGCAAACCGACACCATCGGGAGAAAACAACTTTTTGACAAGAATTTTGAAAAACCGTGGCGGAGCTTGTTCTTATGTTGAAAACGTTTAGGGGGAGGGGGTATCCGAAGAAGGCAGTGACTTCAAGGAAACTCTTCTGAAGTGGGGAAAAGTCCACGTCCATTACCAGGGGGGGTCTCCTTGGTTGGGACCAACATACCTTAAAAGAAAAAGAGAGACAAAAGTGAGAGAAAGTCAAAGGATCATGTAAATAAAAAATTCCTATGTTAAAGGGACACTTTGTTGCGGGGGAAAGGGGCCGTGCAGTACAAGGAAAGAAAGCGGGCATTCCTTGGGGAGAAACAGACTTGATCAAAGAGATCAACAAAAAAAAAAAACAAAAGAGATATTTAGCAGACAAGAAAGGGGTCCGTCACAGGCCTGCCGAGACAACTTCGGCCTTTTAAAGAAACCCTACTTAACGCAACAATGTGCCCGGAAAAAAAAATAGGAACGTAACGCCTTTAATAGGGTTTTTTATTGGGTTGAGGTATTTATTGTGAAGTAAAGGTTGGCTGTATGACCAAGTAGACACCAAAAAGGGGAAAGGTACGTTAACGACAATGGGGGCAAGAAGGTTATAAAAGGAAAAGTCAAAAAAAAAAAGTGACAGCCTATAAAAGCAGCTACACGGTGCACGCCACAGACGAAAAGAACCAAAATGAAAAGAAAACAGAAAATTCAAAAAAAGAGAGGGAAAAAATTTTTGAGATGTTCGGGAGGAGTTTGACCACCGGGGAAGAAAGCTACTTGTAGCCCATATGTCGGCTCTATTACAATAGTGGTTTAGAAAAAAGAAAAAGAACTCAAAAGCTAATCAAAAAAAATAAACAGGATCAGAAGGAAAGAAGATTTCCCAGACGCAGGAAGCGCCTTGGCAAAATGCATGGCAGGGGTGGCATTAATTTGGAGGGAACCTCCTTTGGTGGGGGAGTAAAGGTACAGTCAAAAGAGAAAATGGGGGAAAGTATTTTGTTCGCGTGGAGGGTGGTGAACAACTTGGGGGAGAGAGGAAGTGGAGGGTGATTGGGGGGGAAGGAGTAGGATGCACTCTGACTGCACACCATTGTCTCAAAAAGTGTTCCTGATATTGAGAGGAGTAGGAAGGGCAGATGGGGGGGGGGCGACGTGTTGAAGAAAAACTTCCTGAGTCCGTCACCCAAGCGTAAGAAATTCTTACCTTTAGGAAAGGGAAAATCTTTCACAACCTAGGAAAAGGCGAAGGGGGAGGGGGGCTAAGTTGGCAGAAGAAGAATCAAATTTGAGGCTCACCATTGAGGGGAAAGGGGATCAATTTTCAAGGAAGAAAAGTAGAACAGGAAGAGGGAAAAAAAGAGAAAATTGGCTGGTGGGAAGACAAAAGATCTCTCTATGAGGGGGGGAGTTGTTTTTAAGGAACAGGCAACGGTCGAATTCGTTAACTATTCAATCAAAGGCTTGCCGGAAAAAAGGAAGTTCTGACGTTGGTTCAAATGGGGGGAAAGGGAGGGATTTGGAGAATAAAACGGGCTTGGACGGTGGTAGCCAGAAATTTCTTTGTTTGAAAGCTTGATGATTCCTGAGAAGAAATTGATCTAAAGAGAAATAAGAGGAAAAACCCTCAGTACGGGGAGTGGGAAGGAAATTAATCGGAAAATTTTTCCAAACAGCAAAGGACCAGCGCAGGCTGCTTAATGAAAAAAGCGCGAAAAGTGAAAACTTTGATTTGGTTATAGCTGTTGCAGTGGAAACAAAAGGACCGCGCTGGGAAAAGCCAGGGGAAAAAATTCTGCGAGGCGGGGGGGCCTAGCTGGCTTGTTTAGGAAATGCAGGGGAAGGCTGTGGCGGGCCACGTGACTCCCCTCTAAGGAAAAACAACAAGAAAAGGAAAAGGAGAGAGATAGCAACACACAAGGGGAAAACGTTCACAATTGCAAGCTTTCCGAACAAATTCTAGAGGCAAGCTTACAGCCACACGACTCTGGGGACCAGGCGCTGAAGGAAGAAAGTGCAGATGAGAGAAAACAATCATGTTCACAGTTAAATGTTAAAAAAAAAATTTTTCAAACATCAACCTGCTGCGGCTTCCGGTTGAAAAAGCGCCTAAACGGAGGTACATACTGGGGACAAAAGAAGTAAGAGAAGGGGAGGGCCGGAACGCGGGGTATAGTCAGTTTCTTCGTCGACGAGATGCTAAAAGAGAGGATGAAACTTTTTAAGCACGAAAGCATGCTAAACTACAAGCACACTTTAAGGGGAAGAAATATAACTTTCTAAAAAGTGAAGGGAAGGGGAAGTGGGGTAAACCTAAGGTCTGCCGAAGAGGAAAAAAAAATTAGAAACTTCGCACGTTTCAAAGGAAAGCCGGGAAAAAACACTGATTCATAAAAATCTTGTATCGAAAAAAAAGAGAAGAAGGGCGTTGGGGGATAAAAACAAAGTCAAGAGCTGGGGGATAAAAAATACTTTCCGTGCACAAAGACAGAGCCCGCTAAGGGGGGGAGGGGGGGGAAGTGGGCAAGACGAAGACTTGCCCCTGCGCAGGGGGGAAGGGGGATTCATTTGATGGTGTGTCAAGAGAATGGTCCTACAAAGAATTTTTGCTTCAAGTGGGGTGACGAAATCCGAAATGCTTCCCAAGGGGCGGAAAAAGCCCAATTAGTAAGCATACCCTAATAAAAACTCTCATCAACTAAGGAAGGGTTGTCGCTGTCGCGTGGAAAAAAGTACGGCAAAGGGATGTTTCAAAACGAAGGACGTCAATCTGCAACAAGGGAGGAACCACTCCTGGGACTAAAAGAAAGAGAAGGAAATCTACCGTAAGGGGAAAATGACGCCCCAAAAGGGAATCCTAACTAATGAAAAAGGACGTTAGCATAAGCATCAGCTCTGGTAAATCATGAAGGAAGGGGATTTACCTTTGAGAGGGGGAAGGAGGATTTGAGTTCTTTGCGAGGAACTAAAGAAGAACAAAGGAAAGGAGGAAGAAAAGTGTTGAATGGCGACAAGGGAAAAAGAACCGGTGGTCAAAATGTAATGAGACCCCCATCTCAAAAAAAACGAGGTGCCAACTTTTGGGGGGAAATGGCCGTGGAGGGGGCGTATCGGTAGGAGGGGGGGGGGAAACTGTTAGAGTGCGCAGGACAGCAGGGGAAAGGCAGCGGCGAAGAGAAAAAAATTCTTCGGTTGAAAGAGGACCACGTCCATGACGTTTTGGGGGGATCACTTGGAACAGCCAACATACGGAGGAGACGAGAATCAATAAAAAAAATGGCTGAACAGGATCATGTAACGAGGGAGAAAAACTCAATAGGGAAAGGGGGTTGACGGGAGGTGCCGTTGCAATGAAACTTCCGGGAACACGAAGCGGCAGGCCTAGTCGGATAAACCTGTGGAGAAAGGAAGAAACTCTAGAAAAAAGGAGAGGATTTAGTCAGAGAAAGGGGAAGGCCTTCCGAGTGCCGGACCCGTCTGCCGTTTCCTGCACCGGCCCAGAAAAAACACCAGTTTCCCTATTTTGGGGGGGGAAGTACATTATGCCGAAAAGGGGGTGACAGGGAGTTAGGATTTATTGTCTGGAGAGTATTTAGCTCTTGCACGACAAAAAACACCAACTGTCATGACTTTAAAACCTGCAGACGAGTTAGAAAAAGTCAATGCTACTGGGAAAAGAGAGGGAAAAGAAAGTGCACCACACTCATAGGAGACCCCCTTTGTAAAAAAATGGCCCACGAAACCTCCCATTTCAAAAGTGAAGGGACGCAACCTTTTTTAGATGACATTTTGGGGAAACGTGCGTCGAAAAAAGTATGGCACCACTTGCCTGGGGAAGAGGGGGTTCTTTTCTTTAGAAAAAAGAAAAGAACTCAAAGCTAAGCAGGAACGGTCAGCTAAATATGATCATAGGGGGAAGTACCTTAGGTCCCAAAAAAGGGGGGGGGGGGAGGGGCTAAATGCATGTACTTCGGAGAAGAGTTTATGAAGTGTCGTTCATGGAACGCCTTTTGGTTTTTCGTCAGAAAAGTAGTCTCCTTCTAGAGGGGGAGAGGGGGGTCATGGGGGGGGGGTGCCCTTGTTAAAAAGGGGATTTTGTGAAGCCAAAATTGTTTCAGGAGAGGGATTCTGGCACTCAACATTTCTCCATGAGGGGGAAAAGGGAGGGTGGGTTCAAAAAAAAGGCGTTAGTGTCTTAGGAAAAATAATTGTAAAACGGGGAAGGAAGACATTCATTTTACTACTAAGGGTTGGGATTTCGTAAAGACAACAATTGTGAAGGAGGAATTGTGCCGATGCATTGCGCAAGCTTGCAAACATCAAAAAGATCTACAAAGGGGGGAAAAGAGTTGGCACTCTTCGCAAAAAAGGCAATCAAATTTGTAGCAAAAAATGTAAAGGAGGAAGGGGGAGTTTTTGTGGGAAAAAAGGAAAAAACCGAAGACTTTGTCGGGGAGGTAGATACAGAGCAGAGAGGGAAGAGGGAGCTAAAATGAATCAGTGGTTTAAGGGACAGGCAACGGTCTAAGGGGGGGGGACTTTGGCATACAAAGGGAGGAAATCAGACCCTGACGTGCGGAAAAGGGGGTTCGAAAGTTAAGTATTTTGAAAACTTCTCAAACGTGGGAGGGGGGGCAATGCGTGCCTAAAATTGGGGAAGGGGTGGGCTTTGTTGTAGGGGGGAAGAAACTCGACGAAGAAGGAGAGAAGAAAAGGGATAAACAGAGCGCGAAAAGAGGAGGTTCATTCTTAATTAAGAATTGTTGTTGACAAGAAAGGCCGAAGTCGGCTCCTTGAGAAAAGCGCTAAACTGCAGGAACAAATTTGTTAGGAGTCGGGGGAGTGAAAGGGGAACCCAGAAAAAGCGACTGAGGGGAGAAAAAGAGGCGCTGCGGGGAAACCTTGCGCTAAAAGAAAGGGAAAAATCCTGCATTGTGACGCAGAAAAAAAGGAACCATTATTTTTTTGCTAAAAAAAACGGAAGGAGGGGAGGAAAAAGGGGAGAAAAGGGTCAACACGGAGGAAGCCAAAACGTTCAAATTTGCAAAAAAAAACCCTCTAGAGCAGGACGTAAAAAAACCCACAACTCACTCAGGCACGACTGGGAAAAAGACTTTCCCAGCGGGGGAGGGAAACCTTCTAAAATCGGACTGCACCGACTCATAACAATGTTTCACTGCAGGTTGATTTTCAAACATCAAAGGAAAAAAGGCCCTTGCGGGGTGGGGGAGCAGCTAACTGGAGAAGGAAAAAACGTAATAGAATTTTGGGGAAACAGTCTTTTTGCCGCTTGTAGAAAGACGGAAGTCACCTCAATCTATTCAGAAAAAAGAAACAAATCCCTCGATTTAAGGGGAAGAAAAAAACTACAATCACAAGGGGGAAGAAAAAGGAAGGGGCGAAAGTATTTACTAAAGCCAAGAAGTGGTAAACGCGAAAGGGAGGAAAAATTGTGTACTGCCAAAGCGAGGGTAATACTTCGAAAAAGGTCTAAGCACCCGTTAAAAACAGATCATCGAGAGGAGAAAACTAGGCAAAAAGGGGCATCTTCCTTAGTTAGGGAAGGGAGTTCTAAACAAAAAATACTTTACTTGCACAACATCAAGGGAACATTTGATGGGAAAAGCAGCGAAGCGTGGCCAAATAGAAAGGGAAGATTGGGGAGGCATTCACGGTGAAAGCTTGCGCAGAGAAGAAGGGAAAGAAATTCAATTGGGGGGCAAGGAGTTTGTTTGACGAAATCCGGGATACTGAAGGAGGGAACACTGAGAATCGGGGCTGAAGGAAAAAAACCAAGAGAAAAGGGACCCCACCTCTCATCAAAAACCAGACTGAGCAATGGGTTGGGTGTAGAGTGCAGCAAAAATTTGAGGTGGAATACAAGAGAATCTTCACCAAGGGCACAAATAAAGGACCAAGAGACCTTTTCCAAACTGAAAGCCGTCACCTGAAGCACAAAAAAAAAAGGATTCAGAAAAGCAAAAAACGACGGAACCGGGAAGGGGGGGGGGGGACGCGAAAAAGCCAATAAAAAAGAAACTATCACCATGACTGATCTAGGGACCTTTTCGCTGTAGGGGTTTCTTTTTGCGCGGTGGGGCGGAAAAGAAAGAAAAACTAAAAGGTTTGTCCATAAAAGTAGATCCATCGCCCGGCACCGGTGAAAAAGGGCCTTACGCCCCACCGCCCGCAAAAAAGCTAGCGGAGGAAAACTTTTGTTGACTGGGGTTCTGGGGGGGGGGGAAAAACAGGGGGGCGTATGAGGAGGGACCTTTGAGCAGTTGCTGGGCTCGTCTTGTCCAACGTCAGCATGTACACTTCTATAAATAACTCTGCTGGAGGTGGGGGGGCGACTGAGGTTGGTGGAACGGTTGGTGTCGGGGGAAAATATGATAAAGAAAGCAAGAGAAGAAAATAAAGGTCCCTAAAAAAGTGAAGAAGAAAAGGGGTAACACTAGGAAGAGTTTTAAAAAAAAAAAAGGAAAAAGGTTTCGGAAGTCGGCCAAAAGTTAACGGCCGAATTGGGGGGGAGAAGCGGCAGGCCTTTGAGAAAGGATCTTGCGACAGAAGAGAAAAAAAACAAAGGAGGGGGAAAAAAAAAGGAAGGTCAGGCAAGCTTTGGGGGAGGAAAAGCGTTTTTACACACGAACGGGAAAGAACCGGCCCCTACTTCCGAAAAGGACCCTATTGATTTGGGTGGGGGGGTGAAGGGGAAAGGCATGAACCGACAGTCAAGGTGAGCACTTTTTAGGTATTGGGGTTTGGCTGGGCAGTTCGACAACCAAGTGAGACACAAAAAAAAGGACGTGGACAATAGTTAGAAAGAAAGGAGAGAAGGAAATGCTGCAGAAAGACAAGATAAAAGTGAAAAGGAAAGAAAAAAAAATTTTTCCAAAATGACCGCCGGCCCATGTCAAAAAGTTGTCTGCAGAACACTTTTGAGAAAAGTACGGCCATTTGGGGGAAAAAGGCGGCGCGGGCTCTAACGGTAAAGGGGGCAAGGAGCTTACAAGAGGGGGGAAAGGGGAAAAATGCGAAAGAAAAAATACATCTAAAAGGTCCAGCTAAGAAGAGACGGGATCGTCCTGATTTCCCATAAGAGGGGGCAATTCTGTCAAGAGTTCAGGAAGGTTTGAGATGGGGAGGAGGACCGCCTTTTGGGGAAAAAACTTACCTTAGTTCAAGGAGCGGTAGTTGGAATGAGTGTTTCCTCAGGGTGCCATTTGGTTGGGGGGGGAGGGGGGGGTAGAAAAAAAAAAAAGAAAAGAAAAAAAAAAAAAAAGAAAAGAAAAAAAAAAAAAAAAAAAGTTGGGCGTGTTTAGGGAAGGAGACCGTTAGGTGTCCAAATTTGTTCGCTACAAGAAGACAGCGACAACAAGATGGAGAAGGGGGTCTTAGGGTGGGTGAAACGGCTTATTGGAAAAATAAATGGGGGGGGGGGACCCCCCCCTTTGGGGGAACGGTTTTTGTGGGGGAAAGACTTCCAGGTAAGAAGAATGATGATGGAGAAAAAAGCGGAATCACATTGAATGAAAAATCACTCTAGGGAGGAACACATCAAGGTGAAGGAATAAATTTGACTTGCAAAAGAAGGCCAACCTAACAAGAAAGGGGGAGACAGTACATTGTAAAAGTTCAATTTGGGGGGAGGAAGCAGTCGACCCGGAAGAGACACCGAGATTTTGATACAACGCATAGTAGTTGGGGGGGGAGGTCCAAGATATCTCGATCGAAAAGGGAGGGATGGTTCCCAGGGGGGGGAAAGAAAACAGACGGGGGTGAAAGGAGGGAGGCCGCTTTGGCAGATCAAAAGAGGAAAAGGTTACCACGGAAGCCGGGCAAAAAGGTTTAGCAGTTTAATTATGGATTAAACACTTCTTATTAAACGTGGGGGGCATGCGTGCTTAACGGGTCAAAAGAGGAAGGGGGGGGGTGTGGGAGTTGTGGGGATGGGAAAGAACGAAGAAAGTGAGGAAAGGAAAGGGCTTACGCGAAAAAGGGTCATAGTATTCTTCAAGGGTGCACGGGTGCGCTTGTTCACCTCAAAACTTGATGTTTAAAAGGGACAACAGCAGTTCAAAAGTAAAATTTGGGAGGAAGTCAGGGGAAAGTTGAAGACGCGTGGGAAAAAGGGGGATAAATAAGTCGCTGCTGAAAGGGGGGCTTGCTCTAGATGTTCTTGTGAAACTGTGGCTGGTCACGTGAAAGAAAGGTGTTGGTTGATATCTATAAAACAGGAGGGAAAAGAGAAGGAAGAGGAAATTGCCACATGCGTTAAAGCACTAACAAGCCCCTCTAGAGCAAGATGACCAAAAGCAAGCGACTTCTTTATCAAATGGGGACGGTCCTTGCTGAGCGGGGAAGGGTGGGGGGGTCCTAGAGTTAAACGAGAGGGTCAAGTTGAAGGGTGCACTGAAGGGGGAAGGGAAACATCAAAAAGGAAGCAGAGTGCCTTGATGTAACTGCAGTGCCCCTTAATGGAAAGAAGTCCTAGATGTTTGCGGAGAAAAAGAAGAGGGATTTTAGCAGAAAGGGCCGAGAAGGCTAGGGGAGAGAAAGGACGATTGTAAAAATGCTAAAAACTACAAGCACACGTTTGGGTAAGTGCGAACTGTATTTAAAATAAGAGGGAAACGGCCCGAGTGGGGAAAAAGAGTACTCCGAGCACGCCAAAGGAGGCAGAAAGGAGGAGGGAACGTTTGCCTGTGAAAAAAAAAAAAAATGATTCATTTTAGCTAACTCCTTCAGAAGAGGTGGGGTACTAAATCAACACTATCGGTGTCATCTTCCTGGTAGAGGGGGAGCAAAAAAAGGGGACTTGCACAACTAAATGGTAAAAAATTTGAGGCATATGAACAAACTGCCAACTAGGGCAGCGGCTTCACTGGGAGGGGGGGGCACGAGGTGGGGCGCAGGAAGAAGCTCAGGAAGACATTCAAGGGAAAAAAGGGTTGGGGGGTGGGGTGCGAAAGATTAGTAACTGAATGGGAAGGGACTTCAAAAACGGAGAACAATGGTGGCTCAAAAGCAGAAGAAGGGGAAATCTAAGACTCCTGGACAAGGGGGGGTGGCCTGTCCGATTGTTCAGAAATAACGCAACCAAGGGGGGGGGGATGAGGTTGAGAAGCAACAAAAAAAGAAACCCACAATCCAGTCCAAAAAAACAAGTGTCACAAAATCAAAAATCCTTGGGACCAACGAAAGAGAAAAAAGTAAGGTCACCTGACCGCACACAAAGGGGAGGGACTGGAACCGCTTGTTAAAAAAGGCCTTGGACAAGGGAGGGGGCTCATCAGGTTTCCTGGAAATACATGGAGATGATATTTAGCTTTAAAAGGTCTTATCTTGGAGGGCAGGGCGCTGTCGAAAAAGGAAGAGGAAAGCCCGTGGGGAAAAAACACGTAAGAAAGCGAAAAGGTGGTCCAAAGGGAAGCCACCGACCGCCCATCTAAGAAAAATAATCGCGAAAGGGGGGGGTAATGAGGTGGGAGCGGGACCCAGTGGCGGGGAGGGAAAAAAAACCGTTTTAGCGGGGTTCTAAGGACTGTCACGGCAGCATTTACGAAGTCTCATATTGTACCGTTTTCTTCCGTCTGAGTGGTTTCGCTGCAGGTAAAACGTCCTGAGGGGAGGTTTTGTCGAAGGAGTACAAGAAGGAAAATGAATCCCTAAAAAGTGAGAAAAAGGGAAAGCAATGTAAAGGCCAAAAATATTTTATAAACCAATAAATAATTTACGAAGTCGGGGGGGAAGAAGTGGGTAAAAAAGGAGGAGGGGGGCAGGCTTTGAGAAAGCGGAAGATAACTGGGGAAAAAATCAACAAAACCCCGTAAAGATTTAGGCAGATCAAGTCAAAGAATCGCCGCTTGCGGGGAAAAAAAGAGGGGCGGTTTCGAGAATCACAGCAACCAGTTCCAAGGGGGGGATTCACTTGAACGGGGACGGTAAATGAGCCTTGGGTTCACATTTTGATCAAGGGGGATTATTGTCTGGATAAAGGGGGAAGGTTCGACAAACCAGGGGCAAACTGGAAAAAAGAAAAACAGCAAAAGGGGACAACCCAAGGGGGAAACCTGAACTTAATTCAATGCTTGCAAAAAGGACACGATAACCCTCAATTCTAACCCGCTTCCGCAAAGTTGGAAAAATTCCAAAGGGAAAAGAGAAGTTGCGCGCTGAAGAAAAATGTCTTGTGGGCGGGGGCAATTTGGACCGTCAAAACGGTTGCGCTCTGGGCTCGAGAACACTGGCGCTTTCCTTTAAATTCTTCTTGGTAAAAAAAGACAAAACTCAAAAATGGGGTAAAGCGAAATAAATGGGAAAGTTCCTGGGAAAATGAGTCTTTGTTGAAGACAAAGGCGGTAATTAATTTGCAATGTGAGAACGGTCTCATGACCTGCAATTAAGGGAAGTACGTAGTCTACTGAGAGGGAGGGGGTGGAAAAAAGGCGGGGGGGGGGACACTTGTGCAGAGGGTTGGTGAAGCCAAATTGTGTGCAGGGGTCTTGCTACCACACAGGGAAAAGAGGTGTATTACAGGGCTTGAGGGCGTAGGGTATGAGGGAAGAAAGGGGTACGTTTTGCGGGCCAAACTGGACATTCAGTTACTAATCCTGAGGGGCGTCACCCAAGGGGATTCCCTTGAGGCCAAGGAATAATGACTGACAAATGGGGGGGCATCTACAAAAAAGGCACTCTGAGAAAAATCAAATTTGTAGCGGCTTTGAGGGGGTGTGCAAGTAAAAGGGGTTTTAGAAGAAAGAGGGAAAAAAGAGGATACGAAGAAAAGGTGGATTCAAAAGGGATTTATAAGACAAGATCTCTCAGAAAGGAAGGAAAAAAAACAGTGGTTTTCCAGGAAGAAGGGCGAAGTATTTAACCTAAGGAGAGTTGGCAGATCAAATGGCGCGGTTTACCAATGGAGGAAGGGTGAAAGGGTGAAATAAGTAGAGGAACGTAAATTGTAACGTGTCTTGTAGTGGGGGGAAAAAAGTTTTAAAGAGTGGGAAGGTGAGGGTGTTCTAGCATCGGAGGACGAAAAGAAGAATTGATATACAGAAAGACAACATCTAGTACGGGATGGGACAAGGAGAAGAAGTAAGTAGCAGGGGAAGGGGCGCGTTTTTCAAAAAAAAAGAGAAGAAGGCGGCGCCCTGAAAAAAGCGTAAACTGGCAGTGCACACGGTGGACATGGTGATTTGGGGGGGGGGGAATTCAGAGCCAAGGAAAAAGAAAAGGGAAACCGCCAGCGGGAATAAAGAAGTCGCTGACTGAGGCTGAGGAGAAAAAAACGTTTTCTGAAAGCGGGAATTGAGGGTCACGTGACTCCATTATTGTGTGGGAGGGCGTCACAACAACAACGGAGGAAGAAAACCCACAATCATTGGGGAAAAAGTCACGGGAAAGAAAAAAGAAAACGTTAAAAGGGAGAAAAGACATCTATAGCAGGTCTACATAAAAAAGAAGCTTTGCCCAGAGGGAGAAAGGTCGCTTTCTTTGGCAGGGGATGCACCGACTCGGGAAGGGTGTGCACTAGGGAAAGAGCTTTGGTCAAAAGACAAAGGAGGCAAAGGGGGGGGTGTGGTTAAAAAAGCGCTAAAAAAGAGAAGGTACAAAGACGACTAGTTGGAGCAGTAGCGAGGGCTCTTTATATATCATTCTAGACGTCATCAGCAGAGAGGAGGAACAAAAATCACGATTGGAAAAAGGGAGAAAACTACAAGCACACGTGGTGAGGAAAGATGTATTAAAAAAGTAAGAATGGTGGTAACGTCCGACGTTGGGAAAGGTCAGGCCGAAGCGTCAGCAATGTGAGAGGTTAAAAAGGGGTTAGGAAATCACCCGGGAAAACACTGATGAAGGAAAGAAAAAAGATCCTCGAGAGGAGCTGGTATAATGGCAGTTGTATCAAATCCACACTTCTCGGGGAAAACCTGGTGAAAACCAACAGGGGGGAAGGGGGAGATGGTCAATCAATGGGAGAAAAATGTGCTTTTGCTAGTGGGGGGAGAGGTGCCAACTAGCAAGGAAAATGGAAAAAGTCTCCCCTTGATGTTGTGCAAAAAAAAAGAGAAGGGGGAAATGGGCCTCGGGTTGTCCGAGTGGTATAAAGAAAGGAAATGATGTCTTCCCAAGGGGGGGAAAATTCCCAAGGGGAGACTGCCATCATACCCTAGGAAAACCAAACGCATCAATCAAAAAAGAAGGCAAGGGGGTGCTGGGACATAGACTGGCAAGGGTGAGGGGGGGAACCCCCTCCGGGAATGTCTGCAAACAATAACACAAATCCTTTCTAAAAGAAAAGGACTACAGAAGGTTAAAGGGAAAAGACACACACCAAAAGCGGGGAAAAAAGGGGAGTTCACACTACTTACCAGGGGGGACATTTTTCCCAGGAAAGGCTCAATCAGCGTCTGGGATCAAAGGAACCAGGATGATCAATATGAGCAGGGGGGAAAATGGCGAGGTAAGGATTCTTTGCCTTGGGGGAAATCTTGTGTGTAAGAGGGGACACTATTTGGCTACAGTAGAAAGCCACCGTGGAAGCCCACCGCAAGAAGAGAAAAGGGGGCGCAATAAGGGGGGGAAAGGGGGGTGGGGGGAGGGGGTCATGAAAGTTCGGAGGGTGAGTTTATCTTGCTGGTTCAAACGGCTGTAAAAATGCAGCATTTAAAGGGAAAGGTTCTAACTCTTCTGCAGGGGGGGGGAGAGAGGATAGGTGGTCACGGAAAAAGGTGGGTGGGAATCAGGAAAGATTATCAAGGAAAAAGAAGGCTTCGCAAGACAATAAATCCCTAAAAAGGGGAGGGGAACACTTTCAGATCATGGGGGAAAAAAATAAATAGGGAAAAAGGGGGGAGGGGTCGGGTCCGGAAAAATGAACCGAACGTAGAGAAAAACAAGCGACAACAGACCTAA
>Ga0179591_1280860_pt1 | contig 15659 bp, 16 predicted proteins | sample CZOMad2_1_08_16f_FD_182891 | JGI IMG/M metagenome (GOLD analysis project Ga0179591, IMG submission 182891) | Vadose zone soil fungal communities from Angelo Coast Range Reserve, California, USA - CZOMad2_1_08_16fungal (PacBio error correction) | ecosystem: Environmental > Terrestrial > Soil >...
TTTAAAGTGGGATTCTGATCCTCTCCCTCGTAATTCCTGGAATTAGGGGGGGGATCGCGAGCCTTTATCCTGTGGAGTCATCCGAAGAAGTAAAGGGGAATCCATATCGGCGAAAAAAAAACTTCGATGACGAAGACTCGATCCCTCGAAAGTGGAATCAAACGGCCCAAAGCCAAGTCGTTGTATTTCACGAAACCCAACAGAGGCGACCCGACCATGCCCGTAGCTTGCTCTGAGTGCTCGGAAGCATATTCTTGAAAGTCCGAAATTCCGTTATCCGGAACCGCCGCTTACACTACAATGTCTTGATGGTCGGTGACGGTTCGGAAGATTGACCGGAATACAAAGAAGGGACCTATTGCTCACGGGTTCTATCTTGACCCCGGGGGGGGGCCCTATGACGTATGTGGCGAGAGAAGTGCTCTCACCAGGGACGCTTTGATTAGCGAAGAGGTCCAGACTTCTGACCCAGTGACGGTGCCCATCTGCGAGTTTGCTGCGTAGGGGCTCGGGAAAGGGCTAAGGAAGAAAGGAGAAAAAGGACCGCCTTACGCCTTGACGGCCAAGTCGAAAAAAAATTTTATGTGAAACCCTTACGTGATCGCGGCAGCGAAAAGCAAAGCGGGGGAGGAAAAAAGGCCTTTCTAAGGGTTGGGATCGAGACTCCCAGAGCAAGAGGTGCTTTTTCAAGCTTCGGACCTGGGAAGCAGAAAGACGCGAACGGCTGTCGACAAGGCTATGATATGAGGTAACCCATCGGCGGGGGAAGACAATGGTGACAGAGATTTGGGGGACTTTGCAAGATGACACGGGGCACACGGGAGACTGCAAAAAATTGCACCGGAAGGCGCGGAATGCCACACAAAAACAATACACAGGACACCCGCCAATACAAAAAAAAAAGCATTGACGGTACAAATAACAAAACAACATAGGGGCGGGGGGGGGGGTGGTCGGTGAAAAGGGGAAAGTGGGGGGGGGGGGGTGCTCACTCTGCGGGAGACTGGGAAGCAGGACTCCATCACAGGCGGTGTCTGAGAGAAGTCACGCTGACAGCTTCTGGACGAAGAACAACAAATGCCCGCTGGCCCAAGGGGCGGCGAGGCAAAAACGAACAGCCGAATGAAAGGAATAACGACAAACCAACAACTACCAGGAAACAAAGAAAGAGAACTCAGAGCCATCGGATGTCAGGGAGGGGAAACGTAGGGAACGAATATACAAGAGGCCTGCGCACAGCCCTGAAAGAGGAAAGGGAAGCAAGGCACCGAGTACGATCAGAAAAAAAAAAAAAAAGGCTGAAGGGCAGGAACAACGCCGCAGCAAGGTAACAAAGAGACACAAAAGCGAGAGGTGCCGAAAGTTTCATTAATTTCCGGAAAACCGAAAAAAAAAACGAAAGGGAAGGATAGATCCCAGCGCACTCACCTAGCAAAAGGGAAAGGGGGAGGTCAAGGCGCCAAGAGGTTGAAAAAAGAATTGGGAAAGCAAAAGACAAAAAGCGCGCAAAAACACCAAACTAAATTACGGAAAAAAGACATCTAAAAAAAACGGGGAGAAAGAGATAGATGATCGTGGTTCCTCTTCATCGCGGCGAATCTGGCGCGAGTTCGCCACGCAGAGAAGGAGGTCTGAAAAAAAAAACATTTGCCCAAACCACATGCGAAAAAAGAAAAGAAGGGGTTTATTGTTTTGCGGTTCGCGATCTCTAGCCGTCCGGAAATGGCTGGGCGGGGTGGTAAAAACAGGCCCGAAGGAGAAAAGGCGTCACTAACGCCTGGAAGCGGGGGGGGAAAGGTCGGCGTGTTCCTAAGCTCTTCAGAAAGGGGGAGGTTCTGAGACGGAAAAAAAGTCGGAAGGGACCCGGGGGGGGGAAGTAAAAAAATTGATTCAGTGCGGATTAAGAAGAAAGGGAAGGGGGGAGATCCTCTAGACAAAAAAAAGCAGAGGAAGGAAAGTCCCGTTGTGGGGAAGGTCGGAGAAATTCGTGATTGGCGGGCCGTGCATTTGGACTGTCCGCCTCGCCGCGAGGGAAAAGGCAAAGGCCGGGGTGGGTAACGTAACAGAAATTCAAATCGAGCGACGCCGAGGCGGCTTGGGGGGGGGGGGGGAGCTGCCGGAAGTCCCAGGTGACCAACAGTGCGGGGGGGGAGTTTCATGCGTGAAAGTGAAAAAACCCTCATCGCTTCCCTCGGACCGGAACAATCGGGGGAAATCCGTGAAAAAAGGTTGAAAAAGAGAGGTCCCCAAAACCAAGAAGAGAGACTCAAGGACAAGCGTATCGGGTAGGGAATGGCGTAAAAAATCCAAACCATTGCGCTTTGTCGATAACAGCGGCTAAAAGAAATTCCGCGGAGCCGCGGCCGCGATTTTCCAGAAGGCAGTCCCATAAAAATGGTGGCGACCATATGCAGTCCCTGCCTCCGGAACGGCAAGTCAGGCGGCACAAAAGGAACTAAAGAAAAAAAAGAAAAGAGGAGAGGCCGCACCCGATCACAAAAACGGCTCCAAAAGTCCCTTGTTTAGAGTCCAGCGGCGCTTCGGGATCCGGGTTGACATCTGAGTGCGCGCCCAGAAAAAAAGGGGCCATCACTGGGTGCAAGAGGAAAAGATAGCCGGTGATCCTTACGGTTGGAGAAGTTCAAACGACCCGGCGCACCAGCCCATTAATCTCTTTACGGGACCTGGCATAACGGACATTTGTCGAAGAGTAGGGCCAGGAGACTCCCAGCGACATGCTGCGCGCAGGGTCACATAGGGAAGTGAACAGATACGCCGTGTCGGGACAGAGTTTGCCTCGAACCAAACGGGATGAGGGGGGAGACAAGAGGGACGCGAAAGTTCAGAGGGCGGTCTTACATCGGATAGCAGGTAAACAGAAGAAAAACCGATAAGAACGTAGCTCTTCTGCGACAGCAGATCCAGGAACGTCGTCACGCTGTTAAGGAGCTTATGCAAGGGGCACGCGGGGAACGCGCGCAGTGGAATCGTTTCGTTGATTAGGCAGGCCCTCGAATCGCCATACCGAATCCGTTTTGGGGGGGGAGGGCGAGAAGGGAGTCATCGAATTCGCGGTGTCGGATCACCTACCTTCAGGGAAAGGGGTCGAATGGTCCTCCTGTCGGGGCCGTGCTGGGGGAGGGGGGGGTCCTGTAAACCGAGGAAAAAAGAAAAAAAGACAGCTACAAGGAAGATGGGAAAGAGGGGAAAAAATTGGAACTTCTTCGGACGTCGGGCCGCACAAAGAAGGAAAAACTTGGAGGTTTGGGTCTTGGGAGGGAACGCACACCCAACCGCGGATAGATCCCTTATGGCAGTACCATGGGGAGGAACGTTTTGCCCGAGTTCAGAACAGGAAAAAGGAAGGTAAGGGGGTAAAAAGTAGTGGGGTGGTTGAGGTTTCAATTCCATTGCGTCAGGGCTTCAACCGGAAAGGGGATTAGATGAAACAGTCAAATACAACAGGGCCGCCCCTAAGCGTAACCACGAACCTGGACGGAAGAAAGAAAAGCTGCGGTTAATCCTGGACGTGGGGGAGCTAACTAAATAGGGGAGGGAGACTTCCAGGCCTATTGACTCCAGGATTTTGGTGGACTAGAGGTAAGGGCTGGCTAAAACGGACTGATCATCGGGCTCACTCCCCGCAAGGCCTTCCTTTGGGAAGCTCAGGACTGTTGTTGGCGGGGAGTCTGTCATGCAAAAAAAAAAAAAATTATCTGGAGGGTGGGTTCTTCAAAAGCCCATCTCATGAGTATGAGGGGAAGGGGATAGGGAAAAAAGAAAGGCTGGGGGGGAAGATGAGGGACACAAGGGGACAAAAAAGAGAAAGAAAACAATAACATTAATTCATTAACCGGTCAAATATGGGGAAAATAGAAAGAGAAGGACTAACACAACAACTGGAATCTGGAAAAAAGGGGTAATAGGGAAGTTGGAAGGATGAAGGGGGGAGAACGGAGGAAATTTTTTGGCGGCCTGTATCAGAAGCTGTCAAAAACGCGGTCCGTACAAAGAATCGAATAAGAAGAAGACTATATGGTTCTTTCAAAAAAGGAAGACGAGTGTCTTAGGGGGGTAACGCCGACCGCAGGAAAACAAACTGAGAGAAGGAAGAAATAGGGGCCTGAAAAAGGCTTTAAAATCCAGGTGTCTTGAGGCACAGGCCTCTTCTCAGTAAGAGTCTTGACCCGAAAGTCTTCGGAAAGATGCTGTCCTCAACAGAAAATAGCTTTTCAGACCCTCTCCAGGATCGAACACCGCAGCCGTGGTCTTACTAGGCATTGAGAGGACTGTTCTTACTGCGGATGGGGGGGGAGGGGGGGTAAGGGTGTCGGTCATGAACTTCTTTAGACTGAGAAGGTGCACATGGCAAGGGGGGCAACGACACAAAGTCCAAGGAATCAACCAGTTTCTCCGACTGGAACTTTGCCGGGGTTTGGGCCCCCTACGGAACTGTATTACGGAAAGAGGATCAGGTCGGGGTTCCTGGGCGCCAATCTCCAAAACCCGAAAGCGAAACTTTTCATGCAGGTCAAAAAAGGAGTAGACGGGGGGGGAGGCTAGGACGTCATCTTTCCCAAAAGGGGGTCAGAGGGGCCAAGGGAAAGCAGCGGCTTCACTATCCGGAGAGGCCCGCTTTGAGGTACCGGTAAAAAAGACTGCGGAGGAGAAGAGGAAAAGCTCCGATAGGGGAAAAGTTAAAATAGGGGGGGCGTCCTAACATCGAACTCGCGAAGCCAGGGCCTCTTACCTGAAAGAGAACGCGCGTGTGCGGGGTGAGATAGTAACCCGGAGAATCCGGGGATCAGAAGAAAAAAGAAAGACTATGAAGGGGCGAGGGGGAGGAACCTGCTATCTCTATGTTACCTCTAAGGAAAGCGGACGTCAAAGACCTGGAAAAGAAGGGAGACGGGGACTCCTTGAGTCAAAAAGAGGGGAGCCTTCAGAGACGCACCTAATTCCCCCGAGTGACCAGTTGACCATTCGCGGTTCGCTCAAAGGGAGAAAGGGGCCGCAAGAAGATTACAAGGGAATGCCGGACTACCTCCATCAAAGGGGGTGAGGGGGCCTTCTCCTATGTCAACCTTCTCCAAATCCGGGGGCATTGGAGTGCAGCACGCTGGAAAGTGCCGGGAAGAGGGCGGAGGAGAGCACCTTCTTTCCACCGAAAGAATCGCTCTGCAGATCAGGCTGAACAGGGATCTGAAAGGATGCGTAGGGGGGGAAAGGAAGGGGAAAATGGGGTGCGCGGCTGCATTCAAGGGGGACCCGCAGAGAGGGCATCTTTCAAAGTTATGTTACAGGCCTGACGTATAGGCTGCAAACGAAAGCAACGCCGCAGCGCTAAGGGGGAAAAAAACGAAGAAAAAGAGGGGGAGAAGGGAAACGGTCAGTGGGTTCCAGCTGAAGAGCCAGACTCTAAACTACGGTCGCTTTGCGCAGTGGAAGAGCTGGGGAGAAAATGGAGAATTTGGGAAAGTGAGATTTGCCACGTTTTTCCTTACCCCTGGAAGGCCCGAGAGGACTCGGAATAGAGTGAAGAAAGGGGCATAAATGGGCGCATGGGGGGAAAACTGAGTTCCGGCAGCTGCCGCCGTCGCGTAAAGCTGTCGATTCGGCGAAGGAAGAAATATTAAAAAAACGCCGGCTGGAAAGAGACGGAGATTGCTGAAATACCGTAACATGCAACCTAAAATTAGGGCTCAGCCAGAAAAACAAAAAGAGGGGGAGATCGAGATCAGGGAAGGGGCGCCCATGGATGAGACGTCGGAAAGCCGAAATTCAGCTTCAGCTCAAGACACAATGTCGGGAAATTGCATCCCGACGACGGCGGGAATCCCCACAAAAAAAGAAGGAACGGCGTGAAAGTCTAAGAAAAAGAAAGTGGAAAGCCACATTCGAGGCCTCCGGTGGAAGACCTGCGGTGGCCTTCAAAAAAAAAAAATCAAAGGTGTAAAGGGGAGGAAGGGGAAAAAAGCACGCTAACTGAGATTGCGGCAAGGGCAAAGGAAAAGAAAGGAGGGTAAGTTCCCCTATAAGGAGAAAAATACCGGCGCCATTCAAAGGGCTCGCATCCAGCGGAAGAAAAGCAAATGCATATTGAATAGAAACAAAAAAAAAGAAAAATAGGAAAGGGGGGGAATAGGAGCAGTCTGGATGAGCGCGAGGAACCGAGGGGAGCATCAGTCGGGACCAAATCTTTCTTAAAATCCTTATTTGAAAAACCCCCTGGGCTCCGTAATTGTGAGGAGGGGGGGAAAGAGGAGGGGGAGAGCGAGCACTCCTGTCTTTTTCGGGGATGGGTTGGTAAAAAAAGGAAACCCGCGGCCAAGTCCTTTTGCGTCATCCACTTTATTGGCGAGCAAAATTTTCCAGTAGGGAGGAAGAGGGGGTCGCGATGCAATTGAAAGGGGGGAGGCAGTAAGCAATGGAAGTCCGCGCTATTCGTTCTGGGAGCAGACTCCACGGGGGGGAGAAAGAAGAGGGGGGGGAAGCGATTATCTCTTAATTCATGGGTTTTTTTGGGGTGCGTTATTTTCGCCATTGTCTTCTAGTTAAGCAAAAAAGAGCACGGGGGGGGGCAAGAGGACAAGATTGCGTGGGGCCGAAGCCTCTTTCAAAAAAAAGGTGTGTGTGGGATGCGTACGCCGACGGGCGTTGCCAGGAAGGGAGTGAGCCAAGACAAATTGCGAGAAGGATTGAGGGTGGGGACATGCGTTGAGAAATTTCCGGTTCCGAGTCCCCATAGCGGGCGTCACGTGGAACAACAGGTGACAAAGAAAAAAAAAGGGAGGGGAAAAAGTTGAAAACACGTGGGCTCGTCGAAAAAGGAGGATTGATTCGCGGATGGAGTCACAGTAAATCCACAAAAAAAGGGATCAAAAAGGCGCAGGCGCTTCAAAAGGAGAGAAACCGAATGCTGCTTTCTCCGCTGAAATCGTTTCCACGTCAACCCTGTCAAAGAACCCGTAGAAGAGGAGAGACCTCGCCAAGCAGAAGCGTGTCTCCCACAGCATCTGAGAAAATCCCAGAAAGAAAAGCATCGCAGATTGAAGGGACACCCTCAGCCACTTCTGATGTCAGGGCTGGTCCAACAAACGTCCCGAGAAACTTAAAACGGCAAACCAAAAGAATCCGGGTTAATCCCGGAAACCAGATAGGGACGACATACAACTCCCCTCTCAAGATCCCTTAATCAAGTTATCGGCGGTCCCTTATAAGTAAGGGAGAGAGACGCAATCGCGAGGAAAAGGAAAAGGAACTTCGTCAGAATGGTCATTTGGAAAGCCCAGGAATTTGTGATGAACCCGCGGTAAAAAAAGGAGGGAGGGTCTTCCCGTCATCGACTACTCGTAGCAAGGGGGGTCATCTCGGGAAAGCCATCGATATCAGGCCGCGCTCACCACAGCAGCAGGCCTTATCTCATGCCGAACCGGGGGGGACGGATCTGATGAACTTGCAGCGGCAAGTACGACCCACTCTCTGGGGGGGGGTATCGGCGGAGGATCATTGGGGAGTATAGCCATACTCTGAAAAAGGGGTGAGAATTGCGCGACATAGACTTCCGTAAGAACGCTCAGGAATCATGGACCGGAAGGAGTAAAGCTGCGACTCCGACGAACGGGCAGCCGGCTGAATTTTTTCCTGTGGCAAAGACGCTGCACCCTGCCCCAAAATCTCATCTTCCAAAGAAGGGAAAAGGGTAAAAAGCGTGACGGACGGCGTCAAGAAGGCCGAACCATAAGGGGGCTGGGGTCGCGGGTGGGGGGGCTCTGAGAGCCCAAGGAAGAGAGGATCAGGTCCCAGGCTTTCGTCAAAAAAACGCAGCACCGGGGGGAAAGGGCCAACAGTCACCTGAGAACTGTCGGGATCAGTTTGGTCGTTGGGGTGCGCCGAAAAGGAAAATTGCAGATCAAGTGCTTGAGCGGAGCACAACAACGCCAAAAAGGCCAGCGTCCTAAATAAAAATAAGAGGAAATAAAGGGGCAGGGGCGTCCTATGCGTTACAACTGGGAAGGGGGGGCCTTTATTTCGAGAGCCCTATTCACTCCTACGCTGTTCCTGTAGTCCGATAGTCCTCGGGGGAGGGAAAAAAAAGTAAACTGAAGCCAAAACGCCGGACTAAGGTCTACTGGGGGTCTTGTAAGGTTATATTTCCAACCACCCGCAAAATTAGAAATTTGGCGACCATCTCAGAGGAGGAAATTGCGCTGGAAAACCGCTTCGGTTAAAACCTCCGCACAAATGCGCCCGAATCAATCCAGTAAGTCAAACAACCTCTCAAAAATCGAGAAATCTCACAACCACTTATTAGGGAGGGAAGGGGCCTAGGGGGACATCTTGAGGTGTGTGTAGTGTCAATTCCTGCAGAGTGAATCGAAAAATGTTAGATCAGAGGGAAAAAAATTCCCCCTTCCTCTTATCAGCAGAGAAGAGATGGGCGGGGAACGAACACCTCGCCGACACGGGGGGCGAGGGTGAAGCCCTCACCAAAAAAAACCGTTCTGGAGAGAGTCAGGAGGAGGAACGGCCAAGAAGATGAAGCAGCCGGCTTGCTGTATCCCTGCAAAGGGAGGAAGGAATCCAAAACTTCAGAAGAGGGAGGGGGCGGATGTCCTCCCCCAATGGACGTTTCGCTACAGGAACACCCAAGAGGGGAGAAACAAAGGTTCGAGCCCGGAGGGTAACGCTTGACCTGATTGCGGGGGAGGACCGGTAAGTATTGCGGATTAGTCATGGGGATCTTAAAGTGAAATAGGAATGATTGCCCTAAAAAGGAACAAACTGAAGCCCCATTGAGAAAGGTTCTTCCCTGGGGTGTACGGTGCTTACGGTGCGGACGAAAGAAATGACTGTGGGTCGGGGGGAGAGGCGGGAAGGGCTGAGAACCAGATAGCCCGCTGGTTTAAGGGGGCGCTAGCCGCCATCGCCTCCTGACGATACCCAGAATTGTGAGGAGTCGGAAAAATCGTGGCGATTCAACTTCTTCAACCAAGAAACGAGGGACCCGAGACCTAGCGTTCTGCCCTCTTGGGGCACTTGACGGTCGGGTCACGGCCCTCCGATCCGAAATCGGAAAGAAGAAGGGAATATGCCTCAAAAGGGGAAAAAGAAATCCGCGCGAAAAAGAGAACTTCGCGAAGAAAATCTGGCCGCTACCTGCCCGCTTCGAGATCTCATGAAAAAGTTCGGCAAAAGGGAAAAGAAGGGGATCTCCCGGATCCGCGCCTCGAGCCGGAAGTGAAAGACCCCTGCTATGAAAGCATACCGCTCTGAAGAGGGAGTCTCCAAAGTATCGGTACGCAATTAAGAATGGGAAAGGGAAAAAGAAGTTTAGGCCGATCGCACAAATTCCATGGAAAAGAAAACGCCTCCTTGCGACTAGAACTGGGCGCTTCAGAGCTAGGAATCTCGAAAGGATAGGAATAAGGGCAAAGGGGGAAGGACCCGTTCAGGGGCGGGGCGGGGGAAAAAGGGGTGTCCGAAATCTCCAAAATCCTGTGGGGTCCTGGATTGCGCACGTCTATTGAAACTTGAGGTCAGTAAAGAGGAAAGGGGGAAAAAAAGGTTAACTCTCCGCAGGTGACAGGTGAAATCGTCCCATCGGGACCGGGGGCTGCGTAGGTTTCATTCAGACTCTGCGAGGTCTGGTTGAGACGGAATTTGGGGAGAGCGACGTTCGGAAGGGATGCAATGGTAGCAAAGGGGGCAGTGAAGGATGAAAATCGAAGAGGGCCTAAAGCCCCGGGCGGTACGCGCGTTGGTCGCGCGTCTGAAGCAAGGTACGAGGGGAGGTCAAGGTGCGGTCCGGAGCGAAGAGGAGGAAAGGCTTTGGGGCGACTGCTTGAAGAGCGTCATCGCGGTGGAGACAATGTTTGGGCTTGGGGAAATTACGGTATGATGTCGATGAAAAAAAAAAAAAAAAAAAAAAACCCCAAAAACACCCAAACAAAAAAACACCCCACAAAGAAACGCGAAATCAAAAAAAAAGGTCGATAAGGGCTCCACATGGGAGAGCAAAAAGGAAGCCGTCGAAGGGATTCGATTTAAATGTGGGATACGCTATACTACCAAATCTTTAACAATTCTTGGAGAGGCTGCGATGCCGGAGGGACCTGAACATCACGCCGAAATGACACTAATAGAACCGACAGACAGAAAAAAACGATGCCAAGATCCAACTTGGAGATTAGAAATCGGCGATGCATCCCTCCGGAACTCATATCGGCGGAAACCGGCTTCAGAATCCAACTCGAACAAAAAAAAATAACAGCGATCAGAAATACAGGGAGGAGGAAAGTGCGTTCAAAGAGGCCCGATAAATCTGCTCACAAAAATAAAAGTGTATGACTCACAAGACTGTTTTGCCTCCGGTGGATTCTTCCGAACGGGACGAGAAGACCAGAGGAACATCAACTCCGTCCAGCCTTTCTGGAACGGGAACCATGGGATGATGGCGTCGAAGAATTGGGAAAATAATCGAGGAAAATCCGCGCTCAGAAATCTCGCGCCGCCAGCGGGAAAAAAAGGCTAAAAGAGGGAAAAGAGAAAAGAATTAAGGGGTTACCTCTTGCTCCTGAGGCGCAAAAAATGACTAAAAAAGGAGGGTTTTCGCGCTATCGGAAATTACTTCGGTCTTAGATCGACAGAAAAAACGGAAAGTTGTTGATCGGGGGGGGTAAGGACTAGAAAAATCCGGGGGCTGGGGCGGGGGAGGGTGAGGTTTTCCGCAGCCGCAGGCCTCTAAAAAAAGAGGGATCGACGGGCACGTTGGGGAAAAAGGGACGCGTCGGAGGGTGCCTGCAATACTAAATTTGGGAGAAAAAGACGCGGTCTGAAAGAATTTCCCCGCATAACTATGAGGCATGATCCGAGCGTAAAAATTATGCGAGCAGAAAATGATGGGAAGAAAGATGGTTGCTGCACGGTCGTCCCGTCAAACTGGTAGTTGTGGTGGGGAAAGGGGGGGGGAGGGGGGGGGGGGAAAGGGGGGTGGCAGGGAGAGCGAAGATAGGAAAAAGACGGACAGGGAGGGGAAGTAAGGAGGGGGGGGGTGAGAGAAAGAGGGGGCGAGTGGGCTGGAGGGTGAAAAGGGAAGGGGGGGGTAGTGGGCGAGGGTGAAGGAGAGCATCTAAGACGAGGGGTAGGGCGAAGGGGAGGTGAGGGGGGGTAGATAAGAGCTAGTGGGGTGCAGGAGGCGAAGGAAAGAGGGGGAGGGTGGGGGTGGGTGATGGCGTATGATAAAGAAGTAGTGTGGGGAAGGGGGGTAGGGTTTCATAGGGGGGGGGGGGGGGGGGAATGAGGGGGGGTGAAGAAAACGTGCGTATGGGGGTGGAGGAGGTAGGTGGGAGGGGTCAGGAGGGTAGTGTGCGGGTGGGATCAAAGCGGGGGGGGGGAGGAGGGGTTAGGCGTAGTGGTATGGGGAGGGGGGGAGGAAAGAAAGGAGGAGGGTGTCGAGAGGAGGGTGAGGGGGGGGGAAGGGGATAATGGAGGGGGGGAGGGGGGGGAGGGGGGCGGCTCGATATGAAGGGGGTGAGGGGGGGTGGAGCAAGGAGGGAATGGGGTGAGGCGCGTGAAGCCGGGGCAAAATAAGGAAGAAGGAGAATTGACTCGGGTCAGGAAGGTACTTTTACCGCTTCCACAGGTGAACAACTATTTCAAAGGTAATACCTTCTAAATAAATATTTCTAATTGCCGAAATCTCACGCAAAATCTTGTGGGGGAAAGGAAAAAGGGCAGCGATGGGCGTGCATTGGACCTAAGACTTTTCGTTAGAAAAAATCTTGCCCTTCGGTCCGGAACAACGTAAATCAAAAGAATCGGACCCTTCGCAACCAGGAGGAGCCTATCAGAAGCGCGCAATCGGAGCGGATGAGGAAACCGGCTGGTCAAAGCCCCGACCAGTCTTGGGGACTGAGGAAATCGAACAGAAAGGAGCCTGCGGCTTGAAGCGGACCCCAAGCAGGCAGTCCTGCCTTCCAGAAATCATAAAAAGAAAAGCACTTGCGACGAAGTCTGCTACCATCAAGGCAGCGAGAAAAGAAGAGTCACCCTAAGAAGCAACGGCTCAATGGCCAGGTGAACCGAAGATCTTCCATAGAATGACGGAATGTAGAGCGGTTGGGGAGAAAATCAACACGTCTTCAAGCAAGAGACGAAAGGGGGAGCCGGTTCTCAAGAACTTAAAACAGGAGGGTTGGATAATGTTCCTAAAAGACAGGAGAACCGAAAGAGATTGAGCTTAGGGCATAACGGGAAGTCAAAAGTCGTAAGTGAGTCTTCGAATGAAGTTCCTCTGTTCGGGAAGGCACAGGAGGCCAAAAAGCGGGGTACATTTCATGAATGGGGAGGTGACATAGACCTCATGGGATTTGGGAAGTAGTGGGGGGGGGGTGGTCTAAGACCGCTTGCTCGATCACCAGGCACCGTAGACTTGGGACCTCACCGTTTTTCAGCAGGAATTCGGGGAGGAAAGGAAACGACCACAGGGGGGGGGATCGTTCAAGGAGTCTAGGGAAGGGAAGTCCTAGCAGATCCATGCCGGCTTCTGCCCCGCTGACGAAGGGGCACCTGGGAGAAACGACGGCAAAAAAAGGGTCGGGGAGTTCTAGGACCCAGGTAGATACCTGAAAAAGGGGCGGAATAAGCTACAGCAAAGGCTCAGATGCGCTCCGGAGTTATGACTTGAAGGAAGAGAGGGGAAACAACCCGGATGCGGAAGGGTTGAGAAAGGGGCGGAGCCCGCTCACCGGTAAAGAAAAGTGGCCCGGAGCCGACCCCAGAAACGGTGGGGAGCGTCGAGGGATGAGCCGCTACAGCCGGAACGAAGAGAGAGAAGGGTTTGGTGGCGCCCGGCCGGCCCGCCGCTCGCGATCAGTAACCCGGTGGAAATGGAGGGTGAACAAAACGGAGCAAAAGAACCGCCGGGGAACAGGCAGTGGGGGGGATTGGTTCTTTGAAGGGGAAATTGAAATGGGCTAAGTTCACCTTCCCGTGAAGTGGGATTAAGAAAGGATCGAGGCATCAAGAAGAGAAAAGGCCGGAATATTCAAGAACACGACCGCGGCTCAAGAATTCGCGGGGGAAGGGCCGTTCTGACCCCTCGCCTATGTTGAGTTGCTGCCAAGCCTCGAAATACTCTGGAGATTTGACTGAAAGGGCAGAAGAGACCTCACGCCTATGCTGGCCGAGAAAGGGAATGCCAAAAACGCATGAGAAACAGGGTGGGTGCTGGCGGGTCAGTACTTTCCAAAAAATTATCGGGGGTTTGAAAAGAAAAGCCCAGTAGAACGAGGATGCGTAATTAAAAGAGGGGCCCTGCAGTGGTTGGAGAGTCTATCCCCGTCGAAAACATTGAAATCCGACCAAGAAAAAATCATCATGAAAGCTAGGGAAAAAACACCTGGAGAGAAAGATGGTTCCTCTTTTCGCACGTGAGGGGTGGCCTAAAGTATCGGTGGAGGAATGTCCACAACTCTTGGACCAAGACTTCTAAGAGAATAAGAGAGAGGGGGGGCGGGGAAGAAAAAAGACTCCGAACGATGGGTAGGGAGGGAAGACCCCGCCTAGATGCAACAAAATCAGTCGCAAATTCTGTCCGTGAGACCTGCAAGATTCCATTATAGTACATAGAAACAGGAAAACAGAGTCGGATGGGGAGGGCTGGCCATCCTATAGTCGAATGGAGACGAGCTACACAAAAAGGGGGATAGGAGTCCCAAACGCCGAGTTTTTAGTGACCTTATGCAGGGAATGGGGGCATCGCTCCGGCCCTACTTCAAGGGGAAGGGTTTGCAGAACTCAAATTGCAATTGGAAAAAAAACAATTCAAAAAACCGTTATTTAACGAACTGAGGGGGCAGGGCCCCGGTTGCGGGCCAAGAAGGATTCTGGGAAAAAAGGACTGTGATCGAGAGAGGGGGGTTCCCGGCTTAAAAAAGCTCCCAACCTCAAAAAATCAGTCGTTCGAGTTCGAGAGCCGGAAGACACTGGTGTCCGGGGGAGTCCGAGTCCCCGGGGTTCCGGCGTCGTGTTCGAAAATGCCTCTTAAAAAAAAAGAATACCGGCGTGGCCCAGGCGGCGGCGCCCAAGGGTGCCCTTGACGGAGGGTCACGGCCTCCTATCCACGCACGTGCAAAAAAGCCTAGGATCAGCGCTCCCACCCGTGGGTGGAAGCGCCTCGCGTCTGCTAACTTCGCGAGATCCAAAATCTTAACTGCTGAAAGGTAAAACCATCAGAGTCTGGGAATTAAAAAAAGTTCTGAAGAATGAAAATTCCTCTCCAGGGGATATTCCGGCCGGGCGTATTGCTGGCTGCGCGGGGCTATGCGAAAGAAAAGAACGAAAATTCTTAGATCCAAAGTCCACGGCTTGAGGAACTGAATGGAAGGCTGGGGGCATCAACTCTGTCATTCGGTCACTCCCTACTCAAAATGCCCCCCCCGGCTTACCAGTGGGACTCCTTGAACTGCTCAACTGAGGAGGAAGATTCGGGGCTAAAAGTAAACATCGAATTAAGTTATCCGGAATCCGCGACCGGGGAGATACAAATCAGGTGGTCGAGGCAAAACTTAAAAAAACAGTCCGGGGGGGGATTGCTCAAACGGCTATCGTGTCAACGGAGGGTAAAGGGCGGCATTCTCCAGCCAAAAAGAAAAATGACCTGAAAGAAGCTGGACGATCTTCTGAACCAAAGTTCGTGCCGGCCCATCAGGCGCCGGGTTCGGGGTGCATAGCCGCAAGGGGAAGGGGGAATGTCGCGGGCCGCCTGAATGGGGGGGAAGGGGAGGGGCCGGAGATATGGTCTCAAAAATTTTGAGGGGACCGGTTCCTTGACGTGGAAACGAGGCAAACTCAACAGCTCGCTCTTGTCGCAATCTTTGAGTCTACAGTCGGGACGTAAAAAACAATTACTGGAGGGGGCTTTTCATCTGGTCCGGAATCATCCCGACTCAGCAATGGTCTGAGGAGGCATCGTTTTACCAGTGTGGGGGGGTTGGGGGGAGGGCCACTTGTGTTTCCTGGAACCGGAGGGCCGATCGGGAAAAGAGCAACCACTCTAAAAAGAGTTCAGGCTCCACGGGGAGGGCTCAAAGGACTTTACGGAGGACCACAACTCCTATTCGTAGTTATCGGGGAAATCCTCGCCAAGGGGAAAGCTATTAGCATAGGGAAAGGGGGCCATCTATCTATTAGACCAGTGCCTGAAAATTATGAGAGCGCCCTAAGAAGGAACCCCCAAGACAACGAAGAGGAAAAGGGGACATATCCATTGGGGATGTCTCCCCGCGCCTGGATATCAATCCATGAGAATAAACGCTTAGGATCATGGAAGAGAGGACCGGAGTAGGTCAGAAATCAATAAGGATCAATATCAGAACAAGGGGAGGCAGGTTGGGGCAAAAAAAAATCTAGCGAAAAAAGAGCACGATATTTTGCCGAGCCGGGGTCTCTCAGGCGGTAACCCAGAGAAGAGAAAGACAGATCATGCCTTGAAAAGGGATCCAGGAACAACACTCCTAGATTTTCTCAACTTCAGCTCCATTCTGGTTGGAAAAATAGCGTAGAAGATTGGAACCGATAACCGACGCGAAAAAAAAAAGCCCGGGGGAAAAAAAAAATGCGCGCCAGAGGCAAACCCGGTGCATAGGAATAATGCA
>Ga0179591_1277564_pt1 | contig 15656 bp, 13 predicted proteins | sample CZOMad2_1_08_16f_FD_182891 | JGI IMG/M metagenome (GOLD analysis project Ga0179591, IMG submission 182891) | Vadose zone soil fungal communities from Angelo Coast Range Reserve, California, USA - CZOMad2_1_08_16fungal (PacBio error correction) | ecosystem: Environmental > Terrestrial > Soil >...
GTGTCACTCTAGAGTACAAAGTGACCGGGGGGGAACGGAAGGAATGATTTGCACCGCGTAGGTCGAAACGGGACCGAAGGTGAAAACAAAAGAAGGTTTCTTCTTCAAGAAAAGAGACATTCCAATCCGCACACAGACGGCCAGATGGGCCTCGGAGGGGAGGGAAAAGCGGGCGCTTCGTGGTTTTTACGCGGGCCCATTGTCATCACACTTCACTTATATGTACGCTAGTATGGTTTTTGGGGTCTTCAAGTTGCTAGTAGCACATCCCACTCAAGGAAAAGACAGTTCGTCTTTTTGCTGTGAGGGACGCTGTGAATTGATGGGTCCTCTAATGTTTCTCGAGGGAAAATCGTCACCAGATCAAAGAAGAATTTTGTCGGGACATCAGAGGTCGTAGAGTCAAAAGTTGGGCGCCTTACAAATAGGAAAGGAGGGCAACAAGGCTAGCCGGGTTCTTGGTATCGATGAGCAAAGATTTGTTACGAGGAGAAAGGGAGCAATTCGAAATCTCAACTGAAATTCAGGAGATAGGAGAAGAAAAGAAAGTTCGCCAGACACGAGGACGGTGGAGACAAGATGCCGTCGCCTCTCTCGAAAAGGAAGAGCGGGGCCTCTGGGCTTTTCTGAGCGTCAAAGCGTTTTGGGGGGGGCTCCAGCCATCTACCCGTCGTGGGGAACTCTAGAAAAAGGGGAGAGGTCTTAGGTCTCCACAATCCAGTTATCAAGGAGAGTGTGACCTGAAGACAGTGAGGAACTAGATTGGCCAATCAAGGCTTGGGGGCCAATTCACGGCCGCTAATGAGATTCGGAGGGAAAATTAAGGTTCCTATGGCGCGAAAAGAAAAACCCATCAGGGACCCTTATAGGCAAGAGGAAGGCATCTCCGCTCTCGGGTACACATCTAGGGCCGTAAGCCTTAACACCTGTTAGATGAGTGATCGGAGGACTTGATTCAAGTGGCGCCACTCTGTGAAAATGTCCACCAGTCAGGAGGAGGAAGGGGAAGGGGGGGGGGGGACATCTCTAAGACAGGGAGACGAACGCAAAGTAGGGAGGCTAGATGGATTGGAAAAGGGGCTCATAAGGGGGGGAACTGACCGTCACGTTCGAGGAGCGCAATATGCGGGGGAAAACCAAAATCGAGAGGAATGGCATCTCTCTAAAAACACCAAGTCAATAGGAGGGAATCCGGTTCGCCTTTGGGGAAATCAAGGGGAGGGAAGAGATAAACAGAAAAAATCAAGTTCATGGCGAAACCCCGGGGGAATAGAGACCCTAGATCGAAACGATTTGGTTCGGATTAGGATGAGACTGATCAAAAGCGATGCGGCAGAGCTGCGCAGGACTAAGTTGGAAATTTCTGCTCGCAAGCATCGAAAACGCAAAAGAAAAAATCACTGGAAGTGTGACGACAGGGGGGTGAAGCCGACGCAGTCCGTGCTCGTCGTCACACCATGTGAACACAGACCACCGGAAAGAAAAGACGTCGTTTGGTACGAGGGAAGGGGAGGGCACAGTAGAGAACGGGGGAAAAAATACTACCTATCTTGGTCTCTGGGGTGTGGAAAGGCAGTCGGCTTTCTGCTTTACCACAAGAAAAAAAAAAGGGGGGGGGTGAAAGGTGGTGCCGTCCACGCACAGTGGGCTCGAGCGTGAAAAAAAAAAAAAAAAAGTCGGGAGAATAGGATGCAAAAGGGTGACACCGAAGTTAACAACGTGATGTGATACATCAAGAAAAGGGCGCTTAAGACTTCGCTGCAGATATGCAAAGAAAAAAAACGAGAAAGGATGAGGCAAAAATAGAGGGACAAATAGGATGCGGCGTCTAAGGGAAGGGAACTCTAAGGGGATTACGTTGGAAAAGAAGAGAAAATGGAACGCGGGGCGGGAAAAAGAAAATTGCGGAGAGAAAGACCTCGCAGTTGGGTTCTCATCGTCCACATAAACACCCCCAACCCAACCAACACCACCCCCCCGCCGTCGAGACTGGGTTACTCGAATGGAGAAGGGGGGGGAGGTCTCAAAGTGTTTTGCAGCTAGGGGGGGAAGTTGGGGAAAAAGTATGCGGTCGGGCTTCTCCAAAAATCCTTGAGAAGCGTCGAATCAAGAACTCCGCCATAATTGGAGAAGAAGAAATGTCTCTCTGATTGGTTTGTTCCCTAATTGAGAAAAGACTACCACCAAATTGAGCAAATCGTGAAGAATCGCTTAAGTGGGTTTAAATCTGTTCGAGGAACACATCCACTTGCGCGGTAGAACTGAGGAAGGGCCTCTTGAGGTTGAGATTGGAAAGGATTGAACGAGAGAATGGGGGGGGGGCACTATGAAGTGAAGAACCCTTCTTCTAAGAAAGGAAAGACTGTGTGTCCGTGTCGGAGTTAACTGAAGAAGAGGTGTCATATCTTTCGGGGGGGCGAGGAACACTAGAAGCATCTGGGTGACCAGGCGCTCCATCATCATCGGCCTGAATTTGGGGGCGAGACTTATACCTTGAAGGGAAAGGGAAAGGGGAGTTTTCATTGAAGTTTCCTAGCTGGGGGGAAAAGGGAGAGGAAGTTGTTATTGCCTGAATGGTATTTTAGGGGTCGGAATAGGGTGGGCGGGCTTGAAAATCAAAAAAAAAAAAACCAATCATTTGGGGAAAGGAAGGTTAAGTCATTAAGGGCCCCAGGGGTCACAATCTCGGAAACTTAATCAAGCGCAAGGGCCTGAGGAAAAAGGGGATGAGGCTTCTTTGTATTGGTGTGACGGGGAACTATAGGTGGCCTGGGGGGGGAGGAAGAGAGAGGGGATTTGCCGGGGGATATGCCAACGTAATTTCGGGATTGGGGGCACTATTCAAAACACTTTTCTTTAATCTCGCAACAAGAGGGGGGACTTCTGACCAGTTAAGTAGCACCGGTCAAGTCAAAGGAGCCAAATTAAAAGAGAGGTACGGAACAACCGGGATAATGTTAGCTTTGATTCATTATATGGGGGGGGTACACTCACTATAGGGAAGAAGGGAGGATGAGAACAGTAAGGGGTAATGAGGGGGCGCCTTAGACAGACCTCCCTCTTTCTGGAAAGAAGTGGTAATTTGGAATATGGAAAGAGAACCGAATAATCACAGCCCTCTAAGCGAAAAAAACTTTTTTGAGGGAGAGGAAACAAGACGATAGTAAGAGGAGGACTGAGGGAGATCTGCCAAAGGGTTCCTATTCGCCGGTAAGAACGAGGGAGAAACACCATGACCTGGTTCAATGCGAGAGAAAATCTTGAAAAGGAGTTTACCAAAAGGGACGAGCCCCAGACCGGGAGTTCAGTGACTTCTGTATAAAGCTCAAGAAAAATTTCTCTCCCGCAAGGAGGGGTAAAACGCCGAAGGGTTCGCCCGGGATTGAGGGGGCAAGCTTTCAGTTCCTGTCTTTGCCATTAAATAGAAAAAGCAGGAAAGGATCTTGGATTGGGTGTAGGACTCGGAGGAAGGGGGTGGTCTTCTATAAGAAAACAAGGGGACCATATATTGGAGGGGGTTTTTTGGCAAAGACGAAACGCGAAGAAACAGTAAAACATAAGTAATCTATCCACAAACCATTCTGTGGGAGGGAAAAAAAGAGAAGGGGGATCCTTCTAGACGGCGAATGTTATTGGAGGGATCATTTCGTTGCAAAAAAAGATACTTACGAATTTTTTTCGGATGGGAAAAGGAAACCCAAAAGAAAAATGGTGAAAAGACACAAGACATCCTCAGGGAGGGTCCATGGAGCAAAGAAAGAAAAATTGCGGCCGAGCTAGGTCAGACGCGAGCCGAATTGGTACACTCTATGAAAGGGTTTTGGGACTTGATCACTCGGATCGGGTCAGGAGGGGAATGGGGGCAAGGGTTTCTCTCTCCTTGGAACCAGGTATGGGGGGGGGGGAATAGAGAAAGTCGGTGTTTTCCGGAGAAAATAGGAATGTTTGGTAAGAAAGAAACGAACGATAAGGGTATTTCTGTTGAAGGGGCATTCCAGACCAACCGTGTCATCTAGCATTTCTGGTAAGGGAGGGGGGGAGTTCTTCAAGGAATATCAAAGGGGAAAATGTCGAGAAGGGCACATAACTGGGTGGGAGTAAGGAAGCGCGAACCCCTAGAAAAATCTGGGAGGGGCGAGAGTTGGAAAACTCAGTTGCAGTCAGGGGTGTCCAAGCAGGGTCAAGAACTAAAAAAGGGAGCTTTTGTAAATTAATAATTTCAAAGATGCTTCCTAATTTGCTTAGAAATGGGGGGAATGGGGACTGCGGGCTTAAGAGGTACGAAGTCCAATAACGGATCGAGGAAAATCCTACGGTAATCTGGGTTGAAGCGTTTCCGGCATATATAAATGGGAGGAGACCACTAACAGAAAGAAGATCGAAAAAAAAGCGAAGAACAATCCAAATAAGAATCCGAGATCAAGAGTCTTTTTAAGCGGAAACTCAAGGACGAGGTTACCCCTTGGGAAGAAAGGAGGAAGGGAAGAGGGAGTAGAAAAGGGAGTGGGGAAGGGATTAGTGTGAACAACAAACTGAACATTAGCGGCCGTCCTACTCCGACAGGGGTAGGGGGACTAGAAACAAACTTTACAAAGCTTACCACTATGAAATTCGCTCCATGCCAAGAAATGAGGAAGGAAGGATCGGCCATTATTGGGAATTCAGAGGAGGAGGGAGGAACACTTTTCCACAGCTATACAATTATAACTGGGGAAAGGATAGGGTTCACGCGTGGGCCGAATCTCTATTAAAAAAGGGTAAAAACGGGGTTATGAAGTTTTGTAAGTGGCTTGCCGTTCAAAAAGACAGGGGGGAGGATTCACCTCTTCCAATTGAAGCCCCATCTTCCGCTGTCGGCGGCCAATCTTGGAGGGGGGGAGAGGGAAAGGGGAGAACACCCCTTCTATGGAGAACAAACCTTCTAATTTGTGGGTTGGGGGGGGATGCAATTTACTGGACCGAACCGTCTGCTAAAGGTTTGCAGGGGGGAGTTAAAAGAAGGGAGTGCGCGAATGTAAACTATAAAGGGGACGCTCTCCAGATAAAGTTTCGTTCATCAAGAGGAGGGAAAGTTTGCTTCAAGACAACGAACTTGAAACCAAGTCATCGCCGTTCTGTGGCTGAGCAACCAATTTGGAAAGAAAGTCCCGCAAAAACCTCGAAAAGTGAAAAAGAAAGAGGTCGGGGGGTTCTGTCCGATACTCCTCGGCCAGTAAGAGAAAAGCAGACCGTACAAGAATGAATGTCGACAAAGGGCGAGCAAAAGTCCGATCCGTGCCCGAGTTTCGGAGGAGGGGGTAAGCTTTGAGACGCAGCCATAAGGGAGGGAGAAGGGGTGGCATTATCCCACTTGCTCTATGTTAGTGCATCCACCCAGTTAACTGGCTCTGGTTGGAAAAGAATGTCCTCTCAGTGAGAACGTGTCCGGGAGAATCAGGAGAGAATTAAAGCAATGCATTCCCGGGCGCTCTTAGAGGCGGAGGGTGGGCAACGTCCATCAATGAGAAGAAGGCTCCAGCGTAAAAGACAAGACGTAAGGGTCCACTCGAGCTTCTAGACAGGAGGAGAGGCAGCCTCTGTGCCTCATTCCTAATCTAAAAGCACCCGGGCGATTTGTGGGGAAATGATGTAGGGGGGTGTGCTCGCCTCCACGGGGGTGTCAGAACATCGTTGAGGGCTATGGATGGTGCGATGATCTTAGGGTGGGCGAAAGGGTGCAGAATGAATCACTACAATTACATGGTGTCTAGGGTGCTAGGGAGAAAGGGTGTGCAGAAAGAGATTTTCAGGGTATGGGGGAGAGGAGGGAGATGTGATTCATCCATTATTGTGGACCAAGGAGGAATAGTTAATTCATCGCAACGAACAAACAAGAATTCATAATATGCCTCAAGAATGCAATCCGATGGTCTGACTTTTGCAACGAAGTTATTGCCCCTCTCTTAATTCTTACTTCTCAAAGGAAGACGAAAGCTCACGGGTGGACGAGAACAGAAGGGGAGAAATGACTTTGGTTTCGGGGAAATCTGCTGCCATTGTAAACGAATCATAGCGGGGCTCCATCATAAGCCCGACGGGGAAATATGTTGCAGGAGGACGCGCGAAGCAGAAAGGCATATAATCTTAAAATCCTTATACGGGTGGACTATCAGGAGTTGACTAGGCCTAGCGGTACGGGGGGCAGGGAGCAGTCCAGAGGTTGTAAGGGGGAGAAAGCGGTCCTTCACTCGTGTCCGCGGAAGGGATTCTTTCTCTAAAAACGAGGGGACTTGCCGAAAATAATCTCTCCCTAATTTGGACGGGAGAGTGAGCCTCGCCCGGTTTATCCCAAGGTGGAAGGTTGTAAAAAAAAGCCGCGCCTTTCCTAACTGGAGTTTTGAGGAACTAAAAAAGCTCACTCTCAAGTGAGAGACACACAAACGCGCCCGCGCGCCTGTGGAGGCAAAGAAGGGGAAAGCGCATCAACTCAGCCTCTCTATTTAGAGAGAGGAGAGAAAGTCATCTTGGCGAATCGGGTCGAGGGCTCGGAGGGAGAGTGGGTGTGAGGGAGAGCCCGTTTCCTCTTGAAAAAAAGTTGGGATCATGGAAGGGGGAAGGGGAGGACAGTCACAACTAATTGGGGGGTTGGGTGGCGAGAGGCACAGCCCGGCTATGTTTTTAAACTTTCGATGGGGAAAAAGGCGGGCAAGTTGGGTGAGGAGGCAATCTTAGGAAGAACAAATTTGGGGATGGCGGGATCTTTGGAAATTCTCAGGAGAGAGAGACGTGGCACAGCCTGCAAAAGAATGTTGAACAACGGAACCGCTGCGTGGGTGGGAGCTAACTTGTCCTACCGAGAAAAGATTCTAACTTGTGCCATCACGCGAGGCCTTAAGTTGGGGGGAAAGGGGTCGAGACCTCACAGGATCGATACGACAACATCGGAAGATGTTCCGTTGCAGCTGGTAACAGCAACTGTTGGGTGAAGAGGAGGAGGGAGGGACCCGGCGCGGTACTCACGTTTGAGAAGCTCAGTAGTTAAAAAGGAACGAGAGTGGTCAGATCTCACGTTTCGACACATTAGGAGAACTGTATTCTCGGAAGAAAATAGTCCGCCGGGCCGTGAAGAGCAGCGTCAAATGGAGGTGGGGACGGGAACCTGTCGAGTGGAACGGAATTATGGTCATTTACTCTCCGAGTTGGAGGGGGGGAAATTGGTTGGAGGGGAGGAAGAAGTGTGGGGGACTGGAGGAGGTTCGGGGGAGATTTGGAGGCGAATTGTTTGTGTTGTCCGGCTAAAAAAAATCATCAAACCGATGGTAGAAGAAATAAATTTTCAGAGGGGACGGGACACCAGAGAGAAGGGGAGGGGTCAGCTCCGACCGGCTGGACAACCGCGAGGATGAAGGTTCGGGGATTGGGGAAGGAGCAAACTTTGGAGATAAATCTTCGTTGGAAGGGTTGGTGAAGAAAGCCCACGTATTTCTTAAGTGGGGAATAGGAAAAAAGAGGAGCACAAGGAGGGGGACTGACACAGGAATATTTTGAAGTAGGTTCCGTTATTTAGCCTCCGTACCAGCCCCGAAGGAAAAGTTCCAACCAGAGGAGAAAAAGGATCTTCACGGGTTCCGAGGGGGTGGAAAAGGGAGTGTCTTGAGTGGGGGGGACAACTCAAGAGTCACGTTTATTAAAGAAATGATACATTAGCCACCGGAAGGGTTAGGGAAAAGAAATGGACTTAGAATGACGAACAGGGAGGGTGGGAAAAAAGGAAATTTTCAATTCGAGGAAATCTTCTGAAGAAGTCGCCGAACGCAAAGGAGAACCATAGGAGGAACCAGTTCGGGCCGAGGGGAACTGAATAAGAAAAAGTAAAAATTATAATAAAACTGAAGGGATTGGAAGGAGCTCCACCATGGAGTGGCGAAGAAAGGGCCCTCTCTCGGGAAAAATCAAAGGGGGAAAAGTCCTAGAGAAACCTAATTCCAAAAATTTGGCCTGAAAAAGAAAGCCGGGGGGTAAAGCTGGGGCAACAGAAAAAAAAAGTTGTCAAGGACATAATGTCAACACTCCACCCTTTTGAAGGTGACAGTCTTACGAGGAGAGTTAAGAGTCCTTTAGACATGTAAGCACAGATCCTATAAAATATGATCTTATTTTTCTGGAAAAAAAAGCGAATTCAGTTGGTTTGGAGGTCAAAATCATACAAAGGTGCGGGCCCGGGAATGTTGGGGTTGGGGGTCAAAGGATTGTCCTTACGCTAAGAAACACGCCTCTAATAAGGATCGAATAAAGAAAAAAACGGGAAAAGGAGGAGAAAGAGATAAGGTGCGTAGGAGGGGATAAGAGAGAAGGGCAGGACAAAACAACGGCACCCTCTATAATTGGTGGGGGGAGGGTCAGAAGACACCCACACGAATTGTCAAGAAGGAAAAAGAAAGTCAATAGGGATATCGGATATGTTCAATTCCGGAAAACGACATAAGGAGGCACAGCTTGTCCTAAAGGAGAAACCTGTCTTTGAAAAGAGGGCAGGTAAAGTTGTGGAGAAGATTGAGTCAGCGATCAAAGGGACCGCTGGGGAATGGTGGAGGAAACGTTTGTGCAAGAGGGTGAGGAAGAAGACGGAGCAGGTAACAGGGGAGGGTTAGATAGAAACTATCGGATGAATGGGTCAGTATACTAAAAAACGAAGGGGGGGGGACCGATACGTCATAAGGGGTTTAAGAGGGAGGGGATCTTAAGGAAGAAAAAAAACCGGTAAGAAAGGACCACATTGGCATCTTCATATAAGATTCTTGAAGGGGATTCTTTCATCGGTGTCCGTCCATTAATATTCACAGAAGGGAAATTAAGAGGGCAAAACAAATGATTCAGTCAGGGACATTCACAGAAGGCCCTACTTTTGAGGTATCACTTTACTTACAAGAAGAGCAGGGAGGGTCCCCCATCCTGAATGAGAGGAACCTTTCGCCGGGTTGTCGGAATATTCAAGCTTCTTGAAGGAGGGGGGTTCATTCTGGGGGAGGGGAGGAGTGGACTATGGACAGAAAGGAACCTTTCAGGAGCGGGAGAAAAAGTGTATAATCTGGGTGAGTGTCCAACAAGGGAATCCTACGGGGCAAGTTATAGGAACAGCAGCGAATCGCCAAAGATTTGAGATCATTAAAAAAAGAAAGTAATATCATCATCCTCGCTGGGAGATTGGTCTTAACTCCACGGGGAAGAAGGGGGGGACTCCCTTTGTGAAACGAAAGCTGAAATTGTCGATAACCAGGGTGCATCGTTAAACGACCCAACATTCTCCGGACGAGAAGGCAGCAAGACTAAACGAAAGAAAAGAAAGGTTATTTACAACGAAACTTCAAAGCTTGGCCCGGGAGGGATTAAATTGCCACCACGAAACGTGTCTAAACGCTAAAACATTCGAGACGTACAAGGAGGGAAAGGGCAGAGATTCTGCTGGTTTCCTGGACATGGTCCTTCATAAAGAGGGACTCGGGTTTATCTTTGGTGTATAAGAGGGACCAGCGGTTCACTTTTCCTGCGAGTAACCAGCCGGATAAATGAAGTTTGCCGCCGTTCGAGACTCGCCGACGCTGTGAAAAAACAACGTCAAAAGAGATGAAAAAGCCGAACATCTTCCGCTGTCTGTCATCTCCAGGGAGGGGACTCTCCGGGGGAAAAATAAAATGAATCGGCACGAAGGTAAGGGGTTTTGGGTGATGGAGATGGGGACCTCCAAAGACCGCGAAACGTAATTAAAGCTTTTTCGAGGGGAGGGGAAGGCAGTTTCTGAAGGGCGCGACGGCGCTCGGACGAAGAAGACTACCCGGGCAAAAGGGGTTCTTAATCAGATCGGAGAGTATTCAAGAGCTTGAAGAAGGATTCACAGATCGTCACCAACATCTAGGAACTTCTTTGGAGGTCGCTGGCAACCCCACGAGTGGGGAGAGGCGCGCCTCACTCGAAGAGCAAAGTTCAATTAGGTATGAGCTAAAAGGAATCAATAAGTCGCAGAGATATCCTGCTTGACAGAAAAAAATTCCCTTCTAGAGGGAGCAAAGCGCCGAGGTGTGGCGAAAAGGGTTGAAGGGTAGGTAAGGGAGACACGAGCAGTGTGAGTCCGGCCGCGCGCCACCACCCCGGAGCCTGAGGGGGGGCTAGGCAACCAGATCGCTGCTCATTTTGGTCAATAGGGAAAAGCCACCCTTTCTAGGGAGGGTGAGTTCCTCCACAATCCAGGCCCGTGAATCTTTTCCCTTAAGACTGGTCTCACCTCTCAACGAAGGCCGAAGGCATAAAGGATTCCTCCCGGAGAGAGTAAAATTGAGGATGGGCAAACGAACGTGACGGGTCCGAGGCTGTAGCATAGGAAAACATAATCCCGGGAGCAGGAAAGGTCCGATCCCTCGCGTCACCAGGAAAACTTCAAAGAAGGAGAGGAACACGAGGCATCGGAGTCCCTCGTGTCTTCTTTCGGGGAAGGCGATCCTCCACTCTTTCACCAACCGTCGTCATGGCCGATGATGAAACGCATAAAGGGAGGGAAGGAAAGGCAAATTCAGGTATCCGCGAGGGCTATTTAAAGTTTGCGTGACGCTGTCTGGATGACTTGGAACTCGCCTAAGGTCATCTCTTGGTAAATAAGGAGGGTCAAAACAGGCAACCTCGAGGAAGAAGAAGAAGAACAACAATCCAGCAGGGGACCATAACAGGGGGAACTCGCCGTCATAGAGCATAGAGGAGGCCGGCAGGGATTCGCCGGTTTGGGCAGAGATTGACAGATGACGTAAAAAGGAGAGACTAAATTAGACCAAAGACTGAGAAAACCGTTTCACTCGCCATAGCGGACGAATGGGTTTTCTTGGAGGGAGGGGGCCTCAGGTTCACACTCCAGCGCCTTGGCCTCACGCATGACGACGTTAGGGTAGAGGAGTCGAATAGGAAAAAGGCGGCGCACATCCCGAGCGACTGGTTACGAGAGGGTCAGTGGCAAAGAGCGGCTGAGCATTAGCCGCGAGGGCCAGGAAAGGGAAAAAGCGGGTTCTGTGTCCGTCATGCGCGGCTGAGCCCAGAATGTAAGGTTTCCTCGAAAGGCACTCGCGACCGGGAATTGGGCGGGTAGCTTAGACCGAGGGTAAACCCTGTATCTTCGGAAAGGATTGAAACCGGCCGTTCCTAGAGGGATTGTGTTAACTAACCGAAGAACTAGGGAAAAGGGGGGGCATTCGAAGGCCCTTCAAACGCGCCCGGCTCTCCTTGATTCTCTCCAAAGTACGACAGAGAACAGGGGCGAAACGAAGAAATCTAGGAGCGATTGATATCGCGGGTCGTAATGCATCTTGGGGAGGTTCTAGGAATAACGGAGACGAGATTATTGGCTCTCTCAAGGGGAAGTTGAAAGGGAGATTGAAGTTGAATGGGTAGAAGAGAAACTCGTGTGGTTTTTCTCATACGTCAAACCCTTCTAAAATGTGGGACAGGCGTGTTAAGGAGGCAGGGGTTTGCAGTAGTCTATTCAGAAGGTGGAAGAGGTTCGGGAACGTTCCGAGCTCCGTGGCTCGGAAAGAAGGGAACACAGAAAGGAAACGAGAAAAAAAGAACTTGTACTACCGTCACTCTTTTTATTGGGAAGGGGGAGAAGTTCAAGGGAAGCCAAATTCGAGGCGTTCTAACATCGAGGGGAAGAAGAAACCGTGCAAAGGGTGGTGGGAAATGGGCGCGTTAAAACTCAATACAGAGCCTGGACGACGAGACCTAAGCTTTTCTTGAGGGGGGGGGGGGGAAGCGGGTTCTAAAAAAAGAAACGCAGTGTTGCATGGGGCGTGAAAAGCCCGGAGAAAAAAAAGAAAGTGAAAAGACGTTTTTACTTTGACTAGGTAGGGGAGGAAGCTTTTTCCTAGTCCGGTTCCGTTTGAGAAGGAGGAGGAACGTAAGAAGGGGAAAGGCCCAGGGAACAGTTCAGCCATCAATCCTTGTGGGGGACGTATAGAAAAGGCTCTGGAGGAGTTGTGGTGGCAGGATCGCTTTCATATGTTGAAAGAGGGGGTTTAAGTCGATAGTCTCTGGGAGATTCGGAGATTCCGGATTTACTTGACGTAGCGAATTTTTTGTTGGTAAGTCAGGAAAAAAAAATCAGAAAAAACTCATTGTTTCCGAGGTTTGAAGAAAAAAAGACGTGCCCAAGGGGTAAAAAATAGCAAAGGAGGGGCTCCGCCGTCGTCAGGTCAAAGAAAGAGAAACTCGAATATGATCTTCTTGATTTTCCGAAAATAAAACTTTGTGGAACTAATACTCGGGAACTGGTGCCGTGATAAATTCCCAAGAGTGCTAAGAAGGGGGAAAGCTTCAATAGTTATCCCTGGAGGGCGGTGAACGGAGAAAAACAGTTTGTCCTCTGTTGAGGTCCGGAAGGAAAAAACCCGAAAAAAAAACAATTCCACAACAAAGACAGGAAACAGAAAGTTTGAAGAGGTGAGGAAGGAAAAGTTGGGGGACAAACGCAGTCTTGCCAATAGGACAGAAGGGTAAATGATACCTGTGAAAGGCGGGTCCGTCCGGGTGCGCCCTTCTGACCTTTCCACTCCTTGCTTGCCCGAGGATTCAAAAAGAGGGGAAGGGATTGACGAAACGATCACATCCTCATTCTCAAGAAAAACATTAATCTGCGCTGCACGTTGGTTGGGAAGGGACGCTGAAGAAAGATACTACTTCACTTCGTTGCCTTCCAGAGGCCAACCAAGGGTCGAGTGGAAAAAGAAAATCCCCACCTCTCTAACCGACACAGGAAAAAGTGTTCAACAAAGTTCCGAAGGAAACCGTGCCCACAAGGACTCCACAGGCACGAAAGCAGCTTGCAATTGCGCCTTCTTGAGATCTCCAAATGTTAACGGAAGGGGGGGGAAGAAACACTCTCCAAGGGGGAGTGTAATATTTATGATGCATCTGCAGCCAGGTCGGTCTTCTTCCGGAAAGTCCTATCCTAACTAGTAATCTTGTATGTGTAGATTCCTCAGAGGAGGGGGTTTCTAGGGAGAAACAATTCGGAAGAGTTGCCTGTTGTTTTGGCAACTAAAAGGGGGTCCGGGAAGAAGCACAACGCGGGAAAATTCCCGCGAGTCGGTATAATATCAAAAAACAAAACGGGTGGGGGGGAGGGGAAAGGAAGAGGAAGGTCGCGATTTTCAGGAGGAGTTTCGGTAAAGTAAAATTTCCTTTTAACACACGAAGGCAATATCGTTAAGAAATTTGGTGGTCTTATTTCCACGACACCACTCTAAAACTCTTTAAGAAGACCCCTCCCGATTCATCATGCTCTCGCGGAGATAAGGGAAAATCGCGACAGAAAAAATTGGGACTTCCTCGAGTCCTACCTATCAAAGAAAACTTCAGTTTAACTCATAAGGGGGGAAGTTTGGAGAAGAGGAGACCCACAGGGAAGGTGAAATTCTTACTGTCGGGGGGGGGACAAGATGGTCGGCTCTGACGGCCTGGACCATTTTAAATTGGTTGAGCAGGCGAGTCGGATGAAGGTTGGGACTTCAGAACTGCTGGTTTTAAATTGAAAGGGCAACTAGGCAAGTGGGAGGGATTAGATAGAGTCCGGTCAGCTGAAACATACAGGAACTTCCTGGGAGGGTCAGGGCGTTTCTCATGGCGGGGGGGGGAGTGCTTGTGGTATTCATTCCTATTCAGCTAGTTTAAACTGAAGAGGTCAAAGACCGTGGGGGAGGGGAGAAAAGAAGGCGCACACCGACTGAAAAGAAAGAAGGTTTCCTGTCCACTGATTAAGGGGTGAAGCCCGTGGGGGGGAAAACCTGCTGGTTCAAGAACGCATGAATATCAATCTGAAAAAATTTGCCGGGAAGGGGGTTTCGGGAGGGGCATTGTATACCAAAACTTGAAGGGGGGATTTTGAGGCTGGGGCTGGGGCGGCGAAGAAAGAGGCGGGACTCAGGGGAGCAGAGTCAACAGGAAGAGTGGATATCGTGTTTATCGGCACCCAGACTAGTACGGGGAAGTTAGAACAACGCACGTCGCGGAAGCCACCAAGAAAAAAGGATTTCTCTAAGGGCAGGAATCCAAGCAAAAAATCATCCTCAGACGCGGGGCCTCAAGGCTGAGCTGAAGAAAAGGGCGAGATTTGTTTACCCCTGGGACGCCTGGAAAAAGGGAGTCTGTCTCACCCAAGGGAGGGCTGATTCTCGCGGAACCACCAAGGAGACAAGGGGAAGATACTAAGAAACTCCGACCTTTCTTACTACGAAACTTGCAAAGCCTTCAACCCCTAATCAATGGGAAGGAGTAAATTCCACCCAGTTACGGGAAAGAAGTCAGGGGAACGGAGACGGCCAAATCAAATTTACCGACGGGAAAGATTCTGACTGGCGCCCACTTTTCCGAAGGGGGAAGGAAGGACGTCAGCCGAACTGGGGGGTTCCTCAAAAAAAAAGTCTCAACCGCTTCCGGTGCAAGAATTGAACCTTCCGAGTAGAAAAACAACATTATTAAAGGGAGTTGTCCGGGGCGGCATTCACGGAAAAGATAAAAAATGCTCTGCACAGCTCGAAGTAATGATAACGAAAACCATTCCAAGGGTGGGAGGAAAGCTGAGTGCGGTGTAAGCTCCCGTTGGGCACTTCCACTGAACTCTGGGAGAGTAGCAATACCGAAGGTTTGGTTTTGGGAGGGTCGAGAAACAAAAACTCCTCTGACGTAGTTCTTTGGGAAACGCAGTAGTCATGGGCTTAAGTCGGGAAGGGGGGGAAAGCGGCTAATAAGGAACGTCGCGAAAAGAACAGAAAAAAACTTTGGTCTCATCAATCTTAGGGGGGAGGACCAATTCACGCCTTCAAAAAAAAAGAGAAGGATGTCAAAAAAGGAAAGATCCTTTCGGTTGATCTGAAAAAAAGATTCAAAAAAAACGGAGGGTGGAGGCGACGCAACGTAGAGGGGGGGAAATTGAAAACTGATAGGGAAAAGAATACCAACTCTTCTCCGGAATGAACTCAGACGGATTGCCCAAGATTGCGGCCGGAGGCGAAAAGGAATCGTCCTGAATCGGGAAAGTCTTTCCTTAGAGGGGGGGTAACCCAGTGTCCCGCCCGGGAAGGGGTGGGGGAGGGGTCAAGAAGAGAGTCGGCGAGTGTTGGCTCTTAGAGCCACTGCGTGATGTGTTTCTTAATCACAAAAAGAAAGTTCACGGAGAGTGTTCATCCTCCGTGGAAACTATAAAGGGGGGAAAGATGGAACGAAAAGCAATTCCCGTCGCTATTAGAGGCCTTTCGGAACACGTCAAAAAGGACGGGTTCTAAGGGATAACGGGCATCGGAACAAAAACGGGAAAAAGGAGAAAAGGATCTTGCCAGAAGCCGATCAGCAGGGGGAAATTCAGAACTCTTCCGCCTCCGCTGTAAAACAACAACAGCTCCTCGTTGTATTTGCCTGAGTCTCGGCGTGACGCCGAAAGATTCCAACCGGGTATTCAGGCGCTATGATGAGGCAGGGTAGGAGGGCTCTGCAAAAAGGAGGCAATAAGGAACAAGGAAATTCATGTGGTAAAACTCTATTTCTCTGGGAACTGTGACTCATCTTGTTGGATGAAAATGGGGCCTTAGTAAAGTCCGTGGCATCGAAGGAGAAAATGGGGGGAACCACGTAGTAACCCTCTATGC
>Ga0179591_1289888_pt1 | contig 15656 bp, 27 predicted proteins | sample CZOMad2_1_08_16f_FD_182891 | JGI IMG/M metagenome (GOLD analysis project Ga0179591, IMG submission 182891) | Vadose zone soil fungal communities from Angelo Coast Range Reserve, California, USA - CZOMad2_1_08_16fungal (PacBio error correction) | ecosystem: Environmental > Terrestrial > Soil >...
GGGGACAACACCATCGAACGCGCTGAGGGGTGAACGTTTGGGGGGATATTGGAAACGACCGAAAGGGGAGAAAAAGGGGGAGTTACCGGAGAAAGGAGAGCGCAATACTGAAATAGACTGAAACCGGCCCGCGAAGATTGTGCTCCGGCATCGGCGTGGACCCTCAACCTCTTGGGCACCTCACCACTTGTCATGATCGGTGACTGGCGCGATCTTGGTTCTGCGTTCGTTGCACATTTCATAACCCAGACCATCGCGGGCATGAAGGAAGGGAGGGGGTTGCAAGTTGGCCACCACGGGACCGGGGTTCAGGACCGACGGGGGTTGTCCCGAGGCCTGGGGAGGCGACGGAACAAAAAAAAAAAAGGGAAGGCGGTGGATATGGTCTCCAATGGGACCAAGGGAAGACCAAGAGAGAGACGGGATCCATGAACCTCGAGGATATTTGCGGGGTGGGAATCCGACCAAATCAAAATTGGGGGGCTGATCAGCCAGAAAAAAGAGTCACTGGCCAGCACACATCATGCGAATGGATTACCTTGCTTCCAACATCCCCGAACTTCAAAAATTGTTCTGCATACGCGTGAAATTGGGCTATCTTCCGTCCACTACGGGGGGGGAAAAAAACAGGACAATCTTCAAAACCGGGAAATAGGGGGAGCCATTCAACGAGGGTCATAAAAAACAGGGGGCGCGGGGAAAAGCATCAGGGTCCTATCGCTAAAAAAGTGGGGACAAACAAAACAAAGAAACAGGGAGGGGGGATAACCTTGTTCATCACCAAAAACTACGGGTAGGGGGGTCGGAGGTCACCGCCTCAGGGCGCAGGAAGAAAGGAGACACCTCAAAGTTTTGTGCCGGAAGAAAAACATTCACGAAAACGGATGGGTCTCATGGGGCCCGCCTACAAGCTGGGGAAAGGAAATAAAGGGCCGAATCCGAGCTTAAAAAACGTTCTCGGAGGGAAGGGCGGCAAAAGTGGAGGGATGCCACAACAAAAGACGGATCAAAGCGAAAGTAGGAATGAATCCCGCACGAAAAACCGAGCCGCAAAAGGCGCGTTCGTACGAGGAAAAAACTACAAAACGAACCCGCTACAAACACAAACGCAAAAAAACGCGAACATCATCAGAACACAAAAAAGAAAAAAAAAAAAAACAAAAGAAATTGTGGGGTCGTCCGACGAGGACGGTCGGGGGAGGGTGGGACCACGAAGAATTGTCTTACCGCCCGACAACAACGATGGGGGGCGGCATTCAGGAGGCAGCTCCGGCCCACGATAAAGAAAAGATAGAACACAAAACAAAACAAAAAAAACAAAATCTGACGCAGACGAACAGAAAATAGGGATCAAGAATATCACAACCGGAACAAGGGACCGCGCGTTGGCAAAACTATTGATGGCCCAGGGGAACTCCGAAACGTTCTTCCGACGACGCCAAAGGCCAGAGGGGCGGTCCAAAATCAAACCAGAAGTCCCCCTTCGAACGCAGGTAATCGACGTCGCGAGCAAGCAAAGAACACGTAAAAGGGGGGAAACATTTTCCTAAAAAAACCAAGATGTTCTCCCCCGGGCCACGTGGGTCTAAAAATCGATGTGATGAAGAAAGAGGAGTGGTGAAGACAGAAAGCAACTTCCAGATCAAACTCTATCGGTTCTCCAAAAAACTGTAAAAAGGAGCGGGGTAATCTTATCACCCCTGGACGCGTGGTTTTCCCACTAACTTAGGGGACCTACAACCTTGGAAAACCAAACGAGAGGTGGAAAAAAAAAAAAGGAAACCAGACCCAGCGGTTTCGAGGGTATCGGTGGGGGAAAAGGCAACGGCGCGGGAAATAGCGAGGGGGGGAGGAACGAAATACGTGGATTTCTCAAATGAAACAAAGGGGAACCCGAGAAATTGAAGGGGTTCGTGAGGAAAACCAGAAAAACCAAAGGCCGCTGAATTACACCAGCCGATGGTAGAGTTACCGAAACAGGTCCAATGTTTCGAGTGATAACTGGAAAACACTGAGACCTGCCTTGACAAGTAATACTGAGAATTCAGCTTAAGCGGTCTCAGGACTTTCGAAAGCCCACCCGGGTGTAAAAAAAAAAAGTAAACCCGACTGTCAAGGCCGTGGGGAAAAAGAAAAATGGAGACATAAAAGAAAATAAACAAGCTGCTTGTCACCTCGAGGGGGGTAAAAAAGAAAACGAACTTTGTCAAAAAAGAAGGAGGAAGGCGATATAAAAACGGGGGCCGGAAAACGATCGAAGCCAAAAAAAACTTGCGAAGAAGCTACTACCGGCGGCAAATATATACCGAACCAAAGGAAAGAGTGGGAAGAGAGGGCACGAAAAGAAGGTGCACAGAAAACTTTTCAACACAGGGGAAGGGGGTAAACACGCATGGGACACCGAAACCCGTTGCACCGACTAGACGGTGAAAAAAAAGAGCTGAGCAGGCAGCGAAAAAAGGGGGGTCCCGGAAGAGAGAATAATCGGCAAACAGGACGAAAACCCAAAACGGCGGGGAAAATGACAAGATGTGCAGAACGGAGGGGGGGTCGACGATTCGTCCTTTCTTGGGGACGGAAGGGAGGGGAGCAACAGCTGGGTCAAGGGTCATGTGAAAGGGAACAAATCAGAAGGGAGAAGCGGAACGGGGGCACAAAACTACTTTCAAAAGGGGGGGTCGGGTTATGAAAACGGCGTAGGGTGGGAGAAAACGGGCAGCCAGGGGGTGAACAAGTGACTGTTGTAACTACATTTTTTGTGTGTCCCTGAACAAAAAAAACCCATGGGGAACAAAGGGGGGGGGGGCCTAAAAAGTCAGGCCATTCAAAAAAAAGGAGGACAAAACCTTATGGGGAAAACCTGGGAAAGTGGAGGTGAAACAGTCACACAGGGAACATAGCAAAAATGGGGGACGGGGGGGGGCTTGAGGCTTTTGTATCAAATAAAAAAAAAAAAAAAAACTGATCAATGTGGGGGGAAACACGGAAGGGTGGTGGGCTGTCCAAGTTCAGTGAAGGTAACAAACCATGTTAAAGGAGTGGGGATCTGCTCTTGGGAGGGAAAAACACGTTAACCTTGCAGTGGTCTTCACAAAAGAAATGGAGAGAATTATTGGGGGAGAAAATAACAATGGACCTTATATGAAAAGGCCCGCGAGGTGGTTAAGACCTCTCAAAAAAAAAAATAGGGGAGGCCGGCAAGTGAAGGGGGGAGTGGGGGGGGGGGCTAGAGAACTGTATCCTCACCCAAACAGGGGGGTGGAGCGGGAGTAAAAAAGTCCCAAAAAGGGACAGGAATCGAACGAGGGGGATGTGAGGTCAAGAACAAACTGAAAACATGTGGTTAAAGTCCTCGGTCTCGTGGGGGTGCAGGGGAAATCCGTGTCCACGTGGTTTGGGGGAACCTTGTGACAGATCCGGAAAAGGAAAAAAACGAAGGGGGAAAAAGGGAAAATAGAAAGAGATGGGGGGGACCCGAAAAAACACTCCAACATTCAATGAGGTTACCCCAAGGGACACCAAAACAACACAAAAACCTCCGGTGTGAAAAAAAACTTACAGGAGAAATAAACCGAGACCAGCAAAAAGAAAGGGTTCGAGGGGGGGGGGGTGCTCCGAAACCCCAAAGGGCTCTTTTATCCACACAACACTTCAAAATCAAACAAAAAAAAGAAAACTTAACAAAAAAAAAAACAGTAGAACTCAAGGATGTTTGTGTGGGGGGAAATTGAAGTCAAACAAACCTCTGCTTGTTCTAGGGGCGGCAATTCACCCTGCCTCGAAAACCTACTGATTTGCCACTGGGCGGGGCGGAAGGGAAAAAAAAAGTTCCGGTCAGACGTGCTCCTAACCCCCCCACTAAAAAAAGATGGGAAAGGTTTTTGGGGAAAACTGAAAATAAAAAATCACAGACTAACTAGTGCCCACTAAAAGTGGAACAGGGGGAAAGCCACACAGATAAAGAAAAACCGGGGGTGGCCGGAACTCCGGGGGGGGAAAATCTACCGTGGGGGAAAAGGGCCGGCAAATACTTTGGACTAAAAGTGTGGAAAGGGAATGGTGGAAAAGGACGACCAAAACCACGTGGTGGAACCTTGGGGAAGGAAAAAACAGCGAATAGCCGTAAACCTCCATCTACAAAAAACACGACCCGGAGGAAACCGAGGACCGGAGTCAAAAAAAGGGGGACTCCTACTCAACTTATGAAGAGTGACCAAAAAGGGGAAGGGGAAAAAAGGCAAAAAAAAAAAACCCCAAATGAGGGGGAGACCAAAAGGGGGAGCAGGATAGGGGGGACCCTACGGTTGAGTCCCAAAAAACCTAGGAGGGGCGGAAAAAACTTTGTGCCAGCCCGGGGTATCTGTGGACCGAGAACTCTGACTGGGGTCTACCGGAGTGGAAGGACAACCGGGCATAGGGGCCTCGATAAGAGGAAAACCTGCCGTTTCAAAAACAGAATGTCCTGGGTCCCACGCACTGGAAAAAGAGGGGGTGTCCCTAAAAGGGTTAGCGCCGCCCCTGGGAGACTCGGCAGAAGTGAAAAAATAAAAAAAAACACTCTTTCATGGGTTTGATAGATCCTTGCGTGATCGGACAAAGGAGGAGGGGGGGATGGAATATTCCCAAGGGAACGGACGAGCATTTGGGAAAAGGTACGTGGAAAAAAAGGGTGACAAAAAGTCGAGGGGTCCCGGACCGACCTAGGAATTGCAACCATCGAGTGACAGGGGGAACAAGTTCGGGGTCGGGGAAAGGGAGGCATGTTCCCCCATGTTAGAGGGGGGTGGTGAGGGAGAAAAAGGCAAAAAAAAAAAAGACTGGGAGGGACAGCGGGAATCGCGGGGGGTGAGCGGCGAAGGGTGGAGAAAGGGGGGAAGGAAAGGAAATCACAGTGTAACGGAGGTGGTGGGGTGACCAGAGAGAAAAGGGTTGAAGGAGCCCCTGTCGTCGATGCGCAGGAAAAAAAAACAGGAAAAAACAGTCGAATCAGAAAAACGGGCAGTTGTGACCTGGAGGTAAAAAGAAAGGTTGGGGGCTCAAAGTCAGAATGAGAAAAAAAGTCCCAGAAAAGAAAGAGAGACTGGATTGCAAAACAGCTCCGGAAAACTTGATTCGGGAGAGTGGACGGGACCACGCCGCAGTTGAGAAAGAAAAAAATCGGGGGACCCCGTGGAGATACAATCTCTGGGAGGCCCGGAATTGTGGGGACGTGGGGAGGGGGTGAAGAGAGGGAACTAGAGTCTGATGCGAAAGGGGGAGAAGGAAAAACAAGGGGGAACCGGCGGCGGGGTCCTGCCTTGGCAACGTCGCGGGAAGAAAACGCGGGGCAGAACGAAAGGGGGGGGGACAGAGAAAAAAACTTTACACTGAAAAAGTTGACATGGTGAGGGAAGGGATAGGAGTTTGCTCACATGTGCACGGACGCGTTAAGAAAATCAGGAAGCGATTAGGAAAGGAGGGGGACGGAGGGAGGAAAAAAAAAAAGGACAGAAACGGGGGGGGGGTTTGGGAGGGCTGCTCAGCGAGGGGAGGAAAACCGCCAGGACGCGTAGAAAAAAGGGGTTTTAAAGTTGGCTGGGTTGTGGCGGGAGGGGGGGTAGAGCGTGGTCTGCCACTTCTACGCTGTGGTGGGAGGGGAAAGTTGCACTGAAAAATGAGGAAGAAAAAGGGAGGAGGTGTGAGGACAATCACGGAAATCGAAAGGAGAAAAAGGAAGAACGCAAACTAGGTCAGGGGAGGCCGTGAATCATTTGGTGACAACTGCAAAGTATGGCCGAAAGGGGAAAGGGCGAGGGGGGGAGGGGGTTCAGGTAAATCTGACCCCAACAGGCAAACGGAGGGAAACGAAAGGGACCATTGTGAAAAAGAAAAGGAAGGGGTCCACTCGTCAGAGCAAAAACCGTGTGACCAGTCCGGGGGGGGGAAAAAAAACACAAACAAAAAGAGGGGGGAGATCTGGAAAAAAAAAAAAAAAGGAGAAGGTTCATCGGACGGAGGAACAGGGCAGAGGACGCACCCGTGAACGGGAGGGTCCGTTGTGGATGGGGGGGAAGGGGGGCCAAACCGCTCACCGACGACTCTTATTCCAGAACGGACCGCAGGGAAGAGGGGGAAAAAAAACGTGGAAGGGGAGGGGGACGGAAACAGTACGCAGGGAGAAAGGAGGTCGGGGGCACAAGGGTGGGGATTAACTCCCAACCTTCCCAACCGTGACAGGGGGAACGGAGCACACCCCAAAGAAAAAAAAGACAGAATGACCTAGGAGTCCAGGAAAAAGAAAGGATCGCCAGGGGGTTGTCACCCGGCAAGGGGACCATGATAGGGTCAAAGGGGACTTTCAAGGGGGACCCGGGCAGGCCAAGAGTTTACCACTGGACGGGAAGACACGGCAAAGGGGAAAATGCCACATGCTTTTCAAACAAAAAAGGACGCATCAGTCCAGAATGACGTTCACGAAAAAGAAAAAACGAAGGGAACATAAAAAGTGGAGCAAGGGGAGCAGCACGGAGAGGGACCGAGCAGAAGACAAAAATGGCGAGGGACCCGGGGTTTCAAAGTGAAAAAAATCATATCTGACGCGGCGAGAGGGGAAGGAAGCCGGTGAAAAATCAAAAAAAAAAGAACTCCCGGTCGCACTAAACAACTGACACAACCCCAAAAAAAAAAAAGTTTAAAATCTATCCAAGTCACGGGGGGCGAAAATGGGAACTCTCAGAACAAAAAAGAAAAAAGAGAGAGTAGGTGGGGAAAAAAAACCATCGAGGGGGGGAGAAGGTGAAGTCTGGTGGGACTGAATGGGCGGGGAGGAAGGGGCAGGGAAAAAACTTGGCAATGCAGGGGGGGGGGGGGGGGTCACGGCTTTAAAGCAAAACCAATCACAGGCGGGACATCGATCGGAAAGGAAAAAAACGAAAAAAAGTACTCTACCCAGGATCCGGCAGAAGGACCGTTCCCTCAATGAAGAGAAGGAGAACACCCTTGGGGGATCAGAGAGTTCGGTACTTTCGGAGTTGTCGGGGGGGGGTGAAAAAAAAGTCAAGACTGCTGACGTCAATAAAAGGGGAGGGATTCAACCAAGGGAAAAAGGGCTAAAAGTAACAATGATTAAAAACCGTACCAACTATTTGCGTGACCCGGGAAGGGGGGAAAAAAACGGGGAAAAGTGGACCGTTCGAAAAGGAAGGGAAAAAACAACCTGAGAGAGCCAGGGGGGGACATGGAAAATCGGGGGGAGGGGGAAGGACTTGGTGGGTGGCAGGAAACATGTCCAACTTCTTGGGGGTGAGTGCAGGTTTACATCCACCTAAACGAGAACTTTACACAGCAAAAAAAAAAAAAAAAAAAAAAAAAAAAAAAAAAAAAAAAAAACCCAAAACCAACCAAAGAGGAGAATGCGTCCAAAAAGGGGATGCCACGCCCATCACTTTCACAAAGGGGACGCGACACTCGGGGGGGGGGGGGGGGGGTGGGAAATAAGAGGAGGTCTTTCCACAAGAAGGTGGAAAAGGGGAGCCCAAGAAGGTGCACCCTTGGGGAAGAAACGGAAATGGAAAGAAAGACTGACAAGTGGAGAGGAAAGCATAAAAAGGATCCACAGGGCCTACAGTAACAGAAAATGGGGTGGGTGTGACCACGAGGGAGGAAACTGGTTGTCAAGGAAAGACGACGTACAGAAAACTGGTCAGGGGCGGAGTCCACCAAGATCCAACCAGAACCTTGAGGCGAAAAGGAACACTAAAAAAGAATGGTGTCATCGACACAATAATACAGAAGGGGAAGAGACACTGTGGTCTAATCACATGGGGGGAGGGAGTTAAAGAAAAAAGTGAAAAAATCAAGGAAGAGAAGAAAACGGCGCTTAACTGGCCTGGGGGGGTTTCCCTCGGATCAGGGGGGGGTCGAGCCCGGGGGGGGGTATGGGGGGACTGAAATACAAATCAAGAGCGAAAGACGGGGCCAATTTTTTTTCCAAAAAAAGCCAAAAAAAAACACACGAAAAACCTCCGAATTTTCAACCCAAGCACTTCGTCTCTCTCTCCAACCCACCACCGGCATCCTAACAGCAACCCTAGCATACGAAAGAAAAGGACACACTGTTAATGCCCATAAGGAAGTGTGAACGGGGTTAAGACTGCCCGTTTTCTATACCCCCAGAAAAACCAAGGGAAGGCCGAGCGAGAAAGGTCCAGCGGGTACGTCATGGAATTAAGGGAAGGAGGGAAGGGGTCTCGAAGGCTAAGACATAAAAAATGTCCAAGGACGCAGATGGTAAAAAGAGAAAGAAAAAAAGATTTGGATTTACCCCCACTAGAAGTGTCAATGGAAGCAAGACCCAAAAAAAAATTGCAGTGAACGTGGTAACTCAGGATCCATCTGTAACTGTCCCGAGGGGGCTCCTCGGTCAATCAGGAACGCAACGCACGACCGTCACGACTCCGGGAATCGAAGAGCAGGGGGGATAGCGAAAAAGGGGGAAGGAAAAGCACGGGCAAAAAAAAGAAAAGAACTGGGCAACAAAGTCCCTTGTGGTAAAACAGAAATATCAGGGGAAGGGAATACGCGGAGGGGAGAATCGAAAGAAAGAACCTATCAACGGGGTGGCTGTGCAGAGAGCTTGAAGAAGAAAAAAGGACTTCCGTTAAAAGGACTCAACATTATGCCAGGGTGGGGACCTTGAAGGAAAAAAAGGGGCGGACGGGCGTCTACCCGACAATCGGGGGGGGGGTTCTGACCCAAACAAAAAAAAAAAAGGGTTCGATGTAATCTGGTTGGGATTCAATAGGGATAGACCCTTGTTTGGTCCCACAAACGGTTAATAGAGAGAAAGGTGATTGGGATAACCAGAATACGGAAAGGCTACAAAAAACCGTTCAGCTCACAAGACACCCAAAAATAGACTCGTCACAAGAGTATGTGAAAAAAATTCACAACGAAAAAGGGAGGAAAACTAAAAACACTCAAAAACCGGTATATCCAGTCCTGGTTACATAAATCGGGAACTTGACTGGGGGAAGACCCAACGGGTTGGACAATAGGGGGTACTCGGTCATAAGGGAGCCGCCGGTCACGGGAAAGAGGAACTGAAAAAAGAAGGGGTGTACACTTCAAGCCAGTGAAGAGGACTATGAAGGAGAAGAAAAAGACCAAGCAGAGACATTTTTGCATATCACTGCGGAACCGACTAAATACCGGAACTGAAATAGAGGATAGGAACAGAGAGACCAGGACCTTGCCCGCAGGGACTCAGATCCAAACGGTGGGTGTAGGGGGTACACAGCAAATTAAGTAGGCAGGCCCAGTGGGGCGGGCCGAAGGTGAGCTCAAAGTCTGGAAAATCCTTTGTCACCGTGTACGAGGGGGGAAAAGACCGAAAAAAAAATGTGCTCAACGTCCTAAAAAAAAGGGGGGGGGACTGGGGGGAAAGGAAGACGTCCCGCGGTCCTAAAAAAAAAGAGGGGGTCGAGCCGGGGCGCTGGTGCGTACAGGGCGCCTGCCCGGCGTGCACGGGCGCCTTGGGGTGACAAGTAAAAAAGTTCAGCGACAAAAAAAGGGGGGAATCGCAAACTATCTTGGGGGGGGAAATAGACGTGTCAACAAGGGCAGGTGAAAGCAAAAGGGGGAAAGGGTAGACTTTGGTCACCGAGGGGGGGGCAAAGTAGGGATGGGAGTGTGGTACTAACAGTGGAGGGGGGGGAACCCCCCCGGGTGGAAAAAAAGGGTGGTGCACCGGGGAAGGGCCTGACCAAAAGAGTGACCAAAAGGACAAAAAAGTAAGGAAAAAAATAAAACATGAGGGCCACCTTGGGGGGAAGGTCACACAGGGGGGAGCTTCCAAAGCACAGTTAACCCAGTGCAGGGGGGGGTGTTCTTGGAAGGAGGAGCCAAACACCAAATGAATCCTTGTGGCCGTTGGAGTGGGAAGGGGTGACAAGAAGGTGCAGGGAAACCGAAACATTGCCAAAGGGGGAGGGGCCAACGCTGGGGGGGCGCAGGGGGGGGGAACCGAGGCCACGGGAACGGGGGTCCAAAAGAACGCACAAAGGAAAAACGGAGGGTTCCTTTGGAGAGAACGGAGAAAATCGACCTCCAAAGATTTTTGTTTTAATACCATAGAAAAAAAGACTTGGGCAGGAAATCGTGAGGGGGTAAAGGGGGGCTGAAAGGGTAAAACGCTGGAGTGTAGGGAAAGAGCAGTTTGGGGGGGGGCCGCGGCGTAGAAACCTGGGCAAAAAAAAACACATACAAAGGAACTGCTCAGGGGGGACGCATTTGTGGGTGGAAACCTGGACGGGGAGTTGGGGGGACAGGCCCCTCACCTTTGCTTGAGGGGGGAATGGGTCCAATTCTCAAAAGGGAAAAAAAAAACCAACGGAGGGAAAAAGAGAAGATTAACAACCAAACAAAAACCCCCAAAAGGGGCCCACCGGCGGTAACCAGTGCACCAACGCGGGCGGGAAATCTTAGTGGGAAAACAAGACAAGATAAAGATCATGGAGAGAAAGGGACACCATGAGGTTTCAGCGTTGGGGAAAGGAAGCAGACCAAAGGAAAAAAAAAGAAAGAGGGTATCTACTCGTCAAAAGGAAGCCAACAAACATCCAACTGCAAAGAGGACCCGTCTTAAGCAAAAAGAGGGGTTTAATCGGGGACAAAAAAACAAACTGAGCGGGAGAGAATACAAAAAAAAAAGGACCACTCGCCCTCGGGAAAAAAAAGAAGGATCTGAAAAACCTGGGCGGAGAAAAAAAAGGTAAGGGGGTAATACAAAATAAAAAAAACCGAAAACCCAACTACAGGAAACTGAAAAAAACCGGCCGGGTGAGTGTTGAAAAAAGGGGAAACGAAAAAAGTCGTTTTTTGACAACCGTCAAAGAGGACCAAAACGGATTAAGGGGGTCTCAGAAGACAATCCCACTGGGGGTTCTTCTTGAAAAAAAAAACGCTGGGGGAAAGATACAAATTTGACTGATCCCCGTGGAAAAAAAAGAAATGTGGAGAAAAAAAACACTACCGAAGAGTGGGGGGAAAAAAACAGAAAATTAGAAAGATGCCGCAAGGGAAACCAACACTTTGGGACCAACCTGTAGTAACGCATACATCCTAGCCTCAATCCGCAAAGCTAAAAAGGAGACAGGGGGGAAAAAGGTACCGGTAGGGATCCCACACGCGTCGTCTATTCAATGAGGGTCAAGGAAAGTGAAAATGAAGAAATGGAAGCCGGGCAAGCGCGTCGGTAAAAACGAAAGGGAAACTCGAGAGTACCGTAAATACCAGAAGGGCTAGCTCCGGGGAAACATCCAAGTGTGAGGAGGGTTACCACTAAATAACGGGGTCCGCGGAGAGCTGGAACAAAAAGTGTTGGGAGCCTCCACCGAGAGGGCAAAAAAGAATGTGGGGGGTCACGACGGGGAGGTCCTCGAGTTCCATGGGGTCAAATACCAACAATGGTTAAAAATAGCCAGGGGGGGAGGGAAAAGTCCCGGGGCTCCGTCGAAATCGAAGGAAAGTGGACCACTCGCAGTGAATGGCGGTAGGAAAGTGGTACGACAAGGGGGGGAGGAAGTGCTGACCTGGGGAAGGGGGTACAAGGGGAGAGAATTGGTGAAAAAAAGAATCTGGGAGGGGGGACCAACTCAGGGGGCTCGAGCTAAAAAAAAAGGGAACGGTTTGCGTGGAAAGGCGGGGGGTGGAAAGGGGTTGCCGCGTAAGAAAGGAAACTCGGGCTAGAGTACTATACTGCACCGCGGGTTGGGCAAAACCGGGGGAGTGTCGAGACCAAGGTCCGACGGAGGAAAGGGAGGTATTACCCGTACTTGGGAGTAGCAGGTGGGGGGGTGTTATTTACACAGATAACGGTAAAATGGGTCTGAAGACAGAATCGCGGTGAAAAAAAGGGGGGGAGGGTCAAACTGTTTGGGCAGGGGATACGGACACACTGGAATTTATCCTGTTGGGGGACTGGGGGGAAAACAACGTAGAATAAAAAAAAGAAATCGAAGGGGGAAAACCGAAACAGCGGCGAGCTCTCGGACAAAGAATTCAAAAAAACTGACAGAAAGAAGAAACCCTGGGGGGTGAACTTTCGACACCATCAAGGGGGTGGTCGCCTTCAAACCAGGAGAACATTAAAAAACCGCTAATGGGTCGGCAGATAAACAGACCCTGTGGCGGCCCGGCTAAGCCCGGTTATCGAAACAAGGAGGGGGGACAACAGCCCCGCTCGTGGGAATCATAGAGGGGGGAAATGGAAGGAAAGACATCCTTCGTGGTGGAACAGCAACATGGGCCGCGTGAAAGTGCGAGAGCGGACTCTAGACTTAAGAGACGGGAAAGGCCAGAGGGGAATCCTGACAAGAAGGAGAGAGTGTGTACCGGGCAGAGGTCCTCTAAAGGAGGAAAGAAAGACTGCAGAGCAAGTGCACTATCAAGCTTTCAACTGAAGGGTCAGCAAAGGAGGGGGGAAGGGGGGGAACGGCATGAGGGCACTCGTTCGGGAGGAGGGGGATCAAGGGACAAGAAAGAAAAAAAGGGAATGTAAAAAGGTACATGCAGAAGAAGCACGGCAATCACGGTTTTGGGGGAACGTTTCCAGACTACACGAAACGAACGCGTTAGGTTTGTAGACTGAACAGGGTTTTCCCCAAGATGGAGGATGTGGTTCAACGTGGGGAAGAGGCTGGGAAGGGGGAAATACGATTCGAGGTGGGAACCCTTCTAAACGGGGGGGCTTCGGTGGAGGTGTTGAGGGGGAGAGCAGAGTTGGGGGAAAGGGGAAGGGGAACCTCCATGCCTCAAAAAATTCTCACGAAAATAGCAAAAGAGTTATCTCCGGGGATCTTGGAAAAACAGGGATGATAGGTAGGAGGAAAAAGGGGCAACGGAAGGTTTCTATGGGGAAAAAAAAGCGGCCAAAAAAACGGGCCCGGGGGGGCTGCCCCAGGGGATGCAGGAAGGGGGGGGAAGGTACATGTTCGACTCCGCCCTGTACAGAAGGGTTGAACAACGGTCGGGTGAAAAAAAAAACCAAAGTTATCCCAAGCCGTTGGGGGGACAAAAAAGGTAATGAGATCGGGGGGTTCCCGGGGAAAGAAGGGGGGGTTAAAGGGGATTGGAGGGAGACCTTGGGGGGACCTAGTTACCTTGACTACGGGATAAGGGGGAAAAAATTCACGGCAAGGAAGGCCCTTTTGCAAACCGAGGGGAACGGAGGAACGGAGAAGCCGGAAGAAAGGAAGAGAAAGGGGGGTGAGGACTGCAGGGGGGTTGAAAAGAAAAAGCGACTGGTGATTTGAAAGCTCGGTTGAAGGGGGATAGCTGGGTAAATGAAACTTACGGTTTAATTAGATCCAAAAGGGGGGGGGAGAATCAACATACTCCTCAGGGGAAAGGGGGGTAAGAACCCTAGAAACAGTTTGTTTGGGCGTCTTCCTTTGAGGAAACAAATTATGTAAAATTCGCCTTGCGCCGGGGTGAACAGAAGGGCCTTGACCGGGGCTCCCAGGCGGGAAAAACCAAAGGGAGGGAGAAAAATTCCCTTGAATGTGCAAGAATGCCGGGGAAAAGCCCTCCAACTTAAAGTCATCATTCTGTGAAACTTTTGGGGACAGAAACTCCTAAAAAAAGAAAATGCAAAAGGAAAAACTGGCACGAGGTAATGGTGAGAAAAAAGAGTTGGTGCCGTTTCACGGGGAAGGAAATCGGTGGGGTCAGGTGTCAAATCAGAGACGGGACGCCGAGTCAGGCAGGCACTCCCATGGGGGAAGAAAAACCAAAAAAAAAAGTCCCCTTGGAGGGAAATCAAAAATGAAGATAGGTGACCAAAAAAAACAAACAACAAAAAGGACTCACAAGAATCAATTGCCGTTTAGATGGTTTTTGGTCCCCGCATACGACAAAAAAAAAAAAAAGGGGGGAGGGGGGGACCAGAAGGTTACGGGACCATTGACCCGAAAACTGGATCTAGTGGAAGGATGGGGGGGGGGGGGTGGGGAAAAAAAACTACAGGGGCGTGGATTCAAACTGGTACGCAAGGGGGGGGGGGGAAAGAGTGAAGACAACGAGGAGCGGTCTTCCAAAAAGCTGAAAAAAATTGCGGCAGGGCAAACAAAGGGGGGGCGACAGAAAAGTACAGGAGCCGGGGCTAAAAGGGGAAAAAAGGGAAACCTCACCAATAGGCCATCACAAGGGGGGTATTATATACTGCCTTGAGGTCTAGATGGGGGAAGGTGTCCGTGCACCACTCCCTAGCAATGGAGGAGGAAATCCAAAAAAAGGGAAGGGGGGACGAGGCTTAAAGGACCACACCGGGCCTTTTAAAAGGACCACGACCGGGGGAAACCTAATGCGGGACCTTCGGACAAAAAAAAGGGACAAGGTCGGAATGGGGGAAAAAAAGAAACAAAAAAGTGAACTACGGCCGCCAAAACAACCTTGGGGAAATCTCGGGGATAGGAAAAAGAGAGAGAGTAGGCTCACAGGGGTTGTGGGGGAATCCATAAAAAAGCAATTTCATGGGGGGGGGGGGCAGGGGGGAAAGAAAACCCAGGGAATGAAAAAAAAAGACTGACGGAGGCGTCCGCGGTCACAACGAAAGGACCTGGGAAAAAAAAACGGTTGGGTGGTTCGCCAGGGAACCGGCCGGGCGAGCGACGGGAGGTCCCACGTGAAAAAAAGGGACGGAAAAAAAGGGGGAAAAGGGGGGGACGAAGGAAAGCGGAGAGCTCACGAGGGGAGACATTTTCCGCGAAAGCAGAACTATCCTGAAATCGGGAGTACAACCACCACCAGGGGGGGGGGAAAAACCGGGTGTAAAACTTTTGGGGGGGGGGGGGGAAAACGAGGAAATCCAGTACAGTGGCGAGTCACACAGGGGGAAAAAGGGCAGGGGCATAAACCAGGGAACACCCCTTAAATGAGGGGTTGGGGGAAAAGAAAATAAGGGGAAGAACATCAACTGTCACAGGGGTCTCATGGGGAAGAAAGGCGATGGTTCAAAAAGGATCAAGAAACAAAAACTAAACTGGACCAGGGGTTATCAGGAGAAAAGAAAGCCCGGGGGGAAGGGGGTATCACCATAAACCTAGGACGAGCCATCAACATGGAAAAAAAAAAGAGCCCCACCAAAGCAGGGGGCTACATTTGGGTAAAAAAAGGGTCGGCCACTATGAAGAGACAAAATAAAAAAAAAAAGACAACTGAACGAGCCACCCGGGACCAGAAGGGAAGAAAAAGTTCAACAGCGGGTCGATACCGCACTAAAAAAAACTTTTAAACGTCAGAAAAAACATCTACAACAACCGGCAAGAAAAGGGGGAGAAAAAGACGAGAAAGACTCACGAAAGAGAGTAACCAGAAAAAATGAAAATTCCCGCAGTTACCTAAGAGGGGGTCTGCCTGGAGAGGGAACAGTCAGAGAGCCTCGCTTACTAGAAATCGGGAGGGAAAGGAGAGCCTACTCGGTGAACAATTCACACCTAAAAAGTCAAGGATTCGCTCGGGCAGGGGGCTAGTCGAAACAGAAAAAGCAACGGCAGACATGCGGGGGAAAAATCCAAAAAAAGAGAGGTCCCAAAGGCACCCCTTTTCCACTTGGTCAAGAAGAACTGAGGGACCGAGCGGGAGTGGAAATATCAAGCGGGCCACGAGAACACGTGGGG
>Ga0179591_1326276_pt1 | contig 15655 bp, 21 predicted proteins | sample CZOMad2_1_08_16f_FD_182891 | JGI IMG/M metagenome (GOLD analysis project Ga0179591, IMG submission 182891) | Vadose zone soil fungal communities from Angelo Coast Range Reserve, California, USA - CZOMad2_1_08_16fungal (PacBio error correction) | ecosystem: Environmental > Terrestrial > Soil >...
TTTGCAAAAGGAGGATATCTGAAAGGGGGGAGAAGGCACAGGGGGCACTGTCATAAGTAATTAAAAAGTACAAATTCGTGACAAAGAGTGGCAACGCACCGGTGGTGCTAAAAGGTGAAGGGGGATGTGTATGACCGGGTGATAGAGTGCAGCCTGATTGTCAACAGAGGGACGGACGAAGGCATTTGTGGAAAACACCTGAAAAGGGGTTTATTGCCGCGCACCGACATACAGTTGAGGCACAGGCCGCTAATTGTGGGGGGAGGAAACGACAATAGAAAGGGGAAGGGGGGGGCAACCAGCGATTAAAAAGCAAAGAATTTCAATTGGTTGGGGGGGTATGAGATGCCACAAAAGGGGAAAAAGAAGGCAAGCGGGTATGGGCAACTTAAAGGGGGGGGGTTAAGGGACACAGGGAAGGGGAAAAAAAAAAGGAAGAAAAAGACTCAGCTAACGGGCCTGTCAACAAAGTAACTCCGAAATATGTACAAAAAGTCAGAGCGGTGAGCAAGACAACCCGGGGGCCCGGGGGGAGAAAGGTGAGGGTTGAAGGATGTGGGGCAAAAAGAGGAGGGTGACCCCCGTTTTTCCAGCACAGCTGGGCAAAAGGGAAGGAATCGGCAGACGCGGAGCGTGAGTGGGAGGCGAGAAAACCGGGGGGGTTGTGAAGAAAGCAAAAGACTGTTGGTCAATTCCCCGCCCAGCTGATTTAGAGCGAAGGAAAGCAGGTGATGGCGTTCAAAAGCGAGAAAAAAAGGGAAAGAACGGGCCTTGTTCAACCGTAAAAAAAAAGGGGGGAACACCGGCTGATGGGGAACTGGGGGGGAAAAAAAGAACAGGGTGGCGTTGGTGGACACGGAGGGGGGGGAGGAAAAAGAAAAGGCGCAAGGCACTCTGGTTTTTGAAAAAACGCCAAAAAAAAGGGGAAGGGGTCGTTGGGCCCGGGAAGCAGGGGGGGGGGAAAAATGGGGAAAAGTCCGCGTAAAAATGGCATCAAAACCAGTTTAGTGGGGGGGGGGAAGGGGAGATCACTCAGTACCTGCAGGTTAAAAAATAAAAACAGCCGGGGGTAAGGTAGCTTGGAAAATAGGAAGCCCCAAAGGTTAAAAAAAGCGGGAAAAAAGAAAATACGCGGCAAATACTTCCATCTATGGCATGGAAAAGACGGAAATGTGCAGATTAGGGGGTGAAAAGCGACCACCGGAGGAGAGGTGGATAAGCCGTGATGAGGGTGTAAGTGGGAACGGAGCGAGCGCGTTTTTAACTAAAAAGCAGAAAAAAGCGGGGGGTACTAAAGAACAAAACTCAAAGGTGTAAGTGGTGCCGGGGGGACGGGGGGACGGAAGAGGGGCTAATATCTCAAAGGTGGTAAATGGGAAGTGAAAAAAAATGGTTAGGTGCCTTGAAAAAGGTGGGCAGAAAAGGTGCACGGGAGACAAAAACAGAGACTGGAGAAAAAGAATACCGCAGGGGGGTGGGGGACAAAGGGGGAATAAGGAAGGGGGGACAAAAAGCAGTTGGGGTACAACGGCGGACGGGGGGAGGTGGGGTGTCTAGAACTTTTTAGAAGGGGGAAGGGGGGGGGGGGGAAACCCGAACATTTGAAAAAAAAAAAAAAAAAACAGGCAACGGTCAGGGTGGGGAGACAGGGTGAGCGAAAAAAGGTTGGGGGCTTGGAACACTGGAAAACCCGGGGTACAGGGAAAGGGAATCAGTAAGTGGTGGGTGGTGAACGGATTGATCGTTAGTTGAAAGGGGGGAAGAGGGTGAGTGTAAAGTTTTTGCCGCCGATGTTGGGTAAAGGGGGGGGGGGAAGAGCGCACGGTCACGAGCTTTTGGAAAACTATATTTGCTGCAAAATGAACGAGGCAACTGCCGAGCCGGAAATGGGAGCAGCAACGGTTGTGGGGGGAACGGAAAGGACTCCGGACGTCAAAGGGGGGGCGGAAGGGGGGGTGCGTCCAACTGAAAATAAAAAGGGTTTGGACACAAAGGGGGGGTTAAAGACCATGCGGGGAGGTGCGCAGGAAAAAAAAGGGTTAAAGAACTAAGGGGGAACAAAAAAGGGGATGGTGGGGAAGATTCCCTAATACGTCTGGCTGGGGGTAAAAAACGTGGGGCCCGTATCACGAAAAAAAGGCTTGAATTAAACCCGGACGAGGTGGAAGGGGGAAAAAAGAGAGGGGAAGACGGCTAACAAGTGGCAGTTAAAACTTCTTATTTTGACAAAGAAAGGACGGGATGGTGATCAGGAAGGCGCGTAAAAGGGTAACCGCTTGGGCCTAAAATCACGGGGGGGGGCTCCAAAGACATGATTATGGGATTCGAACCGGAACCGGGGGGTTCGCTATCGAGAATGGGGGAAAACCAATGTAGGCTCCCATTGAAACTTCAGGGGGCGCATCACCAACACACACAATTTGTAAAAGATGACAGCTACCCGGAAAGGCAGAAGGTGTGTGGGGAAAACATGTTCAAAGTTCAGGGGTCGGCAAGGGTCAGTGGTTCAATACTCTTCTACACGAAAGGGCAAAAAAAAAAAAATCAAGCGGTTTTGGGGGAGAGGGGGGGGAAGTCTGGGTAATCTTGAATGATGCTCGTGGGGGGGAAATGTGACGAGCCGGTTACCCTCTGAGCCTTTATGAGGTGGGGGGGGAATCGAAGGCAACGAAAACAGAAAAAAGTACGAAGTTCATGGAGCGGAACAAGCCGAGGCAGCACCGGGGGGGAGCGAAAAGGGGGTTCGGAGGGTGATGGGATCCAAAGCAAAAAAAAACAACGGAGAAAGGGAAGGAAAAGGAAGAAGCAACTAGAAAAACAAAAGAAAAAAGGGACAAAAAGAAAGAGAGGTTCGAATGTCCTCTAGGTGTCCTTATTCGATTACAGGGAAACTAAGACGGTCAAGGGGATCGCGGGAGACAAGGGGACAAACAGAACGATCAGGTTCAACATGGACCTAAGAATTGAAAAGAACAACATGGCTCTTATCTTGTACTTCGGAGTGGTGACAAAGTTTGCTGTACGGGCACTTGGGGGAAACCGGGGAAAAGACAATCTGCCGGTGGTAGGAGGAACAAAAAAAAAAGCATCAATGACGCAATTAGTTTCAACAAGAAGGCCTTGGGGGGCTCGAACAAGATCGGAGGCTAGAGGCCATCCTCAAACAGGAACAGGGCAGACGGGTTAACCACGGTAACGCGGGCCTTTCATCCACCTCCCAAAAAAGAAAGAAAAAACCATCACTTCGGGGAAAGTTGGCAAAAAAGACCTGGTAAAATCATGGGAAGACGGAGACCTGCGGTGGAGGAAGGGGTGAGCAAGGGGAGGTTGGTTGCGTCAACATTTGAAGCGCAGTTCAAAAATCGGGAACTTCAAAAAAAAATCCTGCCGGGGAGGAACCTGCGGTTGGACCGAGAACAGCAAGGAGACAAAATGGGGGAAAAAGAAAAACAGGAGGGCTGGGGCCTTACGAAATGCTATCTGCTCACCGGGCGGCAATAAGGTCAAAGGAGGACTCCATGGAAGAAATAAACCACTGGGGTACATCTAGACATCAAAAGTGCACGGTGAAAAAGCGACCACAATCTCGGCGCATACACTTTCCACATCACGTCGAGTCTAAACGAAAAAAAGATACAAAAAAAACCCACCAATTCAGGCCGGCCAAGGGTACAAGGAGAGGAAAAGGAAAACTACATACTCAAGAGGAAAAACCCTGGCGTTCAAGGAAAAAGGGGGAGAACTGGAACTTGGTTACTTTTCGACAAACCGGCTAGACAGATACCACGACAAAGATTCACGTAACATAAAAAAAGCAAACGGAGAGCGAAATTAACACAGGGATTTCACAGTTACGCAAACCAAGCGCACTTGCATCGACTTTTCACACTACAAAAAAAAAGACCTGAAAAGGGCCGCCACCAATGGAGAGACTAAAACGGAACCATTTCGCCAAAACAAAAGGGAGCATGAGTGGAGGGGAGAAGGAAAAAAGGGGGGGGAGCGAGCAATCTACCTTTTAAATCGGAAAACCTCATCTAGAAACAAGGAACTTCCTCATGTCAAGGGGGCATGTCAAAACATCCGAAGACGGGGGTCGGTGCAAAAAAAAATACTGTCACAGGAAGGATAAACGAACAGTGCTTTCCATGTCATGTTACCTGGCTGATTTTCAAATTGTAGGGGGTTATACAGAAATGGGAGGAAACGCTGGAGAAGGAAAACTCACACTGGGAAGAAAGAAGGAGTCCGAGAGACGCCAAGCGAACGGGGAAAATTTGATGCCGTAACCGCTGATTGTGGCTCCCGATTTAGGACAGGGACTTTCAAAAAAAACGAAAATACCATCGCTGAAACAGGTGCGTGCCGTAAAAAAAACAGAAGGGGGGAAGGCGGCTTCAGATTCAAGATAAAAAGTGAGCCAAACAAAAAACGCGAAGTAGAAAAAACTGCACAAACGGTGGTGGATAACCGGGTTATCTCTCACTTGGGGGGGGTGAACGAAAAAAAAAAGAAAAAAAAAAAAAAAAAAAAAACAAGGGACGGCAGCTGGTGGGGGGAAGACAGAAAAAATCTTCACAGAGGGGGAGGGCAATCACGAAAAGGGGGGCGGAGTGACTTTAACACTTCGAGAGGAGGGGGACAGAAAAAAAAAAACAAAGCAACTCTGAAAAAAAAGAAAAATAGGAAAGGAAGGCACCGACGGCCAAAAAAATTCGAGGGTGCTGGCAACCATGCATTGGGCGGGGCAACCGAGACAAAGCGAACACCTTCCCTCTTCCAAGCCTCATACCGCGGCAAAGGGGACAAAGAAGGGACGGAAAGGGTGAGGTACTCCAAAAAAAAACGGTCCAGGACTGGATGAGTCTGGGAAAGTTATTCCGGGGGTGGATAAGGGAGAGGGGGAAGGGAACGCACACGCTCAACGCCATTTAATGGCCGAGAGAAAAAACAATACATGCGAAACAGGGGATAGCCGAACCAGCTGGGAGAAGCAAGAAAGGAATGTTTCTGCCTCACAACTGTCGGCAAAAAAAAGGGGGGAGTCTGTCGGACAAACAGAAAAAAGGCACTTGATAGTGGATCCAAGGGCCGAACAATTTCACTCATGCGAAGGACCTAAAAAAGAAAAAAGAGCGCAAACTCACTCACTTGAGCAACCGCGCAAAAAAAAAGGAAGGACTAGCAAAAAGTGAATAAAATACTCTCAAGAAAATACCGAAAAAGAGGGAAAAGGAAAAGGGTAAAAAACCTGATTTCTCCTGAGCACCATCGTACAAATAACGAGAAAGAGAAGAGTGGCTCAGGAGAAAGAAAAGATCGGCAGCCAGGACGGTGGGGGACCAGCGGGCGGGAGGGAATTATTACTAGGCGAGGTGCCGTATCACCGTGGTGCTCTTCTCTATTTTCGGGGGGCGAAGGAGAGTGGAAGGTGTGTTCTGCCAGGATTTTGGGTGAAAAGGCAGGGCAGGAGGGAAGGGGTCGAAAATGGAAACTAACACCCGCTAATTGCATGGTTAGCGAAAGAAAAAAAGGGGTCGTGGACCGGCAATAAAAGGGGTGATGGCACAACAGGGACACGTTAGTGAAAGGGGGGAAGCCAGACGGGCGCCTGAGAATAGTATACGAAAGCTGGTTGTGGGGAGGAAAAAAAAAAGCAAAATACAAAAGAGGGGGGAGCTGCCTGACGTTGGGGGAAAGGGGGACAAAAAAAAAGGGGAAAAACGTCCCAAAAGTGAAATGTTCATGACAGTTCAGTCAAAGTAAACTGTCAAATACGTGAAAAAGGGACAAAACGAGAAAAAAGGTGAGTTGGGGAAAGGGGGTTGAAAGGGACTGCCGAGTGGACCAAAAAAAGGGGGGGGGGGGGGGAAACCCAAAAAAAGCACAGCGATTGTTTGTTGGGAGGGAAAAAAGATAGAAGCGTACGACGTTGTTGAGAAAGCGGTTGGGGGGCGAGGGGAGCAGAAAAAGGGCTGGGGGGTAAAAGTAAACCATCCGCCGCTAGTCATTTGTTCCAAGGTGTAAGCTGTCTTGCTGGCGCCGGGGTCAAACGAGCAACATGGCAGGGGGCCAGAGGGGACAAAAAGAGCGTAAAACAACAAGGGGCGATGAAAAAAAAACGAGGGCTGCATGATTTTTTTTGGAGAACGAGCAGGGCGAAAACCCTGGATGTTTGTACGCGAGCTCCGTGGGGGTGAGGGGAGGGGGTCTGTGGGGGAAGTCAATCGCAAAAAAATAGGAGGGTTAGAACCTTCCCCGCGGTCACAACTTATTCAAAGTGGAAGGGTCGTGAAGATAAAACAAGGAAGGAAGGGTCAGTGGGGACCGGGGGGGACCATGTTTGCGCCAAGAAGAGACTCGTTGTACGTGAATCGTCATTACAAACTGAGGACCTGAAAACGGAAACATTGAAAAGACGGGCGGGAAAAAGAAAGAGTGTAGGGGTGAAAAACCGGGACCCGGTAAAGGGCGTTGAGTTAACCCCGGTGGGAGGGGGTAAATTCCCGCAAAGCACTATACGGAGGTTTACGTGAAAAAAAACAGGAGTGGAGGGAAAAAGATGACTGGTAATCCCAGGCCAACCAGACAAGCCATGTCATGTGGCAAAAAAAAAAAATACATGGGGTTGAGCGTCGAAGACAGGGGGGGGGACAGGGAACAGTGCAGGTGTTGGGGACCGTGGAGCGTGCACAACGGGCAAGAAAAAGAGGGGCGGGCGGGACGGAAACGGAACCGGGTTTGGAAAGGATAGGGGTTTAAAACGGCTAAGAGGGGCTTGTGGGCAAGAACAACGTGGGGTGGGCCTGGGGGTTGGTCATGTTTAACACAACGCTACCACTGGGACCTCTGGTCGCAAGGGGTTGGGTTGTCAAGGGGGAAAAAAAGCGGGAAGGGGGGGGGTCCGCTGTTAAGAAATTGAAAAAGAAGGCCGGGGATTTTTTACTCCTGGGTGTAAGGAAAGGGTGAGTGTTTTTAGGGAAAGCCGGTGCTGCCAGGTCGAACTTCTGAAAAAGACAGGTGTCCAACTGGCAAAAGACAAGCCCTTATCGCTTCATACTAGGCTTAACTGGAGGAAAAACGGCTGCTAAGGTGGCAGATTAAAAAAACAAAGGGGGGGAGGAACCTAGTCTGGTTAAACACTAGAGAGGTTACGCGAGAAAAAACGACGCGGGGATACCGAACGGGGCAGGTAGGTGGAAGAAGGGACAGAAGAAAACAGGGTCGGGAAAACATTTTCACAACTATTGAAAAAAAACCTAAGCTGGTTGCAAAGTGCTTACAAAGAGGGGAAAAAAAAAGAAACAACCGAGGGGGGGGTGTCACGGCAACGGGGGGAAGGATCATCCCCGCCAATTTAGGCGTTAAACTACCAGGGAAGTTGGTTAAAGTGTATTGGAGAAAGAGGGGGAGGGGGGAAACGCGGGAAAGCCGTGTTGAAAGGTGGAACCGTCAGCAAAGGGGACAATAGGAGGAACGCCCGAGGGGTGTCCATAAAAGAGAAAAATGGGTTCACACCGGAAAAAGGGGGAGGAGAACTCACATAAATACATTGATAAAAGTTGATTGCGCTAAGGGACAGAGTCAAAGGGCAACCAAAAAGGGAACAAGAAAAGTGCCTTCTGGGGCCAGGGCATTGTCCCAGACCCTCCAACCTAATCGGGACCAAGGGAAACTTCGAGCAAACGAGCCTTGTTTTGGCGGGATAGGTAATCAGTGTGAAATGAAAAAAAAAAAAAAAACAGAAAATCGTGCCAAAAAAGTGCCTAGAGGGGTTGGGATCCTGATGTGACGGTCCGGTAGGTGAACAGGTGTCAATCGAAGGGAAAACAAAGCTCGGGCCAGGAGGGAAAAATGGGGGATAGGCACTCTGGTGCGCTTGTCGTGAAAAGGGTGGGGAACCATGTTCGGTAGCAAGTAAGACTCAAAAACAAAAAAAAAATGAGGGAAAAAAATAGTAAATGATATAAAAAAAAAAATTAGAAAATCTTAACTGGTCTTACAACGCTGAAGGACCTCGGAGGGGAAAAGGGACGATGTCGTGAAAAAAAACGGGTAATGACAAAAACATTGGCAAATACACGTTCGGAGATCAGACGGCAAGCCAGGCCTTCGGGTCGCGTTCAACATCAAAACAGGTGGAAGATACAAGAAAGTGACATAAAGACAAGAACACGGCAACAACGGCTAGTGGGGGCGGTCAACGGCTCAGTGGCATTAACCAAGATGAAGAACCAAGTGGTGTACCTTTGGGAAACGGAAAAGGGGCCTGAAAGGGGTTCACAGGAGGGACTATCAGCATGAAATGGGGCGGAAAATTAGGGGCTGTTTCCTTCTCTTAATAGCGCCTATAAGAAAAAAACCAGAGACGTGGACACACGGCAAAACGGGAAGCTTAGAAAAAATGAGGGTCCCTCCCAACCACCCAGGTGTCAGTGAAACTGGAAAGACGGCACAAATAACGAGGACGATCAAAGACACAAGAATAACAAGGACGGGGGGAGAACGGAAAACAAGTTGGCGGGCTCAGGGGGGGAAGTCATGGAACCGCGGACACCTAAAGACGGTTCAACTTAATAGCGCGTTGCTTGTCGCAGGACAAACAGTGTCGAGAAAGTTGGCAAGGAAGAGGGTTTGGGGGTGGGGGGGAAACTACACATACAGGGGCCGGAAAAACCCTCCGAAATAATCGTACAAGGGGTTCGCTCAGACACGGCTTGCAGAAGGAAACTGCGAAAAAACAACTGCAAACGTCCAAAGCGGGGGGGAAACGCACGGCATAAGGGCACCTTCGTGCTCCAATTTCCAAAAAACGAAAAGGTGGAGGGTCGTTCAGCAAGAAACAAGCCCAAAAGAATGCGGCGGGGGGGAAATTGGAAAGACGCGATAAGACAAACAAGGGAGGCAATACCCGCACTTCAAATTCAAAAAACATATGAAAAAAAAAAATAATAAGAACCGGCCCTCAGGAAAAAAGTGGCCGGAAAAAACTCAAAACATAAAAATGAAAACAAAAAAACACCTGAAAAGGCTCAAAGTGTCCAGGACGGATGCTTGTTTATTGACTCGAAAACAGGTGACTGGCTCACGCACCAGGGTGGGGTAGACAACAATCAAGAGAAGAGGTAACTAAAAGAAAGGACAACAAGTGTGTAAAACCGACACTTTTTGCATTCCCGGACAAAGAGGAAAACGGTGGCACACGCTCAACACTGTAACACAAAAGAAAATGGAACGAAAAGGCCGCAAAAAATGGTCTTCGACGGGCCGGCAAAAAAAAAACAAAAAAAACAGATCACCAGTTGCCCCTGGCTCAATTAAGGTCTGGGAAAAAAAAAGGAAATGGGATTCCAGCAGAACTACAGGTTCAAAAAAGAAGAAAAACAACGAGATCAGAGGCGGAAAGGGGGACACCTGCAAGTACAAGGCGGGGCAGACAATCCGCCTCCGGGTCCCAATAAACACGAAAAAAAACCCAGGGAAAAGTCATTTGCCATGACAGCGACATCAAACGGGGGAAAAATCAAGTGATGAAAGAAGGGATTAACCGGCTGCTGCAGGGCGAAAAAAAAGGGACAGCACGAAGTTCCGGGGATCTCACCAGTAAAGGAGGAAGGGAAAGCGGAGGGGGGTTGTCACGGAAAAAAAAAAGCAAACAAACAAACGCACACCAACGCCCACCCCACCCAACCAAAAAAACAAACTCCCCAAAAAAAAAAACACTCACTGCGAAGCCTTGACAGGAAAAAAAACACCTTCCCCTCCTTAACCTTGAGGAAAAGTAAACCAAAGTTGGTAACCGCACAAGCCGAGGGTCGAAAAAATCCACAGAGAGTCACCAGACGGACAAACTTTCAATCGTCGGGGGTACGCAACGGTGGGGAAATCGGAGGCAAAAAAAAAAGGGAAAGTGCGCATCGGGGGGGAAGACCAGTCAACAGCTTGAAACGGAGGAAAACAGGCAAAAAAGGCTGCGATTTTGCTTAACTAACTGCTTCCACGGAAAAGAAAAACTTAGAGAGCACGCGACTGCTGTAGGGAACGAGGCGCGAAAAAAAAACACTCAGAGCTGGGGTATGGGCAAAATCATTTGGGGGGGGGGAGGAGCCTGCCGGGAAGCCACACACCTTTCCCGACTTAACCTCCAATTCTGGACGCCAAAAAGAAAAAGCCTCAAAAAAGAGGGAACGGGACAGTGTCTGGACTCTACCAAAAAAGGGGGGTTCGGCGCTGTAGCGGCGAAAACATTATAAAAAGGGGGGGTGGGAAGGCGGCGGACAAGTGCACCCACCGTCATCCCCCCCCCGCTTCTATCTGGGTGGGGATAGTAAAAAGAAAAACAAAGACGCGGCTAAAAGTTGATCGTAATACAGGGGGGACGCACAAGGGGAGGGTCGAATAAGCGGGGGAAACTCCACGGCCTTACTTCGGGAAAAAAAGACGAACAAAAAAAAAAAAAAAAAAGGGCCAAGAACGGCTTGCGCTAAACGACGTAATCAAGAATCTGCACGCCTGGGCAGAAGGCTAAAAAAAAAACACAACGGTCCATAACCAAACGCCCCTGTCCCACACGGCCAAACGAGCGCAAAAAATAAGGCCGGCCATAGACAACAGTCCAAACAAAAAGTTCAAAGCTTGCCAAACCCTCAGAAGCCAAGAAGCAACCAATGGGCCTGCTCTCTCTGTGGCCATCAACGCCCGGGTGCACGAAAAAAAAAAAAAAAAAAAACACCACGCGCGCCCGAAGCGTCAAACCAAAAAAAAAAACTCAAACCACCGAGGGCAAACCTCGCTTCAAAAAAAGGCAGGGGCGCCACGACGTTCTCGACCTCTGCACTTCCTGGTGCCTCAAGATGTGTTCCGGCACGAAAAAGTATGAAAAGGAAAAAAAAAAGCATCAACTAAGGGACGGAGTGTCCAAGGGACAGTACAAGGAAAGGGGTCGGCCGACTCAGCTGAAAAACCGCAACGCCTTGTCATCCACATCTCTCAGAAAAAAATAAAAACGGCACCAAGCTGGTGAAAAGAAAGAAGCCTGTGAAAAGAATGACTCAAGGAAAACGGGAACGGGCGGGAGATACTTCCAGAAAGGGAAGAAAAACCCCAGCCACATCAAAAGATATTCAATACTAAACGCAACGTAAAAGTGGAGGAGAGGAGAGAGAAGGGGCCCTTTGGAATCTGTCTAAATCATCGGGGAAAGCGGAAAAGGGTATTATTTCACGCGACAAGGGAAGGAAACGTGGCGCGGCCGGGGGGGGGAGGGGGTGGCGCCGGGTGAAAAGTGGGGAAGATGCGCGGAGTTTCACGTTTACAAACAATGGTAAATGAAAACAAAAAGAAAGTGCAGTTGGGGGGGGAAAAAAAAAAGGGTACATAAGGGGGGGGGACTTGGGGAAAGCGCGCGCGGGGGGTGTGGGGCAAAGACAAAGAAGTCTTTCAGTCGTCGCATGAAAAACGTTAAAGCCGTGACGGGGGGTTGGTAGAAATGAAAACGGTCTCCTAATGCAAAAGGGGAACAGGGAGGAAGGTGGTGAGGGTCCGCATATCTTCCAACTTTAAAAATGTTAAAGGAGAAAAGAACAAGGTGACCGCCGGGAGAAAAAAAGAGCAATGGGTGAAAACCATTCAACGTGGAGATTGAGCAAGGGCCAGTGAGTCCGGGGGAGGAGGGGGAGGGGTGGGGAAAGTGCCAGGCCAGTTTACCCAAAAATCCCAAAGAAAGTGGGCAGGGGCAAGTTGACAAAAAATCGTTCAGACAGGGGTGGGGGGATACCAATATTTGGGGGGGAGATGCCTTTCTGGTTTTTGTCACACGAACCGAAGCACCGCGCAAGCTGAGGGGGTGATGTGATTCCGCCTCCTAGGGGTAAGGTTGAAAAAAAAGAAGTCAGGACGGGACCGGATTGCACAACGCTAAAACCCAAGGCAAAATGATGTAAGGTGGCGGTTGTTGCAGACAAAAGAGGGGAATGATGGCGGACACGGTTGCCATGGTCAAGATCGCCAGATTTAATTTTGAAAGGTTTGGGAAAAAAAAGGAACGTGCATCAAGGGGGGTTGGAATTAAAAAATACGTAGACCACTCCTAACAACCCCCAATACAAAAAAAAAGAGTCCACATGAAAGTCCGTGAGTGCCGATAGGTGGAAAAAGTAGGAAGAAGCCGTCGGTATCGACGAATATCAGTACATAAAAGATGCCCATGCTCAGTGATCTGGCAGGAAAATGGAGACAAAAGGTGAGTGGGAGGAAAGAGGGGGGGGATTTTGACCCGACAGACCGTCAGGCGGTTTTGCCTCTCTGGAGGTAAGGCAACCCGCCGCCGGAAAGCGTTGGTGGGTGAATGAAGAAGGGAAGTGCGAGGATTGACCATGGGTGAAATTCAGGTAAAAAAAGCCTATTACAACCGTTGAGTCAAAAAAAAAAGGTGAGGTGCCGAAAAACGCATGGTGGAAGTGTTCAGGGGCTGAGGGGTGTGACGCGTGAGCGTGCAAACGGGGTGGAGAAAAAGAAACGGGGGGGGGAATGGATAAACACTGGGGGTTCACAAAAAAAATCCCGGCTCGTTGAGGGTGGGGGAACGCGAGGAGCGGGGAGTGGCAGAACGGTGACAAAAGGGAAGTGTGGGAAAAGGCACAAAGAATTTCAAAAAACCTCTCTCGAAAACAATTGAAAAGGTCAGTTTGAAAGGATCGTGAGGTTTTATACAAAAAAGGTGCAGGGGAAAGGGAAAAAAAATGCCTTGAGTTGGGGGGTGTGGGGGAAAGGCGGATGATCGTTTGACTAACAGGAGTCTTGTGAGGAAAAAAGAAGAAGGGTTGTAGGTGAAAAAAAGAGGGGGGACCGTTCAAGACGCAAAGTGGCGGCTGTGTAGGGAATACTTGCACTTCTGGCTACCCAGGGGAAAGGAGTGAGGGCCTGGAAGGGAAAAAAGTGTGAAACGGAAAGGGAACGGCGTCACGGATGCAAGGGGAAAAAAGGGTGTCACGTTCCTGTGAGAAGAAAAAATAGGGGGGGGGTAAATTACTCCACTACGGGGCACCTCCCCCTGCATGCTGGTCGCGAAAAACCGGGTTTCTGCTCACAGACCAACACAATGGAGGGTGTGGATAAGTGCCCAAAAAAACTGCTAAAGCAGAGGGGACCTTGGTGCTTCGCACTTAAACCTTTGAATCAAAAAGCAGGGAACTGAAAGGGTCAGAACCGTCAGGAGGGGGGTAAGTAAAAGGAGAAACCGGAGGCCAAAGGTAGGGAGCCAACGGGCGGACTGGCTCTGTAGGGAGAGAACGCAAAGAGGGTACTGGGGGAAAAATAAATAGAAGGGTGGAAAAAAGGGGGGGGAAACTCGCTTCCAAAACCCTTAAAGCGCCAAGGGAAAGGGATTGGCCGGGCGCTGCTAAAACTTTCGAATAGGGGGACAAAAAAGAAAACTGAAAACTCGTCGATATGGAAAGGGAGAAAAACATGTTTCGTGACCGGGGGGAGGACACTGAGGGTTAGTTCAAGGTAAAAAGTAGGAATTTTCGTGGAAAGATTTTACCAAATGGGTTACTCGACGCAAGTGTGGTCAACCAATTACGGTCAACAACTATAAAGGGAAAAAGCCTCCAGCTTTCTGGGGAAAGACGAGAGGGGGGGGAAAAGGGACTTGGGGGGAAAAACGGGGGGGGGAAAATGGGGGAGTGGGCGAACTGTGAAAAACGAGAAGGGGGACGGCTGAATAAGAACTTTTGTGGGGTCAACTGGGGGAGAGTCCACAATACAGCAAAGGGAAATTGCCAAGATACAGACGTGCTTGCTTGCTTGCAAGGGGTTTGGGGAAGCATTAGGCGCGTCCAAAACGAACTCATTGGAAAAATATCACTCGGGGGAAAACTGGAGAAGGTCAGACCCAAGACGGAGGGTCAGAGGAAAAGGGGACGAAATGGAGGACAGGGAGACATCTCAGGTTCGACTCCTCTCTCGGGGAGAGGCCAATCGGTTTCAGGGGGCACGATCTATTTCGATGGTCAAGAAGGAAACCCCTCTCCGGAAAAACGAAGCGGTGAGACATTCGGCGTCTTTGGGGTGACTAGAGAGACCGGACCACATTTGGGGGGGACGCGGGGGGGGAAAAAAAAGGCAAGGTCTGGAACTTTTCAAGGAACATAAAGCAAAGAAATGGGTGCATTCGTCCGGGGTCAACGCCACCTGGGAGAGGGCACCAAAAGATGGGGGATGGGACCTGGGGGGACGAGGGAATAAGAAAGGGTCTCGGTTGTTGGGGAAAATGGTGCCAAACGGGAGAGCTGACAGGGAAAACAGACCCGCTGGGGGGGTATGAGAAGAAGTCACTACTCACTCCCCGAGGCAGGTTCGGAATAAATGGGACCCGGACATCAGACGAGGTTCGGGATGGAAAAAAGGGAAATGAGTGAAAGGTTTGTCAGCAAAAAGGGGCGAGGCAATTTCTCGCATTGGGGGGAACGAGAACATCCTGCCGGTAGAAAACCGAGGGGGGGGGTGGCGCGGGCAGAGAAAAAAACAGAAGGTAACAACTATGGGGGGGTGGGGGGGGGGGGAGGCGTCAACCCTGCTAACGCTTTGGGGGTAACAGCGCGGCAAAAGCAGAGAATTCAAGCGTTTCAACTTAGGCTCAAAAGGTTAAGGCTTCAGCCTGGTGAAGACTCAAATCTCAAAAAAACAAGGGAACAACGGGGAATGAAGGGATGGGGACGTTTTCTACTCCTTACAAAAAAAAAAAAAAACTGAAAGAAAACGAGACTACATCGGATTCAAAAGCAAACCAACATCTCTCGGAAATGCAGGAAAGGGAAACGCTAAAACTCCAGAAAAACCCACCTCCATGGGGGGGGCAAAGCGGAGCGAAAAAGGGGGCTGGGGGGGGGGGAGGGTTAAAATCCTGCAGACAAAAGCGTTTCTGAAAAAAACTGAAAAGCCACGATAATGCAGGTAACAACAAAACTAAAGGGGCAACGACAAAACAGGGACGGGTGTCGCGTTTGCGGCAAGGGGCCTCGGGGACATCGACACTTTTGGGCAAAAAGAACGGAACCACAAGCACGCTCTAAAAACTGAAACTTGTACTGGAGAAAAGAACCACAAAAAAAAAAAAACAACCAAAAGAAAAGAAAAGAGTACCATCTCAGCCGACAGAGCAGGCTTGGTGCCTGGGGGTGGCAAACGGCTGGAAGAAAGGGGAATCAAGAAGAGGTATTTCAAACACCCCAACAGTCCACACCAAAAGGAAGTAACACGCCTTTCATTCATGAGGAAATCAAACAAATGCCGCCTCGCGGGGGGTGGTAGGGGGCAAAAGACTGCCTGGCCGTTCCGTCCTAACAGTACTTCTGAAAAAAAAAAAAAAAATCGGACGAGCAACGGTCGAGTGGGAATGATGGACCGTAAAAAGATACTGAGGAAAATCACACGAAGGCACGAACACGGCACGTTGACCGGAGCGACGGCAAAAACGCACTGTTGACATTAGTCCCTCAATTTGTGGGAAAAAAAAAAAAAACGGGAATACTTCAAAACACCTAAAACAAAGAGAGACAAAGCAATGGAAACGTGCAGCAACAAAGAGACCTAGGGAGGGAAAAAATCAAATCCAGCGCACCTTCAATGCACTACAGTCATAAGTCCGGGTTAC
>Ga0179591_1278648_pt1 | contig 15653 bp, 14 predicted proteins | sample CZOMad2_1_08_16f_FD_182891 | JGI IMG/M metagenome (GOLD analysis project Ga0179591, IMG submission 182891) | Vadose zone soil fungal communities from Angelo Coast Range Reserve, California, USA - CZOMad2_1_08_16fungal (PacBio error correction) | ecosystem: Environmental > Terrestrial > Soil >...
TCTTACTGAGATAAAATTAAGAGCAGCGAACTGATCTGGTATGCTAGACCCCGAGACACGACCGAAAGGAGAAAGGGAAAGCAATGGCCCCCCGAACAAGAAATAAGCGGAATGAGAGGAAATGCGATTGAAGAGTCGTCTCTGAAGGGTGGGGCACCCCGGAGTGACCTAGTGAGTCGTAAAAAAGACCAATAGACTGATAGGGGGAAAGGGAGCTGAGGCTTGCTCTTCAGTGCACTGCAATAAACTCTTGTTCGGGAAGGGGTGGAGGGCGGTATGGGGGGATGCGAAGGGTGGTATTCGCGTCTGGAGTACGGAATTCCAATGGCTGGCGCTGGGGATCTAATGGAGGGGAGTAATGCCACCGCGACCGGTGGCCTTATAAACGCGGGCAAAAGGTCAAGCAAAAAAGCTATCATAGAGTACTATCAGACCTATGGGGGAAAAATTTCACTAGACGAGAAAAACCGCGATTTTTATATAAGCAGGGGAAAGACACTGCTGACAAGCGCATCAGGCTGAGGAAGCTAGAAGGCTGATGAGCTGAGGGAATCTTCAAAGGGAGGGGTTAAAAGTTGATGATTTGGACGGGAGGAAACTGTGAATTGTCTAGACCAGCCTCAAAGAGGGGAGGGAGGTAGGTGCCTCTTTTATCGACGCTCACACCGGGCTACCGACAAAAAGCATTGAGTCCTCACAAGTGATGCACAAGAAAAGGGAAGGGCTCGTCGAAGGCTAGGGGGGAAGGGGTACCGAGAAGAACTAAGGAAAAGATCAGTTTCATATTGCCCTCAACTTACTATAGAGTCAACTAACGGAAATCAAGAAAGCTGTCTCGAGAATAACCATCCGTGGGAGAGCCGCCCCGCACGAATCATTTTCTGTGGGAAAATTGGATCCTCTAGGGGGGGGCAAAATAAGGGGAGCCCGAAAGGGACACGGACTCCCCGACCCGCGACAAATAAGGCAGGGGGAGGATGAGGGATCGCCGTCTCAACAAAGCAAACTTTTACTGTTAAAAATAAGATCTTCATCGCCAAGTGGGAATAATGATGTTCGACCGCAGGGAAGGGGGGGGGGGGGGGAGGTATCACCCTTCGGAGCGGCTACCGCGCCCACAGCAATGCGCGCGCGGAAAGGGCGGCAGGCCATGTGGCGGAGGCGTGTTCTGCGGGTCTATATCGGAAAACGGTGGATGCGGTCTTCGAACTGTTCTTTCTTCTTGGTCGTCTGCGGTAAACCGGACAGACAGCAGCCTCAGCTCTCTAAAGACTGGTCTTTTCTAATCAAGGGTTGTGTGATGGACAGTTGGGTTTAGGGAGGAATCCTTTTTATCTAATCTAGTGCTTTAAACTTAGTAACGCATGTTAGTTCGCTGGGCTAAGAGATTAAACTTCGGATTCGCCATGCATCAAGCCTAAGAAAAAATAGGGGTATTTCCATCCGCTTGATCATGATGTGCATTCGAAAGAATGCGCCTAGGGGGGCAGCGGGAAAAGGCAATACATGGTGCTCGCGTGATAATTTACAAATAGGTCTAAGAAGCAGGGAGAGCTTAGGGAACTGGTGGGGGCGTTCGAGTGGCTTAATTATCGGGAAGTCGCTTTTGCAGCATTGCGGAGCTCGGTTTCAGGGGGGGGAAAAATGCGCAAACGCAGCCAGGCCATGCCGGCCGCCAACGCCGTCCCTAACCAGAAGAAAGGAACCGCAAAGCGAACTAAAAGCGAATGAAGCTTTAATCTCATTCTTACGCGTCAGTGCAGAAAGAAGTCTTTCGGTCCGAAAGGGTCGACGAGGGGGGAAGGGGGAGGGTTTGAAAAACGCTACAGGGTCTGCATAGCTTGACAAGCTGAAATGTTAAATTTCAAACGCGGATTGGGGAAGGGAGCTATCAGGCAAGAGAAGGCGGGAGACGAAAGCGACAGATCATGTGTACCTACTTTAATGCGTGATGAAAGTCCTGCGTGGAGGGATGTCGCGAAAATGTAGAGCCTACCCCCTGAACCTGGACGAAAAACCTCCCGTTTGCCAAAGACTTCTTGTAGTGGGAGTTAACGCGTATCAATTTTGCGCATGTTCATGAGTATTTCCACTAGGAGAAACCCATAATTTTCCTCATCATCGCCGAAGAAAAACAAATGTACATTGTGAGGTGAACCAGCTGACGGCTCGGAGGTGTCCCCATTGCAGGAGAGAAAAGAACGTAAACTAAGGAACTGCGCTAGTTCCCGACAATTTTAGGAGGAAGAAGTAGGAAGTGGGATCGGGGGGGGGGGGGGAGGGGCCAAGCTGGCTGAGGATCACTTGGGGGGTAAGTACTTCCTGCCAGAGAGGAGAATTTCTTAAGTTGGGGAGTGGACGAGGGTTCAAGAGCGGTGTATCCGGATGATGATAGAGGCGGTCGGGCATAAAGGGGATCCTAGTGAGCCGAGAGGGGGGAAAATTGAGAGAGAGAGAGGCCGTCGACTTCTTTTCGACTAATGATTCACGGGTGAGTAGAGCTGTAAAAGGTGCACAAGTTAACTGGGGGAAAGGTTATCGGGGGAAGGTGGGGAAATCTTCAACGGGCATGGTAGGGAAATTTGTCAAGGCGCGAGGTGCTGAGAGAAAAAGTACACTCAGTGACATTGAAGGAATCCAACGAGGCCTCAGGCGCGGCCGAAAGTGCTTCCTATGAGAAGGGTGAATGTTCCGGTCATTCTCTAGTCAACACTCAAGACACCACTCTCGACGCGGAGGCGTAAATCGAACGGTCTAAATAGCGCTGGGAAGACCCGACGGTATAAATGAGGGAGGGGACAGAAGGTGGAAACCTCGTCATGGTGAAGTCACACTATGAAACAAGACACGTTGGAGGGGTTGAGGGGTTACTAAAGGCGGACTTTGAAATTTGTTTGGCGGGTCAGCGGTAATTAAGGAAACATGCACGCCTTGGCATATGCTGGAAATAGGATCAGTCAGCAAAAGTTCTAGCGAGGAGTCCTATAAGTCATTTGATTTGAAGGGGGGACTTACGTCTACCCCGGAGCAGAGAGGCGTTGAATTGTGTCAATCTTGAGGAAACGTTGGCCGTTATAGGAGGACGCGAGGGAAACGGGAGTGGTCGGCCGAAAAACTAGAGCGAGGGGGAGCTTAAACTGGAAACAAGGACTTTGTGAGTCCTATTTTAAGAGAGGATCCTGGAAGCGTAGATTTCTCAAGGGGGAACACGATCGTGCTACATTTGGGGTAGAAGGAAAGAAACGAACTCAATAGCCAGTATCCTGTGGGGCGAATGAGAGAATCATTCTCAAATCAAGAGGGCTCTAGAGCGAACGTGAAGGGAGTTTTGCGGCAAGGAACTTTAAGGGAGCATAGAGCGGGAAGGTTAGGGGGCGGAGGGACATGTCTCTCACCCTAGAGGGAGGAAGACGTCGAACTCTGGTTGTGGCATGGGTGGGTCTCCTCACTTACCCTATGGGTATTGTCGCTTACCATGGAAGAAGGGGATAGAAAGTGTGGTTGGGGTTTTACATGAAATACGCTGAAGAAAGGCCCTAGGAGAGATCACACACACGATCCAGTTCAAGAATTCGCAACTACCTAGCCCCCTCGAACAGGGGGAGTGGTGTAGGTCCTCGCCCGACGCGAGGCGCCAGAGGCACGATTATGATAGAAGCGCAAAGCCGGGTTCATCCTTCGACCAGAAGAGATAGCAGGACTTGGCCTCCAGAAGGGAAGATGCAACCACCGGAAAACATTAAACGCCTGGCCCCAAAAGAAGAAAAAAAGCAGGGTCCTCCGCGCTCACATGTTGGGGTAGAGAAAAAACCAACAACTTATTGGAGAAATATAGAAAAAGGAAAGGGTAAGAGTATGCAAGCTATCGCTAGCTTGGAGGGGAAAGAATCACGGCGGAAGGTCTGGGGGGGCCCTTTGAAAGGTTTTGGGGGGAAGAGAGCTATTATTTAGCGGGAGGAGGCGGAGGGGGCAAATGACCTTCTAGTTTCGAGGAGAAGAATAGATCACAAAGTGGAGGTAATTAGGAGTAATTCGAAAGGGATCTAGACCTGGAGGCGCACTGCTAGAATAGGGAATGGGGAGCAGCTTTGTTATCGCAAAAGCTGGGGTAAAAGGTAACGCAGGGGGGACCAAAACCCGCAAGAATCAATTCGCCTGTTAATACTGAAGAAATACCCCCACCCCCCAACATTTTATCTATACCACCAAGGAGACCGGTAAGGAGATTGAACGAAGCCCGCGCTTGTGGGGTTGGGGCGCGAGTACCGGACCGACGTCCCCTGAAGACCGCTGTCCAAAGTTTTCTCTCATTGGGTGATTGCACGGAATGGATTGGTGCTGGCCAAACAGCAGCGAGGATCGAGGCTTGCGTTTGGAAAGAACTGAAGGACGACTTTAAGGTCACCGTCGGCGCCGATTGGACAAAATTCGAAATCGGATCTCTCCATTCCGTAGAAGCAAGGAAAGCTCATTAGCCGATCACATCTGCAAGCCTCGCGGGAAAACCTAGATGGACGCTGCAAAGACGAAGCCAAGGCGTCTTACAGAGGGGAGGGGCGGGAAGACCGATCCCGACACTCCCGGCAGAGGAATTAAAAATCTGGGAGAAAGCCGCAGGGCGAGGGGTCAAGTGGCCGCCCTTCACAAATCAAACCAAAAGGAAGAGTACTACTTCGCAGAACTTTCAACGAGGGGGGGAGAGCAGCACAACGCTATTTGGGGGATTCCAGGGCCATGAATACCGTTCAGGAGCAGAAAATCAATCCCAATCTGCATCTGTCCACAGAACAAAGAGCTTTTGTGTCAAGTCGGGCCTACAAGCTAGAAGCAAGGCTAGAACAGAAATCATTGTTAAAAAAGATCTCGGAGGGGAGGACTCGTCTATAGAGTGCTTGAGGAAGAATCGGCTCCTAGGAAGAATAAACTTGGATTAATGTTGGTTACTAAGAGAAGGAATTCAAAGAGGGTACTAAGGGGAGGTCCTAGGCCAGAATCCAGCTGATAGATCAATGCGCCGACGGAAGGTTATTAAATTTGCCGCCTTGCACATGATTTCAGCTCCCGGTCACTAGGGGCTTCAGTTCGAATGGACCGACCTCAGACCGGGAAGGGACTAGTTTCACTCCATCCCTGTGTCAGAAGGACACTGCTCCTCCCCTATCCTTCAGACACGACAGACTGTACTTAACGGGATTAGGCAACTAAAAAAGGGATTGATAAGGGTAGGCTCGAGTATTCCTCGAACACTCTAAGGGGTACCCGCGGGTATCGAAATTCGATAAATGCCCGGTGGAATCGCCGATGGAAGGAAAATCAGCAAACGGAAAAAGAGACCTTTGAGGAATCCCAAGGGAAAACAAATACCTACCTGCCCACCCTCGAGACTTCACTGCCCATATAGGAGTCTTATTCACGTCGACGCCGCTCGTAAGGGTTTGGGATGGGCACTCTCGCCGGGGGGGAAAGACTATCGCTACTAGACGCCGGGGTGAGTCGAGGAACCAAAGCTTACCTGGGAGGAGTAGGGGGTTTCTCGGCCATGCACTCTGGGCAGGGGGAGGGGTGCTGCTGAGCCGCCAATTGCGGTTGATTTGAAAGAAGAAAGAAATAACGTGTGAACGGGCTGTGTCCGGTTAGCACGGTCTGGGCACGACCGCACTAGAAAGAAAGGGAGTCAATCACCTCTGCGAAGGGAAATCCGAGGACCCGATAGGAATGGTCGCCGTTCCAGGGGGGACCTAGAGCTAGAAAGGAAGAATGGAGACCTTAATGCATGGTGAGTCCGGGGATATGGGGCAGAATGCGCTCGTTTTGACGACGAAAATAAGGATGGTAGGTCAAGAAACGAGGACCGGACAGTAAAGAGGAACGCTGTAGACAAGTTAGCTGAAAAGGCAGAGACTGGGGATGAGGCATTGCTTTGCGGGCGAGCAAATCTGGATGACGGAGTCTGTGCTGGCGCAGAAAAAATGGAGGTAGCGTGGGGGGGAGGCGCATCCTCAACGCGCCTTAAGTAAGGGCACAAGACTGAACTTTTCAAAAAAGCCCGGTTTCATCACTCTCTACCTACACAAAAAATATCGCAAACTTAATCGGACTGGATGGGGGGGTAGGGAGCTATGCACCACATTCTTTGATATGGACAAAAAGGTACCAAATGAACATTCGGGGCAGCTATCCAGATAAGGTCCTTACAAGAAGTGGAACGACTCTAGACTGAGGGGGGGGGGATACGGGCAACTTGGTAAAGGTTTCTGCACTAGGGGAAAAGGGCAGGAAGGGGGGAGGCTGTGGTAGGATCAATTGTCTCTTCTCTCGAGCACGAATACATCAAAACCATGGGGGGGGGGGAAGTGGAACTGCCTCAGCCTTATCTGGCCAAGAACTTCCTATCGTCTTCTGGAGATTGATTTACAGGGATAAAGAACTGGCGAAAGAATCAGAACCAGGTTTCGCTGAACAAAAATGGCACCACATGTTCGAATGAAAGGAACTCCATGCTCTTTGAAGAAGCCTACACCAATTGGGGCCTCGCCGAAAGGTAGGAAGAAGAATTTATGGGGGGAGAAGGAAAAATTTGTCCCGTTCGGTCTAAGATTCCGGTGAAGCGGTCAAACTACACAAGTGAAGAAGACAGTTCAGGGTATCTCGCGAAACCAATGAGGAAAATATGAAAGAATCAGATGAAAAGGTAGGGTCTTAATGTTCTCTTTGGAGGGAGAGAGGCTTCGTCCCTAGTATGTAGAGAAACTGGTATACTCTAGAAAAAGCCCATTTGGAAGCTCGGCAGGGGAATAAAAGGTAACTGGGAGTATGAGCTGAGTGTTTCTTGTTCTCTAGGACGGGTCATTGTCATGGAAGGAATCCTCTGACCGTGCTCTGAGTCAGTGAAGTCTACTAGCCGCGGGGCGAAAAAAGTCTTCAAAAGAAGGCCTTTGGGGAGGAGCATTTTTCTGAAAATTTCCCGGGCCGGTGTTGTATTAAAGGTAAGCGAAGGAGAGAAAAGGTGGGAAAAAAATTGAATAATAGAGAGTTCTCAAAAGTCTTTCCGCGAACAAAGATAGGCGGGCCCAGTCAGAACGTCCCAATAGGAAAGGTCCTTAGGTCTCCGCTGGGTCAGAACTAGAGGAGTGCGGAAGAAGTGAAGCCAGGGGGAAGAGAGGGAAAGGGGGGGGGCAAGAAGGAGTTGATAAGGGACCCAAATATGGGCTCTATCAGTGGTCGCTGGGGTTGGCGAGTTTGATGACTGGAGGGGAGCGGGGGGGGGGACCGCTGACATGATACGGCGATGGGGGCGAGGAAATCTTCCTAAGCGACATCTGTAAATTCTTACACCATATAACATAACAGAAGAGTGAGAATAATGAAAAAGACACTAAAAGGAGCTGTCATGGAAAGGGACTAAGGCGCAATTCTTGAGGCCCGTTCGAGGCACGAAGAGTCGTGTCGGACTCACATATGCGGGGCTTTTGTAAGGAGAAGGCGGACGTCCATCCTATTCAGTGAAAATTCAATGGTAGGGGCGTAAAGTGGCAAAGTGCTCTGAGCGGGACTGGTGATCAACGGCAAACCAGAAAGGGGTAAGGGGGGGGGGGGGGGGGGGGGGGGGGGGGGGGGGGGGGGGGGGGGGGGGGGGGGGGGGGGGGGGGGGGGGGGGGGGGGGGGGGGGTGTGGGGGGGGGGGGGGGGGGGGGGGGGGGGGGGGGGGGGGGGGGGGGGGGGGGGGGGGGGGGGGGGGTGGGGGGGGGGGGGGGGGGGGGGGGGGGTGGGTGGGGGGGGGGGGTGGGGGGGGGGGGGGGGGGGGGGGGGGGGGGTGGGGGGGGGGGGGGGGTGGGGGGGGGGGTGGGGGGGGGGGGGGGGGGGGGGGGGGGGGGGGGGGGGTGGGGGGGGGGGGGGGGGGGGGGGGTGGTGGGGGGGGGGGGGGGGGGGGGGGGGGGGGGGGGGGGGGGGGGGGGGGGGTGGGGGGGGGGGGTGGGGGGGGGTGGGGGGGGGGGGGGGTGGGGGGGTGTGGGGTTCTGCGCTGCGTCCTTCTTAATCATATGGGAGGGGCTCGTTTCTGTGCCCTGACGGTCATGCCGAGTCAATGGTGGCTCGACCGACAGGCAAATAAAAAAAAAAAAATTCTGATGTTTGGGGAAGGGCAATGTCATCCTCCAAGGTGAGTCTTACATCATGTATGGGGCCAATCAAGAAAAGAGGGTCCCCCATGAAAGAACCAGGGAGAAGGGTTTTAAGGGGCGTAACATACGACGGCACTTAATTGGTCCAGTGCCGAGCGAAAAACAACATACCGTCTCAATTAGTCGATTAAGAATAGGCAAACTAAATGATTGTCTTTAAGAGGACTTCGTTAAGATTTCCAATTTGAGATTCTTGGGGCCAATTGGTGGTTATTTCTACGGGGCCAGAACATATTATTCGTTTCCACTAGACTATTGTTTAAAGCGGGTCGAGGAAAAAGTCAGTGGATCTTCTAGTTCAGGGGAAGGCGGGCTTGGTCTACGGGCCGTAAGAAGATCTCGGAAGTACGGCAGGGGAGAAGGGGCTTAACGTTTCTCACCACATCAGTCAGTTTGCAGGCGGGAATGGCCAGAGGAATTGGAAGGAAGCTTGAGGATGGGAAGGGTCTTCGTAAAACATTTCAGGATGGGGGGTAATAGGATTTCCGGAGGAATCTAAAGACCGGCAGACACAAGCGAGGGGGGATCAAAAAAAAAACAAAACAACGTCTGCTATGGAAATGAGGAGGACAGGATACAAGGGTGAGTGCGGGCGTCGTTGAGCTCGCAACTGCCGAGTCTTGCCGGGCTCTCTTCGTGAGGCTAGGGAAAGCCATGTCGTAGACTTCCCCAAGCCGCGAAGGGAAGGAAAAAAATAAGGTATTCGCGCCGGTCTGACAGTGACACGACAACAAGGAAAAAAGGTTTTTCAGGGGTGGAAGTGAGATTGGCTTTCGATGAAGGACGGTGTCTCGAGGTGAGACGTAAAATAAATAGCAATTGGGGAAGGCTGACAGACAAGGTGAGAGAGCGGCAGGGTCAGGATTGGGACGGGGGTTGAGTGTATGTCCTGACCCGCAAACAAAAAAAAAAAAGAGATCAGTTGATGGTTGGAAATGTCCTTGTGATGGACTGGAAAGAGGGGGGGGCAAGGGCGAGGGGGGGCACTGGTGTTCTTCCTGGACAACGTAGGGCCTCTTCCTCAGGGCTTAGCATACCGGTGGGAAATGAAGGATCAGGGAGGGGAGAGGCCGCCTGTCGCATTAACGCAAGAGATTCTTCTAAAATTTTAGTAAGTCGCTTTTGAGATAGAAGCATGATGCCAGGGTTAGTCGGAAAAGCAGAGGATAAAACAAAACAAAAAAAGTTCATCCTCGACCAAGTGGTGAAAGCACATAATTTAGGAAAGCAATGCGCGACAGCGCGTACTTGGTCATACTTGAGGGGGGGGGGAAAAAAACCCTCAGGTTGCCTCCTTCGAAATCAAATACTTGGGAAGTTCTGTCGAAAGGGGTGTCGCCTCTAACCATCACATGGAAGGGGGGGGAAATGCTTCGGCGGCGAAATGGGGGGAACGTGTGTGGGGACGGGAAGGCGGGGGCCAAAAAAAGGGATCACCACCACCCGATGGAGCAAGGGAACGAGTTAGGTCATGCGCACGAAAAAGCAAAGAGAAAGGGGATGGGGTCAGCTGGAGCACAGTGGGAGCCGCGGGGGAGGAGAGGCAAGAGGTACTTCAATAGCGTTTACGCCAGAGGCAAACTGATGAGCCTTCGCGAGATTAAGAGGATGCGGCAACCAGCCAACAGAATGGGTCCTCGTCAGGAGGAAAGGCCCGAACACAAATATAGCACGCTTCGTCCGCTCCGAAATAGCAAAAAAAAGCGCGGTTGGTCCTCAACACAAACACCAGGGAAAGGAGGGAAAGGAGAGAGAAGGGTCGCGGGGAGATTAGTAGACTCGATGAGAGGGAAGAAGGGAAAACGGCAAAAAACTACTAAGGAGGGAGGCCAAAAGTGCGGCTGTGTGCAGCATGCTTTAGGGGAAATATCGAAATGCTTTCATTGAAAGGAAAGAGACATGAGAAAAAGGTTTAATTCATCGGGCGATATAAGCGGCTACTAGCAGATTCGGGATTATACCAACCTGGATGGGGGGGGGGGGGGGTAGGGGATCATTAAGGCTAATCTTAATTCTGCAGAAGGGGATCTCTGAGGCAAAGCAGGGGTACCGAGCGGACCTCACACCAACCACAAAGATACATGTCTACGCTAATGTCAGCACCACAATGGGGGTAGAAAAAAAAGGCAACGAAATTCAAGGTCGGAGGGCGGGAACAATCCATCTTTCAGGGGGTCTCCGACATAAACGCCGTCAAAACAGATAACGCGCTGTGGGGAAGGGGCTCATTTCTTCACTGCAGGCAATTATTGTGCAGGCATCCATCAGGGGTCACGAAGGGCAGACTTCACTTTGCGGGGTTCTCAGATGTGATGGGAGGGACGGGCAACCCGTGTCTATCTCAAGCGAAGTACGATGGTAAGAAAGAAGGGACTTCTAATCTGTGGAATTCTCTGGTGCCGTTCAACGAAAATATTCGGGCAAATTAAATTAGAAATTGAGATAAAAAAACAGATCCCACAATGCTCGCAGGTAAAACGCCATAGGGTCAGAAGGGCTAAACGTTCAATCAAATCGTAAAGGGGGGGACCATACGGAGGGTCCCTCCTTAGCGTAAAACAGCTATTAAAAAAATAGTAAAAAAATAACGGCACGTCAGGTAGAGAATGGGGAGAGGCCGGCCTACATTCCCATCACGCCATTCAGACGAAAGTAAGAAAGTTCGGTAATAAGATCTCAATGAAAAAATTCGAGAAAGGGGGGGGAAGAATGGGGTGATATCTATTACACCGAGGATCGGGAACAAACTGCGCATCATCCGCCAAAAAAAATAAAAAAAGAAAGAGGGTGTCTAATTGCGGGGGGCGCCTACAAATAGCGCAAAACCTCAGAACCGAAAATGAGCCTACATTATCTTAGAGTGGGCGAAAAGAGGCTGTTCTACATGTATCCGCGCTCCCTGAGAGGGAAATAAGCGGGCAGTTCTGGTGCCAAACGTCAACTAAAATTCAAGGAGAAGGGGGAAATCCGTCTTCCCAGCCCGCCATCATCGCCGAATCTCCTTCACGAACGGTGAGGAATTGACTGTCACGTCCTATTTCCGGCAGAGGAAAACGCTGCGACATGGGAGCCCGAAAAAAAATGCGGAGGGATAACGCAGCTTAAACCTCAAGTGCAAGTTCACGAAAAAAAAGAAATTCAGAGGGGCGAATTCAGGGGGAGGAGAAAACAGCTTCACTCTATATCAATTGGCTGCGATGATCTGGGGAAGTAATGAAACTCGGAAAAGAAAACCCGCCATTCATCCTCCCAGCCCTCAATATGCCGATAATGGCGGTTCAGCAATCAGTCCGGAAGCTCAATAGGGCTTGCTGGAAGGGAGAGTAGAAAATCACCTAACAATTTGGAAGCCGACAAATTTACCCTAGAGGAGCAAGAAGGTAGTCACTCCCTAATAGTGAAGGCGGCTGACTGATACTCAGCTAGTGAGACGGGAAAAAAGGGTGGGGGATTTGACCGAAAAACCCAGGTCGAGAACAGGAAGTCTGGGGAAAGCGATAGGGGGCCTCAACTAGGACTTTTTCAGTGCAGGTTTCGGTGGATGAGTTATACAGTCATTGGGGATTTCAAGGAAGGGGAAGGTGAGCAGAAAGGGCGGGAAAAACGTCTAACAAGAGATCAAAAAGAATTCTTGGGCAATGCGTTCGCTTGTCAGGATAGTGAGAGGGGCATTCAAAAAAAGTCTAGATATCAATCATCATAAACAGTGGAGGCAGGCAATGAACCTTCGGGGTCAGGCATGGGTGCGGGGGCAGTAATGTCAAGGGAAGGAAAAACTACCTGTAAAATCAGCAAAGACTCAACAGAGAATTTGGTGAGAAAGTCCTCTTAGATCTCGTGGTTAAAGGACTGCCTTATGGGTCGGGTTCGACAAACGCTTCTTATCAGGGTAAAGAAGGGAACTCTAAGACTGCGCTGCCTTAGCAATGGCTTCATGGGGAGGAATGCTTGGCGGCGCGTTTCTGGGTCTGCTCTTTGGTGATGGGACAAGCTCCGGGGTGACGCAGGATGGCCAGACAATCGAAGGGAGCAGTAATGCGAAAAACGTTGAATAGAAACTCCGACACTAAAGGAGAACTAACTCAGAAACCTATCGTATCGAAACGGGGGGAAGCTGGCCCATGACGTTGGAGGATAGAACTCAAGGGTCACACCGTAGGGGTATGTTATTTCCCTGGACCATAACGTCGCCTGATCAGGTTATCCAGATACCATGTACTGCCTTAGCAAGCGTATTTTCATACGGGGGAACGGATCTTGGGGGGGATTGCTGAAGGGGGGGGTTTGGATCCGTCGAGGGGGGGGTCCGTCGTCACCCGAGGCAGAAGCGGGGAAAGGGCTGAAGGGCAAAAAACTTGTATCTCTGGACTCACCGGAAAAAACGGGCGGGAAGACACTTATCTCAACATCATTGCCGTCTCGCTGCCTTGTACCAAAACGAACGACTAAATCAAAAGGGGAGAGAGATCTTCTCACCTTCAATAGCTACAACCGGAACATACCTCCAAGGGTAAAATAAATTTCCCGGAGCGGGACCGCTGGAGGGGAAAGGGTCTGGTCTTCGGGTTATACCAGGTATTCTCGGATTTCAGTAACGGCGAAAGAACAGAGTAGGTCCAGACTAACAAACGAACCTCACAGTTTCTAGGAACCGATCCTCTATCGAGACAAGTAGGTGAGGAAGAGATTGAGAGGAAGAAGGGAGGGGTCGGTCGAATTATTCACATTCGAGAAAAGTGGCGCTGTTTCACGCCCGGGGGAGATAGAGGCTACCGAAAAAACATCATCTTGACTCAGCTGAGGGGGGGGGGGAGGAGGGACTGTTTTATCTTTAGGGGTGGTTCGTGCAGAGAAAGGGGGGCTTACTGGGAAAGAGCGCGCCCGGGGGAGTCTTGAGAGGGTCAGTAGTCGTGGTACTCATTCCGACGAGCGCGATCCGGCAGGTGAGAGAGGGGAGGATGTTCATAGGGGTGAGGTGGAGGTCATAGGTTGGGGAGTAAAAAGGTAAAATCCGGTAACGGAATACCCTCATATCGAGGGGGCTCTGCTGAAACGGAAATCGTTCAAACGAAGAGGGGCCATCGGGGAGAACTTCACAAGGCAGTCTGATCCATCGACGTGATCACCCTTCGGGATCAGTGAAAAGATAAATCGGGTTCACAGTGGATGTTCATGAACATAAGAGAGATGGTGCGATTAAGTAATACGTGACAAAATATTCGTGCAGATTGGGCAGAAATCAGAGAGGGTGCTAGTTGGATTGCGAGGAGTTGGAATGGGGATCTCACCGGCACATTATCGGGAGAGGTTTAGGTAAATTGAACGAAGGTCCATGTGGCCGTCCTGGCCAGACGCCGGGCAGCCTAGACCCTAAAACAAGACAGAACTAAATGGGTCTCATTTAAGATAGGGCTCGTGGTACTCGGACGGGCTATAGAAGGGGTTTTCGAAAATATCGGGCAGAAGAAAGTTTTGCAAGACGAGATAACAGGAGGAGCCGCTTTACAAGGTCTTAAAGTGAGGTACCTTGACGGTAGATTGGAGGATCGTACTGCTCAAGGGAGAGATCATTTTCCTACTGAGCTGAGGCAGTATCTTCATTAGCTTTCGGAAGGCAGGACAAAGGGGAGACCGCTCGAGGGGAAATTTGGGCCACTAATTCGGGAGGGATTTGAAATTCTCCCACCAGTGGAGTCAGTCCATTCATGATGGGGGCCAACCACTTAAAGCTAGGGGGGCAAGAGCATCAATCAATCGAGGTCAGCTTTGTGGGCCAGACAGCACACGGCTATAGCCGATAGGGGGGGCAAATTCTGGAAGAACAGAAAGAGCCATTAGGAATTCTTCTGAAGGGAAATGACTCCATTGCGTCGGTAAGATCTGGGGGATGCTTGCAACGATTCTTTCCTGAGGTCCAGAGGTTGTGGGGTGACTAAAGCCCGGAAAAGAATGTTCACTATGAGAGTTCTGGCGGGCAAAAGATGCACTTAGGAGAGGAATGCAAAACGACAGAGGCTGGGGTCTTCCATAGAGCTTTCCAGTCTATGATGAGACAGATACTCAGGCATGTGACAGTCTTGGGGAAAGCAAACTCTCAGCAGTGGGCGTAGATATTGCTAAAAATATGGGAAAGAGGAAGGGAAAATGGTATGGGCATAGGAATTGAGGGTGGGAGGGAGGGAAGGAGGATAGTGGGCTCTATGTAGGTGCTTCTTACAGGGGACCGGTATTTGCAGGCAATATTCTCGTAAAAGGAAAGAGATTTACTGTTTCCTTAATCAGTAAAAAACCTTCTTCGGGCTTCTCTCGGATATGTATGCGTTCAGACCTGATTCTGGATTGCCGGTCGGAATGAAGGGCGAGCACCCGCAAGAGAAAAGTCAGGAGGTGGGGAGGATCACCTCGGCGGGTCTCGGCCGACCTGTCTAAAGCTACGTCCGAAAAACCAAGCGTCGAGGATAGAAAGGCTTTAGGGAGCGCCTTTCTTTAAATATGGGGGGGTAGGGCTCGATCGAAACAAAGCTAGGGGGTGTTTTTTGGATTTGAAGGAAGGAAAAAAATGCAAACGCGTTTTTGTCGATGCAACGGTGTGAGACATGAGAACCATTCCGGTGCAGAGTAAGGGTAGATTCTAAAAGAGAAGGTATCTTCTACGGAGGGAAGTAATGGGGCGGTGGGATGGTAAGGAAGTATAGGGCTACACCTGAGCCGAGCCCGGAGGGGAGGATTGTTCTGAGGGGACTGGGAGATGTCAAGGGGAAGGGGTCACAATCTTAGTAAGTTAAGAACTGTAAGGAGGAGCGAAAAGGGGAGTTAAACGCGGAGGAGGGGGACGGGGGTATCTCAATAAGAAGCCGCTTCCTTGGCAATAGCGACTAGAAGGTACCTTTGGTTGATGGTCAGCGTTGGCGAAAGGGAGACTGTCTAAAGATCCCGGGGGGAAAGGTGAGATTCACTTCGCAGCCATGGAGAGGAGGGCCTGAGGGGTTGTGGCTTAACCACATCCTTTCCTGTCTGCTTCGAAAGGGAGGGCAGTTTTTCTTCGTAGGCAGCTATCTCAAAGCAAGTGATGCTTTACGGAAGGAAGTTGGAAGGGTTCAAACGGCATGGGGGGTTACGCCTTAACAGAAACAGGGAGTTTTTTTCTCTGGATATCGTATCGGAGAATGAGTGGGGTGGTCCCATCGCGTAACGGATGGAGGAGAAACACAACGCTGGGCGGAAGGTCAAGGAGTAGGCTGGTCCAGCGCAAACAAAAAAGAACAGGGGGGGGTTGTACGTCGAGAGCCGCTGGGCTTGTCGAAACGGGTAATAATATCCGCGGGAAAAGGCAAATATCCGGGTTACTATACCGGAAGAGTAGGAAGAAGCCATTTCATCGCTTCGCAGAATAAGTGAAAGAAACCCCTCCGTCCTCCGAAGGAGAGCCCAAAGCTATGCGAGAAGAAACGTCGTAAGAAGCTTCCAATGGAAG
>Ga0179591_1342622_pt1 | contig 15653 bp, 18 predicted proteins | sample CZOMad2_1_08_16f_FD_182891 | JGI IMG/M metagenome (GOLD analysis project Ga0179591, IMG submission 182891) | Vadose zone soil fungal communities from Angelo Coast Range Reserve, California, USA - CZOMad2_1_08_16fungal (PacBio error correction) | ecosystem: Environmental > Terrestrial > Soil >...
GGGGGGGGGACTGAGTGAGGGTGTGGGTTTGGGGTAAGTTTTTGGATGGACGACAGAAATCAAGAGTGCTTTATGAAGGAGTTGTAAAGCAAAAAAAATGATCTCAAATCAGCTGAACTCCCTCGCTGGGCTTGGGATTGTGGGTGAGCAAGAAGAGGGAGACCATTGTAATGGTGCAAACCAGGGGGTGAAAATAACGCGTCGCAAGCACGCCAGGAAAACGGAGCTTTCTATTTAATCGAGTTTTGGGGGAGGGCTACTAAGAAAGAGCAGGTGACAGGAGTTTGGCCAAATTCAGTGGCATGGATACTGCGTCAGGAAAAAAAGATTTGAAGTGAGGGTCGGGGCTGGTTCGCTAAACGAAATGGTTGGATACTGATGGGGGGAGGCAACTTTTATAATAGTGTGTGGTGGGGGAAAAAAAACTCGAGGGACTTTTTGACAATTGAAATAGGAATAAGAAGACGGACTAAAAACGGGGAGTTCTTATCCCAAAGGTCGAGACTACCACCAAGTGTGGGGGGGGGGGATGAGCCTACTATAATTTGGGCCAAAGGCCTTTGGAACTTAGCTCAACATGTTAGCAGGTCTCCGACACTTGAGGATAAGTGCCATCTGAAATTTCAGACTCAAGAGGTACGTGGGAAGACGTTATTAAGAGAAGGAAAACCTAAAAGGTGTGCAACTCTGGGTGAGAAAAAAGAGGGCCCGAAACCAATGGGAGCACCGGCGGAAACATTGTATCAAAGGGCAGCGTGTGGGAAGACCTGGGCAGTGGGAAAAGCCCTATTCCTCAGAGATCGTGTCGATGAAATGGGTATCAGTCGGGAGAAAGGTCACTTGGGAGAAAAACAAAAATCTGAAGGGCAGCTGATACTACCATAATGCTCTCATCCGGGAACCTATACTCGGGGAGGAAAAAAGGGAGAAGAATGTCATACCAAACACCCTTTGTTTCGCAGAGTATTGGGAACGTTGGGAAACGCATCTTCCTACAATAGATTCGGTACAAAACATAATATTTTAGCTATTGATTCTATTTACATTGAGTGTACTAACTTCTAAAAGGGTGGCATGAGGTCGGATCTTTTTTCTTGAGAATTCAAAAGAGGGGCGCCGATAAGTCAGTCGATCTGAAAAAAGAATGGTCGGGCCTCCTGAAGAGGGGGGGGGCAGTAAACACTTCATATTGATCCTCTTCAAACAGGGGGCGGCAGTCTAGGAGAAGGAATTACAACCCCTTCCCCATAGAAAGTGGATCGCGTGGGTCGCCATATAAACTCACCTGGATGGAAGCTGCCCCAGCCGTTTTGGAGGGGGGAAAAGGTCTATTGGAGTAAAAGTCGAGGGGACAGCCCTAACTTTCTGAGGGGGGGACGCAAAAGTGGGTCGTGGACCGCGGCCGAACAGTCTGAAAAGAAATAGTATGCACAGCCGTGGGGAGAATATATTCTGGCATCGGGGGGGGGAACCCTGCAGATTCGAAGGAATGAACGGTGAAACGAACGGAGGATTTTATAGCTAGAAATGAAGGTGAGATTTAGAAAGACGATGCCTTCGCATCTATTTCCTTCAAGAATCGACTTGAAGCGGTCAGGCACGGGACTGTTAAATTGTTAGTCTAATTCAGCCCAAAGATTTATAAAATCTTCATTGGAGCATACGCCGCTGAGGGGTGCAAGATACGATTAATTAAAGAGGGAATACGAGCGCAGAGGGGTACGGGAAGGTCTACCATTTCGTACAGGATAGGATAATCGCCCTTCTGAGAGCTCTAAGCAAAGGGGGGGGAACCGGACAGGATAAGAGAAAGCTTTGCGTTACGGAACCAGGCCGTGCCTCCAGTGAGCTCTATAGGGAGGAAGGGAGGAGGGGGGGAGCGTGCCAAAAAACTAATAGCTGGAGATGTGCTCGGCAAGCCCAGGAGATAGGCAGGAGAGGGGTCCTCCTTCTTCCTTACGGACCTTGGCTTCTCTTCCCCGGGACCAGGGCCGGCCACAGCCTCGGCGTTTGGAAAAAGATAAGACGAAGGCAAGAAAAAGAACTTCATACTATGGTGTCTGTGGGAGGAAGCTGCATACATAACTCCATCCCTATTTAAGACGGACAGGGATTTGGGTATGGGGGGGGGGGGGTGGAGTTAAAAGCGTTCTGCGGGGGGGCGATAAAGAAAGGTGTCATTCTCACTTCGATAGTGAGAAAAATGAAAGGAGTCCAGATCTTTCCAGTGTGCAGAAGGGAGGGAATAGGACGAGACAAACAATAAGGGGCGCAAACATACAGAATCATAGCGGCGAATGCATCGGGGATCTTGAAATTCCTTGTTTACTGGAGATAGAGAGCAACAAAGTCGATTCACGCCAGTCTGGTTGAGAGTCTTGGGGTATGTGAACCGGTCGGAGACATGTTTCCGAGCAAAGGGGGGAAATTATAGCCTCCTTGAAGGAGAGCATCTTGAGAACCTGCGTTGAGAGTCTTACAAAAAAGTGAAATCAGGAGAATTGGGTCGCCTTCCACAGCGAGAGAAGAACTCGGCTAGGGCCGTATCAACGAAGGACATAGGGGGGTCTCTTCGCAATATTCTAGAACATTATGAGAAAAAGGGCAGGAAGTCTAGAGATAAAAAAGGAAAAAGTTCGCGGAGGCGGCCCTTTTATTCTACAGATGTTGATGAGGGTTAGAAAACATGACAACAGGCGCCCTGGTGGCATCACGAAGGGGATTGATTCGCCTTTAGGCCTAGTTTGAGAAGGGGCACAGCTAGGAATTGGACGCTTAACGAAAGGTAAGCGAGGATGGTGGGAGGAGGATCCTTATCACCATTCGCTTCTTTACACAAGGGGGCCTCAATCACGGGGTCTCATTGCGCACAGAGGAAAGGAGTGGGGCTTGAAGATCGCGATGACGGGAATCTGGGGATTCAATGGCGGCCTGCTAGGTGGAAGAGGTTGAGGCAAGAAGGGGGGGGAGGATGTGAAGACTTTTGGAAAAGGCGGGTATTGGAAGCGTGGCAGGGGATCTTCGGGTCCAACCGGTTGGATAGGCAAGAAGGGGAGGAGCAGGCCAAAGTAACTCTGTCAAGGGAAGACTTGGGCCGCAGCAGTGGATAATTCACAACAAAACGAGAGAGTAAAATGAATAGAGAAAGGGAGGGGGCCTCTTTGCCAATATTAACGGGGGGATCTGGCTCCGTAGGAAAAACGCTTTCCTCTAACTCGAAAACGCGGAAGAAACGGAAAGCAACAGCACCGGCGGCGCCAAAAGAGATGGGGCCGCAACCAGAGGCAACTCAGGCAGAAATACGAGGAAAAAACTTCATCTCTCTTAGGCCCAATACACTCCTGACTAATGCAAAAGCTTTAATCCAGATTGTCTTTTGCAATTATCTCGGAAAAGGAGGATAAGCTCAGAAACAACCAATAACGTTACCCGTCGAAAGGTTAAAGGTTCTTTCTCAGCTTAATAGGCCGTACAAGTCTCTTAAAGGTCAGCGATGCTATTTGGGGAAATGAAAAACACCGGGACGTGTTTTGAAGGGGTGGGAAACGAATCAAAGCGGGAGGCAATCCGAGATCCAATGGTCAAGGCTCGTTCTACCGCTCAAAATCTGGAAGAGATGGTCTAAGGGCGTTGCGCAACCTATTGTCGGAGGTATACTCAAGCGCTTGCTAGAACAGTCTTCTCTACTCGGGGAGGTGCTACCCCAATGGGGAGGGATGCGTTAGGTCAGCGAGACAGATTGGGCGTATGAGACGAATCCATGAGGAGACGTATCCTAATAGAGGTCGCACGGCGGAGAGCCGCGTTCAAAGAGGCATCGAAAACTCTGGAGGGGAGACGAACCGCCGCAGAGCTGCATTCAAACACCGGATAGTGAAGGAACAGAGAAAGGTATTAGAGAAGATTGGATAAATTAAAGATTCGCAAAAAAAAACTGATGAGGTCAAACCTAATTATCCGAACCTGCAAATATTTACAATGGGTGGATCAGGGCGGAGAATAAGGGAGAAGGGATCGGTCGGAAGAATAGAGGAAAAGGGTCCGTAGCTTATAACGCCAGGCAAGACACTCTCTTCCCAGCAACCAGAACTCAAAGACCGAGAGGGGATTCACAAAGATGGGGTATCGCTCCCACGAAGCAATAAGAGAAGCACAGCATTTGTCAGAAGATGGAACGGCAGGAAAGGAGGCACCAGAACAAGCGTCGTTTGAAACGGGTCTATGTGGATGCCACCTAATCTTGCCCCTGGAAGCAGGAAAGCCGGCCTATACGATAAGCGGGGGAATCTCACAGGTGGATTGTGGTCCTCTCTCCCGGGCTAAGAACCGATATCAAGGTGGGGAAAATACTTCGCCTACGCCGTCAAAAGGGAGAAGTTAGATCGTCCCTGGGGTACATTGGCTGATGGCTCTAAAAGAAGCTTAATTCGCGATCCGTCCTGGTCCAAAGTTTTGGGCGACCAAATCATTCTTGAACGTAAATGCGGTTACCAATTAAAGAATCGAGATGGCAAGAGCGGCGGAAGTCTGTTTTGAAAAGCTCGGACTCACGCTTTGACTCAAATTTCTAACTTGGGGGCTACGAAGAACCGGAAGATTCCGCCGGCAGAGGGAGAGGGGCCGGAAAGAGAGAAAAGAACATCGGAAGAAGCCATAGAAACCAGGAATATATCCTACAACGGGATGTTCAACTGGCGCAGTCCTATTTACTGGCATGTGACATAAAGATAAGAAACCTATTCTTGCAGTCGACGGGAAGGCGACAGTACGATCGTCACCAGGGAGGGAAAAATGTCGGATACAAAAAGAACAGGTCTAAGCCTAAATGGGCTGGCTAAAAGAAATGACCGTAGTTTCAATGCATACAGGTTGAAGAAGCTACTCCGTCCGAGGAATACTTAAAGGAATGGGGGGGGGAGGACGAGTGGAGGAAACCACTCTATACCAAATGTCGATGCTGTCACCAAGGGTTGACCTAAAGGAAAGTCTAGACTCAAACTGGGGGGTGCGAGGATCATGGGGAGAATCGAATTGGCGTTCCCGATGAGGCTGTCGGACCAAAGTCTTCATAGGCTAAAAGAAGAAAGGAGCCGCAGCGAGTGGATAGCACCACCCGAGACTAGACCTGCGGCCTGTGGGAACGAGGGAAAAGGGGAAACCTCTGCCATGGGAAAAGAGAATAAAGCTTAACCGTTTTTAAAGTACCGAATCGATGGGGAGAGAGACAGGAAAACAAAGAGAAAAACAGTGCTAAAAGCGAAAAAAATGTTGCGGTGGTTGTTTAGGATAAGAGCTTGCGGAGCTGTTGTGAAAAGAACGGGGAAGGAACGGCTACGGGCAAGCAGCGCCTTCGATGTTCCGGAGAAGGACAGTCATAGCGGAAAAGGCCATCTGGGGAAAAAGGAGGGGGGGAGAAATACACAAACTTTCACAGTCATCTGGAACGAATGGAGAATCGCGTCTGAAAAAATTCAAAGGGGAGGAAAAACACGCGGTATGCTCGGTGAAGAAAAAAAGCAGAAGGTCTGTTTAGGGGGGGGTACTTCGGGGGGGGGCGCAAAAAACGCAAGGAAGGTTGCGAATGAGGGAGTTAATGCCGAGAAAAAAACGGTCCGAGATCTAGAAATTGGAGAAAAATTCAGTCTGGAGGAAATGTAAACGACTCGGGAGGGTCAACATGTTTATTTCTAAGTGGGAACAAAGAGTTTTGGGGAAAAGGGTCCTTAGATTCTTGGCTTTAAGCCCAAAAAATTGATGAGGAAACTTGAGACATCCTTTGGGGTCTCCATAAGAGGGTAGGGGAAATTGGGATGGTGGATTAAATAGATTCATTGAGAGCCGAGGGTTGGGTCCCACAACATAAAAGATCTAAGATGGTCCATGTGCAGCAGCAGGACCAAAAATGTTTGGCGGTTCGCGAACCAGGTGCTCGGGGACGAAAACATACATGAAGATGATGAAAAACCAGGCACCGCCTGCAGCACTTTTTGGCAAAATCCTGAAACCGTGAGATGGAATCCTTCGGGAAAGAGGGTGGCAGCATAAGGGATACAACTAGATTTCCAGAGCTCCGTTTTAAGGGGGAGTTTTGGGGGGAGTTCAAAACGGTCTATTTGACAGGGTTGCAACACTCTTACCACTAATTTTGGGTAGCGCGGGGCGGAAAAAAAATCTAGCGCCGAGTGAGTAAAAGCGTGAAGGAGATCGGGGTTTTTTTTTGGGTGCAGGGGGGTTAATTGAAACAAGAAGGTCAAGGGCATACTCTGGGGAAATTGCTTGTTCTGGGGCAGGTAAAGAACCAAATGCGGAAAACCAAAAATGATCCCCCCTATTAAAGAGGAAATCTCACCAAAAAAAAAACGGAGGGATTTTAAAATAAGATCGTAAGGGGGGGTTGAAGAGAGGGTGAGTCGTAGGGGGGGTGGTGGTAGTGACAGCAACGACAGAACAGAAAAGAGGATGAGGGGAATGGGTTGACACACAAAATGATCTCCAGAAAAGCTAACACGCTCTCGCTTGAGTTTGTGCAGGACAATCAGCAGGGAAAAAAAAAAAGGAGTAGTGGTGGCCACCATAAGGTAGGACGCGTGGCAAGCCAAACGAACTTAACACGGAGCGGTTCTCGGAGGGGTTACGTTGGAGAGGCAAAAAGAAAAATTACATCTCCCTTGGGAGGAGGAGGCCTCCAGGGCCTGCGAGGACTGAGTCAGAACAAGAGGAACATGGTAGGAATCTCCTTTGGAGAGAAAAACGTAAGTTGTGCGGGGCTTTGCACTCGACAGAGTTGGAGACGTGTTGGTGGGAAAAAAGAGCCGGGATGTGGGAAAACACTAAAAAAGTAAAACCTAAAGGAATTACCTAAAAGCGTGAAGACCAGGAATTCAATAACAATTTTTTTGTGCTTACTCTCAAGGGGCTCGATAAAAGCCCGTCAAGTAGGGGTTAATAAAAAACATTTGCCGGGGAATGGGGAGACGAGCAAATGCTCTAGAATTGTTGCCATCGGAAGGTTTTTGAAAAAAAAAAGAATTCAAGAAGGAAGTGGTCGTGCATTAAAGATGTCGACAACCTGAGTTGAAAAAGGGATGGTTTAACAAAATAGGCAGACAACACTCCCATTGCGGGAAAAAAGGGGGGGAGGATCTTTTCTCAAAAAAGTCTACCGGTTTGATAAAAGTCATTGGGGTAAAAGAAGGTGGATGCCGAGGCGGGGGGCTTTATGGGGACAATAAAGGCGGTCAGAAAGTGGAACCCAAGAAAGTGCCTTTCAGGATAGAAATAAGTTAAGGATATCAGAAACACAAGGGTACCTACCTTGCTGAACAAAGGCGAAAGAAGGGCCCTATCAGAGAAAACACGACACAGGTGGAGCAGAGTATTGAAAGTTTCGCTTCAGGGATGGGCACTCTGAGGGATTAAGGGAAAAAAGTTTAATAGTGAGGCCTAGGGTGGTCACCGACCAGGTGACTGGCAGACAATTCAGAGAGGTCAGGGAGCTTCTGTCTATTCAACAGGGGGGAGCAGGGCGGGAAGCAGGGGGGTCGAACGTTGAGGGTATAGAATTTGCTCCTCCGAGGGACTTCAGGGTCAAAGGATCGTGTCCGCTGCACAATTTTTACAGAGTATAGAGATAATGAACAACCATTCTAAAAACGATGGGAGAGCAGGGTTGATAGAAATCTCGCACTACAAGTGATTGACTGACAGATTCAACGGCGTTGTAGGGGGCGGAAAAATGTAATTAGTGGAAAGCAGGGACCCTCGATCAAATCTCCAAGTCGGACTCCAGGGAAAGGGCTTGGGGGAAAAAGAAGTTAGAAAAGGGGAGAGATCGTACATTCCGAAATGGCCAAAATTGAAGGAAATCTCGTTTATAAGGGGGGAAGAATAGAAAAGTCCAGCCGCGCCGTGTACAAAGCTTGGAAGGAGCTCAGATAAAATGACTGGGGCGTAGATTCCGTCGTTTCCTTCCCGAGGAATTGGAAAGTCGGGATCAACCTGTCAAAAAGGGTAGTCAGGAGTTCTAAGGGCAGCCCTTTAGAGAGGAAGTGCCCCATCAAACCGTCTGAAGGGGGGCCATATCGAGAAGGGTAAGTACCTGAAAAAAAGATCATAGGGGATGCCTGTTCTCACAAATGTCGGGCCAGGAGGTAGCTAGCTGACTTCGTCTACTTGACGCAAGGGTCCGGGGGAAGGAAGGAAAGATATCCTTGAAGTGAGGCCGAGTCCGGATTGCCCAAATGAATCTGAGCAGGACGTTTTGGAGAGGGGGCCCAATTTAATAGTCAGTACTATTCTCCCGACCAGGGTAGGAGAGGGAGGGACTCCCCGCCAAAGAGGGCGGAGAGGGGGAAATGCCAAGATACGGCCACGCGAAAAATCAGGGGTTGAAACTGAAGACGAGGAAAAATCTTGCTTCGGCTAGAGAGGGGGGATTTTGGGGGCGGCGCATCGGCGGGGGGGAAGTCAACTAGAAGAGGGTAGTCGCGGCGGATGTGCCTTGAGAGAAAAAGGCGGTGCTATATAAAAGACGTCGAATAACAGTGAGCAGGAGATCCACATTCGTCCAAAGATTGTGTAAAAAAGGGAAAGGATCTAGGCGCCCTTGTGAAGAGGCCTCGTGGGGAAAGAGAGGAAGCTGGGACTTGCTTAAGAGCGAGGTACGGACTGCAGCGCGCGCATCCAAAAAGGGAAGGAGAACAGGGGGGAAAGCGTTCTTCTGAACGAGGAAGAAAGCCGGGGTTCATGGAGGCCTTATCCGACCCTGCGGGCGGGATCACATGATAGATAAAATAGATAAATTCCATCCGCGCTTGGGGGTTCTGCCCTCCCTTCACGGACCGAAGCGGGGACGAGCAAATGGCGATACTCCTACTCTTGGACGCGGAAAAACGCCAAAATACTAGAGGTGTTGGTAGCTTGGCAAAGCGAGGAAGATTGGCGAGCAGTCAAGGGGCCTACAAAGAAGGTATTTTCTACTGAAAAACTGGCTCGCGGTTATCAAATATGCCAAGGGAACTAAGCCGGCAGAAAGAGGGGGGTCTACCTGGAATCGAATTGGACGCGAGAACGCAATTTAACGAAAATAACTTTGGCTGCGCAGGGAAAACATCGGCGGAGCTTCCTTGAAACCGATACGAATGGCGTCAGAATGGCATGGAAGGGATTTTGTGAGGGCTGATCATCATGATGACTGTTTCCAGCGAAAGAATGTCGGCCCGAGATCGATTGCCATCTCGGATGAGCAGGAAGGGTTGAGGGGGGCGGTGCGGGAATGATAGAGATGTGGACAAAAGCGTTATGCGAAAGGAGCCGCTCCAAGGATAGGGGAAAAAGAATACTTTGCCGAGCAGCTATCAAAAAAGATCTATGAGGACAGAGGTTCCGTTGGAAGGAAAAAGAAGGAATTGCTGCTGGAGGGGGAAAAGCCCCTGGGGCCACCGCGAACACTCTCCCGAGACAAGGGAAAGAAAGCGCAAACCTTCTTCTCCCGCAGATTCCTCACATAGGAAACTCTCAATGACTACATTACTTCCTTGGAACGGGCACGGGAGAGATACAGAAATAAAAGGTCAACTATGCCACTAAAAGATTGAAAGAAACTATTGGTCGGGAGCCGGTGGAAGGAAGATGATGCCAGCAGGGAGGCACAGGAGACAACAATAACTTAAAGTGTCTGACGGGATTCGGTCATCGCGGAAGAAATGAAAGACAGGAGAGGGAACGAGAATCGAGAAAGGATGATGGGATGACCAAAGCTATTACGCGGGGGCTGGGGGGGGGCAAGTCGAAAGACACCGCCTGGACCTCCACGACTCGCTCGGGGGGTCAGGATCTGGCTCCGGGAAACATAAACGCATTGAGCCATTTTGAGGCGAGGGGGGCAGGGGGAAGACCCATAGCTTGGTATAAAGGAAAGCGGCTGGAGAACTGAAAGGACAGGGGAGGAGTCCTTCGGTCCAGATGAGAGGATGTACTGGGGGGGGGGGGCGATATATATAACTGAGGGGGCGGTCGAGAGGAGAACAGAAAAGGTCTCGGGATAGGCAAACGCTAGGGGGGGAGCCAATTCTCGTGAGGGGATCTTTCCAGAAAAAGAAGTACATACACGGATTTCTTTCTCAGAAAGCGTTTTCCGCTAGATCGGGAGGGGAGGAACCCTTTAGAGATTAAGAAGAGATGAGTCGAAGGAGGTAAAAAGTCAAAAAACTTAGGCCTCACTGGAATGGGGGTCGCCTAAGACCAAGGGATTGAAAGATTTCTAATGTTGTCTCAAAAAGAGTTACTCACCTGGCGGACAGTAAGAGGATTGCGTTCTAATAATCAAACCGCATCGTAAATCAACCAAGAGAAGTTGTTCCTCTTCCTTCCTCCAGCAGAGAAACAATCTTTCAATTCAACCTCTAGGATCAGGAAAAGAAACAAAAAAAGAGGCTCTCCTCGCAGCAGGTGCTCTTATAGGAGGAGTCAGCAGTCAAAAAAAATGTCTCTTGCCCCTGCTAATTGTGAGGGTCCCGCTCAGGAAGTCAGGAGGAAAGAGCAGAGGACCTCGCAATCCTATCCCGGGTCCGATACATCGAAAAACCAGATAGGATACTGACGCCAAACTAGAAAAGAACTGAAAAGAATCGAATATATGGACTAAAAAGAGTCCCTCGAAACTGTCTAAATGCTGGGAAAGAAAGGGCGGGGAAACAATTTGAAGGGAATATCATCGACTATGCTAAGTCCTCGATCAAAAACGGGGGTAGAATTATAAATTAGACAAACGAAGATATTAGAGGGGAAATAGGGTAAGGCCTCAGAGATATGCAGCGAAAGAAAGTGAATCATGAAAGAGTAAGAGCGAAAAGAGGGGGGGGGACTGCATTCGACTTCTCGCCTACCAGAGAACCGGGATTGCGGCCGTTCAATGAGATGGTTCCTTAAAAGGAGCGAGTCAACTAGTCTACTGGATGAGGGCCTTCCTATCCTCAATTCGGTATTGGGGACCCAATCCCGTAAACATTAAGAGTTTTAAACAAACGATTGATAGATTGAGCAATTCTTCAAAAGTGAGGGAGAAAACAGCTACTCACAACGGGGCGGGGGTTCTGGGAGAAAGCCACCCTTTGAGAAGGGGGCCTGATTTTGTGACTCTATTAAATAAAAGGGCACTCTGAAAGTTTTGCCAACGACAGAAAAGCCGCGGACGTAATAAATGGGGGAAAAAGCTGTCTATACAAAGCGAGGAAAAAGCTATGAGACTGGGTTGAAGCCATGCAAATTATCAAGGACTACGCAGCACTAATGTGGAGAGTGTAGTTATATCAGGAATGGAGTCCAAAGGACGGCTGAGGAAAAGGATCAGATCGAAGCAAGAGGGGCGCAAGGCTGCCAGATTTGACACTCACACCGTCGAAAGATGAACCTGGCTACCTAGGTCCTTCAACAGGGGCGTTGGGGAGAATTCTCAATATCTTAAAAACTAATTAGGTTTTGGGTGGGGAATATAAATCTGTAGCCGGCGACACAACTAAAAGGGAGCAGCGTCGAACCCAGGACGGGGGGTTTGGGTATGATGTATGCTCTTCGACTTGGGTCAAAAGGGGAAAAGCAAATAGCTAACCGAAGGAGGGGAGGACGCCGGCAGGGGCTGGGGTGTAGCTGCGAGAATCTTTCGAGGGGATCACCGGGTAATCAGGAGATATATGAAACGAGGTAGCACGAACGGGATGGACAAAAAGAGGTTCTCCTGGAAAATCCCAGAAGGGTTCCTAATTTTCCGGGGTGTAGGAAGGGCTTGTAGCAAAAAACCAGAGGGGGCAAAGAATGTGGTAAGGGGACTTGCTACTTACAATTTATGAGGACAAATTTTCCGTCATCTCGCGAGGTGCGTGGAGGGAGAATCTCTATTCTGTTGGAAAGTGACCAAATAGTTTGAACCTGGAGCTTGAGCAATGAGAACAACATGTGTTGTGACAAGGGAGCCCGTGTGTGGGAAGGAAGAAAACTGCCTGTTTACAGGATGTATTTTATTCAAACAAGTGAAGAGGGGAAGTGAAAAAATCGGGGTGGGGGGGAAAAAACACAAAAAAACGAACACCTAGGGGATAATGCGATACACATTGGAGTTTGTGGGGTTGTAGGGGGGGGAACTGAGATTTATCAAAGGAAAAGGCTGAACAGTCAGGGACATAAAGGACAGGTGTTAAATTCCAAACAACCTTCGGAAAAAAAAGAAAGAAAAAAAAATATGTCGTATCAGGGGGACATCTACCAAAGGTAAAACTCGAGTAAGGAGAACAATACGTGTTTAGGCTTTTGGCTTTTCCTAGCGGGATATGTTGACATTGTTGGAACCAGGAGGACTAGGAGAAAAAACAGAGGAAAAAAAAGAAAGGAGGTAGGTTATGTATATTGGGTGCGTTGTGATGAACACAACGAAGGGAAGAACCAAAAGAAGGGGGAAAAAGGAAAGTGGGGGAGGTTTCTTTCAATACAACAAGCTACCAGAGAAACATTGGAAAACTAAAGGGGGAAGAATATCTAGTCACAACAAACAGAAAAGAAATATCCCACCCATTTAAAAATAAGTTGGCGGATTGGATTGGGTCATTGTGTTTTACAGAAAGAAGAAGGCAAAGGTCACGTTCTTGCCTGTTAGCACACGAAAAAATTCCACATCAAAAAGAGAATCCAAGATCTGCGCTGGCGATTGGGGGGGGTGCAACCTCGATAAAACAAGTATATGAGGTTGAGAAATTGCATGAACGCGTTCAAAGCAAACGAAATGAAAAACGAGCGGGGAAAAAAAGTCTGGAAGAGATTTTCTTCCCGTTTATGAAGAAGATCATCGCCGGGAGATGAGGGACCCAAAGACAAAGTCCAAAGAGGGACTACGGCAAACCATGGGTCTGTATGGTTTGAGAAAAGCGCGTCGCTAAAAACGCATTTGTATCGGCAGGAGGGGCACATATTTTAACGGGGTGTGGGGGAAAAAACGAATCTAAGATGGGGGGTAAAACTGGAAAAATAGAATGAGCGTTGGTAAAATTTTCTATAGTTAAAGTGAAAAAACTAAACTAACGAAGGGGGGTGTTCTAAGCTCAACACTCATAGAGGACCGGGTCAACAAAATGCTTTGCGGAGAAAGTCAAAGTTTTAATCGCTATTTGTTCCTCGAACTTAGAGAAAGGGGAAAGCGTTAGAAGAGATAGCATGATCGTTGGGACGGAAGAGGTACCCGGGTCTGGGCCCGGTTTTCGAGAACGAGGGAAAGGAACCTTACCCAATTTTAGGACAACTTCTGGAGGGGTCTCAAACTAGGGGAAATAGGGGGGTTGGGAAAGATTTAACGTTCCTCCATAGAGACGGGTATTAAGGGTATAAAAAATAAAGATGGGATCAGTCAGGCTGGGGATCACCAAAACTAACGCGCTGAGGGACAAAAGAAGTCTCTTAGTCTCCTTTCCTGATTAAAACCGGCGCCAATGTAAGTTAGAAGAATCAAAAGAAAAACTAACAGGGGGGCGCAGAGGTGCAAAGGGTTGACGAAAAAATTGGCAGGAAAGATAAATCTCTGAAAATTAGGGAAAAAAAAAAAGAATGGTTTAGCAACGGGTGAGGGGGGGGACTGGGAACAACCAGTAAAAAAAAATCGGCAAGGGAAGAGTGCTAGAGGTTTGGGGCGTGAGATTCCTCTTTCGCCGTCTGTCGAGGTAGGATTAGAGAGTAAGCTGGTGCCGTCAAGAAGAAGACAGGCAGACATATTCGCCAATGAGAATCAGACTAGGTTTGCAAAACGGAGCATGTGAACTAACCCATTCAGGAACAACTATTGGAATCGAGTGTATTTGCCAACGCTCGACACACATTTGAGTGAACGTCCGAGAACCGGGTTCGTGGGGGACACATTGATGTAGGAAACGCGGAGAATCAGCAAACAAAAAAGGGACGGGAGGGGCTCAACGCTGTGGTAGAAAGAATCGTTGGTGGTTAATTAATATAGTATTCCGCATAAATCTTGAAGACAGAGGAGGGGTTGTCATGGGGGAACATCATCAGTCCCAGGGACTGTCAGGGACGAAAAAAGAACCAGGAGTCTTCTTCCGTCCGGAGGATTGTTGAACGATGATCGGCGCGTGACCGTACAAGATCCTCCTTCCGGGAAGGGGAGACTGTAGTATAAAGAGAATTGAAAAAAAAAATCCTGACGATGTGAGTCTAAGGATGGCAAATAAGACCATGCAGCGAGAGGGGGTCAAGAGAGGGAGTGGGTTCACCGCGTGCATAGGAAGAAAATTCTCCGGTCTAAAAGGAAGGCCAGGATCGATCGAAAGACTAGCACGGTCGAGAGCTATAGTCATTGTCACCGCCCGACATCTCCAGACTCTATTGCGGAATATTAGGTAGAAACATTTCCGGAATAACGAGTGTTTTCGCTGGAAATGGAATAAAAGAAAAAAAGCTGGGGGGACGATTTTCAGTCCCCGGGGGGAGGTCGGCGCCCTGACGAGGCGGTAGGCATCGCTCTTCGGAGTAGGGCGGGCCAAGGGAAAAAGATTTCCCTAGCAAATAGGGGTCGGGGGGCTCATGACCGACTCGATCATTCAAAATGTGGAGGGGCTCTGGTAGAAATTGTATTTGGGAAGGGAAAAGAGAAGGAGAAAAGATCATGCTGTTACTTTGGTAGTGTAATTTTCGGTGGCGGGTACGGGGGGCTTAGACTTGAGATAATATAAAAAATGCTATAGAGACGACGTCTAAATGTTATTAATTCCGCCAGCTAGGAAAAAATTCCGCATTGATTTGGAAAGAACTGACAGCACACTCATTGCGCGGGACCTCATTTAATGTCAAAGGAAAACTGGATGAGGGGCGTAAAGATAACGTGTCGACTGCAAGGAAGAGCTCAGGAAGGGAAAATAAAAGCGGGTTCGAGATGGTAACTTGGTACCTCAGAGAAACGCTCCTTGGGAAAGCCGAGGGACTCAGAAGGAAGGAAGGCCATAGATGACACACCAGGGCTAGGGGAAGAGACAAACTTCTATGGAGCGATCATGGGGGGGGACTAAAGAAAGAAGAGACTACTAGGAAGAGAAGCTCTTTCGCTTAGACTCACTAAATCTTTACTGAAAACCTAGTCACCAGGGAAGGACAGTGGCTCTTGTCGCAGGAAGGGGAGGGGGAATCATATTTCTGAGAAAGAGAGAGGAGGCCATTTCCAAAAGGGGGGGTGAGAGAGGAGTTTCGGAAACAAATGCACACAAAAAAACCTCCTCGCCAATCTTCGGGGGTGTATACCCTATGCCTCGATGCGCAGGAGAATAATTTGATCAGCGATTTTCCAGCGGGATGAACAAAGTAGTTCCGGAACGTTATTGGGTAGAGGCGCCAGTAAGCCGGTCGGAGAAGATTAAGTGCCACCGGAGAAAGAATCTGCTTCTCCTTTATCTTCATTCGGGGTGCTTTGGACGGAGAAAAATGACGTTTTCCAAAACTTGGAGGGAAGGCCGTGGAAGGAGGGGGGACGGCACAGAGAGCTTGTGGGAGCCGCCGGTTGTTCGGCGGGGGAGCCTAGTATGTCTCGTCCGGGGGGTCAAAAAGAGGGGGGAGGCGGGCTTCCTAGGGAAAAAGGTATCTTGGGGGGAAAAAAAAGAGACTTTCTAGCG
>Ga0179591_1297851_pt1 | contig 15652 bp, 9 predicted proteins | sample CZOMad2_1_08_16f_FD_182891 | JGI IMG/M metagenome (GOLD analysis project Ga0179591, IMG submission 182891) | Vadose zone soil fungal communities from Angelo Coast Range Reserve, California, USA - CZOMad2_1_08_16fungal (PacBio error correction) | ecosystem: Environmental > Terrestrial > Soil >...
AAAAGCGACTGAAAGAAAGGGCACGAGCCGCACACAGCGACTGGGTTGGGGATGCGTGCGGAAAAAGGTAACAGAAGGGGTGATAGAAGGCGAGATATAATAGTTACTGTGGAAGAAGGGAAAGAATGGCCGCACAGGTAAAAAGGGCCTTTACCTTGCAAACTCATTGGATTAAGGAAAATCAGGCGAGAATGTCTTAAAAGAAAACAATCAAGCCACGAACTCACCGAATCCTGTCCTCCCTCAATGGGTGGGCAAAAAAGTATCGAGGTACTAAATACGAAAAGCGAGTGGATGAGAAAAACAGGAATTCAGATAGGGCAGACCCGTCTTAACTTCCGACCCCGGAACTTTCGAGACGGAAAAGGGCATCAAAAGACAAGAGGCGACGTGTGGGAACTCTCAAACACTTCTATAAAAAGGAAAGGTAGAAAAAAAAAGAGAGATCGCGTTCTGGGGAGGGGGAAAAGTTCAACGGGGGAGGGGCAAATGCGCTCCTATTTTGATGCAGTACGGCTATTGCAAGGGATGTAAAGCCGGGAAAAGCATTAGGAAAGAGGATAGAATTATCCACGGGCTTGTCCTTACCGATTGCAGCAATAGGAAACAGGAAACGTAAAAAAGGCGGAAGAAGATTGGAACTTGTCTTCGAGGTTATTGATTGTAGCTGGGTATGCACTGGAAAAAGATGAAAAGGGGATATCCAAAATATGGTGTCTGGGTGCGAGGGGGAGACAATAACCAAACAGGAGGTCAGGGAAGCAAAGACGGTCTTTTTACAACTCAAAGGCAGCTCAACATTGAAACAATAGGGTGGGAAGGCAGATTACGTCTGCCTATTCGGGAATAAACATGGGAGTGATGAGTAAGAAGATAAAGAATTTCTCAGCCGACGCGTCGTGGATTGCATATGAAACCGAGGCAGAGAGTGTATCAATGAACCCACCGCAAGCGAGGGCTCAGAAAAGGAAGATCGGAGAGCTTGCGTCTTCCAAGAGGCTGGGCCGGTCTAACTCCCCCAGGCAGTCGAGCTAGAAAGATCCACGATGTCTGCGGGGACCAAAAAGTATGGGAACGAGAAAAGAAAAGTGAAGGGTCATTTCGGTTACCATCGTGAATTGAACTACGAAAAAACATTAAGCGAGCCGTATTCAAAAGGCGAGGTAGGGGGGGGATGTCGATAAACCGGACCAGATAAGAAATATAAATAATTTCATGGACTCTTATGACCTAACAGAAAAAGACTCGCATGCGGATTGGTTTATCGAACGAACGGGCACAGGAGGGGGGTGGGGGTATGGTATCAGCAAACGGGAGGAAACTTGGTTCCTCGTTCATTCCCCGAGCAGTTGGAATGCGTCGAAGGTCCGACTTGGAAAGGGGTTCAGTTTTGGTGCCAACATGCAATCATGAAAAAACCCAAAAAGAATGGACGATGCAACAGGCAGGTGAAATCAAAAGGTTGTGAGGGGGGGGGTCGGAGCTGGTTCAGACCGGGAGTTTCGAGGAGCCCATCCGCTCAGGGAGAAGGGATGGACCGAAGGAAAGTGAAGTGAGAGCGGGGGAGAGCAAGACTGTTAAAGGGAGCCGAAGGTAGTTTATCTACTCGTCTTTGACAATGACAGGTCCCCTGGCATAGTAAAGGTTATAACGAGGGAGGGCTTTAGGGTTGGGCTCGTCTCTATGATAGGCGTCCACTCTGGCAAATGAAGGAAAAGCGAGGGAAGCGCAGGCATAGAGAAAGTTTAGGAACCTGGACGCCTTTGACCAGCAGATCGTGATTGGGAAAGAGGGGGGCGCTGAGTTACCGCTGCTCTCTGGACGAGGATTGGGCGACATCGAACCAGTCAAAATCAAAAAAGTTGACGTTTTATTCCAACAATAGGTGGAAACTAAAAAGAAGAGGGAAATTAATTAGGGAGGAGGAAGGAAATAGACTGGCCTGGGAGGGGACCTGTATTATGCCTGGGGCAGATGTGGCCAAAAGTATCTGTCAGACAACAAGAGTGTTGCTCCAGGAGATAAAAGGAAGGGTCGAAGGGAAAGGGATGACAGTTGCAGGACCACTTACTGACTGCTGTTTCAGGACGAAACCAAACAGTGAAATTCGGGATTAATGGGGAGGGGAAGTCTGCGGACGCTCAAACATATATCGGAAAACAGGAGACCGGATTAGGTTAGAGATGGAACAAGACAGGAAGGCCCTTCCCCAATCTAACGGGCCGGGCAAAGTCGCACCGGTGCAGAGGGAAAAGCTGGCGTCACATTCAGAGTACGCAATAGGGAAAGCCATAACGGCAGGAGAGGGAGCTGATATCAAGAGAGAAAGGATAGGACTAATCATGAAAAAAATAAAGAATGTTTCTGGGAGGAGTTCTTAATGGGGCTTCCTGAGTAAAAGAACTATCAATTCTCTTTGAATCCCGAATGCGGGCGGGGAGTCGGGAAGGAGACACAAACCTCAGATCATGACATGAGACACGGTTTTCTTCGTGGAAACCTCAAAAAGAAAAGTCGGGATTCAGGAAGGTTGCTTTGGACGATCTACAAGGACTGAAACTTGGGGGGGTCAAACTAAGAGTGAGGTCCATGGGTCTTCCGGCAAGGAGAGATGATGGCGCATGAGAAAGGGAAAAAAAACAGAGCCAATTAAAATGGAGTAGACAGAAAATCGAACTATCGTTCCAACATGTAATAGAATTGCTCAATGATAAGGCCTCGGCAAAAGAAGAAGCGAGCGGAGCAGAAACACCTGTGCCTGATACTTGTCTCGGTTCGAATCATACGCGCAAAAACATGCCCGATGCGTCGATCTAAAGAAAAATCGAAAACCACGGGGGGTACAAGGTAAGGGAATCAGCGTGATGTCTCGGAAAAAGAGTACGCAACCTGACACTGCCTAATTGGGTGACTGTCATTACGCGGGACGGGAGAACGTAATACATGTCCCTTACCCTCCAGTCTGCGTAGTGAAGGTTCATTCGGGGAGGAAAAAAGGGTAGTAGAGAGGGAGGCGTATGGTGACAGACTATCTGTACCGCCAGATTTCCAACGTTAAGCGAAAAAAAAGATGCTCGATCGCGGAATCCTCATCTTTTTTGGAGGGAGGTGCCAAAGAATTACTGGCAAAGTAGCGGTCGTAGAAATCGCGGTCAATTGAACACTTATCTGCTCGTACAGAATCCTACTAGGCTCTGTAGTGAGCATAAAACACACCGGGTGGGACGCAGCCTCTCATAACGAAGACAGGATGTGCGAGGGAAAAGGAATCGTCCCGGAACTCGCTGACACAACTACTGGGCGAGTATGGAAATATGGAACGCTGCAGGGACATCAATACGTCGTCTAGACGGTAGGGGGTCTTGCAAACAACAGACCATCGGAAGGCACACAGGGTCCGTCATGAGCTTCCTGGTATTGTGGAGGTTCGAGGGGCGGTCCTCACGCACTGGCCATGGTCCATAAAGGGGCGAAGAACCGGACCGCGTCGCCAGGGGTTAAGTTAGCTCGGGGCATCTCGGTCACCGAGAAGGCAGGTTGGACAAAGTCACTTTCAAGCAATTACGGGAATTGGGGGAAAGATGGCCTTAGATGGGGGGTGAGAGGGAGGTCGGCGTGCAGGAAGAGAAAGAAAGGGGTGGGATCGTGACGAAACGACCCGTGGTCACAACCTCACCTTTCTCTGATTCGTGAGGGGGGGGCGGTGACCGGCGAAGAACGTTAAGAAAAAAAAACTAAAACTCGATCTGAAAAGACTTTCCTTCCGGAAATCATCGCTGCCAAAACAGGAAAGGAGGGAAGCGACACGAAAAATCCAAGAACATATTCCCGTGCGCCGATCGGGCGGTCGTCCTTTCAAAAAGATACAAAACCAAGGGGGTAGGAGTGAACTTTCGAAAACAAAGGGCCGCTAACGAGCTGCCATCAAGGTTCCATCACAATAGGGATCACGCATGAGACTAGGGAAACGGGTCGAATACGATGATGCCGCCTTTTTATGGACCAGAAAACACAGGCTTATGAAGCAATGGGCGGACGCCTGCTCCCTGGTCATGTCTCATGGGAAGACGAGCCGTAAGGTTAGCAGGGGGGATGGAGGGTGTTAAACACATGACCACAAATCTAAAGAAGCACGCCACATAATAGGGGGAGGGGATGACTTTTCCTCCGTGGCGGGGAAAGCAAAACTGAATGAGCGTGCTGCGGTGACTTAAGAGTGAGGAGGGCGGGAAAAAAAGTCACGCAGGGACGGCGTTAGAAGTCCATAGCAAGTTGCAGGATGGGAAAACGGGGGGGACTTCAGAAAGAACAACAAAGGATGAATTTATCTCCTTCCTGGTTACAAGTTGGTGCACAGCGGGACTCGCGAAGGGGGAGGGTGCTCCGGTCGACACGAGTCGCGGGGCGCAAAGGACTTGCCCGGCCGAAATCTTCCCTGAAAATGAGCCCGTCCTGCAGATGTTTCAAGGGGAGGCGCGGCGGAAAAACGCTGGCCAATGTTGATGCCGGGTGCTGGGGATCTGCCGCTTTCCTGATTACTCGTGTCATCGCTCGGAAAGGACGCTCGGAAGAGGGGAAAAATAAAAAAGGACTATCAACCCGGGCTCGGCAAGAAAGTGTCCATCTAGAGGTCTGACAGCCTGGTTTCTGGGCCACACGGGCGCGCTAGGACGGATCGTCGCTATGAAAGGAGGAGAACGTTCTCGTGGCCCTCAGGATGAAATCCTGCCGGTGATGGGGGTGATCGTATCCACGTGCCGGAAGTAAAACGTTCTCAACTCTACGTGTGAGGGGGCTTGGGGCAACGCCAGGGGAAGGAGACGCCGATCCAAAAAAGGGAAGAGCCTACGGTTCCTGGCCGCTAGTTGGCTCGCAACCTTGCTCACCGCCGCGAACAGGTAGCATTATCAGGAAGCGATGTCTAGGCGTGTCGAAACTAAAGAAAAGGGAGCGGGAAGCGTCAAAAATTTATATCATAGCACCTAACCATCGCCGTGGGGCAAGAAAACTCAATAATGCGTGGGGCTTCCGCCTGGGAAGAGCCCATAGGGGGAAAGTCTCAGCTGCAAACAAACATCCCGTATCGATGATTTGTACAGCGCAAAGTCATGACCTGCGGCAGAGAGTGCGTCCTGTCGACAGAAGTCAGTCACAGCTCACCGGAACTTAGCTGCCCGGGGATCTGGTTCCGGAAGGATACGAGATCTCCCCAATTGCGTCCAACGTTGTGGGCCGGGAGAGTTGGAAAGACCCGACTGTAAAGAGGCTCGAGAGCCGATGAAGGTGCGAGGCGGTCTTCCATTAGGTCAGCAATGCTTCAATGACGGACGATCCTTGGGAAGGAAATGAGAGGGGAGAGCGGCTGTCCTGCACATCAAGTTGGGTTGTTTTGACTGAAACGCAAGACCTTCCGACCTTTCCCCTGGCGCTATGCGATTCCGGGTTCAAGTGCATAAGAAGGGCGGGATCCAAAAAGGGAATCGGGGGCAAACGCTAAATTTAACGAGACAAAAATGGAATTCGGAAACTTAGGGGGGCGGTCTCCGCTTCAACTTTGGGAACTTGGACGTCGGATTGTTAATGCCAAATGCAGGAAGTTCCCGATCGAGAGAAAACGAAAGATCGCCTATGTTGGTGGAGGTTTAACTTCTTTCCCGTCTCTAATCGCATCCCAGCAAAGACGTAAAGGGAAGAATCAGTAGGTTCAGTTGTAGAATTGAAAGGGATTTCGGTTGCCGTGCTGGCGTGTTTTCGAGTGTTAGGTGGGGGGAGGAAAAAACAGTACAGATCAAATTTTTTTGAATTTGGTTGGTTCGAGTAAGTGGCGGGAATGAACCGAGACCAGCCCGGGGGGAAAAAAAAGGAGGGGAAACCAAGAGCAAACGCAAGCTGCTGGTAGGTGAGCTCATGGGGGAAATGTCAATGTTGGGGATCAAATGTTGCCGGCTCTTTCAAAAGTGCGTGAGTATATGCAGGGAGAGTTGATGGAGATCTGGCGACTGGCTCTGAAGTAAAGTCGAGCGTAGCCTTAGTTGATAAAATGGGTCCGTGGATTGCCTATCAATGTTCAGGAAACAAAATCGAAGTAAGAGGAATGGAGGGTTTGGGGGTAAAAAACAGCAGAGCAGAGAGTGTCCGCGAGGCGGGTCGAGCAAAAATCCCGAAAGGGAAGTCAAAGTTCTCCGTATAACGGTGCACGAAGGGCTGAAGGAATGAGAACAGTCGCAGACGCGAATTGAGGTGGAGCCGTCCTTGAATCATCTTAAGCCGATGATGTCTGGGGGCGGATTGCGTCCTCATGCCGCATACGGAGGCGGGAGCGAGCCTTAGAAGGGTTGAAAAGTGGGAGACCACGCCCGGGGAGGGTTGCGGTGAAATAAGCTGCTAAACACCTTGCAAGAAAAAGATATGTTTGAGAGGTCCAAGCAGGACGGAAAGATCATAAGGACGACCAAGGAGGCGTCTTTGGTTGAAGGCCGTAAAAGCCGTCAAGGTTATGTCCTGAAAGAACGGGGTAAAGCTCGAGCGCTTGAAGAGAGAAGGAAATGAAGGGGCCTCAGACTAATTGGGTTTTCGAAAAATTTCGAAGGCAACTAAAAGAAAGCAGATGGTTCTCTTCATTCAAGTATTTGATCCATGCGCTCAGCGGGGGAGGCCCCGTGGGAGGTACCCCCCATTGCATTCATATGCATCGCGGACTCACAAGTGGTTTCGGAAAAACAGAATCCGCCATCGGAACTGAAGTCAGAGGTTCATCCTCCACGATGGACCCGAGGATAGTGTGGACGAGGGTCTTATAAAGTAATCACAGAACCGCGCTGTACCGATCTTGAACCCATTTTTTTGCGTACAGAAAGACGCGATAGGTTGTCACAAAAGGAAAGAAAACGAGCCAAACATAAAGCCTGTGAAAATAATGGAAGACTATATTGGTGTACCTATAGGATTTGGCCTGTGGAAAGAGGGACAAACCGAGGAGTAAAGACTGTAGGAGCTTAGGGGGGGGGGTGGTAATCCCGGACTGAGAAACGCAGCTCCGGAAAAAGGTCTCGCGCTCGGGTCTGGGCTTCCAGATCAAAGCCGTACGAGGCCTGGATAAAGAAACCGCTCGGGACCGGAGCGATAACACAAGACCATCTATTTGAGCACGCAGAGTTCCGAGAGATACTTGGCGGGCGTGGTTGCCCATTCGAGATGTTGACAATTAAGCGGGAGTTCAACGCACCATAATACTCGGAAGGTATACATGGGAAGCACCACAGGGTCTCCACTAAGTGCTGAGTCCCAGCAACATTAGGGGCCGCGCAAAAAGCAAAGAAATAATGTACACAAGGTTATGGGTGTAGCATGATATGGATACATATTTGAGAGGTCTTAGATGGCCGGTGTTAGAGGCAAAAAAGAATCGCATAAAAGGTGGGGACTCAAAAGCGTGTGGCAAAGGGCCATCACGGTAACCTAGGCTGACGGAAGGAGGAGGGAGCCAGAAGTGGATTTGCGCCAGCCGCATCTCGCTGAGGAGCTCTCTGCCTGTACGATAGCACTCGGCCCCGCTCAAATGGGGCGAAAGAAACACCGAAGGTCCTTGCGGGAGGGTTAACACACGTAGTTCATGGCTTTGAACGGCCGATCGCAGGGGTCATTTCGCGACGGAAAGCCGGCGCGAAAGGAGGGGGGACGCCGGTAAAACTTCAGAAAATGATGCTATCGTGCTTGACGCATAGACCGACCAGGGACTTGCGGGCCAAGCTCTTCCCATATTTCCTACCGCCAAGACTGGGGAACTGTTGATGAACGATTAAAAGGGACGGAGGGGGAGGAAAGACCGTAGGTGAGGTCATGAGAGTACATTACTGGTGGGAAATGCATTTAAGTGCCAGGGCCACGGGAGAAACCATTAAATAAAAAAACCGATCCCGATAGTCTGAACCAGCTAAAACGAAAAACGCACGCAAAAGGGAAAAGAGGGGAGGAGGACGCCGCCAATGTGTGTTTCCTGGTCAGTCTCTGCCCGTGAATGACACGCTCATTTTGAGAAATCCCGTCGGTGGGCCAACAAACGGATTCGAGTTGCAATCGACGCCAACTCAAAGGCATTTCGTCAGAAAAGAAAGGAGCATGAAGAAAACCGGAAAGATCTCTAACAGAAGATGGGCGGTTAAAGTTGTACAATGTGGCTATTGATAAAGAAGAATCAGTGCCGAAGGTAACCGAAAGCTGTCAGTAAAAGGGGGGGGAATTACCGGGAATAGAAGTCTCGGATTGCGATTCTTGGAGCAGCCAACGCGCTTGGCTTACCAGGCGCTACTATAAAAAGGGGCACGGCATAGGAGCAATGGCTGCGTTGGTTGAGGGGTTGGGTTCAAGAAGGGAGAGGCTCACGGTTGATGCAGAAAGAGGGGACTGACAAGAAGGAGGGCGTGACACGGCCTTAATTGAGCGTAAATGCGAAAAAGGCACAGGAAAGAACTTAACCTATTGATGTATCATAACCGTCCGGAAAAAGGAGCCCTCATAGACAAGTCGGTCCGGGAAAATATGGGAAACATTTGCCGATAATCGAGTGACGCAACGGGAGGAGATGCGTGACAAGGAACGAAAGAAGGGTTGGGGCTGCGGAAGGCTTCACAATTTCTCGCCGACTTTAGGACACGGCGAGGAGGACATCACATCTCTATCCTTCGATGGATGGCTGGTGGGACCAATCAAACTCGGGGCTTAGGATGGCCTCTGCCAAAGTACGGGGCCGAGTCTACGCATCAAAAAGAGAGAAAACACCGGCGGGGCGTCTGCCAGCAATTGGGGCGCAACCACTCCCTTACCGGACTTTAACGGTCACAGTGAGGGTACAAAAAGGAATGGAAAGGCAAACCGCGGGGAACTTCGCCCACCGGAATGGTGATGAGAGATATCTAGTGCTTCTACGAAGAAATACAAATATGGCAAAGGAAAGGATCTGGAAACATAAAAGAAAACAAATGACTCCCTATCAATTTGATTTATCGAAATCCCTAAGAAGGTTTTTGGGAGGGGAAAATGGAAAAAGACTGTGGGTCGGCACGTCAATGGTAGTGCACCGGTTCGTCTGTAAATACACTCCGAATTGGGGGTACGGCAGTTGAGTTCCAAAAAGAAACGCATGGCAACCAACGACACACGGGAAGTGGGAAAGACCTGGAACTTAAAACTGGTAACACTCAAAATCAGTCGGGGGTGATTGGTTGAGCGGGAGCGGTACGTCGGTTTCCGGGGGATCTGCCTCGAGAAAGTTATCTTCCGGAAGACGCGCGGGTGGCGCCCGAGTCACCGCGGCGGGCTGCGTCCACTAAAGAAATATCATGGGTTTTCCACAAAGAAGGGGGAAGTTAATCGAACCACATTTACAGTCGCCATGAATGACAGGTACTCCCCAACTCTCGTGGAAGGGTCACATGCGGGGGTGTGGGAAACGAACAAATTTTACTGTGGGCAGGGGACGCAAAAACCTTGGTGGGCGACTAAAATCAGGTAAGTAGGACGCGCAGGAATCGAATTCGTATCAAGTGGACGAGTGGCCCGTGGGAAAACATCAGGGCGAATTGAGCAGCGTGGTATCGAAGCGCGGCGGACGATATACGAAAGATACAGGGAAACCGCGAAGTGCTTTCCCACCGCAAATTTTGGGTTATGTTAGGGGCCACCGGGGGGGACGGGAAGACTATGCGCGTGGGGATCAAGGCTGCCTGACTAACCAGCGCGGGGGGGTGCCTTATATAGGAAAAAGGAGTGTGCTCACACCGGGGTTGTCGTGAAAAAGGGCATTTTTGTGAGTTCTAAAGCGAAATGAAATTCTCTCGTTAACAGTTTTAGGAAATAAGCTGTGAGGTTACGGGGGAACATACCGAAACCGCATTGTTCTGGAGGTCCTTTAGGAATAGATGATTTAGGTCCTGACTTGACGAAAAATAACTTGAAACCACCATTTCTTGGTCTTAGTGAAACACCTCACTCTAAGGGAAGGGGGATAGGAAGCAGAAAGCTTCAGGAGAGTCGAAGCTGCTTCTTCTTCGAGCGAACGTACGGCAAAGGGCTATCATATTCCACTCTCAGCTCAGAAAGGATGGACGGGGGCCAATTCTCAAAGCTCTTGTGCATAAAGGCTCAGTTCTGATACTCTCAATCCAGGCCAAAAAAGTTACGGTATAAGGCGACGGACTGAAATAAAATAGATCCTTGCTGCCGGGGCGGGAACGGCTCGAACAAAGACCTCGGAACGGGGGAGGATGAGAAGTCGTTGTTAGGGAAACCCTCAGTCCGGTCATAATTATTTTCGGAGCAAGATTGGTCTCACCAACCGAACGTGCACCGTTTTATTAGACCCGAAGAGCCCTGATGGTAAGGGACGATGGAAGGAGAGGAACTCAGCATGATCAACAATGAGGTGAAGGGGATCGGGCCACTGCACCTGTTCAACCAGGCCAGGGAGGGAGCAAGAGGTTAAGCCTGTCAAGAGCAAGGACGCATGTAGCGGGGGAATAAACTCATCTGATGACGGGCCTATTTGGTTAACCGCCGTCTTGGTCCTCACGTCTGTGCGAGGACGTCCAAGTTAGAGCGAAAACGGTAAAAGACTGTAGAACCAAACAGAAAAAGCAACAAACACGTGTCAAGAGGGCAACAATCACGAGAGATGGAATATCACATTCAATCGCACCGAAGGAAGACTGGCGTCTTGAGAGGAATGGAACTATGGACGAAAGAACAAAGTATCCCACCAAAGCTCGGAGAAGTGTCTCTACAAAAAAGTATCGGTCCCGCTTGCTTATTTGGGGCAGACAGATCAGGTTGACCACATCCAGAGGGTAAAGGGCAGACAACGTGCGGGAAAGGGAGAAGGAAAACAGCACACGAATTCAGCGGAATACTGCGACGCAAGTTGGGGTGTCTATTGAGAGGCGGTGTCAAAGAAGGTGGTCGAAAAAAGGTAGGAGGACGAGCGCGAACTCTTTAACACTGCGGCAAAAATCATCCGCCGGATGGTACGAATTCGAGGATGCCAGGGGCCCGCCACCCAACCTGGAGGTTGGGGACGCTCCCGAAAAAGAACTGGAAAAAATTGACATGCGCACGCGCTGCCGAGCTGTCGATTCCAGCCGGGAGAAGCTAAAGCGGGAAAGCTCTCGACAGCAAAATCCGGGAGGGGAAACGAATGGGTCCGTGGGAGTAGGTGGTCGTATCTGGGGGTCAGATGGGAGCACGAGTCGGAAAGGGCCGCGTCGCCGGAATTAGGGTTAGCACTTGACGCAAGGAAAGAGGGAGCGTCCAAAGACGGGTAAGAAGCCGGTACACGCAGTGGAACTGGACTTGCCAAAAGAAGTGGAGAGAGACGGGCAAGGGAAAAGATACTGATAGTGTTCCCTCAAAGGTCGCCGAAAAGCTCCACCGGAATCGATAGACGAGGGACGTGTTGGGGAACTTGATGAACAAACGACAAGGAAGACGAATCGAGATATGTCATGACGGGATCACACTTCAGGGCTGCGAAGGCTGGCTCCACCTATCACACCGGTACCGTAAGCTGTGCCGGTGGAGAGGCAGTGACAGGCCCTCGCTTGCTCGTTGCAACAATCATTCACCACCGTCGAGGATGGGAAACGCTGAACAGCCCAGGCACCCCACGCACAGAATACAGGGGAAAGAAGACGAAACGTGGGTGGGCCTACTTGCCCTAACCGTGTAATCACGTGCACAACTGATAAAGGATGAGTATCGCGACATTCCATGTCGCGCAAAAAGGTTGTACCGAAGAAAGCTGATCGCAGCTAAAGCACTGCCAATATTTCCTCGAATGGCCCGGGTAACAGAAATTTTCTCGACGGACCATCAAGGGGGAAGAAGCTTATCTTGTCCCAAACACAGGCATCGGTAAACCATCCGACACGACAGAAGATCTAGGGACTGAGAGCCGTTATGGAGCACTAATGCTCGTCACATTAGATATACAGAATGAGTAGCATGGCACCTTGATACTGGTTTCTGGCAGGGTATCTGAATAAAGAAGATCTTGACCCATGGCCTCCAGGGCTTACGTACTCTTAGCCGAAAAGCCTCGAGGGGAAAAGCGGTAACCGGGCGAAAATTTACCTGCCCCGTTTAAGATTCTAACAAGCAGAGAGGAGGGAAGAGAGAGATTACCTGCGCTGGTTCGGTCGCGGGGAAAGAGGCAACTGCTGCTGTTCGGCGGGAATACAGAAGTTGGAACTGGTGGCCGAATGGCCCATTCCTAATACTCTCCTGGACCAACGGAAAGGAAGATGGAACTCGAGTTCAGCTGCGTCGGGCGACTCCTCTTACCTCAGACTAGGAAAGTCTGCCATGAGAGTGCCGATGGGGACTGAGGGATATTTTCCGATCGCGTCCCAAGGGCGCATCTTCGAACAAAGGTCTTTGATACAGCTCGGACGCTAAGTGCTCTTCGCAGAGATGGTTCTTGTCGCAGGAACCGGGAGGCGCGCGTGAATAATCACGGGGATCGTCCGTCGATCTCAGTTCTGGCCTTCTGAGGAATCGGAGGGGGCATGTTGAAAAAGACGTGGTGAGATCGCCGGCTGTTCGAGTCACTTCTCGGGTGCGTGTCAAGGTTGGGAACGCGGAAAAGGGAAAAGAAGAACCGCCGCTCCCAGAAGGACGGTCACGCTCTACGGGGGGAAGGCGGGGATCTTGGAAAAAGGAATCGTGCTGGCCGCGAGGATAGGAAGTGGTCAAAGATCGAAATGAGCTGCGCAGCGGGTGTCGGTAACGGCACGGGTGGGACGGGAAAACACCGACTAAACAGGAGGAGGGTACTTCGGAGGCCGAACGGCTTGAAAGAAAACGATCAGAAAAGAATCCGGGCTTCAAAACCTCCGTCAGCGGCCGACGGCACGTTGAAAGCAACTGGACAACTGTACCGGGAGTTAGAGTTTTACGGTAGTTACGCCTTACTCACCGGAAGCATGGGGAGCCATGTAAAAAGGAGAGAGGCACGATCTGGACCTACACCGGCCGGCCCTGATACGCGTAATTTGTCTGAGAAAATAGCGCACCTACTCCACTTTGCATTCCCACGGTCCAAAGGTGAAGAGCTGGTGTCAGAAAACGGAAGCGAGAGGACGAGGGAACGGGATGGACCCGCGGAGCTGGGATTAAACTGAATGGGAACCTAAATAGCCGACACTGCAGGCTAGCAGGATTGTAAAGATCACGGCATCACCAAATGTGTGTGGGCGCCTGGCGGTCCGGACTTAAGGGGGAAGCCGCGGAGGAATGATCGAATTGCATGCAAGCACGGGTTTCAAGGGGCTCTCGCACTGCTCGCAGCAAAGACGAATTACACTAACAAAAAATGACTTCTATCGGCTAACGACCGAGCATCTGGGTGGGGGAGGAATTTTCAGAAGGGGAGAGGGGCAACGTTGGAGAATGGCGGGGAGATCGGATTGAAATTCGTAAACAAGCGGGCCTACTGGGTTCATCACAGGGCCCGATTTTGGAAAACGTAATGTCTCGTCCTAGCAAAAGTCGAAGAGGAAGTACAATTCGAAGGGCGGCGGTTGCAATAACTGATGAACAGATCGCTGGGTTGCCGCTTGGCGTGTTGGGGGTAGGATTAGGGTGGGCGAGATCCCGACACGATATCTTGGTTGTTTGAAAGATGTCGCCGGTACCGAGACCAGCCAAGGACACGGAAAAGCCGGGAGGACAGCTCGTAAATAAGAGCACTGCTGTTGCTCGTTGCGAGTCAGTTGAGGTTGTCATCGGACTAAGTGGGAACCTCACCTGGCCTGGTACCTCAGTCCTAGGGTTCGCTTAGGGCTGTTTCCGGGCTCGATTGCTTTTTTCTCCAATCTGCGAAGCATCAATGTCTCTGCCGAATACACATACACGAAAGGATCTTCCAGGTAAGGGAGAAAAAAAAAAGTGGGGCAAGGTTCGGTGGTTGCTATAGCTCGGTTCAACTGACAGGTTAGATAGAACAAAATCAGAAAAGGGCCCGAGGGTCGGTCGGAAGTCCCAATAAGATACTGGGGTCAAAGGATAGTTTACTGCAAGTAATGTCTAAGCACATAAGTATTAACTCGCATTTAGGAAGAAGCGCTGAGTGGGTAGAAGGGGAGAAACACGTCCATCCGGTAGGATCTGGTGAAGATAGGCGGAAATGAAACTGGGATTAACGAGGAGAAAAGCGGACTCGATCGTGGAAGGGTAGAATGGATAAACGGGGCGTCGATGGGGGGGAGGAGGACCTCTAGGTCGGTTGGGTCGGTCAAGAAAGAAGCAACACCAAAGCATTTGGGGGCTGATCTAAGCGAGGAACTCAAAGAAAGGTCAGGAAAGGGGGGGACGGGAACTTTTTGTCAAAAGGGACTTCAACTTAACGGAATGACTTCCAGGGGAATAACATTAGCGAGCGCTGGAATTTATGGATGTGGGGAGGGGGCAGGCAACAGAAAGGAATAGTTGACGACCACATTATGCAGGGGCGACTCTAAAAAGAGTTCGTCGCATCAAGGAAAAGATTTCCATCTCGTCCGGCCGTAGAAACCCCCCGGATTTGGTAAGACAGACCCCATTGCTGTCGAAAATGCAACTTTTCGATCCAGGTCGTCGGGAGGGGCCAATCCTCAAAAGCGCGCGCGCGGTCTCTAGGGAGGCCACCCAAGAAAGGCGACGCGATGGGAAAGGCCCTAACAGCGGGGAAAATGATACGAAATTTCATAAAAAGTGCAAATGAACGGAAGTCCTTTGAGGGCACGTCATCAAAAACAGCCGATTTGGGGGGGGCGCAAGCCGCAAGCCGTCATGGGAAGAGTCAAACTAAACATGGAGAGAAGTAGGGGGTGTTGTGATATGATGGGGGACAGTCCTGTTCAGCGGGGCAAAAGACAGACGATAACCGGCACTCTTTGTTGAAGCTAAAAGAATGGAGTTAAGAAAGATAAAAGGCGGCTCCCAGTCGCATAAGGAGGTGAAGCGTCTCAGAACAGAAAAATATAGGCCGTATAAATCCGGCTCGTAGAGCTCCACAATAACAAAGGGCAACCGCAAAGGGGTTGGAGAACGCCAGTTAAGGGGGGGTCCGTCGTCATTGATAAAAAAAAGTTCGTGTTGCCAGTAACTGGCAAAAGAACAGGGAGGAGGGGAGGACGCACAGGCCAAAAATCGACGGGGAATGCTCTCAGCAGAGAAAATCCACGTTGGCTGATACCCAAAACCCTCAGGGGGCCGGAAGAGAAAAAAAATCCGCAGTCGGCCAAGGTGGGAGTGGGCAGGTCTGAACTATGTGGTCTTGTGGCTGATAGAAGACTATACCAGAGAATTCGAATAGGATGGTGGGGGGTGCGTCAGGAGCGTTGGCAAGGTTGGTCAACGTTGAAACACTTACACTGGCGAGCTCAGCTGCTGAACTGGCTACCGCGGCTTGCGTTCTGCGGACTGCCGGCTACGGGAGGGGGGTCGGCCCCTGCCCATCTGGGGGTAATACTAAGGACTTCTTCTTGGGGGGTTTGTTGTGGTCACGCGCATCACATAGGAAGAAAGAGAGTTGGGTTCCGGGCTGTCAGAACTTGGGGGTACGTAACGTCCAGTCATCGTCAAAGTACTCGTGGGTCAATTCTCTAGCTTTTCCTTGGTC
>Ga0179591_1310357_pt1 | contig 15652 bp, 19 predicted proteins | sample CZOMad2_1_08_16f_FD_182891 | JGI IMG/M metagenome (GOLD analysis project Ga0179591, IMG submission 182891) | Vadose zone soil fungal communities from Angelo Coast Range Reserve, California, USA - CZOMad2_1_08_16fungal (PacBio error correction) | ecosystem: Environmental > Terrestrial > Soil >...
TCAGGATGGCCCCGATGGAAAGAAGGTGAGACCCCAAAGGATGCATGCTTGTAACCATTGACATACTGTCGGAACAGGGTACACGGGGAAGGAGATCCCAATAAAGGGAAGGACACTTCAATTAAGCCGCAGATGGAGGAGTTCTTTATCAGGAGGGTGACAAGGGAATGGGAAGTTCGATGGAAAGCGATAAACCTTTGTAAAAAAGTGAGGAAAAAACACGCTGTTAATCCCTAGCAGGTAGTAGGGTCGAAGGAGCGGGGGGGGGGGGTGCCAAAAAAGCAAAGGGGGGGAGGGGGTCATACTCAACAGGTTATTGTGAAATTGGAAGGGTCATCGCGGGCGGGGAAACGCTCAAAACAGGAGTCTATGGAAGGAGAGGCTTGGGGGGGGGGGGACCTAAGAAAGGGGGGAGGAAGGAACCATGTACACGTTTAAAAAGGGACGCATTATTGCCAAAAAATCCCTAGAGAAACGGGAAAAAGAGGGAAAGGCCGGTCGTCTCGCAGGCCATTTGGAAGGGTTGATTAAGACGAAGGGCTGCCGTCTACTTAAATAAGAAAAAAGGAAGTAACAAAAAAAAACTTGATATTGATAACTCGGGGGAGGGAGAGAGGGGTACAGAAAAAAAAGGGGGTTGGGGGTGAAAAGCAAGGGGGGAGGAAGCGAGAGCATGGGGCCACGGGACCTTGCCGATTAAGGTGCGGCAAAGAAAAATAAACGTGAGAGAAGGAGTGAAGCAGGCAGGATGGGGTTTGCGAAATGGCCACAGTGGAACAACTCTGAAATGACGAGAAGGAATGGAAAGTTCTTATGGGGGAGGAGAATGGGAGGCAGGATTTAAAACGATTTGTCGTGGAGATAGAAGGCAGTTGGAGAAAAACGGAAGAACAGAGGTACGGGTGGTGCAATCTAACCAACAACACGGCGGGGAAGGGAGGAGAGTTTTTCACCTAAACGGGGGGGGGATTTGGAGCAAAAAGAAGGGGGCAAGCTCGGGCTGCCCGATCGAACACCCTGCAGACATAGGGAAAAAAATCAGAAAAGCGCCGTTATCAGGAACAAGGCCCTTGTCAGACGGTTGGGCTGTCACCATCGAACAAAGCTCCCGATATGCCAGTTCTAGCGACGGGGGAACCTTTAAAAAGAAAAAGCTGGAAAAGGGGGCAGTATGCATAATGCCTCAAACAGTGCGGGCCAACATGCACTACTGGACCAAACTCATGTTTAGAACAAGCAGAACAGCGCAGGCAAATCGACGTAGCAAGGAAAAAGAATGTTTCTGATTGTTTATAAAGTAAACGGCACTTTGAGAGTGTTAAGAACCTGACATGGCCTGCGATACGCGGATGGGCCGAAAAGTTACGGACCAGAGGGGGTGGTGCGAAAAACGGGGACCCTTGTGTTCATTATGAGCCAGGCAGCTAAAAAACACGTCTTCTGCAAGCCCAAACCAGAGGAGCTCGGGAAGGAATATCGCGATGAAAAAAAACCTCAGACTGTTCCGGTGTGGCATCAAACCACATCGCTTTCGAATTATCGACCCTCTCTATCGGATAAACAGAGTGGTCGCCTGACCGAAGTCTACCAGTTGAATATGGCGACAGGGGGCTAAGTACATCCAGAAACTCATCAGTGGGAGCGTCGGCCAATCGTTGAGTCGGGCACAATGGTATAACCCAGCAGACTTTTATCTACATTCTGATGCTTGTGAGGAGACGTCCAATTCTACAAGCAAGGGGGGGAATCAGTGTTGAAATAGACCATGCCGAACGTCTGTCGCCGACGGGACGACTGCTTGGTATGCATCTTGCAACCCACGGACAAAAAATTCTGAACGTTCAAAAGATTATCACTCATCCCAGAACTGGAATCTGGGGGGATGAAGTAAAGACGCTTCAAGAAAATTTCGTGCGGCTTCACTATCACCGCCTTCGCTAATGCAAGATCGGCTCTGCAATGACTCGCTGGCAATAAAGACGTTAAAGGAAGAGGGAAAGGGTACGCACGATTGAGCCGCCTGGTTCACGGCCGCCCATAGGGGGTTATCGGTTTATCGGGAATGTGTTAAATGACATTGAATGCCTTACGTCGTGGCTGAAGCGCAAGGAAAAAAAATGAAGATTCTTAAAAGCCCACCAATGAAAGGTCCCGGGGTGATTTGGGGGGGGGATGGCCTTAGTAGCGTTTAGAATTGGGGGGAGAAGAGTAGTGAGGTGAGGTAGGGTGCGGAAAGAGGGGGGGGGGGTGGGAGGGCGAGGGTGCGGAAGATCGAGAGCGCAAGACAGTCTTTTGGTCGGAGGCTATGTAATGGAGGGTCGAGATTATAGAGCGAGAGAGGAGAAGAAAGATTCGCGAGTTCATAAAGAGAAAGAGTGAGCCTGGGGAAAGAGGGGGGAGTTGTCGGGGAGGGGAGTGTGTGGGGGGGTAGGGCGCGCATCCATAGGAGCCATTACAGGCTGGGGAGGAGAAAAGACTTAAGAAGTTTGACAAAAAGGTTGAATCGTCAAGATGTTGTCAGCATTTTCTGGGCAATTAAATTTGAGACCTAAGCTGATGAAACTGGCACCACGGCAAAGCATCAAAGAGGGTAACGAAACACGGAAATTGAAATAGTAAAATGTCCTCGGAAACTATTTTTGCTTGACGGTTAAAAAAAGACGGTGAAAAGGGGAGAGCACGAATAGCGGAAGAAAAAATACAGAACCGGGGGGGGGCGATTGGGAAAACGGAACAAATCAAGGTCAGAGCGCAACTACTTTTTTGGTAGGGGGGTATCGGGGACGTCAGGGCATGAGAGGGGCATAAACGCGGCTTAAAAAAAAAGAGGATCTGCAGGGGATCATCGAATGGCATCAAGGGAGAAAAGACGAGGAAAATCATTGGGATAGAAAGGCATCCAACCATACTCCCCAAAGCTGTTTGGGTCGTGAGAAAGGCCTGCAGAGGGAAAGAAAGGGAAATACAACAGCAGCATTGAAAAAAACCCGCAGGTGTTTCTGAAGATTCGAGAGGAGGAGACGAAAGGACGCTTCCCCTGCTTCCAAACAACCACGCTTGACGACAAAGGGGGCACAATCAAAGCCAAAAAAGATAAGGGCTGCTAGGCTGACAACTGCATCAACCTAAAACCAGTAATCAGGTACAAGAGAGGGGAGGGGGGAGGGGGATGCTTGATAATCCCGTGTGAACGGATATCAAAGGGGAATGAGCTCTAAATGCCAGACGATTTCGAGGCAAAGCAGTTTTGGGTGCAAAAGAAGGAAACAGGGGGGAGAAAAAGAAAAGGTGATAAATTCCATAATCAAAACAGCAACTTACGAGTTAATGGCTCTGTGGAAAAATAAGGGTGAGATACAATGGCAAGTGTATCGAACACTAACTTCGACGGACTGGTGAAAAGACACAGAGGGAAAAGAGAGCGTAGACTCATGAACTATACCCTGGGGGAAAAGTGAATAAACAAGGTGAAAGAAACTAAACATGAGGATTTGAGGAAAAGGATCATAGTCTCTCACAAAAAAATGTCTATGCAAAAATGCGAGTATTAGAAAGGAAAATCGGAAGCAAGGGGTTTGGAAAGACCGGAGGTTGAAAACTAAGAAGAGCTTCAGAGCCTCCCGCTTAAAAAGGTGGACTCCAAGAGATTGATGCATGGGGGTTGGTAGCGGCTGGAAGCAGTCGTGGGGGGGGAGAAAATCGGATTTGAACAAAAAATGACAATATGGGAAAGGGGAAAGGAGCGTCTGAGTAAACCTCTTGCTCAAAAAAAAAGAGGGATGAGTCAAGTGCAGGGGTACAAATTAAAAAAAAAGTCGGGACGAAAAGGGGGAGGTGCGAATGGTCGTATTTTATATGAAGGATAGGAACATTGGGGGTTATCGACAATAAGCAATCTGCATGGAGACTCAAAAAGAAAAACAAAGGAGGCGGCGGAAAGGCTATTTCTTGGAATCTCACAGGAAGAGAAAAGGATCTAACGTCAGATGGGAACCATGTGAAAAAAAGTGGTGATCTAAGTTGGGGCCGCACGGGAAAAAGGGGAATAATCAGGGAGAAAAAAGTTTGGGGGGTGTGGGGAAGTAAGGAAGGGAAACGAAAGAATATTGTTTGGGGAAAAAGCAAAAGAACTTTGAAGGAAACGAACTAGGAAGCCGCTAAAAAAATGGGAAAGAAAACACTCATGAGCTTGGGCTCAAAAGGATCTGTGAGTATCGGAGGGAGAAGAGGGTGTTGCGGGATTAGCGAAGGGGCGGTATGAAAAGGGTAATCTATAAAAACAAGAGCAAAGCGGATCGGGTGTCTCAGGGTAAAGGCGAAAATGGCATCAAATCAGGATGGCAAGGACAGGAGCAAAGGGGTCTAAAAACGGTCAGGGTATGCAAAGCGGAGAAGTGCGGAGGGTCAGGGTGACAAAAAAGACCTCGAAAGGGGCGCTCTAGACAAGGAAAGGCAAATGAACGAGGGCAAAAAAGTCACGGGTACGTATTCACCCAGAAGGTCAGGGGACCTTTGGGGGAATATGATATGGTCAAAGAAGAAAAGGGTTGACTTGGTCGGGGGTGACAACACAAAGAAGCGTCGCTCGAAATCTGTAAAAGCAGGAGAAAGGAGGCAGTAGCCAGAAAAAATATTAAATTTGAAAAACGGAAGGAAAATGCAAATCTCTGGGGGAAAGATTTCAGGGGGGGAGGGGGGACGGGGGGTGAGGGTTCAGAAGAAGAAAGAGGAGGGAATCAGAAGACAGGTCTTGTAAGTGCCGTGGAAAGAGGGGTGTGGGGACTAAGAGGCAGGGGCCAAGGTACGTAAAGAAGCACAAGGTTAGTTCTAAGCACTGGAGCATGCTTTTGGAATCTGCGGGGGCGGGGTGTAGGAAGAAACCTAGGAGGAAAGGGGGAGCTATACAAACTCAGAGGGGGGGGGGTTAGGGGTCTTTTTTAGGGAGGCCTTAAATGAGGGATAGAACTAGGAGTGAGCTTGTTCAGTGGGCCGGTATTAAAAAAGGGTCAAAAACAGTTCTGACAAAAAACCGCCCACGTGGGGGGGATGGCCATATAAAAAGTGCATTCATGACGAACACAACCCAAAATGGTAGGGAAAAAAAAGACGTGGTTGTCAGAGGTGCAGAGGGGGCGGGGGGGCTAATATTGGTGCAAATCTCTCAATGGGGAATGAGCAAAAAGTATGTGCAAAGGGCAAAGGAGGGGTGGGGGACTAAAAAGAAGAGTTATCATAGGGGTAAAAAATGACTATGGAGGAAAATTAACAGGGGGTCAAAAAAGGGGGCCAAGGGGGGGGAAGAAAGAGTATGGGTCTCCAAAGGGATCAGGTCGAGAATGAATGCGGGGGGGGCGGGGAAAAAAGAAAAGATCAGTGGAACAATAGGGACTAATTCTAAAGCCTGGAGGCATCCAGAATCAGTGTGGATAAGAGAAGAGGGAAACTTTTGTGAGAATGGCAACAGCGTAAATGCACAATGTGTCCAAACCAAGGGGGGTTGGGAAAGTGGACACGGGGGGGGGGAAAGTTCGGGAACTCAGCAAGTGGGAGTTATCATTTCAAGCAAATAAATCTCAAATACATCATCTGTGTGGGGGAAGATTGGAAAAAAATCGTTGTAAAAGGTGTATAAAAAATCAGGGAACGAGGAAATTGGAGCCTAGACCTTGAAAAGGTGTTTCGGGTAACGAAAAAAAGATAAAGGGGTGGGAGACAACGATACATCGAACACGACTATGTAAGCATAGGGACAAAAAGAAGAAAAAAGAAAAAAACTGGTTTAAAAGACCGTATGATCACACTGAGAAGGAGGAAACTCAAGGAAAAAATTGACAAAGGTGATAACTTCTGTAACAAAAGAGACGACCGGAAGGATGTCAAACGAAAGTGAAACTACGGCCCACCCTCAGAGGCAAAGGGGTCAAGGAGTCACTGATCAAGCAGAATTCAAAGAGACAAAGGATTATTCCCGTTGGGGCCAGGGGGGGGGACATACCATTCGGCTCTTACAAGGTGGGGGTAAATGGAGGAACCTTCAGCCTGCAGTAGTAGGAACAGGTGGCGACATACTTTCTCCATTGGGGCAAGCCGTTAGAGAAACAAGACAATGCAGCAGGAATGTCGCTTAATTTCTAGCGAAAAACGATCGGCAAAAAGGGGTCAAGAAAAAGCCGTGTTTATAGCAAAAAGGGCAAATGCCGCGTCAAACGATTGGCCAAACGGAAGGAAGGGTTGAGTAGGGAGGGGAAGGGAGGACGTGGAGCTTCAGAATCAGCGAAGAAAGGCAATGGGAACAGAAACTCGGGACCCACATATATGTTCGAGGGCGAAAGCGATTTTGGTTTGATGCCACACCGTAAGGGCGGGTTTGGGCAAAGAGGGCGGGGGGAATTGTAGGGGGGGACTTAGGAAGACAAGCAGGGGGAAGGAGAAAAATTTTTCACATGAGTGAGAAGAGGGTGAGACGTGGTTAAGACATCAAGCAATGGGAGTCCCTTGACGAAAAGGGAAAAAAAAAGGGGCCAGTCAGATGCGACTCAAAGAACATCCCGATGGGAAAGAAAAAGCACGGCTGATCAAGGGGGGGAGGGCAGGGGGAAGGGGGGTTGGACAAACTTAGAACGGAAGGACTAAATGGAATAAACCTTCAGAATAAAAATAGAAGCTCTGATATGGAACGCTAAAACTGTTAGGGGAAGATGGTAGAAAAATGAAGGTTTGGTCCTCATATTCAGGTTTGCGGCACTCTATTAGCAGGGAGGGCGGAAGTGTAATGGTCGGGTACCATGAAAGGTGAGGAGAAACGGAGGATCTGGGCGCTTGGGGGCGCATGGCTTGAAAAAAAACCCGTAAACGTGATATGAAGGGAAGGGGCTTAAGGGGGAGGAGGGGTTGAAAAAGGAGTGAGATTTTGGAGGGGGTCCAGACGGAACGAATCGTTTGGGGGGCGCGACCAAGAAAAGATGTCGGGTTAATAGACTCTCAACAAACACGGAGGGAAGGCTAAAAAGGGAAACGGACGTCGGGGGGACGTTTCTGACAAAGTGTCGTCTGGGGGGGGGGGGGGGGGGGGGGGGTGGGGGGTGTGTGTTTGGTTGGGGGGGGGGGGGGGGGGGTGGGGTTGGGGGGGGTGTGTGGGTGGGTGGGGGTCTGGGGGGATTGGGTGGGTTTTTTGGGTTTTTGGGTGGTGTTTCTCCACTGAGCAAACAAAAAGAGAAACGTCATCAATCTTCATCCTCAATCCCAAGAACAAGGGGGGGGTACTTTCCAGCGAACTTTGACGCGGGGGTTTTAGGGGTTGAAAAAGGGGGCACATGCGCTAGTGAGGACGAAACGGAGGGTAAAAAGGTCACCTCCACAGCACGGTACAGGCTAACAGCATACATCGGGTGTCTCCGACGGTTGAAAAAATAAGGGTGTTCGACCATAGATCAGCTCAGGAAAAAAAAGCGGGGGAAAAGTAGTCACTAGTATCAAGGAGCCTTTGTCGTCTGAGGGAAGAAAACCCTTTGGATTGTAGAAAAACCTGAAGGGACTGTACGAAACGAAGCGGAAAGGCGACGAGGAGCGGGATTTTGTTGGAGCCAAGGCTGGACAAGGGGGGAAACGTTAGTCAAGGGTAAGGGGCGGCAAAGAGGAAAAAGCCATGATTCTAGAAGAAGGGAAACATGAAAAGCAGGGGAAAACCTCTGCACGAATTCAACAATAAACAGCGAAATCGTGAGCATCAAAGAAGTGTTGCGCAGAATCAAAGTTTAGAGAGAGAAACGCGATCGGGGGAGGGATGGCCAGCGAGGAAGAAAGACCCTAATGTGGAACCAGGTGTGAGCGCGGCAGTGTGCGACCGCCACCGTCAACAGCGACCGAAACAGAAAATGAGCAGGTAAGTATGCGGGGAGAAAAGGAAAAAGGGGTAGGCCCGTCATCAGTGTAGAGAAAAAGGACGGAAAATAGGGAGGTGAAAGGTAAGGGACCGCCAACTTACCAGACAGAAAAGATAGGGGGGGTAGTTCACCGCTGGCAAAGAAAACTCTCGTACACTGTTAGAAAAAATGGGTTCAAGAATCCCCCGAAGGGGGGAAAATTTCAGTCAAGAATCCTTCATATGTTAATATCATCAACGAGGAAAGGCTGTTCTGAAAAAAAAAATAAGCTGAAAGCTCCAGCCATCTTCCTGATGTGGAAATCGACGAAACGAGGGATAATGCCCGAGCATAGAAGTTCGCTGTTGGACAACGCGGCAGAAAGAACGGGATCAAAAAAACTTGGGAACGAAGGACCGAGGGGGTGCGGAACATAAAGGAATCCCATATGGTGTTCGGAATGTAGGTGTCCTGAGTTAATCCGTTAGTGCGGAGTACTTGAAGGGAAGGCGGGGGGGACAACGGGGATGTTGGCCCCCAGAGAAATGTACGGGGTTTCGAAGGAGGACTTTACGATTTAAGAGGGGTGAAGGAGGTGGCATCAACGGTCAACATCAGCCAAAAACAGCGGAGAGGGTAGTATAAAACTCGATTAGTGGCTAACTCAGGAAAATGGTGGGCCCATAATACGGGAAAGGGGGAAAGAAAAGACAGCAACGCTTTTTGAAATGGATAAAGTGGAGAGCAGATTGGAAGAAAGGACACAGAAGTCAAGAGTCTCTCAAGCTGGGGGAATCTTAGTGAGAAAGGGGGGATGTGGAACTAGGTTTGGGGTGGGAATAGGACAAGACAATGGTTAGCTTTGAAGCGAAGGGGAAGAAATTTTTGCGCCTACTTAGGACCAAACAGGGCTCCACTTGCACAAAGGACCTGACAGTTGTACTAGGTGAGAAGTAATTAACTAAGGGACGGGGAGGGCACCACAAAATTGGTTCAAGGTCTAGGGGGGAAGTCGAAGAAGAATATTTTAGAACCAACCATGCAAAGGTACCAATGAGGCCGAATCAAAGCCCTGCCGCCTGTCTGTCCGGCCAATACGGAATGACTGCGGTCCACGAAGGGGGGGGGTCTTGGTCATCAATGAGGGGAGAAGGGCGGACATAAAGCCATCAGGGCGTAGCGGCTTTGGGAATCAAAGGTTAAAACGGAAACTGTTACAAACATCACGAAAGGAAAAATGACCAAAGCAGGCACTTTCGCCAACAAAAGCAACTCTAGGTTTGTTTCCCATGACGGGAAGACGGGGGCCTTGCAGGCAGGTCGCCAAAGGAAGGAAGCTGAAGGATACAAGCCCCACCCAGAATCTAAGAAGGGGCTAAAAAGATTGGGAACATAATAAAGGGGGGGGTTTCAGAAGTAACTGAATGCTAGGGAGAAACACCCTCTGCCGAAACATTGCCAGAAATGAAAGATCGGATTGGCGGGAAAAACCCTTCACCCCCGCACCGCCTTTCCTTTAACAGGAGGGGGTCTGAATACATTGGTTAGCCCTTTTGAAAATTATCATAATCAGGCGGAGGCGAAGCGAAAAAGATTTCAACATCAACCTGAAGGGGGGGGGAGATAAATACAGGGGTAAAAAGAAGGGTCTTCTGCTGGGATATAAATATCTCTAAACCAATCTCGCGGAGATGGGGGGAAAAGTCCGGTTTGACGAAATTGTACGTCGGAACAACTTCGCCAATCACGGGTCTGCGGAAAATAGGAAACGAAGCGAACAAATACCACAGGGGACGGGAAGAAAAAAAAATCAGCATAACTCTACTGGAAGGAGGGGGAGGATAAAGATTTATCGAGAAACCATAGTCACATCATCGCGGGAAGGATCTGCCGGAGGTCAACGCCGTGAGCTGGCATCCCTACCAGACTATTCATCCAATCGTCCGCCCGGCAAGATGGAGACTGAAAAAGTGGAAAAGGAATCGAGGTTCGTTTCCAGTAGGCCCGCTTCAAACAAAGGACAATCACGGAGGAATTCTTGCGCGGATTTGCGACCGTGCAAGATGAGCTATGACGGGTGAAAAGCGGGGGAACCCCCCTTCTTACTAAATGTGTAACATGAGGAGGGAGGGTAGATCGAGGTGATGAGGGAGTCGCATTGTTGAGAATAAACCTATGAAAAGACAAAAAACAAATTAGGAAGGAAAGAGAGATTCTGATTGATTAGGAAAGAGATGCTCACAAGTTCAAGCATCGACTCTCAATCTAGAGCGAGATCCAAACTGAACACGAGGGGAAAAGGAAGAAAGAAAACGTACTCCTGATTGGGGGGGGGAAAGGGAAGAGACGCGCCCCGAAAGGAACGATTTTCCCTGAGGTGATCGGGCAATCTTGGAGATTAAAAGCCCAAATGAGAGAGAAACTATGTACAAGAAAGGCTTGCGCAAAAAAAAAACACTGCAAGCGGAGACCCACACCGATCGGGTCAGAAAACGTCAGGAAAGCAAAAAAAAAGGGGGAAAGGGATTAAACCAAGAACACATCCTCTATAGGGAAAGGAAGTCAAATCAAAATCGGTGGTCATAACGAAACTTGAATAAAACAGGAATTAGCCTTCAGTATGAGGAGGGGGGTCGATAGTACATTCGTGCTGACGAAGACGTTCGGGCGGGGGGTGTGGACGCAGAAAACAAGACCGCGAGTTCACGGAGGCTCGAGTACAAAGGACAGTGGGACGTCACCGGACGGGTCCAATAGACTCGAATCTGGTGACCTAGGGGGGTTGTAGGGGGTTGATACCGAAAGAAAAACGAGGATTATCCACCTGCGGATTGCCAATCGAGGTCGCCTGACAAAGTGGCGAGGAAATAATAACAATCCAGTATGTGAAGAAAGGGAAAAAAAACCGGGTTAAGGCGCATGTCAAAGAAGACTCAATAATCAAGATATTGACAGTCAGGTTTATACGGTGACAACAGCCGGCTTCTGTCGCACCTAGGGGGGGAATGGAAGGGTTAAAGGGGGGGTTTCACGACTGAAGCTGCCCCGGGGAAAGTAAATGTGGGAAGCGAATCTAAAAGAAAGGAGATGTGAGAATATGCGGAGTGGAGATGCAAGGCAGGAAGGAATGGTAAGGAAAAAAAAGATGGGTGGTAGGCCCGTTGTTGTAAAAAATTATCATGTCTGGTCATTTTCGGGAAGGGTGGGGGAGTTTGAAGTTAGAAATGAAGTACCGAGAAATCCCGAAACGCCGTCCTACGAATGGATGGATACGCGCGCATGCACATGGGACGTATACCATCCAAAAGAGTATGAACCCCGAAAAAGGGAAGGCCAAAAAGGGTCAGCAATAGGAGGGCTCTAAATATTTGGGGTAAAGGAAAAATATGCACACGCCACTTTGCACCTCGTTGGGGGTACGCAGCCGAATAGGGTTTAAAAAATAGGTGTTGCCGGGATTATTACAGTAAAGGGAACCTCTGTGCAGGTGGGTAATTCAAAGGAAAGGCGCAAACTAATCAATTGTCAATGCTGAAAAAGTCTGGGGATTTAGGGAAAAAAAGAGAGAAGACGCGGATGGAAAAAGCTGCAAATCATCATAAACATTTTACTGGCGATGTTGGAATCCCATCACCATCGCCCTCTAGGAAAGTGGGACACAAAACGGCGTTTTATGGAAAGTGCTTGGGACGTATTGCAAAGTCGAGCGTGACATACAAATCAAAATACACTATCGCTGTGGTAGGGATTTTGCAACCGAGGGGGAAAGGGAGGACCTCAAGAAGGAAGAAAAGAGAAATCGGAAAGCTATCGAAAGCCAACCCTAACTGAACAGGGGCAACTTGATTTAGGTCGGTGGGAGGGGGGAAATATAAGTTGGGGATCAGCCAAATACTGAGGCATCAATTTACATTACAGAAAAAGAAACACCCTATGGGCAGCCGTTATGAAGCACAGGCGACAGCTGCGGAAGAAATACGCTGCAAGGGGGGAAGACTTCTGTTATGCCAAGTCAACTAAAGAGGGGAAATGGAAAGGGCCTAGCCGAAGACCACGTGCGTGAAGCACCCAAGGAAGCGCACGAGGCGTGCTTGTCCGGATGAAGGGAGAAAAGGAAAGATATGTCCCGTTTGCCGCTTTGGATGAGGGGGGGGATAACAATACCGCACTTTCTTCTGCTGAAAGGGTGGGAAAAGTGGGCCAGTCTGCATACGTGCTAGGGCGTATCAGGTGGATAAGCAGTTCTTCAGCCACGGGTGAAGCACAAAAAAAAAGGAAAGGGGAAAGTTTTCTCGGTACTTTAGCACAAGCAGGGGTCAGCATGCGATGGATGCCGGTTATACCAAGATCCGTGCCGAAACCCTCAATTGCTGAGGGGTCTCGGAAACGTACGTGAGAAGGGGGGAGGACAATGGCCGATAAAAAAAGGGGGGTAGAAAATTAGGGGCGGAGAAACTCTGTAATCCCTATCCAGATGAGGGTTCGATCTGGAGATCGAATGTTATGACCAGACAAAAACAAGGATGGCGCGCGGTGGGCACGAGTGCTCATTTTGTGGGCTTGCAGGGGGGCGCACGGCCATGCTCATGGGGCCCATGTTCGGCTTTGCCGATAAAGGCGGGGACCGTGGAGGAGTTTGTCCGATTCCCATGTACGAAAGGGAAAACCGTCCAGCCTGATGCCCACCCAAGATTTCAGGAACTGGCAAGCGGACAAAGCGGGTATCGGGACAGAGGTGTCAGTCTCAAGGAGGCCTTCTAGGGAAACTTCCAGAAGAAACTCGTTAGAATAGGGGGAACTCAGAACAAACTTGACCACAGAATCGCTGTCTGAAACCATGAGGGGCAGAGTGGTGCACGGTCATGGGGAAGGAGACATCCGATTAGTTTGGGGAGAAAGTTGGCCTCAGTGAGGCGCACAATTATCGCGGGCGCTTGGTGCGACGGAGGTAACACTCAAAAAGGCACAATGGCGGGAAGATGACTGGGGAACTATTTTTTAGGGGGAAAAGGGGAATGGTTTTTATGCATGGATAGTTGCTTGGCAGCGCGGCGCAAATACTTTGGTGGGGGGGGAGGGGGCGGAAAACGAAAGCGGTCCGGACACATCATCTCAGAAACACTGGAGGGGGAGAGAGATTATCTACCGCTTCAGAGGTTGCAAACGATTTGGGCAGCGCGAGGACAGCAAAACGGAAACCTCTGAATAAAATTCAGAAAAATCCCCTCTTCCAAGCTTTGACGCGGGTTTACCGCAAAAGCCCCGATATGCCCGTGGACAGTACCTGGACTATAGGGAAAGGCGTTGCTAACAAAGCCCTCACATCGTTACGAAAAAAAAGTGACTCTGTGACACTCATGGTCACAGCAGCACAGACGGGAATCGAAATCAAACAAAGAAATCTGGGTCTCAGGCAAGAGGGGTAGGATCTAAACGAATCCGAGAGTGGTAAGAAACAGAAAAAAAATGCCTGGAGACGCAGCCTTCGCAGTGGAATAGGGATGGTGGGAGGTGGAAAAATCAGGCTGGAACCGTGAAGGCCAGGTAAGGAAGCCAAATTGCGGCGGAACACTCTTAGGAAAGAACTCAGGACCAGGTGCGAAGGGCTGACTAGTCAACAAAAAGAGAGAGGAAACAGTATCTTTAGTGTGGCATCACGTAAATGTTCGAAACAATCTCCACGGATCGGAATGGAGGAAGAGAAGGTGGAGACGAAAATAATGGGCTAACCAATGTGGGTCGCGCACCGCTCGTCAGAATCACCAGACAGAATAAAGAACGTCAAATCGGGGGGAGAAAAAATTTGGGAGAACCGAGCAAGGGGAGAAGCAGATGTTGGTGATTAGGCCCAATACAAGCAGCGCTGTCTGGGGCTCACCGTTAGTGACATGTCCTTGTCGCCAAGGAGAGGGGGAAAACTGCCGCCCGAAGCTTTCCCTGGGCACAATTAGTAGAAGGGGGGGTTTAACGGAGGGGTCCTCATAAAAACGCAAACGGATACCGATGAATCAGGGCACGATCCGAGCAAAAGAAATACGGTTCGCGGTAGAGAACCCCTCCTGGAAGCCCGCGCTAAGAGCGCAAAATTTACAGGATACTACGTAAGAAAAAGGGCAGGCTGAATTTAACAGGGAAGGGCGCGGTGAGTATAAGTCCTGCCCAGGGTTTACGGATTGATCTGGAAGGTGAGGGGAATGTCCATTGCTTAGTCGTTGGCTGAGAAGGCAAGCCGAACGGGACTTGGAGAACCAAAGCCTCAATAAGTGATCAAGGGGTGTTCGGGCCGTGATAGCGTTAGCGCATTTATCATGCATAAAAAATGGCACATCTCGTCCGCTGTGGGTTAATCGAGGATGGAATGCTAGAGCTCGACGGAATGGATAACAGGATGCACCAGTGGGTCTCCCTCACTAACGAAGGGTTGACCAATGGTGAGAGGAGGGGGCGGCCTTAGCAACCCGAGGACCATTGCTGAAAGGGAGCCTCAGGATTGGAAAATAAATTTTTGGCTACGCAATTTAATTTCTGCGAGGATGGAAGGCGCCTAGTGGAAAATGGAAAAACTTGCCAGCAGGCACAAGTTCATGGGGTAGCGTAACGCCGTCATGAAACAAGAGATTACAACTATCCGGGTACTCAGATGTTGCGGAGTAAATAGTGAATGGAGAGGATATTCGGGCGACAATCGAACACTGAGCCTTTGGCGATACGAATCGTGATGACCGTCGGAGAAAAAATGGTTGGACGGATTCAGAAGGGATGAGGGCGTCCATCAAATATTCCGGCTGTGGCGGAGGGATCCCGAGGAAAATGCGCATCGAGAAATTGGACAGAGACCTTCAAGCAATGGATCATCTTGCATCCAAATAGAAGCACCCAATCTATGTGCTGAGACTCAGGTCATCGCAACGTTTGAGTGGGGGGGTGGGGGGAATTACTACACGCAAGCGCATTGACTTCACAGCAGCGAACTTATCAGGAGCTCCTATAAACAAGAGTATCATAAAGTACAGGGCATCATTCACAGGATGCTTGAAAAACACGAGGCCTAACACGGCCATCCAGGGGACACGGCGAGGGTTATAGCCTTCGAAAACCGCTAACACACACCTCCCTTAATCCTTTAATATCGATTGAGTAGGGGTAATTCATTGCCTTCCGTTTGACTGAAGTCAGCATGCGAAAAGGATGCCGGCCACTGGGTCTAGCAAAGAGAAGGGGGTGGGGGAATACGAAGTGGATAAACGGTCTTTCTTGATTAGAAATAACATTAAAAAGGAGGGCTAGTAGATAGAGGACTCGGTGTCCGGGTAAGGGGACAATACGTCAGTACATACCGAGCCGAATTAGGGGCCTAGTTTTCCTTACAACGCAAACTATTGGGACTGAAGATCGATACCACTGACGTTAAACCTGAAGAAGGGAGAAGTACGAAAAAAAGGGTGATGCAGGTACCGGGAGCGACACACCTATTCGAAAGTGCGCTTTAAATTAGAAAGGAAGGCAGAACACGCCGTGCGAGTTAATACAGCCACCGCACGATTTGTCGGGTCGATCCGGCCCATGCCATGTTTGACGCAAGATAGGAAAGGATGGTTTCATCTGCGGGAGGGGATTCGTGATTTCCGCTTCAAAGCCAAGAATCTTTTTAGGGGGAGGTAGGGAGGCTTGGCGGACAACAACCATCGATGTCAGCTTATTCCAGGGGTTGAGGCAGTAGTGTCACATGGGTTAAATAATCACGGGAGAAGCGATTTGAGAGGGATAAACATTGTTAGCATCATGAGCAT
>Ga0179591_1328482_pt1 | contig 15652 bp, 12 predicted proteins | sample CZOMad2_1_08_16f_FD_182891 | JGI IMG/M metagenome (GOLD analysis project Ga0179591, IMG submission 182891) | Vadose zone soil fungal communities from Angelo Coast Range Reserve, California, USA - CZOMad2_1_08_16fungal (PacBio error correction) | ecosystem: Environmental > Terrestrial > Soil >...
GTACTCGAACGCGGGAACTGTTTAGAGGAAAAAGAGGCTCCAGCGTAGAAAGCAGGAGGGAAGGCGATTCTTAGAAGATCCTATAACTCACACGGCAGATCGACTTTGAGCTCATGAGGGAAGTTCGCGCACGAGGGGGTTAACGCAGATTCTTACTGCGCTAGAGCCATGTTTTCGTAGGGGAAAGCTAAAGAGAAGGGGAACCGATATCTCCTAGAGTGGAACCCCTACTTCAGAGAGAAGCTCTTCCTAAAAACTAGAGGAGTAGGGGCCTGGTAAAAGTTACAAGCTCTTTGAAGAAGGAATATCTATCCCTATCCTCAGAAAGCTCGTCATTCTAAAATCAATCTCGTTCACCAGAGAAGGCAGGAGCCCTCCCTAGGGATCTCCTTCTTGACTGGAGGAGAAAAATATACAGGAAGGATTCCCTGATCCATCGGGAGACTTGTGTTGGACGTTTACAGCATCTTATATTACTACCGAATCTAGATCCTTGGTTTAAAAATCTTGGGGAAGGGTCTCTCTACGTTACTAATAATAGTCTTTTCGAAGAAACGCTCTCAGAGATCTCTATATAGTCGAGATAGGAAAAAGATCTAGCATTCTTTCCAAGATAGCTAGCAGGGAAGGGTAGGGGCCGGGGTCAACGTTGCAATGCCTAATGGATCGATCACTTCTTAGTGAGGTGACTTTTACTCTGTAGAGAGAGCACAGAGCTCTGTAAACTCTTTTCAGTTCGCCCAAAGGAGGGGGTCAAACTGGGAAGGAGAAGTTACTCACTTCCTAAACGCCTCCGTCATCCGTGAGCGAAAAATAAGGGGAGCTCTATAATCCCCGGGTTTTCTTCTAATGGATCGGTGATCGTCATGGAAGGGGGGGCTAGGGAGATATTTCTAATACTAAGGATACTTATTACTAAGGGGAAAAGGGCATCTAATAACTTACTTCTTAGATCTCTTTTGAAAGTCTGGTCCTACTGATATCGCCCACATCAAAAGGGATTCTACTTAAGAATCTCGCACTCAAAACACCTATCCTAAAAAAATCTATCTCTTGGGGACCAATTATCTGAAGGAATGGGGGAGGGTTAACTTCTCGCAGACAAGTCTCCCGCATGAACATAACTATACAGGGAGGTCATTATGATCTTTAAATGCAGGCTATCCTAGTTGTTATCTTGGAAAATGTATAAATGAGAAGACGGACTACTACCGCAGAAATCATAGACCGACCAAATCGTATAATATCCTGATAAGTCATCCTTTACTGCATTCCTGCAGTCGTGAGGTCGAAGGGATCCAGAGGGAACTCAAAACAGCAACGTCACCTAAGAGGATATTCATCCGGGGGTTCGTCATTTTTGCGGGAATTTTAGGTGGTTCCAAGGAGTTCTAAGATCCCTCATTAACATACGTCAAGGACTCCAGAGGCTCCCCGCTTTGCTGAAGAAGAGGCAACGATCTGCACTTTCGAGAGGGGGAGGGGCCTTAGGGGGAGAGAAAGGGGAAATAGTCGCGAGCATTTGAAAGGGGGGGAAACGTAATAAACACTTAAGTGTTTCGGGGCAGATGCGGAAGGCGGAAATACAGGCCATAACTTCCCTTGGGTTGGAGATACTATCAGGGGGCTCTCTGGGGGACGGGGACTCAAAACGAGTCGCGATAAGGGGCGCTCGTTGTATTCGACCAGCAAGGGAGTGAAGGGGGGGAAGCTCCGCAGCGCAAAAAGAGACTCAGAAGGGCGTCTTGGGGGAACTGATAATCAAGGATCGGGCGGTCTCTTCTGGGGGGGTCTTCCGAGTACCGCTTCTCTCGAATTTCGCATGCTAAGGCTTAGAAAGCAGGAAGGTCAGTTTCCAGGGAACCTTCCTTGAGGAGGTATTAGATGAGAGCCGGGGAGTACCGTTCTTCTACACAGACACTTTCCGCCAAGGTCGCATCTGGAGGAAAGAGAAATCACCGAATCGTACGAAATTGTCGGAGCTGAATACATTATGCCTCTTGGGTCTCACAGAGGCTTCCTTCAGGTATACTTCTAAGGCGGAACAACGTTGCCTGACTTCTTTGAAGAGAGCAAAAAACTGTGGAGAAGAAAGCTCTACTATCCTCGCAACATTACCCCGAGGGCCTTAGAAAAGTTTGGGAGATTAGGGAGGGGATTAATATAATTCCTTGGTTGGGGGTTTCAAAATTAGGGCTTCTTTCCCGTAGGAAAAAGCCTGCCTGAAGAGAGGGTCGGGGCCGAATAAAACCGTCATCCATATAAAGTTCCCGCGCTTGCGCTTCAGGGCGGCGCAGGCGGCGACACGGATCGGAAAAGCCCCTCATTCCAATTCTCCTCAAAACACTCCTCTGGACAAAAACTCAGCGGGGACGGCGAACCAGCCATCCGAATCCATTAAGCAACAGGAGGCCATCAGAGCCGTTTTCATGGAGAGGAGCTGTGGTGTCCGATTCCAGATTATTTCAGGTGACGAGAGTCGAGTTGGTGGTCAGCGGCTAGGATTGAGGAGTCTTATCTAAGCTTGGGGTCAAGGGGATGGAGGTATCAAGGAAGAAATTCCGACGATGATACGCGTGAGACATCTCATGGGACACGAGTCGGTGAGTACAGAACGGGGGAAGGTCGACCGAGCTTCTTCGCTAAAGGCTTCTGTAGAGGTCTTCCTCGAAAAAGAGGGAAAAGGAATAGTTTCCACCGAGTGAAAGTCCCTTGGTAAAAAAACCCAAACGGATATTCCATGCAATAAGATACCCCCTTAAGGGTACTTTCAAGGGGGGGTCCCTGATTCCGAAATAGCACAATAGGTCGGATAGTAGGCATCCCTTCCATTAAGTGATCCGACATCGTTCAAAGTGTCGAGAGGGTCTAGCATAGTCTTAAGGGGAGTTCGGGTCCGGGGAAGGCTATTTCCTCAACTGAATCATCACTAGTCGGTCAATATCAGGAATCGAAAGACACATCGCGAAAATTGACTCATTCTAATTCTTATTCACTCCAAAAGTCCCGCGAGAGGGGGAAACTGGAGAAGGGGGGGATCTGGGAATTCACTGAGCTGGTTTAGGTTTTTTTCTTCTTATGGGTTTTCTGTAAATTTGGGAAAGAGGAAGCCTTCCAAAAAAGCTCTGTTTGGGGAGGTAGATCTAAGATCTATCAGACTCCTATTTCCCCAGCTCCATCTGTTGGGCGCCCGTTGGGGGAAATCGCAAGTTATACCGCTCTACTCAGCAGTTCTATTTAGGGTTCCTACTCTTTTTGGAGGAAGCCTTGAGGAATAGGCTCGGGGACGAAGAAAGGCGAGCCTTCGCCGTAACTGTTTTCAGGAGCTCGTACAACAGTCACATTGAGAAAAAACAAGAAAAAAAAAACAACGGGTGTGAAAAACGAGTAGTCATTGGTTAGAGGCAAAGTCGCTTAAAAAAAGGAAAAAAAAAAAGACGGCATCATATTAAGAACCGCCGCCGGAGGCTGTGACGGGGGTTAAGACAGGGTGCAGAAAAAAGGGGACCATTGGATAGGGATCCTGAGAAGGAATTAAGGGGGAGTCAGCGACGAGTCTAGGCCGAGGGGCCATGCCCGGACGAATTCGCGAGGGCTCGAGCCCGGAGAGAAAGCGGACACTTCAAAGGACGGCCCAAGCGCGGGCCTCTTAACGAAATAAGTCTCGCCTGTCTGACAAAGGGTAAGCCGCGATGGTTAGCGAGTGGCGGACGCGTACTTCTATAAAACAAACCAGCCGACAAGGGCAGGTCAACTAGCTCAGTAGCTCCCATTCGGGATTATACTATGAAGGAACCCTAGAGTCCACTGAAGATCTTAAAATGCGGGTCTGGACCTGGTCCTGTCCTCCCTCAGCCGGTTGCGGGCCCTACCAGAGAAAGGATGCGCAAAAGAAGGGGTCTCGTGGAGAGACTGCACCTGGGACGCGACGAATTTGCGAAGGGAATAGATGGGGTTATCTGGGGGGCTGGCTGGAGTTGATCAGAGTGTTGGAAGGATTGGAGGGAAAGGGGGGGAAAATGGCCGAGACCAGAAGTTCACCCGGGAGGACAAAACCTAGCCTAAAGGCCCGATGATTATAATCCTTCCTCCGGGGGGATTTTTACGGCCGCCGATGGTAGGAAGCCTACTTCCTGATCTCTACGGATGTTCATTAAGGTAAGACTACTCTTTAGGATTCTTCTGAGTTATAGGAAGTTAGGTTGGCTGGTTTCTTGGATCGGTTTTCTTGGTGGGCTAAGTCATCTGGTGAACGGACTGATACATCAATAGTCTCGGGGCGCCTTAACAGGCAACTTCAAATAGGGGTAGGTTTGGAAGGGGAAATGGGGGTCTATCCGTGCCTCTCTAATGCGTTCATCTACCAAACCCGCTAGAGGGGAATGGGGGGGTGAGAGGATTTGTGCGAGTTTCGGACCGCCACGGGCTCGGGAGGGTCGATCGGAAAGGAGGGGCTTCCGTCAAGAAAAATCTTAATTCTACATTAGGGACGAGGGGAAATGAAAGGGTTGGACTATGATCTGGGCTTACTTTGAGCATTTCTATCAATGCGGTACTCAGGAGAAGAGAATCAGGTCTTGGGCGCCCTTTCCTAGGGGGGGTTATTCGAAGAGGCTAGAAGGCGTCCTTTAGGAAAGTAGAGGTCAGAAACTCAAGTTTGGAGAATTTTGAAGGAAGCGAATTCAAGGAAAAGGAAAGGAAAATTCATTTTAATTATCTAGCATTGGGGAGATAAACTAACGGGGGATCTCAGATCACTTGATAGAGGCTCTCTCAGCATTTAATTTCTTGAGAGGGTCATCTCTTTGAGAGATTGAGAAAGTTCGAAAATCAGGAAAAAGCTGAGGATTCTATCTCGGGCACACCTCAAACTTACTGTTGCGAAGAAGTACCGTGGGGAGGGTGCCTCGGAAAGAAATCTTCTGTCTCGATTCTTTACCTGCTTCCGAACGAATTCTAAAAAAAAATGCGCCGGAAGAGTAGAGGGGGGCGTGGGGAGAGGGAAACAAAGAAAAAAAAAAAAAAAAAAAAAAAAAAAAGAAAAAAGAAAAAAAAAAACAAAAAAAAGAAAAGAAACCACACATAAAAACCCATCAATTTCTGGTCTTTTTTCGAGGTTTGAGAAAACAACGGGTTGACTGAGTCTCTCGAGAAGGCTTCGGGGAATCTCCTTTCTTAAAGTCTCATCTAGAAGATCCACTTAAAATGGGGGGGGGGGGAAAGGGAAAGGGAAATCGGGTTCCGGAGGGAAATACTTCTAAGTCTCGTCCTGGAAGAGAGGGTCTTATTTTCCTCAAAAATACTATAGGGGCATAGTTCAAAAGGCGGTACAAAATCGATGGCAGTTCTCTCTCACGGGAGGATCTCCTTTTGGGCACTCACTTAAGGGCGACGCACAAGGAAGAAGCGCAGGGAGAGCCTTAAAAAGTTCGAGATATGCTTTCGGAGATCATCTCTACACGAAAAAAAGGGGGGATTATTAAAATATATATATTAGCGCAAGCTCCTTCATATCACGGGAAGGAGAACATGAGAAACATATAGGAGAGGGAGAGTTTAATACTAAGTATGGAGAAAGACTTCTCCCTCGGTGGGCTCTCCATTAGAAATCGACGATCGGGGCACGAAGTAAATATAGGTTGTTTCTGTCTATTCAAACTAAAAAGGGCACTGCGTGCTAAGTTTCAAAAAAGTCAACTCTACAGATCTCCGCTAGGAACTCTCTCCACGAGTTTGCTCTTTGAAGGGGAAAAAGAACAAGAGAGAAACCAAACAAAAAGATCCCTGATCCTGCTGGAAATCCTGGAGCCTTCTTCTGGGAAATCTAAGCAAAGGAAGCAAGATGCCAAAAAAGAGTCGAGAAATTCTTTGCTGTCTCTCAGACTTCCTTCCTTCCCGGCAAGAAAATCTGAAGGTAGGCAAGGAGACCGGGAATCTAAGAGAAAGACTTCTCTTCCCTGGGGACCACGTAAGAGGGGATTCCGGGGGTAAGGTTACTAATGAAGGGAGACGGATCGCCTCCCCAGCAAAAGAGGCAAGAGTGAAGAGAAAATGAGGGGATAAATAGGGGGGGCAGATCAGGTTTAGGAAGTCTGCGAACTAAAGGTTTGTCGAAAGGGGACGCAAAAGGCTCGAAACTTCCCACTCTTGGCCTGGAGACTGTGCCGTCATCGAGAAGTCAAAGGGGGGGGGCATGGTGCCGGAGGAAAAGGTTTGGTTCCGAAGAGAACTGCTACAGTAAGCTCCGAGGCAGCCTTGAATCTAGTACCCGAGGAGAAGATCGAAAAAAAAATGTAAAGGATTGGGGTACAATCTCTGAATTAGGATAGGAGAAAATCTATTCTACAGGGGAAGAAAGGTACAAGGAGCGCATCAGACTTAAGCTTTTCTGTCGGAATGTATCTTGAGAAAAATCAAGTACCCAATAAAGAGAGGAGACGAGTTGAAAGAGAGACAACCCGAGAACACGGGAATCTCTGTTTTCAACAAAGGTAGCTTTAAGGAATACCGCAAGAAAATTGGAACCAACCTCCCAGTTCGATGATTAGGGGGTAAGGGTCTTCAATAGGCTAAACTGGTTTACACTTATATGTAATTTTACTATGAGGGGGATAGCGCATACCCATCAAGCTAAACCTCCATTTAAAAGCGAAAGATGAAAGGTCGGGCGTAAACTTCTTTGTAAATACCATTTCTGGTCTTTCTAATGCGAGTCATGATGGGGGATAAAAAGAGGGGAGGCCTGCAACCCGACTTAGGTCAATCCGGCGGGGAAAGGTAGTGTGGGAAATTTGCTACGGGGAGGTAGGTGAGGATTTCAAAAAAGCCATCATTACCCACCACAAATCTCAACCTCCAACAAGGCCATCCCCGGGGGGGGAATAATAGAAAAGAATCAAGGGAGGCGAAATTGCGGTGGAGGGCCACTCACGGTAGCCCTCGTAAGTGGATAAGTGAAGTACCAGGGGGGGACTGGGAGGTCCCTCCCGAGGAATAGACGCTTACTTGGGCGTTTAGAGATCTATCTTGGGAAGGGGTAATGCGGAGAAAAAGTCTCTAAGGGTTTAGTTCCTGGAAAAACGATATAGGAAGTGTAGGGGGGCTCTACGGGAGGGGAGCGCCGCGAAAAAAAAAAACTGCGCGGGGACATCGCGTCTGGGGCCAGAAGGAGCTTCGAAGAGGGAGCTTCAGGGGGGAAGGGCAGTCGAACTTTACGCTGGGTCTGAATCGTATTTCTCAGAAAGGGGGTGAAAAAGAAAACCCAAATACGAGAGAAAAAGTGCCGGGAATCGGCGCCTTTCAGTTCCTCGAGAGTATAGCAAACTAAGTGAGTGGAGGGGGCCAAGGTCTCCATAGGTCCGGGACCTTTATCCGGCTTACTGGACTTGGGCTAACCACCGGTCCCTTCACAAAAGATAAAGGAGAAAGGCTTATTAATGTTCGAGGACCGGTCTCCGGGTCCGCTTTTCTAATGCGGCAAAACATTTGAGGGAATCTTTCTTGGAAAGAAAAAAGGGGGACTAAAGGGAAGAAGAAGCAAAGACGCCGGGGGGAGGAACAAAAAAAGGGTTAGCAGAAAGGAGTAGATCGGACGCTCATTGGCAGGGGAAAAAAAAAAATCCAGGAGGGGAACTAAGACGAATCAGATGAAAGGACTCGGAAGATCTCCCACAGAGGGTGCTGGCTTCATAAGAAAGGATTCTCAGCCAAAGGGGACTTGAAAGGCATGCTAGCAAAGGCGCGCGAGCCCCCAAGCGCTGCAGTAAAAGATACCTCTGAGAAGAGAGAACAAAGGAAAAGAAACATCGGCGGAAAGACGTCGGCCAGGAAACTAGCATTTATCTTATTTCGAGTAACGCTTGGGGCCGAAGACTGAAGGAGGCTCACCGGGGGGCGAGCTCTTTGTACTTGAAGAGATATATTCCAAAGGATAGGGAGGCTAGTTGCTGAAGGGGGGAGGGGGGGGTGGATCCCTCAGGGATGCCTACCATCGGGGGGACTCGAAGCCGAGAATGGGAGGATGTCAAGGAAAGACACTTTTACTAGGGGGCCCACATGAGAGCGCTTTCTCTCTTGCCTTACTCAGGGGGGATCTTTCTCGAGGGGAGAGCGAAGGCGCGGTCAGGAGGAGACAGTTCGACTTGAACTTCAATCCGTGTTATAATCTCAAAAACTTAGGTGATTCTTAAACTAAAGGAAGTTAGGGAAAAGGGGTCAAAGACCGCGTTGCCAAATAAAGAGGAAAATCTACCTCTTCCGAGGGAGGTCATCTAGAGTAAAGGGGTAGAAAATAGAAGAAAGAATAGGCAGAAAGGTCGTCTGATGGGAAAGAGAAGGATTCACCTGATTAGAGTCAACATTCATTCGAAAAAATATCTAATCAATCAGAAAGAGTCAGTAACAACTATCTGAACGTTATAGAACTGGCACTAATTCTTCTGCCCTCTGGAAAATGTCTCAAAGCCAATAAAATGGACTAGTGGGGGAAGACTTAAATTTCAGAGAGGGGCTGTGCTGGGGGTTTTCTTCTAGTTGGGTCTCGCGTTTTTTAAGAGGAGACCGTTAAAGCTGAAGGGGGGCGAAGCCTCGTTGAAGGGACTCCAAGGAACCAGTCCAGGATGACATCCGGGGGATGGCTGCATCCTGGTGGCTCGCCCTCCCATGAGAAAAAGGAAAGACATGAAGAGTTTACAAGAAGAAAAACCGGGGATTTTTTCACCCGTAACCTTGATCGTCCTAGAGATCGCTCCGGCAAGGAGGGGGAGGGGGCCTGAGCATCAGAAGGGGGGGGAAGGAACGACTGAAGTAGTACGTCAAAGGGTGTGGTGTTCCTCGGAGGAAAATGCTAAAGTCGCGGGAAAAAGGACTCAGGTCCTCCTCCGGGGGGGGGAAAGGGGGGGAAGGGTATACTGTGGGGGGCTCCTTTCCTTCGCTATTCCGAGAATTCCTTAAGGGAGCCCTATAAAAAGAGGAGAGACTTAAAGGGAGACGTAAGAAGGGGAAAGTGGATACTCGGGGGAAGTCTCTTTAACCCATTTCTCCAGAGGCTCAGGGGTAAACTTGGGAAGTCAGGGAGACCTCTAGCGACCGGACTCTTATCAAATGTCCAAACCTCGCGGGGAGCTCGGAAAAGGGAACTGAAACGCTTAAAGATCTAAAGGGAAGCTTCGTCAACTAGCGAGAGGCACCTTGGAGCCGCGGAAAAGAGCCAGAAGGCTCCACGAAATTCATGGATTCGGAAGCGGAAAAAGGAAAACGGGAGACGAAACCGGAAGGGGGTCGCAAGGGCGCCTTCGACGAACGGCGTTCTCTTGCGACTACTGCACCTTGGAATTTGTCTGGTCCTGCAGGGGGACCTGGGCCGTGAGGCGTTGAGCTTGAACAAGGGTGTTCCTTCGGACTAAGAAAAAGCCCCTACGTGTCCCAGTCATCACCTACCTCACGACACCTCCTCATTCAGAATGAGCTCCTTGAAGTATCCCCGCTAGAAGAGCTCGCAATCCCCTAATTATCCTCAATTATCTAGGAACGGGGGGAATCGCTGTCATAGTAGGGTGTCTTTTGCATGGGCGAGGATGGGGGAGGGGAATCTTAGCATCCATTTCCTGAAAAGGGCTCGCCAAAGTTTACGCGAGCACTTATCCTTTAATTGGACGTTGCTCTCTCCGGGGTACGCTCTTTGTTAAGACTACTAAAGTCTCGAGAATGTGGGGTCGGATTTCTCTCAGTATTTTTGGGGGGGAAGAAAAAAAGAAGAAAAGGGGGGGGGGGGGGAAAGTTGAAAGCCAGGGGGGGGGGGATGGGCCTTTTTCTTTCTATCTTAAGGGCAACAGAAGCACCGAGCACGCCTAAAGAATAGTCGGGTCGGGGAGTATGAGTATCCGGAGTTGCCCGAGATGCTACGTTTCGCTTAAGGGAAGAGCCCTCCCAAGCGGGGGAGTTCATCGTATACGGACCTTTAGGTCGAAGCGAACAGAGCTATCGATCCGATAAAACATGAGTCGACACTCAGTTGAGGGTCAACGAGCGCAGGAGAGCTCAGGGAAAAGGGAAAAGCCGTGGAAACAGCTCGAGCAATTGGAGGATAAAAAAACGAAAAGACTAAGAAAAAAGATGAGAAGGGAAAAGCCGTGAAGCGGGAGTCGCTAGATCCGGGAGGTGCAGGGGCGGAGAAAAGAAAAAATCCCTTCTTCTTAGAGAAGCGCGACAAAACCTCCCGAGAGAAAAGGTAGCGGGGGAGGCTGAACTCTCAAACGTGCCTCTGAAGAGAAGGAGGGGGACTCTCTGGCTGTTACCTCTGAGGTAATAAAAGAGGGGTGAAAAGAGAAAAGAGGCGTTTCGTGGGCGGAGGGGAAACGGATTTTTACAATAGAGCCGACCAGATGGGGGAGGCGCTTGGGCTTCTAGAGGCCATCGCTTGCGAAAGAGGTCTCGGGGGAAGAATCTCAAAAAAGACGCGTGGGGGGAAGGGCTGGAACCAGTGGTGCCTTCGTGTTCACTCTCTTAAGCTTCTCGCCGGTAGGTATCTTTCTTAGGACATCGACCGAGGTGTAAAAAAGGGGAGCTTGGTAGGTGAAAAAAGAGACAGGGGGGGAAAAAATCTCATTTCCTCTCACGCTCTTGACGAGGGCGTTCTCGGGAGGAGACTCCCGAAGGAGGCGCTGTCAGGAAAGAGCGTTTTCTCTGGAAGGAAATTGGGACGCAACATCTAGATAAACAACAAACTATGAGTGAGAAGGATGTTCTCGCCCGCTCAGGGAGGGGCCAAGTTTCTCGGGGATGAGAAAATCGAGAGGTCTGAAAAAGAGGCACTAAAACTACTCCGGGGGAGCTATGAGCGCCAGAGGCGCTCGTTGTAAAAAGTCATTCCTTCTTGGAAGAGAAGTCGAGAAGAAAAAAAAAGAGAGGCGACTGAATAAAAGAAGGCGGAAGGCACATACTGCAGAAAAGCTCTCCTCGCCTCAAAGGGACTCTCCACAGGGGGGGGGGGAGTGCTTATCGGAAGGTTATCAAACTTCAGGCAAGAGCTCGTCTAAAGCGCGTACAGCTGCGGCTGAGGAAGTCTCTTTCAACAAAAATAAAACGAAAAAAACGAAGAGGACTGGGGGAAAAAAGCAAGACTTCCCTTCTTATCCCGAAAAGGGCACGAAATAGAGCAAACGGCTTGTTAGACGGCCAAGGAAAGACAAGACTGCTCGAGAACTTGAAAACCTTCATCCTTGATTCTTTTCTCTAGAAGTTTTCTATAGGGGCGAACCAAGGACGGGAAAGGGCGGCACCGCACTATCTCTAGCAGGAGTCTCTTTCAGCAAAAGGCGCGGAGGTCAGGAGATCGGGGGGAAGAGTCTGGGGGTTCTCCGGAAATCGGGGCCTCTATGCCACGTAAAAAGGCTTGGCCTTTTACTGAATAAAACTCGGCTTTTAACCAGCCCAACGGGTGTTCTAAGATAATTACAACTGAGAGCGGAAGAGGGGGGCTAGTCCGTTGCTCTCGAAAACGGAAGGCGATCGTCAAAAGACCAGAAAAGGAAGATTTAAATCCATCTCGGGATTAAAACGAGCTCAGAAGGGCAACTACCTGCTAAAAGGGGCGTACGACACACGACGAAGCGACTTCAGGAGGGGAAAAAGCTGGAGGAAAGGCTGGAGGACCTCCAACGGAAGGGATCACGGGTCACCGAAAGGGAGGGACTATACTCACTCTCTACGAGATCACAGGAGTCTCCCCTCTCCAAAAACCTTAAATCGAGGGGGGGGAACAAAAGTTAACAAGGAGGAAGGAAACACACAAACTATACAGTATATTATTCGGGGACAAAGGTAAAGTCGGAGGGGTTTGAGAGATTTTAAGAGGATCTGAGGGGATCCCATGCTCTACCATCCTAAACAGGTAGAAATCAAGGAAAGGGGAAGGACTCAATAAGAATTCCCATGGGGGGGTAGAGGTGTTAATTTTCCTCTCATCCTGGGAATATTCAACCTACGGAAAATGCATGATGGGTTCGCTTTATTGGTGTCTCATTGTTGCTACGAGGGATGTAACGTAGTACATGGTGCCCACCCGTCCTCTCAACCAAAGGCCAGTCATCCAGGGCGGACTCAATCAAGTCGAAAGGAGGGAGGACCAGGAAGTAAGTCGATAAGAGCAGTGCGCTCTCGAAGTGCGGGAGGTAAGGGACCAATGAGGGGTACGGGGAGCCCGAGCGGACGATTTGTAAATCTTGGAGTGGGGGACTAGGCTGGGGCTGGGAAAAGAGAAAACTCAAAAACTATCTCTCGTTGAAGCACGGACTGACAGGAGGGGGGGAGCTTTCAGGTTTTTTCTCGACGCGCGGGACGATCCCAAGAAAAGCAGCGGCGTCTGGGGAAGACGGTAAAACATCAATCTAAACTCGGAAGGAATCTTAAAGCGTCGGAATGGCTTCTAGGAAGGGTTACCGGGATTATATCTCGATGGCGTAGGGACGAGTCATTAAGAAAATGGGGGGAAGTTCCGGGAAAAATCTTCCCGAAGAGTATTCTCTGGAAGCCAAGGGGTCGGGAAACTGTTCTCTCATAGAAAGTCTCATTCGAATTACTGTACATTCTACTCACTTCCGGAAGATCGTGCCGTGTCGGATGGAAATAGTAGGCTTTTCTGGAAAGGATCCTTCTTCCTCTTCGGTCTTAACAGCCAACTGTGCAAATTGGGGATGGACCGAGAAGAAACTTTTGAAATCGCGACTGAATCTTGCAAAAAAGGAACTGAAGAGGAACTTGAGGGGGAGAGGACGAGAAAGACTGAGGGACAAATCAGAAGGCGGCCGGATCGAGGAATGCGGGGGAAATAAGATGTAGGGTCGGGAGAAAACCGGCTTCTCCAGAGGCCCTCTAGAGCTGTTCTTTAACGATTGAAGGGAGGAAAAAAAGAGACCCACTACAGCGAGCTCAGTTCAAACTTTTCTTAAGCGGAACCTCCGCTAGAAAACAAAGCAAAAACCGACAGCCTCGCGCAAGCGCACGTCCTGGCCAGACACTATCGCAGTTCTGAAGGGCTCTTTGTCGAAGAGACCGTAAGAACGGGGATGTACTTGAAGGGGAGGAGAGTCAGTCTGATAATTTCGCTCTGCTGGAGGGTGCAGGGAATAACGGAACGAAAGGATAAAGTTGGCCGCTAAAAAGGCGACTGCATTCCGAGCCCGGGGGAATAGACACTTTTACGAGAGTAAAAGCAGAAGGGGAAGCGAGGGATTCTCGGAGAAAAGAAAATCTTTGAAAGCGGCATAGGAGTTGTCCACTGATCCTGAAGGGGTAGAAAGGAAAAAGAAGAAAAAAGGGAGGAAAATAAAGGAGAAAAAAAAGAAAGGGGAAGGTCACGGTGGAAGAATCTATTCTGCCTCTTTTCCAACTGATCTAGAAGACCGCGTCCGAAAAGAACAGTAGAGGGGAGCTCGGGAGTCCGTGAGAGAAGGAGCACGAGTCTTAAAGAAAAATGCTTCTTCATCCTTTATAGGTCATCACCAGGGAAGGCCATCAGAGCGAGAAATATCAAGGGCATCCAGAGGGCCAAGCCCTAGCGCCTGCTGCGGAACAAGGCTTCGTGGGAAAGACAAGACTCAATGAAAAAAGTGCTCAGGGCTGAAGGCTAGGTCGCGCTGCTGTTTCTGTTTTTGGGCGTTGCTGATTTTGGGGGGGGGCAGCCTTCTGAGGAAGGACCTGGGGGAGAGGTGGTCAGGACTCTTGAAGGGGGAGGATCCTTCGTATGTAGTCCAGCGCCAGAGGGGGACCTTATTTCTTCATCCTGGGGATTAGATACGCACTGGGGGAGATCAAGGAAGAGGGAATCAGCCTACAAGAGGGGGTTTTTCAAAAGGGTTCAATCCAGTTATCTAACTAGATCTTCAGACCTAAGGGTCTCGAGAAATTTTCAGGGAGGGATCTGTACGAAAAGTGCAAGGTGGGTTTGTTCTCGGGGCCAGCAAGATTACCGGGGGTGGTTGGAAAAATTACTACGGGAGAGGATGGTCTGAAGACATCTTCATAAGAGGAAAGACATCTCCTCAAGGGGAGAGGAGCTTTTACTTACTTTGAGATCCTGTACTTCCAAAAGAAAAAATTCAGATTGGGGGGGGGACCTTATACCGATTTAAAGGAAGGTCGTCTCTAATAGAGAAGTCAGGGGAAAGGTCTAAGGGGGGGCTCGGTTGAGGAAAAGAAGGCACCCTAGCGCATCTTTCACGGCAGGAATCCCCCCTCAGAAGCGACTCTTAGAAGCAGAATCTCCTGTGGGAGGTCTCTTCTCATTTAAACTAGCTAGGACTAGGTCTTGTGGGAGGTCGAGTATTAGGACATCCCAAACCAGAACTCTCTCAGGGGCGGGAGGGGGAAAGCACTTCGGGGGGAAGAGTGCCTCCAATAAAAGAAACACTAGATAAAGCAATGCTTTTTAATAGGACCGATGATAAGGAGAGCACCCTAAATCCTTTTGAACTTATCCATCTGCACTTCGGGAGGGGGCGCAACCGGGGGAGGGAAGAATAAATTATAGGAGGTTTGGTGAGAGAGGGGGCCTAGATTTGTAAGCCAAGCGTTGTATGACTCCGTGAGGTGTTGTGGGGGGGGGGCAGTTCTTAAGAGATGAACGCCTCCCGCGTCTCAGAAGAGGAGATCAACGCCGTGGGGAGACCTTCTTTGGCTTTCCTCGAGTTATCGGGCCCAGACCTGCCTCGCGCGAGCAATGGTCGGAATCCAATCGGGAAGGCGGCGGGGATTCCACTTGCTTTTTTTTCTGGGTCGCGGGGGAGAAGAAAAGCATAACCTAGATCTCTTCTCAACTAGAAGCCCAGGGCCTTTACCGGGAAATAGGGGGGGGTGGGGGTGACGAATCAGGGGGGAAACTATGCGTCGTCAGACCTACCTGGTGCCCCAGCTCTGGGGGTTGTGGAGAAACTGGTGTCTTGGAAGGGAGGTAAAGGTACAAAGCTCCTCTGGGGGCTTTCTGAATCTGCAACTAATGGGGGGGGTAAGAATAAAAGAGATGAGAAGAAGCGATCCGGAGCTTTTTTACCCTATTAGAAGAACTCTGTTTCCGGTAGAGTTTCTCTGGGCTAAAAAAAAAGTAAGGTCATCTGAGAGAAGGAGCGTGGAGGGCTCACTTCATGCCGCGGAATTACTATCCGTGAGGTAAGAAAGGGAGATATATTGGCGCAGGTTCCAAAAGCTTTACAAGGCTTCCTAAGAGCAAAGGTTCACCTACTCGGAGAGGTTGAACGAAACGGAAAACCTACTTGTCAGCTCTAGGCACTGGCCGAATTCTCGGGAAAAAAAAAAGGCGTGAATCTCCTCGAGGATAGCGAGTGACTCGGGGAAAAAGAGGGGGCTGCGAGAATAGCTAGTCAATTCTATAAATACCTCCTAAGGCGTACTTTCCAAGGAGAAGAGCAGAAAAGAGGAAGTCTCTTTAGCCGGGAAAAACAAGGGCTGCTTATGGCGCCGTCTTCCTTGCTAACGGGGGGGTATTTTCGTTCCAAGCGCTAGGGAGGGAGGGCTCGGGAGGGTTTAAAAAGTATTGCTACACTAAGAAAGGGTTTACGGGGGAGCTTAGGAAGAAGGAAAAAAAGTTTCTGAAGGAGATCCGCAAGAGAAGAAAGGTGTAACTAAAAGGGGACTCTTC
>Ga0179591_1310897_pt1 | contig 15651 bp, 20 predicted proteins | sample CZOMad2_1_08_16f_FD_182891 | JGI IMG/M metagenome (GOLD analysis project Ga0179591, IMG submission 182891) | Vadose zone soil fungal communities from Angelo Coast Range Reserve, California, USA - CZOMad2_1_08_16fungal (PacBio error correction) | ecosystem: Environmental > Terrestrial > Soil >...
TGGGGCTGCGGGTTCACTCATCATTTGGCAACTGTTGCCGTTGGTACAGGAACAATGGACATGTTTTCATAGCAGGCCGAATTACGGCATTGGAACGTGTCCACAGGTACGATGAGGGGGGGAAAAAGCCAGGGTTTTTCTATCCTTGGGTAAAAAGGACATCATCACGAAGCAAGAGAAAGAAGATTTGGAAGGGGAAAAAAGCTGCTCATTCGCGGCGGGTTAGGGAGGCGATTTGAATGCCTTATCGTAGTTTGTTGCACTCGAAAGAAAAGACCGCAAGGATCTAAGGGAAAGATCAACCGGAAAAGTAATCCAAGACCCAAGTCGTAGGAGCTAACGGAACCGGACCGTTATGTATGCAAAAAGTATTGTTGAGCGAACCTGGTTAGCGGCGAATGTCACGAGAAGCAGGTTGAACAAAGGTCAAGAAAGAAGGGAAATTCTGAAGGCGAAAAAACAGGGCGCCGGGGAAGTTGAGCCGAGGGAATGTCGTCCTCGAATAACAGGGGAAGGGAGGAGAGAGGTGCGATAAAAACACGGCCTTAACGAAGGGTCTAGAAGGCAAAAAACCGAATTAAGGACAAATCGAAAAGAAGAGAAAAGAAAAAAATCTCAACTCAAGGGGCAAAGACGACGTCGAATTCGCCAACTCTGTCTGAAAAGACCACTCAAGATCAGAGACTTGCCCCGCGCAAGAACTCATCAAGGCAGGAAAACCTGGGGAGAATATGGGATGAGGGCGTGAAAGGAAAAAGGGCCACTAGAAAGAAAGGGCTGCCGTGAAAGTGTATAGAGGGAATCATCGATCTCGATCAGACGTGCTAGGAAGAACTGCGCGTGAAGAACCAAGGCGGCAAAACGCAGGTTTGAAACGTCGAACAGCCATGGAGTAGAATTGCGGATGGGTATACTCCTTCTGGCGCGGCGGATTCACAGAAAAGACAGTAGCTGGAGCGAAGCTAAAGTGGGAGCTGAGGGGAAATTGGAAGAAAGTGTCGTGATAGTAGAACAACACTGGGAAACTTCAGGGGACAACACGAACGTAATGGGGTTTATAATTCATTGAAAGTTCCTAAGGGTCGACTGCCAATGGCAGAGAAGGTCAATCTGAGGGAACCGGGGTGTAAGAGGGAACCATAATGCGGGACTCTGTTACAGAACGCAACTGACTTCTTCGGACATCGGGGATGGAAGGACTACGATGCACGGGGGTAACCCCAGCTAACATAGGAACATAAGTGCCGATTATTCTCTTTAAAGGGGTTCTGCCTTAAATATCTCATGTTTGTCGCTGGCGTCGCAGACGGCTGGAAGGCATGCCATCACAAGCTGATTAATGAGGAAGTGAGATCGCTCTTCTGATCTAGGAGCGCATCCGGGGGAAGCAGCGGCGTTCGAGTCAATTGGGGGGGGGTCAATGGGTACGTCAACCCAGGACTGAAAGAGAAGTGCAGAACATGTGACAAAAGCACACACGCGTATATGGAGACGTTCTGCTGGAATCCAGGGGGCCCTTGAGTGATTGGGGGGATGCATCCTATTAGAGGCTACGAAAACCTAGAGTGGAAACAGGCTTTGCAATTCATGGGAGGTGAAGACGAGAAAAAAAAGCCAGGAACTGTCCGGGGTTAAAGAACGAAAACTGGCTTATCCCGTCGGGGGGGGGCGACGCAGGAAAAAATGAAAGGAAGTGAGGATCGTAAACGAGTATGGTCGGAAGGACGAGAAAGTTTTCTGAGACGATTCGGGGCGACAGGGGCCTCCCCTATCGCGTAATGAAGACTGGAACTAGCTTCACCGAGCATGCCATCAGAAAAGGAAAAGGGCACATCGGGGATCCAAGGGGAAAAGGTTATGGCTATTCCAAAATATTCAAAGAACTAAACAGGGAAGATATGGGGGGGATAGTATCATGAACGTGGAGAAGAACGCACTACGAAAGAATGGGGGTGCAGCATGCCCGCTTGGACCAAACCCCGTAGGGGAACCCGAAAATCCAAAAAAAGGAGGCCATTTGCCGGGAGAATCGCGAAATCGGGGGCGAAGCTCGAGGAAGAGTTAAGAAGGGTCCCAGAGATGGACAGAAGAAACCGTTCCGGCGCGGGGTACCAGGAGGGAAGGGGTGCGGGGGAACGCTGGAGCCGGTGCAACGGTCGCACTGTGCTTCGGCGAAGGCTGGGGAAGATATGAAAGAGGGGGAAGCGAAAAGGATACAGCTGCATCCTGGGGTAAATCCCGATTTGAGCAGCCATCAAAACAAAAGACTTCATGAAGGAGATGGGGGACTCGTGGGAAAAGGTCGACCAAGGTGCATGGCCCGTCCAGGAGCTTCAAATTGGGAATCCGATGAAACCTCCCCGCGAAGGATTCCCATGCTATATTGGAAGGAAGGCCGCCAAAAAACCAAAAATCACGAAGTGACCGACGAATTCAAAGAACATTACTGCGGGACTGAAGCACCGCGCTAGCCTAGAATAGCGTACCTTGAGACGATTTTCGAGGCGATGCGAAGGCCAAGGGAGTTGAGATTTTGGTGTTAAAGCAAGGGGCGCTTGTGAGAGGGCCGGAAAAAAATGGCGAGGCAAGAAGCGGTCTTCGAAAAGGCAGACCGCCAAATAGTAAGAATCCCGTTGGTGGGAGGTTGGCAACGCAGGGGGGCTCCAGAAAAAAGGGGTGAAGTCGCGGGATGGGGAAAAAACCCACGGATCACTTGGGGAGTATTGGGGTCCGTAGTAACTGCCGGTGGACTCTTGAACGTGAAGAGAGTGAGGAAAAACATCAATTAAAAAAAAAGGATCTCGAAAAACCTAAGCTTTCAGACAGGGGGACGACGTGACAACTACTGTGACAACAAAGAATATTTTTATGTAGCAAAAACTGCCAGACGGGATAACAAATGTCAGGGATCTGGTCGGAATAGAAGGGAGGGTTGGGTTTGAGCGCGGGGGGGGTAACCAGGAAGGGCGCTGGGGCTCAAAAGAGGGGACTCGCCGATGGGTCCCAGAATGGAATCAGAAACAGCACTGGAAATCCCTCAAAAGAATGAAAATCCCAGCCCAAAACCGCGTCAAAGGTGTGTGTGTGGGCAAAGTTCAACAATGGAAGGGCGAGCGCGATCAGAGAGGAAAGGATTTCCCAAGGGGGCTCAAAGAGCCGAGGGAGAAACGCTGGGCGACGCGACAGAATGGGAGTGCGAGCCCGCTTTCCAAGAAAGAAATGAAAACTATCTTAAGGAAACGGAAAAGACGCTACACAAACCTCAGAGACCAAACAGAGTTGGAATCCTTCGATCCTCGAACGGCAAAATAACGGACGGCTGTGGAGTGACGGCCGATCGGATCTGCCCGCAAACTGGAAGAAAAACCCCACCCTTCCTCTTCTTGAGCGAAGGAGGGTCAATATTAAGAAAAAGGGCGGCAAATGGGTTCAAATTTTGACAGCAAGGCTTCTGGGGGCCGTCCGGAGCCTACGCAGTTGGCAGTCCGCATTATGAACGGAAAAAACACATCCGCACTAGAACTTTACTAGTGCTGAGAGGGGGGACGAAGGTCATGGTTTGTTGCGGCACATCACTAACTTCGGAAGGTCGGTAGCAGAGGTAAAAAATTTCGTCTGGTAAAAGAAAGAGCCGGACCAGCGGCGGACCGTCAAGCAGCCCTCATGGCTCAACTGAGGTATCACGAGTTGGCGGGGGGGGACGATCTGGGCAGGAGAGAACATAAAAACACGCAATCTGGTGCAGAAAATCCGGGGATGGAACCACTCATTGTCCTTAGAATAATGAGGAATTGGCCAAGAGGAAAAGAGAACGGGGGAATAGAAGGTCTCATTGGAGGATGTTTACCAGAAACTCCCAAAACCATCTTCGGAACGTCAAGGCTGCCTGCGGGGGGAAGATCCAAAAGGGCAATCTTGGATCGAGTCAATTCGGCCTCGGCCATCGTCTGGACAAGCGTAGGAACCGGCCACGTGGGGGAGAAGAGAATTGCGTCAGGCTTGTTTAAGGAGAACATGTCATAGTGGCAGGAGAAAGCCGGGGAAAAAAGGCCTTTCAGAAGTTTGGGTAGCTCCAAAGGGAGGGGAGAATCCTGACGTTGGAGGGGGAAATACCACCAGTCGGCGCAAAAGCGGCTGCAGCAATCTTTTTTTTACGACATGGGGTAATCCCTATCCCTGCCGTTGTTTTTGGGGGGTGCATGAGCGAAAGGACATAGCCCTCAACTGATGAAAAAAGTAAAAAGCTTAAGGACAATCGGGGGGGGGAAAACAAATACGCATACCAAGAGAATGAGTGTAGATGAGGAGCTCAAGATCAGGAAGGGGGTGATGAAGTCGGAAGGGTAGAGTCCGTAATTAGTTAGATGGGAGGGGGGGGGAGGAAAGAGTGAACAAATAACAGATGAGCAAAAATCCGAAAACGACGCAATTCTCATCGTTCACATAAAGCGAGCGCTCGGGCCTGATGATTGGCAGGTATACCCCAGGAGAAGAGCAATTATAGGGAAAAGTCTAATCGCAGACGCCTGAACCTTTCCATTAATAATGGGAATTCAGGATAACAAAAGCTCATTGGAAAAGAGCCATAACAAGACCAATTTAAAAAAAAAAACCCTGTCCTAAGACCAAACGGCGCGAATAGTGGAAAATAGATATATGTTGGGGAGAGGGGGGGACATCATTTTCTGGAGTTAGGTTGACGTTGAAATGTGATGTTGTTCTCTAGCTGAAACGAGATTGGGGATTTCGGCTTAGGTCACCTGTCAGGGAAAAGAGGGTCGTTAAAGTTTGTATACAGACAGACAGAACGGACGCACGAGATTCCGTGAGGGACAAAGGAATTTGTAAATTGACTCAGTTGAGAGGGGGGAAGAGGTTACCTATCTTTCGTTTTTGGGGTCAGCAGCAAGACAACACATAGCGAAAAGGAAAATCTACTGGACGAAGGCAAAAAGAAACCTACGGGTCATCAAATATCAATCGAGGAGGGGCTAAAGGACTGTACCACAAGTGAGTTTTTGCTACCAAATTTGTGTAACCTTGGGAAGGGTGGTTTAAGGCTTTTGAGGGGAAATGTAATATTTGTGAAGAGGTACGGGCAGGTTGACAACAAAGAGGTTCGGCTGGAAAACGGCTGAGGAACCATCTGATCTTGAAAAAAACATCTTTGTGAAAGGGGGACGATTTGTATTCATGGATGGTCTTGGGTCGGAAAAGCCTAAAACGGATCAAAGGGAGTTAGTTTTCGATACCAATTCCTGGATTCCAGAAGGGAAAAAATGGTCGGAGAAAAGGGCATGAATAGTACAGTGTCGACGCTACACTATAATAGGGAAACACCAAACAATTTATGCTCCAAGTGCCAGTTTCCGAAACCAATAAAAAAGGGGGGGAAACGCTTTCGGGGATAAAAACAGTATCAGATACCGCAAAGAAGGAGCACAACCCGCACGCCCTTTTCTTCGGGATAAAGGGGGGGGTAGTGCTGTTTTGGATACAGCAGCGTGATGAAAGAATTCGACGGTTTGAATGGGCCAAGTCGTTCCGACATAATGATCTAGAAAAGGGGGGACAGGGTCCAGTCAGGTGTGCACGCGGGGAGCTGGATCCCAAGGGGGGCCTCTTTGGAGTTGTCGTCACAAAGAGGTCGAGCCTAGTATAGGAGTCTGGCAAGGTGGCTGCTGAGGGCAAAGGACCCGTCTCGAATACAGCGCTGTAGCATGGTCTACTGGTGTCGATCGTAAGGTCGTCAGTGCGATTTGCAGTTTCCTGGAGGGGGGAATCTAGAAAAACAGAAAAAAAACGGGGAAAGGGAATAGAGAACTATAACTGAATGGGGTGCCATCTAGTTTAATTGCATAAATGGAGAGGAGGTCTAAAGAAAAGGAAGGTAATCAAAGAGGGGAGGGAACTCAAAGACGGAGGCGAAACGGGGGAACATTGAAAGCTATTGAAGATTTGAAAGGGACTACGACTACTACGGAGGAGTCGAGGTATTCAAGAAAAGAGCTCCGTGTACAGAGAAAAGCTCAGGTTCAATCCTTCTTGTTCCTGGGGATGGAGAGGGTAAAAATTCATCTGGTGGAGCGTGGGGGGGGATGCCGCACAGCTGCTCAATTCAGCTCATCAGAAGGGGAAATCGGCATTGAGGACTCAGCGAGACCGAGGTGATAGAGGCTCCAAAAATTTGCTGCCGCTAAGCTGAGATCAATGGTCAATGGGGAAAAAGAGGGAGAGAGCGTCGAAATTTTAATGGAACTTTGGGGAGAGATCAACCGTCAGATTCGCAGGGGGGGGGGGGGGGGGGGGGGGGGGGGGGGGGGGGGGGGGGGGGGGGGGGGGGGGGGGGGGGGGGGGGGGGGGGGGGGGGGGGGGGGTTGGAGGGTTCGCTGTTATCGCCAGAACCAAGGCGGGATGGGAAAAGTTGCTGTTGGGGGGGAAAGAAGGACAATAGTAAATCGAAGAAAACCATACCGCCTATTGGGGAAAAAGAAGGTGCTTCATGTCGTGAAGGATTAAAGAACAGGACGTAAGGAGGTGAAGCTCCCTGACATTAGAAAAGGGGGAAAGGAGGTCTCGGTCATCTGGTAGATCATTAAAAGGTAGTCGAAGGAGAGGAAAAACGAGTTAAATGAAGGAGTAGAAATTTGATGAAATCGAAGGGGAAAAGTCTGCAGAAAAGTCTGAAAGAGGGCGGAATGGGAGGTGAAATCTTACAGAAATCTCAGGAAAAATCTCAGGAAAGAAACCGAGATCATAATCCGGTTTAAAACAAAGACGGATTGATGGCGTGTTATTTGCGATTCAAAAAAAAAAAAGGGAAAGGGGAGCGGACACAACGTCAAAAAAAGGTGTAAGGGATGGGAAGATTGAGACAGACGATCCCTCTACGCAAGGGGGGATTTGGTCGGAAATCCCCTGTCCTCAGATTGAGGGAACCCCCAAATCTCAAAAAAAACCTGGCCGTCGCATCGCGGGACGAAAAAAAAGAGGCAAAAAAAAGAAAAAGGAGATGAAAGGGTGACGCGGTGGGAGGTAAGGGGAAAGAGTTACATAGTCAGGGTGGGCCGGGATACCTTGGAGGGGGTGAGAGGGGGGCTATGGTCGCGGAGGGGAGGATGACAAGTAAACGAGCGCTGATCCTGCAAGGCTGGGGAAGAGAAGATCAGTTAAAGGAAAAGACAAAAACACGCGATTAATTAGGAAATATCTCTCGAAAGAAAGGAAAGAGAGAGATGGAATTTTCAAATAGGAAGGGAGGAATACCTGCATAAAAAGGGGGGGGCCAACGTTGGATCTACAATTCCTTGACTAGGGACTCCTTAACCCGAAAAAAAAAAAAAAAGGGATTCCAGGACTAGAGTTGGTTCAAGGACGTCGCTCCAATCAGGGCCCAAGGAGAAGGAGAAAACCCGGTATCACAGGAAACCAAGAAAAAGATGTCCGAGTGTGACTCGGGAAGGCAAGTAAAGCTCGGAAAATCTATCGCGTCAGAGGGACCTTGGCCGAGGAAAAGAAAGGAATCGTCTGCGTAAGGGGAATTTGGGGGGACAGTCAAAGGGGGGATCAGGGGAACAGGAGGAAAAAAAAATGAAGGGAACATTCGGGGGCCGGTCGAGAGGGGGCTTCGAGGTCAGAGAAGTAACAAAATTAAGAAAAGGGGGGGTGAGTGTACCCGACGAGAGGTGAGTTTGTAAGCTAAGAATCTGGGCATGAAATCTTTTACACTATGCCAAACTGTATCAAAGTGAAGGGGGAAAGAAGGCTTCTTAAGGGGGCAGGTAGGCGGCAGCTTTAGGGAAAAAAACTCCTCATCTTGGGCGAAAAGCTATCAGGTGGAGCCGACTCTCTATGTTGAAAAAGGGGAACTTATCCTGCAAGAAAGAAAAGTGCCAGATACGGAATCAGAAGAGGGAAAGGGGTATTGGGTTAAAAGCTGAAAAAAGCAGACTGGATAATAAAAATTAGGGATTTTCCTGAAATCATTACTTCATTTATTAGGGGGGGAAGTATCAGGAGGGGGACGAAATGGGGGGGGGAAAAGGGGAGGGTTAAATAGGAATGTCGACTAATTTCAGAAGGAGATTCTGCATCAAAAAGAAAAAGGGATCCCTACAAGGGAGGCTTCAAGGAAAAGAAGAACTGAACTTAGAGAGACTGCGTGGGGGTTTCAACCGTCAAAAAGGGGCAACCTTTCGCAGGGAAGAAAGAAAGGGTGTCCAAAAAGAAATGTGCTTGAGAGAAGGGGGGGCCCGCCGGAGACCGGAAAAGCGCTAAAATACTCTATCATGAAAAAGCCGCAGGGAGAAACTTCGAAGTAATATCCCAAAGATAGGCATAAGAAAAGTAGGATGGAAGACAAATCATCCTCTCCAACAAGGGGGGGGTGCAGGTTTCGCTCTCCTAGAATGAGAAAAAGAAGAAAAGCGGAAGGAGGGTCTGAAGGGAGAAGTGAAAACTCCGGAAAGGAGGTACCTCATCCACGGAAGCCGAGCTTCTCTGGGAGGGGGGAGGGACCGGAATGAAAAAAGAGAAATCGGGTTAGGAGGGGGTTAATAGGGGGACAAGTCTCTCTTCTATGGCGAAGATTTGGGGAAAAAGGGCCTGAAAGTGAAAAGGGGGGAACTTCAAATCTAATGACGGCAAAACAGGAGGTAAGTAGTGCTGAATATTGTTTCCGAATTCAAGGAAAGGGTATGCAGAAAGTGAAAGGGAGGGAAAGGGGGGAACTAAATATCAAAATTAAAAATTTCCGCAAATCCAGAATCGAGGACATCGGTATCAGAATTGAAGAGCCAGGCTACAAAGGGGGTTAGAAGAGAGAAGGAGGAAAGTCAGGCGTAGAACAAGAAAAAGAGGGCTGAAACGGGGCTGGTTCTACAACGACTAATCTGGATAGCCAAAAAGGGGCTGGGGGGAGGTTCCGTATAGATAGGGGCGCCAGATAGACCGAGGGAAAGGAACGATCTGAATTCTCGGGCCTGGAGGGCACAGAACAGCCAGTCTAACTAACGTCTTCCGGAGAATTCTTTAGAATAGAGGGACAAAACTTGGTTAAGATCTTATCATTTCGGGGAATTCCTCCAGAGGGGGCTGAAGAGAGGTAGAAGTCTCGGGGAAGGGGCCACACCAAGTTTTTGTAATTGTAACTTGGTTTTTGGGGGGAAAGAGCGTGTGCAGCTTGGACGAGTCGGAAAAAGGAAAGAGGAGCCCTAGAAGGACGCAGACACAATTTCATATGGGCCGTAATTTTGTATCGGAAAAATCTTCATGCTCGGAAATCCGTTCTTGAGACGACCAGCAGGAGGAGTCCTCTGGCAAAAGGGAAAAGAGGGGCAGAAAGGAGGGTTGGTCTGAACAGATCAGATGGGGGAAGGGATCCCACTCCAGACCTTTTTTGATTGGGGGTTTCCAACTAGGTAAAGATGAGTGAAAAAATCTAAGCAGAACAGTCACTTACAAAAGGCAAGATAGGGGGGGGGACAAATAAATTCGGAGGAAAATCAATCATGGACTTTGATTAAAAGGAAGGGGAATCTCAGATCGAAGTGGTTGGATAAAGGGCCGGGGTGGAACACGTAAAGTAATAGTGAATCTTGGGGATTGAGTGGTCAGTTCAAACAAACCTAAGGGGGGGAAGAAGACCTGAGGCTAAAAAAACTAATTCTCAAGAGACATATCGAAGGGAAGGGCTCTGACGGGTCATACAGTGAAAAAAAAGGTCTGGAGAAAAAAAAAGGGAGACAAGGAGACAAATGGGCCGGGATCCGACAAAGGAATTTAAGGGACTTATGGAAAAAAAGGGAACCTGCTACAGGGTAGAATCAAGTACTAACATGATGACCAGGAAAGGGGGAAAATGCGAGCCCACATCAGAAAAGAAAAAACAACGGAGGGTAGTATATATATTGAGTCTTCCATGGGGAAAGGGAAAAAGGGAAACAGGGCTATTTCTGAGCATTAGGGGGGGGCAAGAGAGATGTACGAGGGTGGGGAAGGGCATCACAGACTTTCGGGCAAATTGAATCAAACTTACTAGTTTTAATCCTTGAACGGACCTGGTATAACAGCATCAAAAGCAAGAAAGACAGATATAGGGGGGGTACGATATGCTTCTCGGAGGCTGCAAGAGGAGCTTTCCTTCCTAATAGGGGGAGGGTGTGACAACGAGGTAGACAAAGAAAAGGGACCGAAAGGAGAAAGAAAGTGGCAAACAAGCAGGGCATTCATTCAAAGGGATCGATCGCTCCTGACGAAAAATCATAAAAGGGAGTGATGGAGACGACAAGGTATTGTGAAGAGGTGGGGGGGGGCGTTTTTCTGCAGTGCGGGAAGTCCGCTTACGGATATGTTGGAAAAAAAAAAAAAAGCAAACCAGGAGCGGTCATGGAGACAAGGGCTTAAAAAAAAACAAAAGCGGGCTGCAGCTGGGGAAGGGTGCCGCCTTCTTGGGGATTAAAAAAAGAAAGGAAAGAACGGGGAAAGGGAGGGAGATGAAACAAAATGAAGGAAAAATGCCTGAAGAGGACTGCGCAGACGGGGCCTGCACTATACAGGTGAAGAGGGGAAACAGGCGATAACCCGAAAAACCCGATCAAGCGCAAAAAGGAGGAAGGGCAGACAGAGTAATTCGAAAAGGGCTAACTAAGAAGGAAAAGTTAGAGGAATTGACGAGTGCAATCTAGTGAAGACCGCGGTTCGGGAGAAAAGTATATGGGATTGTGGGAGGGTAACATAAGACACGCCGAGGTCAGGTTTGGGAAGGTGGTAAGAATGCTAAGGGGAAGGCCTCATCAGTAGGGGGAAGAACAGAAAAAAGAGAGTGGAATCTTGTTAAGGGGAAATACAACAGTTTCTACGCGGTTCTGGTAGGAAAAAAGGAAGGTCTCTCAGCCGCGTCTACGAGGGGAAAAGGGAAAAAGGAGGGCTCATTAGACTAAAACATCGGGCTACAAGACGTGGAGTTATCGTCAGGGGGAAAGTGGCCTCAGGTCTAAAAGGGTAAGGGGGAAAAGTGTTTGTATGGACTCAAAAAAAAAGAATAGAGTAAAGAATTAGAATAGTACAGTGTTGTCCATAGTGATCTCGTCAAAAATTTGTAAGTTAAGAAGATCGGGAGTTCAAAAGGCAGAAAAGGGAAAAAGGAGTGAAAGAAAACAAGTTCGGATGGGTTACAAATGCTTGAACCATCATACTGCTAGGGGAATGGAAAACTAAAGAAAGAAAGCTAAACGAACGAGGGGTAGAGCTGGGGGGAATTGTCATGAACCGCTCGAAGTAAGGCTGAAACTTCTCCCAGAGGCGGGGAAGAAAAGGTATTTCCTTTCGGGGGGAGGAGTCGCTCGGAAACATCCAAAGGGAAACTGGGGTTAGTCTTATTATGGGGACTGGGGAGAAGGAGGAAAGGCGGCCGGAGAGACTTATCCGGGGGATTATCTCTCATGCGACTCTCAAAGGGAAGGAGGGGTGGTCAGAGAGTCAAAAAGTGCGGAAATAGGGGGAGATGAAAAATGGGGCAATGGGAAAGAGGATATCGGAGCCAGGGGCGAGCTGTTTTAAATGTTGAAGAAAACACTCAGGAGAAGACGGGGGGAAAAAAGAGGGGGAGGGAGGCATAAGAGAAAGGCGGACTGTGGCGGTTTAGGGTAAAAAACTTCAAACAAAAATCGGGAGCAGGGCCCTTGGGGAGGGGAAACGGGGGAGAAACTTTGGAAAAAGGCAAGGAGGGGGAAGGCGATAATAAGCCATAAGTATGCTTTAAAATCCCTGGACTAAAATGGTCGTATCAGGGGGAAAAATGCATCTTTGGAAAGACAAAAAAAAGTTGATTGGAAGGGGGGAGGGAAGAGATGGGAGTGACAGGAGGAAAGAAAAAATGGGGGGAAAGGGACGCGGGGGAAGGCGGAAAAAAAAGAGGAGAAGAATCTTAAACGGAGGAAAGTTGATTTCGAGACTGAGCCGAAAGTCAACCGGAAAAAAAGAAACGAGCCAGAAGGCTAAGGGAAAGGGGGAGGAAGATTATCCCATCTAAGTTCCTTGGGAGCGATCCCCTATTCCAAGGCGTGCAAAAATCCACCAAAAGGAGCTTACGAGAGGGAGGGGTAGAAAGGAAACTTATCGAGACTAGAAAGGAAAGAAGGTCCATTTGTTCGTCCGCCCTGGGGAAAAAGGGGGGGAGGGGAAACCCAAATCTCAGCCGCCCTTTCCGGGAAGAGAAAAGAAAGTAGGAAGGAAATGACAGAGAGCTATAGGGGGAAGAGATTGTAAGTTACCAAGAATAGTGACATCGTTGGGAAGGGGGGGAAGAAGGGTCCAGTTTGCGTATGGTCAAAAGGGGAGACTGCCTGGGACACTAGAAGTGGAAAGGGAAGAAAGGGAAAGAAGTCAAGGAATAGCTAAGATGACAAAAAAAAAAAAAAGGTAGGCTAAATAAACAAAGAGAGCTCACACAACAAAGGAGTTGGGAATAGATTTCCTTACAAATCGGGGATTTCTCCATAAAAAGCAGAAGGGCCGGAATTGACTTCAAGGAAGGGGGAAAAGAAAAGCTACAAAGGAGAATATTCCCGGCGGGGTCAACGGCCGGGACGAATCAATAAGGGGCCATATCGCCTCCCCAGGTCCGCTCAGAGGAAAGGATGTAGCTTTGAAAATGAACCGGAGAGGGAGTAAAGAGATCAGAGGGGGGGAGAGAAGTGCAATGGCGCGCGATGGCAAACGGGAGTTGGCGTAGTGGGGGTGTGTGGGCCCCAAAAAAGGGGCACAGGTTCAGGGAAAGGAGAAAGAGGCCGCTGGAAGAGAGGGGAATCGGGAATGCTATCCTGGGAAATGTAAGGGCCAATTTTTGGGGGGTGGAACCCTCGAGGTAATGGAGGGGAAAAGGAAAAAAAAAAGAAGGGGTCAAGGAACTTAAGAGTGGGAAAAAGAACACTTTCAGAGGGGGGCTCGAATGAGAGGACGGACTGGGAAAAAAGAAACTTGAATCCCAAGGTCCGCCGATCATCGTTCGAAAGTCCTCGCTTTGGAAAAAAAGGGAGAGAAGGGGGGAGGAACGGCTCGTCCGTCCTGCCCGACAGAAAGATGGAGGAATCTATTTTCAGGGGGGAAAGGGAAACAAGAACATAGACCCGACGTGATACGAAGAATGAGGAGAAAGTAATAATTAGGCAGTTTTGTCGGGGAACGAGTGGCAAGCGTTTAGAAAAGTAAAGGGGGGGAAGCGCCGATTTAAAGGGGGGAGTGGAAGGCTGAGCAAAACCGGAAAAAGAATAAACATTGCTCGGCTTAGCCAAGAACGAAAACCAAGTAGGGCGAAAGAGCAAAAATGGGTTGGGTATGGGGACCATTCAACAAAAGGAAAACCTTCGCGAACAAGGAAGACGAACTTCCAGTGCAAAAGGGGGGGAGACCGGAAGTACGGCTGCAGACAGGGGGGGGGGGGAAAACGCGAAACAATAATCAGGGAGAAGAAAATGAGCGGATCCCTCGAGAGAGGAAAAATTGTGATGAATCTCATAATGACGACTACCGTCAAAAAAAAAAAAGAAACACCAGGGGGGAAGGTTGAGAGGGGAAGAAAAAAGGACCTCGGAAACTCTTCACTCGGTAGGGACGTTCGAGGCAAAGGGCCTGAGACTTCCTCCATGACATCAAAGTAAAGGAACGAGTCTTCGAGGAGGGAGCTATGGGGAAAAGAAAGAGGAAGGGCATATGGGGGAAACATTGGGCAACCACTGGAGGCTATTAAAAGCAGGGGAGTTAATTTCTAAAAAAGTTGCACAAGCTAGGACATGGTACCTTCAAAGAAGGGATGGATAGGGAAAGAAGAAAGTACTTTTTACGGTGAGAAACTGGGGGGGGGTCCGTTCTTGGCAAGGGCTGGAAAAAGAAGAAAAAGAAGTCGGGGAAGGGTAAGGGAAAAAGCCGGAGCCTTTCAGAGAAGCCCCCTCCTGACCAGGGCTTAGCTTCGGGGGAAAGGGACGATGAAGAAAACGGGGGGTCTAGGAAAAACGGAAGGTCTGAGAGAGGAATCTTGTCGGGGAAAGAAAAAATCGTAGACGCAGGGCTCCATCCAGCCAGAAGGGAGAAAAAAGCATTTAGAGTGTCAGGGAGGGGGGAAAGAGGGATTGTAATGGACATATACCAGGGAAAAGGGGAAGGAACACAAAGCTACTAGTGCAAATGGGAGGGGGAATTGTTCCCAGAAACACCATTCAAATAAAATAGGAGCGAGGGAAGGCTTCCCGGCTGATGAGAAAGGGGCTGGGGGGGACAAGGTATCTTATAGGCGGGGGGAGAAAAAAAGAAGAGTTGCGGACCATACAAGAAAAAGTAGGAAAAGGGAAAACGTTTGGAGGGTGGGGCGTGGTTGAGGGGCGGCGTAACTTTCTAAAGAAAAACATTGAGTGGGCAAGCCTTTGAGAATACCGGGGAAGAGGGTTGAAGGGGGGCGGGGGTCCATGCCTTCGGTCAGCTCTCCTGAAGGAGGACGAAGAACCCTCAGCAAAGGGAAAACGAGTTCAAAAGGGAGCGAGGTGGGTCGAACTAGCGGGAATTTTTGGGGAGGACCGGAGTCGGGGAAAAAGGGGGTTTCAAAATGTACTTGAGGAGGGGGCACAGGAACCATAAACATGCTGCACAAAAAAAACGACAACCAATAGGGGGGGAGGGGGATAAATAAATCAAGGGGACTGATGAAAGTCAAGAAGTTAGTCGAGTTATCTGGGGGGGGGGGGAAAGGTACTTCTGTTTGGTGGAAAGAAAGTAATTTTCAGTATAAAAAAGGGGGGCTTTCCAGAAAGGGCAACCACGAAAGGGGGAAGAGCAGCGGAAGAAAGGAAAAAGGGAGTCATCTTTCCATATAAGAGAGGAAAAAGGAGAGCTCTTTGGAGTCATAGTGTCTTGGAGGGATAACCAAAAAAAGGAAAAAGTATAAAGCCCAAGTCTCGGGTGTTCAGTACTACCCAGAGGGTTGCAATGACTGAGGGGGGGGGCAAAAGAGAATACTGGAAAAGAGGGGAAAAGGAGAAGTGGAAAAACTTAAATAAAAAAGAACCTGACCATGTGTAAACCTTTCCTCCGCAACTAAGGAGAGGGGACAAACTTATATGAGGAAAAGAGAGTGGAGGGGCAATGTTTCTCATGGGAGGGGGAAAAAAGGATTAAGGTGGGAACGGCAAATGCTAAGGGGGGTTTCAGAATAGATAAAAATTCCGGCATGTCAAAGGTCGCGGTGAGGAGAAGAAGAGGCGATCCTTTTTCCAGGGGGGAGCCAGCATCACGGAAAAAAAAACACAGCTATCGAAGGGGTCCAGATAGGAACTGGGGTCGCAATTCAGGAAAAAAAGGGGTCGCATGGCAGAATTGAAGGAAGGCTTTTAGGGGGTGAAAAACCGGCACCAACAAGCACAGGGGGGAGACCGCCCTAGGAAAAGGGACAATTTAACCCAAGAAGTAATGAAAAGGAAGATCGGAAGGACGCTAAGGAGTAAGGCCCAGATGTTGGGAAGAAGCCTTTATTGGGTTTTTGGTAAAAATTTGGTGATTGTTGGGGGGAGCAAGGGCGCGGGCAGAGGGGGGGGAGGGGAACTTAGGAGAAAGTTGAAAAAAAAAAACAACACGGGTGCGCGATTTCCTCGTCTAGGGTCAGTG
>Ga0179591_1280522_pt1 | contig 15647 bp, 22 predicted proteins | sample CZOMad2_1_08_16f_FD_182891 | JGI IMG/M metagenome (GOLD analysis project Ga0179591, IMG submission 182891) | Vadose zone soil fungal communities from Angelo Coast Range Reserve, California, USA - CZOMad2_1_08_16fungal (PacBio error correction) | ecosystem: Environmental > Terrestrial > Soil >...
ACCAAGCTGCAGAGAGAAAGGGAAACAAACTGGATAAAAGATAACCAGAGAGGAAGGCACACTGATCACCCCACCCCTCTGGGGAGGAAGGGGTATATCCGCGATCAGAAAAACGGGAGAGAGAGTCTTCATCACACACAGCGGACTCCCTAGAAACAGGCAGGCAAACATCAGACCATAAAACATTTATCCTGGGAAACCACGCGGTATACCCAATGAAAAAAAGATTCTAAATGAGGCGCAATGGGAGGACCATCGTCGAATGCCGACGAAAAGCTACTGCGGGCTTAGCAATTAATAGCGCCTGAGTCATGGAAAAAAAAATCGGTATTTTTGGAAGCAGGCTCAAAAGAAAATCCATCCTCAAAAAGATCCCCCTAAAAATAGGGGGAAAAGAAGACGATCGGGGCTAGAGAGATGAAGAGACTGGGAGAACCCAATAATCCCATCAACTTCATTTTAACATCGGGAAACTCCGGAATCGTGTTCTAAGAGAACTCGAGAAACTATCGGGAAATTGAACCAGAAAAGACAGATAACGGAATATCAATCAACTATATTAAAATGGGTTCAGCTCAACTGAAAATTAGATCCTCAAAGAAAATAACTGAAGCCCGAAAATACCCCTCTTCTTAAGAAGATAGAAAAAAATAACAACCAAAGAGGGAGGCATCACCGCCAGGGAGGGCACTCCGCAGGAATTCACCCCAAGTCCGAGAAAAAAGAAAGCGGGTCAAAAGAGGCCCTAAAAATGTAAGGAAGCGGCAGAGGGGGGGCTTCATACACAACCGTCGAGTGAAGAAGCAAAACACCAAAAGGACCTACAAAAGAAGGGAGAAGAGGAAGAACTACAGACCCACATAACAAACAGCATTCAGAATAAAGGGGGGGACTAATAAGGGCGGGTCTTATCATCGGTGGAAATGGTTTGAGAAAACCAGAGACAAAAAACCTCCGCCAAAATTCTCCAGAAGAAGCACAACGCCCGAAGGAAGTTTGTCTAGGAAGGAGAAATCGGAGAAAATTCCTTAGTCAACAAAACAAACCAGGGAGACCGATGATAAACGCGTGGGAAAAATCTCCCAGTTCCGTCAAGTGGGAAATCTTAAATGCTCCACACAAATCCTTCACCTGCAGCTTTTCGCCGCATGCCCATACAAGCCCGTCATAAAAATCGAAAAACGACTCAGGAATCCAAAGGAAAGGATCCTGGCCCCCATGACGGAGGGAAGAATCTCTTTTCAACTTAAGATCAGGAACTGAAAGATTTACGGAGAGCTTTTCCAGAACACAAGGAAAAGAATTCAACAGAGCGCATCTGAAGATAAGCTCTCTTAAAGACAAACCGAGGAGTTATTACTCAGGAGAGGCGCGCGGGGACCAGCAATCTTAATCAAACCGCCAAAAGGACGATAGCAACCCTCACCTCCAGCGTCTCGAACTTCAGGAAAGCCTCGGGGAGCGCCCAAAAGCTTCGGGGGGGCCCGAATTGCCGCAAACAAAGAGAGTTTCAACATATCAAAGGGGGGGCAAGATCCAGCGACAAAGGTCGTACCCAGAACAAACCTTAAAAACCACAGTAGCCGGCAGAGCATACAAAGGGGGGAGAGCAAGTCAGACAGGAAAAGGAAGTCACAGCTTCCAACGCTAGCTCGGCTCCCCACCATAACAAAATTACACCGGAGGAACAACTCAAAAGTTCTAGGGAACCCTCCTTCCAAATAGAAACTTCAAAGCCACATCACACAGAGTCAAAAAAGCAGAGAGGTCCTCAAAAACAAAAAAGAAGTCCCGAGATGAAGAGGCAAACATTAAGGGAAATCGCTCTAAGTAAAAAAGGTAGGGGTTTCACGTAGACTAATCGAGGTCCAATCAAGCTAAAAGGAGTCTCTTCCATGTGATAGGGAGAAAATTAGCCCCACATAAGTTAAAACAGCCCTGAAGGATGTCATATGAAGGCCCCTCAGGATGCTTTTGGAAAAAGACTCTCTCGGACGACCGGAGCCTGAAGTCTTCTAAGGAAAGGAGCCGCGTCCAAGCAAGAAAAAGACCCCACCAGCGGGAATTGGTGTAATCGACCGAAATTCCGCTTCCTTATTACGGGCTCCCAAGAATCAATAAACCAAAAAGGGTACCAGCTATGAGGAGAACCGGCCATGGTAAGGAAAAAGGCTCTCTATTGTAAATCAGAGAGGGAGAGGAAAGAGAAGAAACGAGGAGCGATCTAGAGAGGGCTATTATTCCCGACGGTCCAGGTTTCAATTCATAGCTGGGGACTAGGGTGGTAATTTATTCGTACGGCGGGAGGGGGGGGTTGGCAAAGAGCTCTGGGTTTGGGCGAGGTGCTGTCTGGGGGAAAAGTTATTCGCGTATAAGGAAAGAAGGAGGAGTCAAAGGAGAACGAGTACAGAAGGAGGAGAATGTACAGACTTGCGAATCTCTCGTGTCATTCCAGCTTATCCCCAGGGGGGAGGGGATAATCCTTTGCGTCGAAAGAGATTGAGAGGGGGGACAGAACAAAAACGGAGGCTGGTCATTCGTGCAGGGGACCTGAAGAGAGGTGGTATGGAAAAATGGTGTGAGGAGGGGGGGGTGATCTGCGAAGGGGGGCAGATTTTGGAAGTGGCTTGGTGTGAGGGGGCTTGGGGCAGTCGACTGCGGGCAGGGAGGTGCAATTCGGGTAGAAAAGACTGGCAAATGAACGCCGTCGAAGATTTAGGGGAATGCTGGGGTGCTGTCTGGGTAAACTGGGTTCAGGTTGAATAGAAGAGAGTCGGGTTTTGTCCTTTTTTTTTTACGACAGGATTTCTATTGGGAGGGGGGGGGGACCTATTTTTTGAGAGGGACCTCGCGACTGCTGGCTGATAAGTGTGCACCGGGGCCTGGTATCCTCTTTCTCTCTAGGGAGTCATGGGAGGAGGGGTACGGTGGGCTGGTAAAGGATAAGAAGATGGGGGGCTTCTTTCTCTCATCTGAGAGGCAGCGTTTCCGCGGAGAACGTGTGGAAGTGGATGAGTTTGAAAAGGTGTGGAAGGGGTTGTGTAGGGAACCTTTAAGGATCCATAAAGGGATGAAGGTTCGGAATTTGAAAAAACCTCCCGATCAAGGGGTCAGGGGTGAAGGCGGTGGAGGCTTTCTGAAGGAAAGGACGTGGGGGGTCCCGGCTTGGCATGGGGGGCCGAGGCATGGGGGACGGCGAAAAGAAAGGGGCAAATGGGGTTCCGGAGCTGTGATTGGATAGCTCTTTTGATGAAAGAGCATTAGGGAAAGGGGAACGGGTCTTGGTAAGATTACCATGGAGTATTCTATTCTAGTTTTTTGACGGATGTCGATACAGGAAACGTGGACGTGGGGAGATCGAAAAGAAAACAGGGCTTTTTGGGGGAGTGGTCTGGGGGCGTAGGTTTGGTTGGCGTCGGAGCGGTTCGCACAAATATATCACCAGCGGTTTCAAGAAAAAGGGGCTTGTGCATGTCAGGGGGCATGCTTAAGGGGGGGGGGTCAATTTTTCATGTCTTAAGAGGTGCCCTTAGTGTCGCGCTTGAGAAAAAAATGGTGATTAAAAGAAACGGGCGCCGAGAACTGCAGATGTCTCGTGCCGACAGGTCGGGCTATTGGGGAGGTTTTGTGAAATGGCTGGTGGGAGGTCTCAAGGGGGGGGTGGGTAGAAGTACCTGAGAGAAACTTTTTCTTTGTGCGCTGACACTTGCTTGGGGGACCGACTTCGGTTTGGTATTGTTCGGCTTGGTTCAAAAAGATCATGGAGAGAGAGGGGGAAAGGGGATTTTAGGTCACTAGCGGGCCGAAAAGAGAGAAAAAAAAAAAAAAAAAAAAAAAACAGACTCCTGCACGCGTAGGGTGTGGGGCTTGGTTGGGAAATGAAAAAAACAGGCCATCAACAGAGACGTGTTTGAAGGACCGAGGTCTTCGGGGAATACAAAGGGTTTGGAAGGGGGGGCTGGCTTGAAAAGGAACTATCTTCGAGGAAGGTAGAGTTCATAGTCCGAGCAGGGAATATTTTTTAAAAAGGGCGGTCTGAAAAAGGGGGGTATCTCGGATTGTGAAATAAAAGATCCTTCGGGGGTGATTAAGGGGGTTTACAGGAATAGCAGGCGTGAGAATCAGACTGGTATAAGACGGAAATATAGTTGGGGGAGGAGGTCGACGGATGCACATCCTTCTCCGTTTAGAGGCTGGCGTGTGGAAAAAAGACTTTCTTATTCGGAAGGCGGATGGGGGATACTGTTGGGTGGGAGGAAAGAAGAGAAAAACAAGCCTGGTTTTGGTTCTCGGTTTCTGGGGAAAAGAGGTTGATTTGCTCAGCTGGGTGAGGGATCTCGTGTTATGAATAGATTAGTGGGGGGGGGGTAAGGGGGTGGCGATCCTGGTGGAGTGGTTGGAGGCTGGCTTGGCGAGTAGGTCAAGATCGCGAGCGTTTTGAGATCAAAAAGGAGGAGACCAAGGTCGCGATCTGAACTTGAAACCAAAGAAGAAAAAAAAAATCCACCCAGAACGCAGAGGAGGAGCACACTTGCACAGATATCCGAATAAAGAGAAAACCCGGCCCTAACCAGAATTCCATTACATGAAACAAAAGGAAAATACCACCAACATGCCATCTCAGGAAACAAGCGTCAAAACCAAAAGCAGGGAAAAAAACCAGACTATCAGGTCCTTCATCCGCAAAAAGAAACACCTGCAGAGGTAGGGATCTCTGGGCAGGAAACCAAATCTCGAACCGAACAATAAGGTCCGTAGCAAGTTCGTAATGAGAGATCCGAGGGGAAAACCGATGCAGATAGAGGTATTTTTCACCAAAGCATCTCTTCATCAGGAGGGGGAAGGCCTCCTCTGAATAAGAATACTTGTTCAATAAAGACTCTTACCCGATTTGAGCAGGTCCCGTCGAGAAAATAATCAAAACCCAACAACTCAACTCATACTTGAACCACTCCAGCGGTCGAGAGAAAATCTGGGAAGGCCGCGGGAGGGAAACCCATGCCCAAAAACAAGTAGTACAAGTATTTCAATGTGAGACTCGGAAGCTACTCAGAAAGATTCCGGAATACATCGTGGAGCCATATAACCCCGGAAAACGCAAAGAACTAAAAAAAAAAAGAGAGATTCAGAAGGGGGAGCATTGCCATGCGGACCAAGAAACCCCGTGAAAAAGCCCCGGATTCTAAAAAAAACCGAAGGGGAAAAATATCAATATGGACTATTCAAGGCAAGTAATTATCTTCATAAACATCCCCCGAGGGGAAAAGAATTGAACTCCCGAGATAAGGAGGCTAACGGATTCGGATGAACAAAGGTGCCAAAAAAGTAAGCCACATCATTCAGATTTCAGAATCAAGCGAATCAGAAATATAAATCGGAAAAAAAAATGTTGGGATACAGGGTTACCAGGCCGACTCCAAACCGCCACAACGGGAAGGGGGGAATAACTCCAATCCAGAACGCCACCTCGGTTTTGTGGTTCAAACTCAAAGAAAAACTTGGTCTCCATAAGTCACCAAAGACTCAGCCGCATGGGAAATGGGGTCCTGTCCCCGATGTAAGGGTGAATGACCCAGGAAGGGGGTGGGTCCCGGCCTCACTACAAAAGTCTTCCTAAAACCTCCCCAACGGAAAAAACGGACCTTCGTGAAAAATCAGAAAATAAACCAAAGGAGAGAAATTAATCTCCGCAAGGAACGCTGAAGGAAACTACGGGCAAAAGCATTCTAAAAGATTCAGAGCCTAAGAAAGGAGCAGGGCGGGGGCTCTGTTCAAGTGGTAAAGTAATTAGGCAGGAAAGAAAATTTCTCAGGATTTAACGGGCACATATTAGGACACTCGGCAGAAGTCCACCTTCTGCTTGAAACGCTTCTCATTTGGGGTACTCGCATCGCAGATGAGGGAGCAAGAACACCAAAATTTTCCTTCCACTCTACATCCCGACACACCATCCCAATAGAGGGAGATGCATCCGAGGCATTCCGACTGAGAAAAGGAAATACAACGTGCAAACTTAAAGAAGAAACAAGACCAAATCAAACGGCCTTCAAATCCATCAGCAGGGTACCCTCCCCACTTGGGAAGACCACCACAAGGACCAGAAGAAAAGGGAACAAGTAAGGGGTATGCAACTGAACCTCACCATCGGCTTAAGCAATCGGGAGATCTCCGCCAGTAAAGCCTCCGGCAGGGACAGACTTGGTCACAGGAAAAGGGGGCTTAAAGAAAACACCTCGGGAACGTCAAAACCAATGGCAACAACCAGCAAACAATAAAAAATCTGGGACAGAAGGCTCCTCATCACCAAAAACTACCAAGAGAAAAAGTACCAGCTAAACCTCATGAGAAGAGAGAGGAGAGTGGGGGGGAAAGACGATAAATATCGTAAAAAAGCTACGAATCCAATTCTTACTGGGTATTCATTCCATGGGGCTTCAAGGACTAGAAACCTCAAAGGGGGATGCACCATAGAGTGTCGGGGATTCGTTCGGGACTCTCGACTCTGAGATCATCAGGCATTGGAAAAGTCCGCTTTCTCCACAAGCTTAGAGAAGAGGGAAAAAAAGCGAAAACCAAGGGGGAGATATGAAAAAATCTCAGGCCGACAGGGGATCGAGTAGAACCCAAGAAAATAAAGAACCCAATCCACGTAGTAAGAAGCATCTTAACCGGGAAGGGAGTCATCTGCCAAGCGAAGATATGGACATCGTGGGAAGGAAAAGCTCACACAAAAAGGAACATAGAGAGGGTTCTCACAAAAAGAAGAAAAGAAGGGATGAGGCCGTCCGGAAATTCAAAGGAATGGAAACGTTCTTTGGGGGGGGGAAGGGGGGGATTCTTTGGAGGGTAATAATTGCGGGGGATTGCTTGGAGGAAACAATAGGGGGATGTGTGGAGCTGTTTGTGGAGGGGGCTTAATCTTTATAAGCGGGGGAGTATCCGGAAATGAAAAGGGGATTAAGGGACTAGGAGGTTTCCTACTGCGGGGAATTATTCATAGTTCAGGTGGATTCTGGAGACTGGGCGACAATAAAAGGATCGAGGAGTAACTCAGACAGAGATCCAGTACTCGCGCGAGCTGATTCAGGACAAAAAAACGCTGACGAAGTGCTTGGACCAATCTGTGAAGTGAGAGAGGTGGATACTGGTTGGTGTGACTTTGGAAAAATGGGCTTCGAGTTGGGAGACGGGGTGTGGAGTTCCGGGGAGGAGTAACTTTGAAGGGGGTGGATACGTTGAGTCTATAGCTAGAATATTAACTTTGAAGAAGATTTGAGGTTCAAAGATCTGAAGGGGGGGAGAAAGGTGGAGTGTCTCGCCGAATGGTGTTTTTTTCCTTTTTTGTACGACAGGAGAGAGGTATCTTGAGGGACCGAGTTTTGCAGGGACCTCGCAGGGGGACTTCGAAGGGGAAGGGCATTGAAAGATGCAGAAAAACCGAAGGTTTGATTGTTGCGGGAGAGCTGTCATTGGAGGGGGGCCAGAATAAGATTGATTGGGGGGGAAAAATTCTGGCGAAGTGGAGAGTAAGCAAGGAGGGGGTAAAGATGGATGCGGAAGATGATCTGTAGGCGGCCAGACTTTGGAGGGGGGGGGGGGTTTTATCCAGGGCCAAGACCTGAGGAGTCAGACCGTGAACGGCCTATCGGGCATTCAGATGAGATCAATGGGACGGTATAATGAGGTTGGGGGGGGGTCTTTCGGGGTAAGGTTGTTCCAGAGTTATTCCGGACATGGGTAGCGGAAGAGGAGGGTGGCCTGGGGGGTAGTGATGAAGAAGAGGGTGACTCCGTCACAATTGACGTAATGGTATTTGGGGGGGATCAAGGAAGAGGTTGGGGTTTGAGGGAAATGGGGAGGAAGATTCTCCAGCAGATCGAAAGAGACAAAAGCTAATGGGAAGGCGTTGTTGAGGGGGGAGGGCGAAGGGGCTGAGGTTTCTTGGGTCGGAGATGAGGGGGGAAACTCCGTATACAAAGGCTTAACTGGGGGAGAAAACTATGAGGTTCTGCAAGAGACGGTGGGGCGGGGTTGGGTTACGCGGTGGAGAACTGGTTCAGGGGTTCTACGTGATTAATTCGTTCTTCGCTGAGGTGGGGGGGTTTGGGGGGGCTGATCAAATAAAACTGTGGGTGATTGATCGCTTCCCTGATGATGTCCTTTAAGGGAGGTATATTTTGTGTTGGGGGGAATGCGTTGGGAGCAGGGTTTTTTGGTTTCATTCGACGGGGTTTATAGGGGGGGAAACTTTCTTTGCTGCGTTGGTGAGGGGGGGATCTAATCAGGGTCGGGCAGGCTGTGGAAATTTAGTGTAGCTGTAGAGATCTATTTAGGAACCTTTTGGGGAAAGATCCTTGGAGGGGATCTCAGCTCGGGTTTCATGAGGGTTGGGGAGACAGGACCAGAAGGATGGTAAAAGAGGGAGACCTGACAGATGCGCGTTGGGTCAATCTTCGAAAAGTTTCTGAGGTTGGGGGAGGGAAAAACTATGGGAGGGGGAAAATGGCTGATAAGATCGATTTCTATTGGAAAAAGAGTACGGCTGATCTGGGTCTGGCGGAAGATCGCGGAGGTTGACAAAATAGGGGGGAGTATGTCGGGGAAAGCGATCTAGAAAGCGTTTGAAAGAGTTAGAATCTTTATCGGGGCCCTTATGCAGGGGAGAGTTGGCGGGAGGGGGAGGGACTCTTGAGGAGAAACGTTTAGGGGCAGGGGGCGGGGTTCGAGGACGTTCTTTTTGGAATTTAGCAAGGGGGTACTCAGTCTGCTTGGGCATGGAAATTTTGCAAGTTTGGGTTGAGCAAAGCCTTTTTTTGGTTATGGGGCGCGGGGTATGTAAGGGGAAGCAGGGTGCTGGCTGGGGAAGGTGTTTTCAGGTCCTCGGATATCGATAACCTCGGGGTGGTGATCAGTGGAGAATCGGGGGCGGGGGGGGGGGGGTCAGGTGGTGTAGAGATAAAAGCTTTTTGGGACGAATCTCAAAAGGTAGGAGGAAGAATATGAGTATAGGGGAAAACTACTGAAAAACCCTAAAAGGGTCCATCACAGGAGAAATATTCGTGGGGTCATAAGAACCACAGAGACTAAGTAAAAACAAGGGAATCTCCACTCTCATAACCATCAAGAATGACATTCAAACCGAACCTCTCCCCAAAGGAGGCACCAGGCCAGGTTGTAGAGAGTCAAGAAATCAAAAAGGGGAGAAAACCGAATGACCTTCTAATTACATCACGATTCATTCCGCCCACCGGGGAGAAAGCACCTCGAAGATTGAGACTTCCAGGATGCCGCGCCAAAGACTCTACGAGGGGGGCCTTATAAGTCAACGAATGAGAAGCCCTCTGGAATTGTGTCAACAGGCTCTCAGAGAAGAGATCCAGAAAAAAGGGGGGAACAGATCCTCGAAGACGCATTCGACTAGATTTGCGCAGAGAAAAAGGACTCCATCTGAAAAAACCACATAGGGGATTTGTCACGGATCAATCGGTCTCTGGTCTCCTCTGTAAAATCCGGGAAGCCTGCTTGTCCTTATCCCACCCAGGCCGCAAACAATCAGACAAAAGAGATCAAGTCATCACGGAAGAAGGGTTTGATAGAGCCTGAAGAAAAGGCTACCGATATCTCACAGACAAAGGGGCCCTCCGAACGGGGAAGGGGGGTATCAAAACCAAAGCATAATACCGGCTGAATAAACGGCTCAGAGTCACCGCAACCAAGTCACAAACTTAAGAATAACCACGGAGAGAGATTTTCAATCATGATAAAGAAGTACGAGGAGTGCATCTTACTTATCGGGATAAAAAGAAAAAGGCTTCTCAGGGGGCCTCAACCAAAGCAATCGCAGTTTACGCCACTTAAAAGTCCCACAGTAAACCAATCATCAAGAAGGAAGTTCAATGAAAGGAGGATCCTCGTCGGCTCGGGGGTATGGGAAGGGATATAAGAACATATCCGGACTACAACCTCCAACAAATTCCAGCAATCCAATAAAAGCGCCCTAACTTATCCATTTTGGAAGATCGCACTAAAGAAAAGCAAAAGGGGAAAAAAATCGGGGTCACGATCGCCTACAACAGAAAGGCCTTCTTCCCGTAAACCGGGTGAGACAATCTCCCGACTTCAGGGGGCAAAGGTAAGAAAAATCGTCTTCAGAACCATCAGCCACCATCCCCCAATCTTCAGGCAGCATCATAGTGAACAGTAAAGAAAGAGCTCTTCATAAAATTAATCTCCAGATAGCCACCAACCGGGGAGAAATTAATCAAGTCACTCATCCTAGTTTCCCGGAACTTATCTTCCAGGTATCTAGGGGTCAAGTAGGGAACGTGTGACCGGGTCCGTAGGGTTAACACCCGGAAGAAACTAACGACCTCATCGCAGGAGACCTTCGCGAGCCAACTCGTCATATTGAGGTGGTGAGAGACGCGAACCCCAATCTTCTATCACTTGCCACTCTCCCAGCCACCGCACCAGAAGGGACTCTCTGACGGACCTCGACGACTGGAGACCGGAAAAGAAAAATTGGAGGCACACTCGCAAAGGTCATCCCATCTCAAAAGAAAATTCCCCTGACAGAAACTCCAGAAAAGGGGGGCCACACAATCCGGAGGAAAAGGTGGAAAACGATACACCGGGCTTCTGAAAACCGTCAACAGTTAAACCCCATCCGAGTCGCTTCCAGGTACGCTTCAACGAGGTCCCGAACCCGCTTCAAAAGGAAAACCCGTAAAAAAGGAGGGGACAAACCTACCAGTGCGCCGGGAAGGCAAAAAACAAAAACAGCACAAAAAGAGTCCAAGAATCTCCGATAAACTCTGCAAGTCACCAAAGGGAGGAAAAAGTTTACCGCTAGTCACCCGCATGAAAAGATATCGCTCGAAAAGAGATCGGAAAAGAGAAAGAGTCGACGGGGGAAGTCCTTCCCTGTTATAAAGGCTTCAATAGCGAACAAGGAAGGCCCGGGGAGCAGCCGTAGAAAAGAGGGAAGAAGGATTCACAAGGAGACAGGATTGGGGGGACTCTCGAGGAGTCCTTATAATAGCTTCTAAGGAAGGGGCGCTGTCCTCAGGCAGGATCCAAAAGGGGACCCACACAGAGAACGGGGGGGAAGAATCGAAAAAGTCTCTCAAGGCGCTTATAACGGCCGCTCTCCCAAGAAAATACCCCACCCGTTACCAGCTATGCGCGGAAGAATCATCTACCTCTCTCGGAATTGACTATAAAATTCGGAGGGGGACCGAGAGAGATGGAGGTTATCTCAAAGAAGGAGAATATTTAGGGAAGGGAGAGGTTCGAGGATTCCCAGTTCCGGGGGGGGAATAGCTGTGTTTATTGAGGAGGGACGCTGACTGAGAGGCGTGGATCGATTTCACATCAGTTCGCTTTTTGGGGGGGAAGAGGGTTTGGCCGGGTGCCTTAAATTGCTTCGCGATGAGAAGCCGTTTAGCTCGAAAGGAAAGCGAAACCTCTTGACTGAAAGAACAGCTCAGGGAGGGGAGGTTTCCACTCACGGGCGGGTAGTAGGCATAACGAAAAGGGGCATGGGGAAAAGAAAAGTATTCCACTTGGGTCGCTTGATTGAGGTTCGTCTCAGGGGGGCCTTGTTGAAGAAAGAGGAGATTAGGGCTTTCAGGTATCTGTGGGGGGCTTTGTGACTGCTATTTGTTTGGGGATGAAATTTTGGAAAAAGTTCTGGCTTGGGGGGAAAGAGTTTAACTGTGCGGAGCATGTTGGGGGGAGTTCATCTTTGGGCCGGGTTCTGGGTGCTCAGTCTGGGACTTGGAGAGATACGGGAAGAAAAGGAAAGGGGTGGCGGAGGGACCTAGCTGAACGGGTATTAGCCCAAAAGGAGCAATATCGCCACGGAGGGGGGTGTTTGTAGTACGAAGGATATCTTGAGGTGCAAAATGGGGGGAGTGGGCTTAGTCAATTATGGGGTTTGGGTCAGGGCCTAACGAATGTCGGAGGCAAAAGGGTAAAGAGATAGCGGTGGGGGGGTTTGGGGGAAGGGGGAAGAAGGGGGTGATTTTGTTTAAAGGTCGCGAAATGCTTCAGGCATCTGACTCATATAAAAGTTTGTACGAGATTGCTTCTTTGGCGGGGGGGATTGGAAATGGACGGAGAAAGGGTAGATTTCAGTACCGACTTGTACAGAGAAAAAAAACCACGGTCCCTGGGGCAGGATGAGATGGGAAAGGGGACTTCGGGGGGGAGAAAGGGGGCCCGGCGAAACTTCATTGTATCCGATTGGGGGGGGACAGTTGATGGCTAAGCTGCAGGGTGACGGAATGAGGGGTTTAGTGACGAATCCATGGTGGAGATTTGGTTGGTGGAGAAGGTTGTAAAAGAAGGGAAACCAGTAGTGCGGAGTGGGGGGAAGACGGGAGATACTGGTTCTTTTAGATGCGCGCGGAAACCACAAACTGGGAGAGGGTTGAGGGGGGAGTGAGTTGAGGTTGTGAGGGGGAGGTCTACGCCTTTCAAATTTCAGGAGGAAAGTTTTCAGATATACGATCGCTGAGGATATGCTGATGGCGGGGGATGGGGTGTCTCAATTTGTTCAGGCTTGGAGTAACTGAGGGAGGGGGGGAATGATTGCCAGGGGTGAGTCAAAGGGAGGAAGACATTACGAGGGGGGCACCGACAGGATATTTTTTAAGGTTTGAAATGAGGGGGGGGGAAATGTGTTCTCGAGCAAAGGTTTTGCAAGGGAAAGGGCAAGGCGGAGGGGGAGGAGGTTGCAGAGAGGTTGTGGTGGGTGTTCCGGCTACGAAAGGTCCTTATCGGGATTGGGGGTAGTCGGTTAGGGGATAGTGAGAATTGAGGGGGGAGAGAATTGAAGATGTGAGCTGAAATAGAGAGAGTTTGGGCTGTGTTTGCTGCTGGGTGGAAAAGACAGGCCAGCAAGGAGGGGATTTTACAGAGTACCGGGAAATGCAAAGTGAAAGTTGAGAGGTTCAAGCTTGGGGCGACTTTACTGTAATAGCTGTGCGCAAGGAGATAGAGAGGATGCGAGGGTTAAAAAGAATATGTGAATTGTAGTTCGTGAGGGCTAGCGCGGTGGGATACCGATCTGCTTCTGAAAAGGGGTTTACATGACACGGAGAAAGGGAAAAAGCGGACGGGTTTGTAAATCGGAGGAGTTGTCATAGGGGGTCTGCTTCTTCTACTTCATGGCACAGCACTTAGAAGGGGTCACTGGAATTAATTAACGGGGAAGTCATGGAGAAGAAAGCTTTTAGTCTGATGTTTTCATAACAACTTGGTCAATGGATTTTTTGGGATGGGAGGGGAGGGAAGGGTTTATGCCTTGTTCAAGTTTTTCGGGCGGATATCGATATCCTCTGTTTTTGTGGAGAGGGTTGCGCCACAGAATATGGTTAGGGTTCGGGCTGGCTGGGGATTATGGAAAGAGTACAGGGAAAATGTTATAGAGAAAACTTAGATTATTGAAGATGATACAACAAGCCAGGGAGAAGATCTCACAAATGACAAGACTCCGCCCAAGCTAACGCAAAAGAGTTAAGCACACTTGAAACAGGCTAAAGAGGGAAGGAAAAGAAAGAAGAAAAAAGCTTGCACACCCTCGAATATTCCATCCCCCGCGCAAAGAAGAAAATGCCATTGGCACTCAGGGAAACATCAGAAAAAAAAGGGGGGATCCAGAGAGTAGACACACTTCATTAAAAAAAAAAAATAAAGAACGGGGAAAGTGTGCCAGCGCTGCCGTCAGCCCCTCCAAGCGAGACCGAGACCGTATCCAGGTTAATCCGGACTCTAAAAAAATAATCGAAGGGGTAGGGTAGCGCTCGCAGCCTCGCTCCATCACCGCCGTAATACATCCGCAAGAACATAACTCTGTCCAATCAATTCCGAACTGAGGGACTCTTCTACTATGAAGTAGGAAAAAAGAGAAAAGCTGAAAGAGATGGGCCGAAATCGAACACTTTCACAACTCCGAGAGGTCCTGGCTCATCTTTGAAAAAGCCCGATCGCAGACGGCTGGCGGGGCGGCCGCAAAAATGGCGAGTTTCGGAAGAAACCTCCGAAATCTCCATTAACCCAAAAAAAAAAAAAAAAAACCACAAAAAAAAAACCGCTAGGACAGGACTACAGACCCGAAAAAGGAAGCCTAACAGCGATCAAACATTTCCATCGCCGCAAGACCTCCCAGTAAAGTCTTCACAGGGGGGGGACAAACCCCCAACTTGCTAGGAGAAAACCGAATTCACAACAAGAAATTTAGAGGAGCGTAGGAGACCAGCGAATTATCATCCTACACCGTCAATAAAAAGAAAGGAACTAAGTTGATCGAAAAAAGAACAAAGGGGGTGCGCGTAGAAAAAAGGAAGAAGAAGGGAGGATCACTCTCTATCCTCGTTTAGAAAATGCAGCGAAGGGGGAGATCCTTAGTGAAACATTATCGAACCAAAACCCCAAACAGTCCAAAGCCGTTATCCTTGGTGGTGTCATAGGCGAATAAGAGAGCTAAAATCTAAAAATCCTGGGGGGAGGGGTCACAAACAAATCAACCGGAAGATGAAAAGTACCCCAACTCTGTACCCCTTACTGACTGGGCAGGCGTCCACACAACGGACGGAGGGAACGAAATCCACAAGCACCTACGACTAGACTCAGAAACAACGCATACACATTCAAAGCTGCAAACAACAGGGAAAGCCATAAAGTGAATGCAAAAGGAAAGAGAAGACTAGCGGGAAATGAACTTATTCTGAGGGTTCTTGTTCAACTGGTGTATGGAAAACGTAATTTCTGGAGCCTAAAATTGAAATGGAACCGGCGCACCGCCATCGTAATGGGGACCCCTATAAAACCTGCGTAAAGTTGACTCGGAGAATATGAGAACCAATAAACCCATAACCCAGGCGGAATAAAACCTTCCCACTAAAAAAAAACATCCCTATGCCTAAGACCCATCGAGAGGGGCCTCGAGCCAAACCAATCTGACCCCGAGAGAAAGAAAAGAGACTCAAACTCGTCCAATAGAAATCTGTATCGGCAGCATCTACAAATGTAAACTCCCCCCACGAAGAACGAGGTCCCTGAGACATACAGGAGACTCCATTCCCCAGGAACCAGCCCGTCCCCGAAATAGGGGAAGAGAAAATCTCAGCAGTAGAAAAACCTGCCCAAGGGGGACGCACCCCCCTTCCAAAGGACGACTCCGCAAAGAAGAAAAAAAGAGTAACTAGCCAGCAGAAAAAAAAACACAATCAAACAATCTGCCACGTCTCCCTCATCACAAACAGAAAAGGCACCATCCATCATAAGGCTTCGCAAAGAAAAAAAGAGAATCATAAAGGCTCGTAGTCAATAAGAGAAAAAGAGGGAGATTCCAAGGACAGGATCTTCAAAGATGCTAAGAAAGCCCTCTGCTCCATTGAGAAAATGGATTTAACCCTGGAAACTTATGCTTGGGTCATCAGAATGCAGAGTTTGGGGGCTGTGAGAGGTCTTCTCCGGAGGGGAGAATCACATGAACCAGCACACCATCGAAAAAGAGGCGCTAAAGAAAGGGAATCTGATAAACGCCATCAGTAACGACAAGATACTGCGAGATAGCAAGAGAACCAGCAGGAGGAGGACCACCAGTCTAATCAAAATCTTCTCGCTATGGAGGCTTATAA
>Ga0179591_1180369_pt1 | contig 15646 bp, 22 predicted proteins | sample CZOMad2_1_08_16f_FD_182891 | JGI IMG/M metagenome (GOLD analysis project Ga0179591, IMG submission 182891) | Vadose zone soil fungal communities from Angelo Coast Range Reserve, California, USA - CZOMad2_1_08_16fungal (PacBio error correction) | ecosystem: Environmental > Terrestrial > Soil >...
GAGACAAGAGATTGATACGGCGCTGAAGAAAAGTGCAGGTGAACGTTGAAGGTGTGCTGCCTCAAGTCTGCCCCGGAAATTGTGTCAGCCTGAGGCTAGACGAAACACGGTGGGAATTAACATCCGAGAGAAATGAGATTTTATCGAAAGAAAAAGGGGGGACCTTTCTCCGTCACCAGAGCTATCCGATCCAGAAAGTCCCCCACGAGGGGCAATCCACAAGCCGCATCCGCGGACCTGCATGCACCGCAGTCACGCCGTTGCCCCAGACAAAAGGGGGGGCTCCGCTGCATCTTCCAACATTCGCACCCCTGAAGGGGGGGTGGGGTGTAGCAAACGGAATAAGGAAGTACATAGGGGGGGGAGATAAATCCTTCAAAGCTGCGGATAGATGCTTGAGATCAAAACAGGTCGAACGGAAGTGAACCCTGACCACCAAAGCATCCGGCGACGATCAGAGAAGAGGGTACGGAAAATTAGGAGAAGAGCACAAATTTTTGCCACGAAAACTCCCAGCCCCACGACCCACAAAACCCCCACCCACGGTAATGTTAATGGAGATGAGGGTAGATAACGAGGGGGCGTCGTGGGGAAAAAAGAAGGGGAAATCTACAAGTCGTTGAGGTGTAGGACAAACAGTTTGTCGTGGCAACGAGTGGATCGACTTGAAGTAAAGGGGAGTCAAAAATGGGGAGGAGAAGGCGGGTTTTCTCCTAACACGGTTGGTTGGGACCCCCCGCTAAGCTAACCGCAAGTTAACAGGGGGGAACCACGGATCAGGGACAGGAAAAGGGACTGTGACACCGTGACAACACCCACCGCCGAGGGGGGGAAGTGGGCCCTGAACAAAAGAGGGACAACAAAGAAGGGGGAAGAGCGCGCATGAGAAAAACAAGAATCCCCTTCCCCCAAGGGGGGGCCGCTTTGGGTAGGCGGGTGGGAACGGTAACTTTCACTTGGGGAGAGGGGCGTGGGGTTATTGAAGATTAAACATTGTTCATCCAATCGGGAATTTCCAAGCGGAGGTGGGATGCCAAAATGAAAGGACCCGAGAAGAGCTGGTAGTTTATGGTTCTAGGACGGGGACAAGGGTGAAGGAAAATCGTAAAGAATAGCTTTGACGATGAGGAAGCCAAACTACCTGCCCTACGGGCACAACCGAGTTGAGACTTCTAAGTCGCAGAGAAGAGAAACCCCACTGCGCCTGATGCCCGGGCTGGGTGGCCCCTCCCGTCAACTAAACCATTTTCTCCCTGAAACACCGTGGCAGAAGGGAAAAATGACTGGGGCCAAGACCACAACTCAGCCCCCCACTCCCTGATCCCAAAAGGGCCAAACGTAATGCCGCCCTCCGTTGTACATGATGGAAATGTAAACGCTACCCGACCGCTCAGCGCCCACAGTGGGGAGAAGGGTCGTTGGTGGAGGCAGCTTTGGAAAGCGTGAGAGTTGAGGGATAATGAACGTGTACTGAGAAGTTTTTTGTGAGGTGAAACCGGGAAATAGAGAGAATTCTCTCATCCAACCTCTCGCGCCTGCTCCTGACCTCACCCACCTCCTGTTCCCCCCCCCCAGAAAACAAAAGCCGAAGAGGATTTGAGAAAAGTGAGCAAACTTGTTTCAAAGTGATTCTGAGTAGGGGTCATGCCCCAGACCAACCGCAGAGAGGCAAAGGCAAGATACAGAGGCTACTCGTGGTTCATGTGGGAAGGGTAAAGGAAAGGGAGGGGAGGCGAGGAAGGCATATGCGGTGGTTTGTGTGAAAATTGACTCCGAAGAAAAAGCTTTGGAGTAGGCACTTCCGGAAGAAATGAAGAAAAGCGGCTAGCACTTAAGCAGAGCGGGGAACGAGTCACGGACCACAAAAGCAGAGCACGGTGGGGGGGGGGTGCAAAAGGCGAATTGTCTAAGCGGAAAAACGATGGGGATCCAGGTACCAATCGCAGAAGGAGGAAACACCCCGGAGAGGGAACATAAAAGAAGTAGGTGGGCGTAGGGTGCAGTCCAAGGGTAAGGAGATTGGAGTAACGTCTCACTGAACGCGTTGGGGAAAAGCGCAATCCGCTCCCCTCGGTCCAAACGATCCCGCGGAAAAGTAATCACCCACAGACAGGGCAAAGCACCGGCTCCTACCCCGGAACCCGCCCCCACAGCAATGAAAAAGATGTCCGGGGGGGGAAGTGCGAGACTTGGGAGCCACAAAGGCCAAAAGAAAGCTCGAGATGGAGTGGAAACGAAATGCAGCCGTCTTTGCCTCTGGGGGGGGGAAGGCGATGCTTGGAAAAGGGATCAAAGGGTGAAAGAGGTTGGTGTGTTCCGGCGTGACTCCGGACGGGCCCTAAAATGCAAACTCGTGAAAGCCGGCAAAACGCATTGGGTCCAAAAGGACCGGGGAATAGACTCTTAAAGCTGGGGGGATGTAGCGGAGTCTCGTCCCCACTCAAGCCCGCCCCACGGGTCGCAGCCGATAAGAGCACCCCTACGAGCCCCCCCACAACCCCCTCCACCACACCCAACCCCCACACCCCTGAGGATAGCGCGAGCGCTAGCGACTCAGAAAGTAATCAAGCTTCCTCGATACGTCGCACTTAAGGTCCGAGCATCTCCGCGGATGAAGCGTCGGTGAGAAGACATCTGCGCCCGACAAGGCGGCATGAGGAGACAGGGGTATAAGCAATGACCAATGTAAAAAAAGGGACAAGGGGGGGACGCCGGTCCTTGGAGTGGCTTTTGCGCAAGCCGCGCCCACAAAGCACACCTTAAATGCAGTCCGAAGAGGCGGCAAAGGCCCCCGACGCAGCCCACGCACCCAAGAGAAAAAAACCCATAAGCTGCAGCACGTCAAATTACCGCCGACCCGCTACGATCAGGGGGAATGAAAGACACGGAAAGAACAGACCGAGTCTTAAGCGAAGAAAGAACCTCCACCCATTCAACTAATAGACCAACGATCAAAGCTCGGAAAAAATAAACCAGGCAGAACAGACCGTGGGCCTCCTTAAGATAAGCATGTAAAGAGCACAGGCCCCTTTGCACGAGCCGTGGGTGCAAAGGAGGCAAACCGGCTGTCAAAAGGAGAAAACTCGTCCCACTGGGACGCAAAGAACGGCCTTCACACTAAGGGGGGAAGTAACGAAAGAAACAGACGACGCCACTCCTTTTCAACTGGACGGAAAGAGTAGAAACCGAAGCCGAAAAGTGGAAAAACTCCGACACAGACATCTTCCACCGGACCGCAGCCCTAAGCGCACGTCCGCGCTCGATGAAGCCCAGCCCCCCGACCGAGTATCCCCGGTCGCATGACGCACCCAAAACTACGCGAGGAAATGACAGAGCGGGCCGAGAGCTGACCTCGCCATCGCCCCCTATTCATAAAACGCACGGAGCCTACAAAACGCGTTTCAAGGCACTCAGGGAGACAAGAAGAGAGCAACCCTCCGCGCAGAGAGAAATCACCCCCCGCAGGAGACAACGCCCAGAACCCGACACCGTGCAAGAGAAGAAGAGGGAAGGGGATTCAAGACTGCGTTCCAAGAGTAGAAAGATAGCGAGAGACGATATTGGCCCACCCCGAGGCGAAAAACACACACCAACACCCCCCCCGAAACAGGCGATCAAACTCCAGATCGCGGGGGGCAAAGAAACAAAAAAAACTATCGCACCACAACCTCTGAAGAGAACCACGTTGATCATAGGAATTGGGCAGGGACCACCATTCTAAGAGGACCGGGATCGAACGCGGAAAATCGAAGAGGCTCACCGGCAAGTCACCCCCCCCCGCAACCCTCCAAAAGTCACCTTGGACAAAGGATGCGTAGAACAAAAGCCCCCTCCAGGCCACAACCAACCTCAAGACACCCGGAACACTCGCCCACGCCCAAAAGGCGGCTACCACCCGCCCTTTGGGGGTACAGTTCACCAGAAGGAGGAAGCCGCGGGGGAGGACGGGATCTTCCGCCACCAAAGTCGCAAACGACGCCGCGGAAAGGAGGATTCGTCTCAGAATCAAGGGGGAGTATACAGGAAACGCAAAGACACGCCCAATGAAAGAGGGAGAAATACGAAAACCCACGTCCACCAACAACAGAAGGCATCGCCGGTATAACGGAGCTAGCGCATGGAAGGGAGCAACAATGAGTGGGAAGGGCGCATGAACGATTCAACCATTCCCTCTGGATAAGAAAGCAAGGTCTGGGAAAAAAAAAGGTGTAAGGAGGTATCCAAAACGCTACCTCACAGTAAAAATCACCACATTGCGAACGCAGAGAAACTTGGTTTCTCTAGCCTCGAAACTGCAAACTGCCCAACAAGTCACCCACACTCGAGTCTTCGAGAAGGGGAGACAGCAAAATGTCACACGGACTCAGGGCTGGAGAGGAGCACGACAGGAGACCTATGGCAATGTCTCTTGGTGATCGCAAAACAGGAAAGGATAACAAAGAAACGCGACACACATATCCGATCGGGGGGAGGCGCAAGACGGGGGAAACTGATCAGGTAAAGGGAAAATGATATTCGCCCACGGGGATTTCTCCCGACGCACCCGGAAAACGAAGCACTCACACTAAAAGAAAACGCCCAGGGTCAACGAAAAAAGCGGCGGCTGTCCAATCCTAAAGGAGGGGTACATGGATTGGGGAGATTCAGAAAGAGAAGCACAAGAGGTGGTGTAAAGGTCCCTCCCCCCGAAAACAAAACAAAACTCAAGAGGAGGCCACAGGTACAATGCAGAGAGAACCACAAAAAGAACGACTGTCATGGGGGTTCCAAAAAGGGAGACTGTTAACGCACAATACCAGACCCACGGGACGGGGGTGCGGTAAAGCGGAGGGCAGAGTTACTGAATGGAAACAAGAACAGTAAAATCACTGTATCAGACGGAACCAGACGGCAGCGGAAAACAAAAGCAGACTCTCTACCAAAAACAATGGTCAGTCACCCTCCCCCTTTTGAGCATACAGGAAGGGAAGGCCAGAGTTGTTGCGGAACAGAACAACTTCAAACTCCAGGGCGTGGGGATGTTTCCCTTGATGGGGGGGGAAAAGAGGGTTCGGGGGGGAGAGGGTAGCAGCGATCAAACAACAGGGGGGTTAGCGTGGTAAGGGTTCGAACAAAACCTTGGGGGTGGTGGGGGGTGTGGGGGTGGGGGGGGGGGGGGTGTTGGGGGGGTGGGGTGTTTTTGGGGGGGGGGTGGTTTGTTTTGTGGTTTTTTGGGGGGGGGGGGGGGGGGGTGGGGGGGGTGGGGTGTTTGGTTTGGTGGGGGGGTGTGGTGGGGGTTGGTTGTTTGTTTGGGGTTTTTTGGGGGTGGGGGGGGGGGGTGGTTGTGGGTGGGGGGTGGTGTTTAGGGGTTTGGTTTTTTGGTTTTTGGTGGTTTGGTGTTGTTGTGGGGGTTCTTGGGTTGGAGAAGGATGAAACCTCACAAAGAAAGGACCAGCGGAGAGAACAGCTGGAAAACGGACATCTGTAAGCTAGAAGAAAAGGGCGAGGTTGGACAAGTTGAAAAGGGGGTGATCGGGAGAATTTTCGTTGAGACCCACACCCGAAAAGAAATGAAAAAATAGAGATCACTCGTGCCACAAGGTTAAGTGACTATACGTGGCCTCGACTAACAAGGTGCGGCGCGAGGCTGCCATGGACAACGAAAGTTAGGAAAGATCACCTGCGCCGGAGACAAGTGGTACTTGCCAGAGCTGCATTACACAACTGGGATGGGAGCAAGGGGGGAAAATCGTAAAGGACGGGGGGAAGGTTGTTGCAACACTGTAAAAGGAACTCGAAAGGGGTCTCAAGAAAGAAAGCTAAGACGCGAGCACAAAAAACAAAAAACATATACGGAGTAAAGAATTGACGACGTCACGGCCGCGAGAGGCCGCGTCCCACCAGACAGACCGAGGTCAACGCCCGCACGGGGAACACCTCTCCTGCACCCAACACACCCCCCAAAAAAGCAAGCGCCTGCAAACAGAAGCCTCCCTCTTCTAATCAAGAGCACCAAAAATTTTTATCGGGGAACTAAATCTGATGCCGGCCGGTACCCACAAGGGGCACCAGCGGGAAGGTCTGCTAAAAGGATGATCTGGAAGAAAAAGATGGTAAGTTTCGAAAACGTGCTTACGGATCCTCGAGAGCCAAAGGGAGGGAGGGCGATTTAATTACGCTTAAGAGGGAGCGAGCGGTGAAGGGCGGCAAGGGGTTTGAATTGCTGCTCTAAGGGAGTGTGGGGAAACAAGAAGACATCAGATCGATCATCACAGTCAAAATCGTACAAATGCCCTAAACCGATGCCAGTCCCAGATGAAGGTCCGCAGGAAGCGGGGACGGGAGCGCAAAGGAACCCTTGCTAACGAGGTGGAAAACCATTCTGCTGAGACACCTGCCACTACCAAAAAAAACCACTGAGCGCGGATCCACACACGAGAAAGGAGGAAACTCAGAAAAGGGCGGAAAGACAAGGGAATACATCATCGAGCCTAGTTCTAAACGGGCTTTGAAAGAAATTGCCAATCAGAAACTCGGAGGAATCCCCACATGGGAGAGAGTAAGACCTACTGGTAAACTCCAAAAAAGTTGAAGGAAGCCTCAAAAATTTATGGAGGACAACAACTGCATAACCTCGGCCATCAGAGACGGCGAGAAGAAAAGAAAGGAGTGTCTGGCTAAAACGGAGAAATGAAACCACAGCATAGAGCGGAAATTGCACGGCCAGACGGAGCCCAGCGACCACCCTGACAGGCGGGGGAACCACTATTATCTCTCCCTTCACGGGCACGGGTGGACCGAAGGATGCGGCAAGGGGTTGGGATTAAATGTCAGGGAGATAAAAATCCATGACCTACTCAAGAACAGTAGTTGGAAGAAGGGCGGGTGTGGGAAAGGCGTCGGGAAATAAAAGGCGGAAGCAGTTGTCGTGGTGCAAAAGGAACCAAGAATGAACGGTATTAGAGACAGCAAATGGGGAGGATCATCCCCTCGCGCCGGAAGTACATTGAGCCTTGTGAGGATAGTACCCAAGACTGATATGAGGGAGTGGTTGCTAAAAGGGAGGGGATCAGACCGGAACAGGCTGGGCGGAAACAAAGAGCGCCCATACAAATCGAAAAAACCCTTATCAAGATGGAGAAATGCAACAAAACAGCAGAGAAAGTGTTAAGGGGGACCGTGTGCTGTAGGGGAGGCACGTCAAAAGGGACGGGAGGGGGAAAAATAAGGCGTTGCCCAAAAAAGGGGGTAAGGAGCCATAGAGGCTGTTGCAAGGGTTGGTTGGCAGTGGGTATTCAGATGTTACATGACTCAGCAACCTACAACTGAGGCCAAGCGATTGAGCACCCACCTTCGGCGCCCCGCCCGCGCGCCGTACCGCCCCCCAGAAAGGCGCACGAAGGAGACCGCTGCACTATATGAACCCCTAGCGACCCCCGGACCCAAATCAACGCACCAGCTGGACACCTACAGCTGCAAGACGACCAATCTCCCAAGCGAGAGGGACGGCCCTGACACGCGGCAGCGGGAATCCCCTCCTGCCACGATCACCGCGCCCCCCGCAGGGACGCCGGCCACCACCTCTGAGGCCCGCTCCGTCACAAACCGCTCTGGGACACCCGCGTGAGAAACACAGAAAAACCTACTCAACGACTTGGGAGAAAAAAGAAGGTCACACAACCAGCGTCCAAGCGGCGATGAAAAAAGCTTGCTCATCGGGCTGCCTGCAGGGGAACGGAAGGTTGTCGGGAAGGATTTTCGAGACATGACAACCCCAGGAGCAAATATTATGAAAGGTCCACATCACCTAGGGGAAATTTTCCAACCATTTCCAGAGTCAGCAGCTGCAAGGGAAGGAGGACATCAAGTCATCCTTATGACCGTTTACCGCGGACGGGAATGATTTCACTCGCGGGGGCAGTGAGGAGGATTGAAGACATCGGTACGGGAGACGCCGGGGCAGGGGTCTGCAAGCACCCGAAGCTAACGCTCGAAAGAGTCTCCTACACCACTAGAAGAGCACTACAAAGGAGTAGCGTCAGCAGAACGGGGGGGAAGGTCACGGAGAACCCCTGGACAGATACTCGCGAGGAAGAGCAGAACCAGGCTGTGCACAAGGGAGCAGCTTCAAAGAAGAAAGACAAAACAAAAGGGGGTAAGCAACCTGCGACCTAGTCAAGACGTGTGCGCCGAGCGCGAGCGAACCGCCCCTAGCAGAACCACCCCCCACAGCGAAGGAAAGATACAGAAGTAAGACCTACGAACCTCCAACCTCCCGCCGAAACACAATCGACCCGGCACCCGGTGAAATCCGCCACCTCCCTCTCTGAAAGGCCTAGAACCAGAGCGACGAGGAGCCGCAAGAGACTTCATACAGGAAAAACAGCCACTCCGAGGAGAAGACAAGAGAGGATCAGGCCGAAATCCTATAAGGTTAAAAAAAAAGTTTACCTAAGAGGAGGGAGAGTTCGACTAGCGGGCTCTCGGGAGTCATTGCCCCGCCGTAACCTCCCTCCCCCAACTAAGCCTAAAAGGGATGTGGAAGTAAGAAAAAAAAAAGCATGAAACAAAGGATAGGAACCGTCTCGCGCCACCCCTCTCCCCGGAGACGCATACCCCAGGACGCAAAACGACTACGATAAAAGAACCTCCCTGAAACTTGCAGGGGTCAATTCGCTCAAGCGTCGAAAAGGAAAGCAGGACTGAATTCACGTGGCCGTAATAAGAAAGCTATAAATGGAAGAAGGATCGACGGTTGAGGGCTACACTAGGGTCCAGGGAAGAAAGGGGGGCTTTCAACAGAGGGGGATCGGAGGGGGGGGAAGGGCAACAAAGTGTGGAAAAGAGCTGCGGGTCCACGAGATGTGGATACGGGGTTACCATTGTGGGGTGGTCGGGAGGGGGCACAGTCCTGGGTGGAGAGGCGCAAACTGGGAGGACAGGGGGCGTAACCGCCAGTGGAATAGGCGTAATAAAAGAGCTATCGCCGACGCCCTCGAGCCCCCTTCCCGGGTCGTTGTCGTGAAGGCGGGGGGCAGGACAGATGGGGGCCTGGGCCTGGAGAAGGACTAGTTTGGTCCTAGGAGCTCTCACAAGGGGGGGAACGTTTGGGTTGAGAGGAGGGGTGACGGAGGGAGTTTTCGCGGAGACTGTAGCGTACGGCGAAGAGTGAGACTCTAGGCCTCGGAGCACCGCGGGGAAGGAGGGCTACCAACTTCGGAAAATTGACACGAAACTACGAAAAACCTGGGAGAAAGAAAAACCACAGACAGGGCGAAAGACAGAGCAGCAATTAAAGAAAGAAGCGGAAAAACCCCCCCAACGACAACTGACCCCAAAAAGGCCTGCCGATGCGGCACAAGAGGACAGGGAAGGACAGCAAGCCCGGAAACGATCGATTCACCTTGCGCGAAGAAAAAGCATCAACCAACGTAAACGACAAAAATAACGATGCAAGCACAGAAAAGCCACGAGAGGAAAAAAGGAAAAATTTTCAAAAGGAAAAGTGCAAACTACAAGATCACATGGGGATCTGGTGCTAAAAACGGGAAGGAAGGGAATCGACTTGCCAAGAGACGTACTGGCAATAAAAACCCAATTATACCCCAAAGGAGAGGATGTTAGCCTTTTAGGGGGTGAAGTGAAAGTGCGAAATTATCCTCCCAAAGAAGTTGGGAAAAATATTGCTCTAGCGATACGTATTGGGGGGAAAAATTACGAAGTTGCACCTTGGGGGGGTCGGATGGGGGGGGTGTGAGATCCGGTCTATGGTTGGGTAGTTGGGGGTGGCGGTTTCTGCATCGTGATTATGAACGGGATGGGGGAGCTACCGGAGCCCCAGGGTGGTTGTTTGTTTTGCTGTGTCGAGGGTCTTGCGGTGGTTACCGGGGGGTGGCGCCGGACGACTTGCAGCGGGGCGGAATGAAGGGTAGTACCAGGAATATCATTAGCTCTTACACGAACGTCGTCGGGCAGCCTCAAAATGAAGGTGCCTCGTTCAAGTAGGTGGGAAGAGTAAGGCACAGGTGATGAAGACAACCCACCCAGCAAACCGTATGAAAGGGGCTCCCAGCTTCGTCAACCAACTGCAGGTCAGAAGACCAAAAAAGGTCATTATAAAAAACAGGATCAATACAAAGAGACCTTACAACCTACACCCAACACGGAACCCAAGGGGTATGGGTTAAGAAAATAAAACAAGCAAAGCAGGGGAACCCAACAGTGCAAAAAACGACGCCTCCAATCGCAGGAAAGAACATTGTCACATGCATTGAGACACAAGGAATCAGCTGCGAGAAGAACAAGGCGCCATGAGGAAAGAGGTGCAAAACTGAGACCCGAAGTTGTCGAGAGAGCCTGAGGAAGGTTGACCAACATCGCCATAGCCAAGGCCCGTCGCTTCAAAAGACAGAAAGGGCAAAAAACAAACCCCAACACCAAGTTGTTGTGCGGAAAAGGGGGAAGGGGCGGGAGTTCGACCACTTTTCTCCAGGGACCGTAGGCAAAAGCGGTTGCACTCTTCATACCCTCTTCAGTTCCTAGGGTAGGTTTCTCACCACCAGAATCCGGCAAATTTAAAAAAAGGGAAGGGTGTGGAGGCTGAATTGGGGAAGGAAGAATAAGTTGGAAAATACCAACGAACAAATTAGACGGTGAACCTCCGAGACAAATATGGGAATACAGACCCGGAGAGAAAGAAAGCCGAACAAGCCAGCATAGCAAAAAAAGCCGTATTTTCTAAAAACAGGCTCAATCGGGGAAAAAGAAGCAACGAATACGGGCTCCGGCAGTGCGAACAGTCTACCTGAATCGCCAGGGGAAATGGTGGAAATCCAGATTAAGGGTAACGACTGGGGGGGGAAAAACAGCACGGGAAAAGAACTAATCCGAAAAGAGACCTCCCCTAGGTGAGTACCGATTTGTCTTCGAAAAGGTCCAAAAGCTAAAAATTGTAGGGAAGAGAAAGAACCACAGCTTGAGGAAAAAAAGTCGGGAGAAGGTTGGAACGGACGGACCCTCCGGATGGGGCGAAAATCGAGACTCTAGAGAGAAAAGACATTGGGACAGTTCGGTGGCTACTAACCCGGGAGTACTATGAGCATCCAAAAAATCGAGAAGCAAACAGCACACGGAAGACATAGAACTCGCATACGAGGCAAGAGAAGAGGCTACGTGGGAAATGGGAATCGGAAACACTTGGACGGGTCAATAGAATCTTGGGCGAAAACCAACCACAAGCCTAAGCAAAGAACCAGACGAAGCCTCGAAGCAAGGAGAACAGCTTAAAGCCGGAGAAAGGACTCACCTCAAGAGGGGAGTTATGGTCTTCGGGAGAGGCGGTAAGGGCAAGAAAGAAAGACAGAGAGAGGGTTAATATCAAAAGCGCGTCAAGGGGGGTGAAGAGTAGGAGAAGGGGGGAATGGGCAATCAGCTGATGGATAATAGGTTGTGAGGTGGTTCATGAAGCAGGAGTAAAACGTGTCAAACGTGTCAACGGGGAAGGGGGGTGGGGGCTTCGAAACGTGGGACGTTTTAAAAAGCTCGTGGTGAGTCAGAAGGGGAAAACGGTAGCTGCAGATATCATCTCCCACCACAGGCAGGAATGCGAAAGAGGGTCGGGTCAGAGAGAGGAGTGTCGGCGTATAGGAGCGGAAGGGGGGGGGAAAAACCGGCTTGGACGTTTGTAAGAAGAGGGCTCCGAATGGCGCCGCAGAAGGAAGAGGTGCGACAGGACCACTAAGAAATAAGCAAGTAGCGCAAAAGGAGGGGGTTATAGTGGTGGGAGAGGGGGTCGGAAGGATAAAAACGATAAAGGGTCACGCGCGGGAAAGACATTGTGTCGGGGAGAGGAAGTACTTTTACGGCCGGTAGGGAGGGGGAGGGTGAAGGTTAAGAAGAGGGGACGAAAAGGGGGGGGGGTGGGGGACGTGGGGCTCAGTGGGGGTTGGCAAGTTGGAGAGGGCGGGGTGTTTCTTTTGGGGGTGTTGGTTGTTCAGACGAGAAAGTGGGAAGCGGGGGTCCTGGGGGATGCTAAGGAGAAAGGGTGGTAGTGGGGGGTTGTTGGTGGGGGGGGGGGTTGGTAGTTGAGAATGGGGGATGATACAGGGGCAGCATCAATGATTCCTAAACACGGAGTGAGTAAGAGGAGGAAGACAATACACGGTGCGGGTGACTGGTTAAAAAAGAACCAATTATTTAGTCAATTACAAACACCCGAGAAAGAGATAAAATATTCTACAAAAACCGAGGGAAAGGAGAAAAGGACAGCCACAACCCGACGAACTCTTCGCTTGGTTTTTTTTTCACCGTCTAACCGAAGACGAGGCATTAGGAGTACACATAGCAGACAGGGAATTGCAGTGGGATTTTAAGGTGCGCTGTCCCATGCGGCGGTTCAACTTGGGGTGGAATCAAGAGGATTGGGTTGAAGAAAGAGTAACCGCACTTTGGATGGGACAGGAAAGTGTCATTCACCGGCAAAAAACATACACTAAAGACCGTTTGAAAGTCGTGTTAGGCGACGTGCGCTAGTGTGTGCACGGCGTGGTAGACAGGACAGATCGAAAAGTTGGGGGGGAAGCAGAGAGAGGCTGGAAGGTTTGTTAAGGGCATGGGGGGGGGGTGTCCGTCTCTATGTGTTACGCAGGTGGGGGGGGGAGGGAACAGGAAGAATGGTTCGGGTCTTGGGTTATGGGGAGACAGTTGAAGGGACCCAATCCAGAGCGAGGAAAAGGACGGAAGAATGCTCGGTATTTGTGGGAGCGGGATCTCGTCAATGATACAAAACTGAAGTTGTGGGGGGGATGAGGAAAGCGGAACGGGGGGAAAATGGAGAAGGAGAAAGCGGTGGTTCGGGAAAGACAGTCCTCGGGGACTACATAGAGTTAGAGGGATCCTTGTCGTTAGACCTCAAACTAACTGTGCTGGAAGAGAGAGGGGGGTGGTCAAATCGGAAGTTGAAACTAGGGCAGAGAGTCACCAACAAGAGTAATCAGGACCCTTGCCCCGCTCCAAGATGCATACTGGGGTCGTGAAACAGTGCAAGTCCTCTAGGGAAGAAAAAAAAGAGAGGGAGTTCGGTGCTTTGGGGGGGGCGAGTGCAAGGGGGGAAAAAAAAAGGGCGTAGGGGGGTGGAAGAAGTCCAGGAGACGGGCAAAAGGAGTGGTTGGGAGATGGGTGGTGGGGCTGAGGGAAAGGACGAATGGACTGATTGGGCTGTGGGTGGAAGTTTCAACGGTGGCAGGAGGGGGAAAGAGAGGGGGTGGGAGTCGGATAGGTGGGGAGAGGGCGTGCCGAGCCGGGTGGGTAGGAAATGGAGAGGGTAGGGGGTTGTGGCTAGGAAGTAAGAAGGTAGCCAGGCGGCATCTAGGGGTCAGGGCGGGGTGTAGGGTTGGCTGTAGGGAGGCAGGGAAGGTGTGTGAGGGTAAGTTATTTCTAGAGAGAAGAGGGAGTGGGGATGGGAGTGATGGGAATAAAAAAAACCAGAGGTTCCTTCAGTCGGGTGCGAATGAGACAGGATCACTTTAAAAGGAGGAGGAAGGGGGTTGAAGCAAACTGAAGAGGGTGTAGAAAGCCCAAAGGAGGGGGGAAATGAAAGAATTAGGGGTGGAGTGGCTCGGAATGTTTTGGCACTGGGGGGGGTGTGGTACGTGGGGGGGGGGGGATATTTCTGGCACATTAACGCAGTAGCTGCATGATTAAGAGAGGGAAGGGGACGGTGGTGGTTTCCATAGAGGAAAGTGGCAACCGCAAAACAAAAAAAAAAGTTAAGAGGGGAAGGGATTGGCAAGAGTGGGACGCGGCAATCACGAGGTAAGGGGGAAGGTACGGGTTTGAAGTCGTGGAATCGTGTAAAGGTAATATGCGGGTGCGCGGGTGTTTGAGGGGGTGGTGGGGCACAACATCGGTCTGGCGCAGGGAGGACTACTCTGGAGGGCCCGACATCAATCAGGGGATAAAAGACGCCGTCACTACGCAGGACAAAGGGATGAGACATCGTGCAGCACGGGGCCCGCCAGCGGGCCACGACATAAATGTAGCAGGTTAACAACTGATCTATCCAAGGAGAAAGAGAAAAAAGAACTGTGGCTCGGGCTGCAGTGTGTTCAGACGGGGGGGCGGCGAAGGTAACAAAGGTAGAAAGCGCCCGTGGCAGAGGCTGGACAGAACTCCTGAGGGAACAAACCCCAGTGGTGAACGTGCGTCTTTGGGTGAGAGAGACGGGGAGGGCGATGTGGTGGAAATAGAAATCGGAACGCGCGAGTCGTGCAGGAGTGGATTTCTTGGCGTAAGTCTCGGGACGTTTGTCGCTTTCAAGGTTTGGACGGAGGGGAGAGGCATATGGAAAGAGCAGAAAAACCACCAAGGAGCCCCAGAAAGTGCATCCGGAGGATCAGGGGATTACCGGCAACATAAAAGGTAACCACTTGGGGAAAACAAACAAGTCCTGACGCCGTGAGGAGGTTTCGGGGCAATTGCCTTTTACAGCTTGTCGCGTGGGAGGGACCGGAGGGGAAAGTGTATCGAAATGGGCTGTGAAGAGAGTAAACGGGGAGGGTGTGCGGGCAGTAAAAACTGGGTGGAGGCAGCACATCAATGGAAGTCAAGGTAATAAATTTAGTCGAATGGACAGAATAAGGGAGAAACAGTACTCCACGCAAATTTCTCACAACTCAATTAATCCCCCGCCGCCATATCTCCCGCACCGTCAACAGAGCAAAACCAAGTGCGAATAGAACAAAAACTAAGGAAAAAAAAGTGGAGCGCCTCAAGTGACCTACATGGACCCACAAACCCCTGATTTCTACAAGAACCTAGGACGGACGGTGGGTGGGGGGCAAAAGGCAGAAACGGAACAACAGAGAGTCTATACCCTACGTGCATACCCACTGACTGACGCACAGTCAAAAAGGGTAAAAACACCAATTTACACACGCGAGATGCCACAGCAAAAGCGCCCCCCTCCCCATCACAATCCCCCAGGAGACTTCGAGAGTGAGATATGAAAAGAAAAGTGGTCGGAAGATGCATCGATTCCCTGCTTCTCTAAGAACAGCGAGGGAAGAGACTCAAGGGTGGCGAGAGAACTTCAACGGGAAAGAAAATTCTCGCGATCTCTCATGCTACTTGCGAGCGAGAAGAGGGACGATACCAAGTGTGTGGAGGGGAACTTAAGGAAAAGGGAACTGAGAAAGAAAACGCCGAAGTGGGGCCCACCCACAAAACAATCGACAAAACCCTAAAGTCTCGCTTCAGAAGCACAGGGAACACACAAACCCACCCGGAAGGGGGGACTACACTACTAGAAGAGTTCAAATCCTGATGCAGTTGCTACGGAGGAGGCGGAGGACCGCTCTAGCTTCGGCGCGCCAAAAACATCCTAAAAAAACAGAGACGCAAGGAGTAGGTTGAAAAAAAAAAAAAAACCCGATAGAAAAGGAAGATTGGAAAAAACCAGCGAAAACCTCCCAAGGTATAACTTGAAGATGTTTGCGGACGAAGAAAATCAGAACAGGTGTACGACTTGAAGCTGAAACTTCCCTCGACTCAAAAATAACGACCAACTCAAATATGACTGGAATGCTTGAAGAACGCGCCACGAATGAAAAGACAGCGATGACACAACTCATTCAGGGTCCCCTAGAAAAACACACGTGCACTCGGGGGG
>Ga0179591_1295087_pt1 | contig 15645 bp, 14 predicted proteins | sample CZOMad2_1_08_16f_FD_182891 | JGI IMG/M metagenome (GOLD analysis project Ga0179591, IMG submission 182891) | Vadose zone soil fungal communities from Angelo Coast Range Reserve, California, USA - CZOMad2_1_08_16fungal (PacBio error correction) | ecosystem: Environmental > Terrestrial > Soil >...
TGTCGACTTGAAGAGCGGCAAAAGCTCGTAGTCAAACAAGTCCCCGAAAAAGCTCAGGGCAGGTGAAAGGGAGAGGAGGGAACAGAACAGCAGCTGTACATAATCGAACAAGAGACAAAGGGAATCGCTCATCAGGGGGTCACGCAGAGACCGGCACTATAGAGGTCACACACAATAGCACTAAATAGAAATGAGAACCACTCGAAATGGTATTTAGGGGTTGGGAGGGAAAAACGCTAAAGTGGCTATGAAGGCGAAAACTAGGGGAAGGGAACGCCCATTAGCCAAAAGCCAGCAAGGGGCGCCAACCCTGGAAAGAGCTGCTTGGGTGAAAGGAAAACCCCATAAACCGAAAAAGGAGAAACGCCGGGAAGGACACTAGCCTCCCTATTTTGACAGGACTCGTCGAACTTTCAGGTAAAAAACCGATGTTGGATGACTGTCTCAAGAATGGGACGGGAAAGGAAAAATGTTAATTCAGCCCCGGAGAAAGACAACCTCATAAAAAAGACTTGGCGGGGCATCAGGTTGTCCCCCCCGCCGACAATCCCGCCCTCAGGAGATCATTATTGGGGCGATTGGAACCTTGCTTTACATCTAGTATTCAAAAAAACTTGCTAAGCTAGCTTGAAGAACCAGAGTTTAGTGGGAGCAAAAAACGCAAACAGGGGTCGCGGTAAACGACACTCTGGAAACGGTCGATAAAAAGGTGCAAAGGGCACACGGGAAGTGAAAGGGAGGGGGACGCGCAAGAATAGCGAAAAGGGCAAGAGGCATTGGATTGAAGAGTCGCTAGAATATCGCGGGGGGGCGCAATGGGGGGAAAAGCTGGGGCAGTGTTGAAAAAAAAAGGAAATAGGGACCCGCGGACAGGACGAAAAGAAAAGGGGGGGGGAGGCAACGCGGCCGATCACACTGTTACGTTGCTCTGGGGGAGAAAAAATGTGCAAGAACCCGAGATCCAACAGACTACGGGGGGGGGGAGGAGCCCGGCACCATGTTTCGTTCAAGTTCGGGCTGAAGTCCAAAACAGAATATTAAACAGGAAAGAAGCCTATCCAGTCAATTCGGCATGGTACTCAAAAGCCCTACAAGTGGGAAAAAAATCGAATCAGGGAACCGTCCGGCTCCCGAGGAAAGAGGGATTTCAGTCTCATTCGGGCGGTCGGTAAAGGGAGAGGCTCCCGACGTCCGAGGTGTGGAAGGGGGTATTCACAATACCGGGAGAGCGAAGGCTTCTAGGGCGTGATGCAGTCGGCTACTCCACTTCAGTGGTGAATATCGAAAAGGTAGCGAAATCGGGGGGGCAGCACAAAACGACTTCCAAGACTGTCGCAGGTCTGCAGTCAGAAGCTTCGCAAGTATCATGTTAAAAACAGAGAGACAAGAGAAGGGGGGCCGATCTTCGGCCCGGGAAAAAAAGGGCGGATTGCCGTACTGAGGGACGGCGCTGGGCTGTCGGGGAAAAAGAAAACGAGGCAAAAAAGCGATAATCCGATTAGGACTACTCCACAAAAAGAGTGTTATTCAACCTTCGTTGGATGGCGGTGAGGAAAGAATCAGCGTTTGCTGTACCTGGGAAAGGCTTGAGTTTCAAATCGGCATTCGTGAGAGGGAAGCTGTTAAAAAACAGACGGACCAAGGGGCAGCCCAGGCTTTACCTGGGAAAGGAAAATGTGTGTACAATCAATGACGAGATCAGAGACACGAGTTATGATCACGCCGTCTATGGGGGGGAGTCAAAGTAGAAACGTACCGGAAGCACCCCCACAAGTGCGATATCTCTCTCAACAAAACTTGTATCGAAGGGATCTGACGGCATACGGTATTGGGAAAAAAGAAAAAATAAAAGAGGGAACCGGAAATATAAAATAACACCCGCGGGTCAAGACCGCCATTGATCGTTGAAGGAGAAACACCTGGAATTCAACCAGGGAAAAGAAGTTCTCGGAGCCAAGGGTCATATCAGGGGGGAGGGAAGCCGAGGGGCGTCGCGGCCCCCTTACCGATGTAAGAAAAACAAGGAAAAGGATCGGACCAGCGACTAGAGGAAGAAAAAAAAAAACCGGGGGGAACTCCATGAAACTAGGTGAGAAATGAAAAGGTTGATCTCAAAATATCAGTGTCAATTGGATGTTACAGAAAAAGCACATCGCGGGGAAAACCAATCGCAGAACCTAAAATAGAGATTCAAATCCAAAAAATTCTCCGGGCACATAGCTCGAGAGTCGATTGGGGGTCAAAATTGCGCAATATACGGCAGGGCCCAGGAGGTCTCGGGCCGAGACCGATTAAAAAAAAAAAGAAGGGTGTCATGAGACATATGAACTGAGAAAGGTCTATCCCGAGGGAAAGGGGGGGAGACCATCGCAAGAAAAGTTGGCAACGAGGCAAAAAAGCTTCTGGAATCCGCACTGTATTTGATTACCGAGTGAAAGTGAAGTAGAAAAAACCGTAGATATCGAAAAAAGTAAGGCCAATCATGAATAGAGACGGCCCGCCCAAAGCCTAGACGAGGAAGGGGAAGCAATGGTGCTGCGTGAGACGTGCGACTGAAATGCATCACCTGGCTATCGGCTTGGCCGGGGAAACCAAATCCTTTATCTCGGGCTATGGTTTGGAGGGCTGGGGAGTCTGCTACCGTGGGAAGCCGTCCTGACCCGAACTCGGCTTACAAACCCCAACTTGAGGGGGATGCACAACGGAGGAAAAGATGCGAAGGACGGATCTGCGCGGGGAGCCGGCACCGATCCGAGATCACGGAATTTTTACAAGGGGGAATGATGTGAAACGATCCCTTCTTTCATCAGGAAGAAAAGGTGAACGAGTTGGATTAAAAAAACATTGGTCTCATCTAAAGAACCAGCCGCGATATTCCGCAAGCAAAAACTTGAAAGAGGGAGCGAGTCTCAAAGAAAAAGAAGGAATCGGGGTGCGCCGGGGGAAAGACTCTTATTCAGTTGAATATTACCGGGAGAAACGAGTGGTCTGTGTATAAATACCGGAAAAGAGTCGCCTGCATATAGGGGGGCGAATACGCTAGGGCAAACAGGTGGGTTGTGACCTCGGAGAATGGCCAGGGTAACTCAAGAGGAAAAACGATATGCCATGAAAGGGGTGGATGACACATACCGAGAAAAAGCAGCTTCCTTTAAGGCCTAAATTGACGGAGTTGGTTCGACAAGAAGAGGGAAACCGCTCAGGAAAAGGGGCTAAAAAAAAGAAAGGCGAAAGAGGGGGAAAGGAAATTTCGAGGAGCGCCGTCCTGAAAGCATAGATCGGTAGGGAGTCCTGATTGTACGAATGGTAGTGGTAAGGGAAATGAAATCGGGCAGGGTGAGACGGAAAAGTGGAAAAGGGGGGTTCAGTCTTGAGTCTTCTGCTAAGGGCGTTCAGGGTGAACGAGGTGCTGTTCATCGCACCTTTTCAGGAGGGCGCACCTCCGCAAGAGGGAAAGCAGAAGACCAGACGATCGATTGTTTCGGCGATGTCAAAAGGGCTATGCGTGGCTTTAAAGGCAAGGGGAGGGAGCAACCTCCCACAAAAGGAGTTAGAGGGAGGCGCAAAGGATTTAGAACTATGTCCGAATGTGCATAGCAAACTCGGAACAAAATGCCGGAAGTGGCGCAAGGATGGGAAGTTAGAAGCTGGCTGAAACGCAGAGGGAAAACTCAAGAGAGACACTGAAATCTCCAACAAAGGAGTAGGAGGGTATCCACGATCGTATCATCCTTGAATGCCCTCTCGGCTAACCAACGCCCCGCAACAAGAGGACATTCAGGTTTCACGGTTCAGAGAGAGGCACTACGCACATCATCGCATTAAAGAGTAGAACAAACCGCGCGCCATTCATCCATCCCGGGGGGAAACGCTGTTGAGCAATAAAAAATCGCAACACACGCATAGCCGAAAGGGATAAATGAGAAAAAAAAAAAAACGATCGGGCCTTTGCGTTCACGCCCTGCGCGAGGAAGGAAACAAAGGAGAAAGGATGCCAATAAAAACGAGGGCCCAACGCAAAAAAAAGAGAGATCCGGAAAAAGATGCAGGGTCCGAGAGAAAGGAGGGGAAGAGGAAAAGCCCACTCAAGAAAAACCGGAAAACCTCTATCCGAAGCCTCCACCGGCGAAAGGATTTTGATCGCGGAGATCGGGAAAAATAAAAAGCCGAGGGTCATCCCGTGATTTTGGGGGGAAAGGGACATCCGTTGAATTGGGCGTGAGCCGCGTCTGAAGATGCAATCCACCTATCACGGGCCGCGAAAGTCGTCCTGCCTGGGGTTCAAAAAAAGTCGAAATGAAAAACCATCAAAAGCATAAAGCGATGCGATGCGGAAAAGCCGACGTGAATCAAGGACAAGGCACCAAAACATACTTGCTGAACCAGTCGCGGAAATTTTTAAGGGGTTGGTAGTAAAGACGAAAAAAAAAAACTTGGTAGCGTCATAACACAGAAAGAGAACAACGAGGTAATAAGGGTCAAAAAAGGAAGTAAAAACCATACCCGGAACGAAAAGAACGATGGCGGACTGCGAACTCAAATCGCAGGAGTTGAAAAAAAGGGGGCAATGGGGGGGGAAATAAGAAGGAGAAGGAAGGGGGGGTCGAAAGCTAGACCCGGGTGTTTTCGCGGAAAGGGGAAAGGGAATAAAGCGTGAAATCACTGCGGGAGAATTGCCTATAGTGAGGACTGGAGCTTGTCTAGGGAAGAGGGGGGGTAAGATACCGAATACGCCACCTGCTCATCCCAAGGACATCCCGTTTGCTTGGGAAAGGACTCACGGGAAATCTCACTGTCACAGAGAGGGCGGCCTTCCAACAAATAAAGGAAAAAGAGGCGAGCTCAGGAATGGTGTTCCAGAAAAACCTGAAAGGTGCTCGTGCATTAGGGGGTCCGCGACCGATAAGGATTCGAGGCTGTAAAAGAAAGAGTTGAAGAAAAAGAGGGGAGGGGCGTGGCTCGGACTCGGCCCGAACGTTTAGAGGAATTGGAGCTGTCACTTCCACATACTTCAGAAATGCCAAACAAAGGCTGGAGACTCGCGCAGGGGTCTCAACTGTTCTGACCAGGGGGGGGGGGAGCTACAGAAAAGCGTGCATCGGAGCATGAGCTAAAGGGGATCACCATCTACAAGGCCATTCAGGGGGAGAATCCTTGGTGAGGAAAAAACACGTATTTGGGACACACGACCAAAAAAATCAGAACGGCAGGGGGAAGGATTGCTTGTGCCGAGAGAAATTCAAAGGAGAAGGGCTTGGGAGATGTCGGAGACGCGTCTTGGCTAGGGAAATCCGCAACTGGATGAAAGAACCTCACCTGGATCGATCTTTTAAAAGGAGGTCCTGAGGGAATGTAAGAGAATCGCCAAGGGAAGACACTGAGTGGGCGGGAGAGGCCAAGCTGACATCGCAAGACGGCTTTAAAGCGGGTGCCGGCTAAAATCTAAATTGGTCCAAAGGGGAGAAGAGAAACAGGGCGAATTTAAAGAGGAACCGGGGGGAGAACAAAAAGTCAAGTCGAGCCGCAATAGGAAAAAAAGACTCGCCCGGGAGAGTCTGGAGATCAGCGAGGCCAATACCGGGCAATTTCGACCATAAAAAAGAGAAAACAAAAAAAAAGAGAGGGATGAAAAAAAAGGGGAGAGGAGCAACTGGGAGACGGACTGACGACCGTAAGAAAGAAAACAACAACACATAAAAGGGAAAACCTGCTCCCCGATGCGGCTCTACCGGAAGCTTGAGGCGAAAAATAAGTGAGCGTGACACCATGGAACACTGTTGATAAACCAGTTTGAATTTCAATCAGACGGAGCGCGTCGCTCACGAATTAGAGGGACGCAACACGAAAATTGGCAATCAAAAGCGGAAGAAAATCACGCCCAAAGTGAAAATACGAAGACCAGGGGGGGAGAACTTAGAAAGTTGCGGATTTTAAGGAGCTCGCGACACGCGGAGAGACCGAATCGCCCACGGCCGAGCAAGGGGGGGATAAAAAAAGTCAACCCACATCAAACCGGGAACGGGAAACACTACTTCGGGGGCAGGGATTGGTCAGCTCAAAGGAGCGTTCGCCAAGGGGAGGAAAACCGACGGAGCGAAAAATGGGAAGGCGGGTGCGATAAGAGCACCGGGTGACGGGAAACACAATGAAGGAGACCAAAAGTAAAGGGAAGAGGGCATACGACAGAAGCCGCCTTTGGGGGGGGTAAGGAACTAGGACAACAAACGTGAGGCAGAAAAACTTCCTGGGGAGAAAGAAAACCCCGGAGGGAACCTCCTCAAAGTCTATACTCGGGTGGGGCCCAGCGAGAACGCGGGGGGGTGTAAGTTGAAAAAAGACCGGGACGCCGGCGATGAAGGAGAATGGAACGCAAATTGTCACTCGGGGCCGGCTTCCGATGTGAACCCGCCATCCGGGACGCCGCGATGGGCAAGAGGAGTTTTGGCAGCTCTGAGAGATTGGATTGACGCGCCGGGTTCCTTCCAATCGTGAGAAAAAACTCAGGTGAAAATTCTGGATATGTAGGGCGCTGGGGCCGAGGCGGGTAGATCGGAGAGGATCGTCAAACGGATGCGCGAGAAGTGCAGCTGAATGTAGCCTTTATGGTCAGCAGGGTTAAACGCATCTTATCAGAATGGTCGCAAAGGAGGCAACGGAAAAAAACAGTGGTCTTCTGTGGCCCCCGCTGTACCAAAATTCGAAAAATGAAGAAAAGGGACAAGGTCGGCAACCCAAAAGTCAACACGAGCTTTCCAGAATGCCTTGAGGGGAGGGAAAGGTTGTCGAGGGTTGCGTCGTAACTCCGTTGCGTTAGGGGGGCTGCCCGGGGAAAACAATGCAGGGTTGCCTACCTTATGAAAGACAAGGGCGTATGTCGGGGTAAGGGAGATGAAAGAGGTTAAAAACCTTCAAAACTAAAAAGGGTGTTGTACAAAAGAAAACGAGGGGTGGGGGTTGTTGGGGACCTTGGCCAAGCAGTCCGGGGCGGAAAATCAAAACACGATCTGCGCAGTGAGACTCCATTTCATCACGGGAAAGAAAGTGCGCCAAAAGAAGGGAGTCAAAACGTCCAGTTATCGGGGGAAGGTCATCGAAAAAAGAGAAGGGGAAAAACAAATGAGGCAACGAGGGGGTCACGGGCAAAAAAAGAAATCAATCGTTAGGTGGAGAGAAAAGGTGTCTCAGCCTATCAAAGGGACGACTCGTGGCACTGAGGGGGAGGCAATGTAGGTTCCGAAGGGCGGTCTAGGAATTCGCAGGTTAGTTCGTCCAGGGGTCCGGACATCGGAAAGATTCTGAAAAAAGAGTGGGAAGGTAAAAAGGTCCTTTGGGGGTCCAGTATGCGTGGCTTAAGGGGCGCGGGAAGGCAAATAGTCTCAGTGGCGGAACATGGGAAGCCAACAAAGAGATGGAATCAGTGTTCCCAAATCATGGGCTTGAGTGTGTGCCCTAGGGGAGAACGCGGAAACAAGGCCAAAAAAAAAACAGGGGCCACCAAGGATGAGTGACACAGACGGTACGCTGCCAAAAGGGTGTGGAGTAGCTGGGGAGGAACGGCCGCGCGCAACCGGGGCAAAAAGGCGTTTACCAATGGGTGTAAAAAGACGAGAGGATTGCACGGGCTTCCCCTACCAAAGGGAGGAAAAAACAACGGGAGTAGGGAAGGGGAAAAATTGAGCAATTGGACGAGCAATAGTAAGAGGCTGCGCCAAGGGGGGAATCGGAGGGAAAAATTCACAGCAAAAAACCTTCAAAGGCGTGAGCGGCGTCGATCTACCGGTCAGGTCGTAGAGAGAGTAACCCCGAAGCGCTCACGTCCTAAAATACCCTGTGAACCGAGTTGCAGAACAGACAAGGGGCAAGGAAAGAATCAGAAAAACGCATAAAATTTGAAAAACACTCGGATCGGGGGTCTTTCAGTGCCTCAAAAACTGGAAGCACAAGGGAAAGAAGGAGAAAAGAGGGAAAGAAAAGGGATGAAAACGACGCCAAAGAAACTCAAAGAAAACGAGGTTGGCAGCTAACCCACCTGGGGGGGCGCCGATCTGGAAAGGAAACAGAACAACTGCAAACATTAAAAAACCAATCAACTAAGACTTCAACGCTGCAAGGCCTGAATCCCGGATAAAAATCGCAAGGGGCGTCCTTGGAATGGGTACGGAAATCCGTGCATTTAATGGGAAACGAAAATTAAGTCAATACCCAAATACACGGGGCGACATCCGCCATGCAAAGGACTTGCCGGTCGATAAAATCAGGAAAAGGAACATAGTGCTGAGAGGGGGGAACGGACTGGGGGGAAGGTATCGCCACGAAACAAAATACTGAAGTATCGTTATTCGAGGAACCCAGCTTTGTAGGTGAAGTTTGAAGGCGATCAAAAAAAAAATGGAAGGGGGTCCTAGACCACCTCCAAGAAAAGGCAACGGTCGGTAATCCCCGGAAAAAAACTCACGAGACCTGAAGAACATAACACGAAACGGGCGACTCGAAAAATAAATAGACAACAATGCAAGAAGGCATTGGATGAATCTAAAAAGGAAAAAGGTGGAGGGAGGAGAGAGCGAGGCGCAATGTTTGTCACCTTGGGAGACACTGTTGAAAAAAAGTGGAGGAAAAGGAACGGATGACGATTCTCTAGAACGAGGGAAGGGAAGCGGAAATCCCGGGTATCTAGCTTTATAAAGGTGGTGGACGCCCGCATCCACCATGCGGCTGAGACATGGGGGGAAAAACCCGTGTTTAGGGGTGGAAAAAAGAAGATTCACTGGTGCTTCCCGCGCCGCAGAGCAGGGGGGAAGCTCGCCCTTACAATATCCCTGCACGGGATCATTAGTGCGGGGGAAGTCCTCAGGAGATACAATGTGGGGCAGTTCGACTCGGCAATCCAACGGCCAGGGAGGAAAGGCCGAGGGGAGGGAGGGGAGTGCGTAAGGAAACGTAATTCATGACGGGGGACTTCGGGTAAGAGCTAGCTCCGACGTTTGATAGAACACGGTTGGGCCTCGGTAATTCACAAATACACGGGCGCGGTCTCCGCCGAGGGAAATCGTCCGCCTCAGGTCGCAACTCTCCTGGTCGACGCGCTGTTCATTACCGGATAAGACAGGTGTCAACGCAAGGCGGAAAAAAAAAAAACGGCTCAAATGGATCGTCGTGCGGCTTCAGGGGAAAAACGAAAGAAAGCCTGGGCGCTGCGAAAAGAAGATATGGGCCACAAAATCCCCCTCTGACGGAGGGCTCGTGTGAAGGATGTTCCGGCGCTTGCTTGAATGGATAAGATTAAAGAAAAAAACGGAAGGGGAGGAATTTCGGTCGATCGACGGGCCTATAACAGAAGGGACAGGGAGGAAAAAGCGAGAATCTCACCCTGGTCATGACTTGGAATTCGTGTGGCGTTGATGGGATCTATGAGCTCAAAGGTGAAAAGATGGGAGGAGGAAAGTATCTCAGAGGGCAGCGGCGCGGGATCGACACCGTCTGGGAAGGCTGCTAAAAGAAAGTAAGAACAACTTAGCCAGAAAGGCTTGGGAAATCGTTAAAGTTTTAAAAAAGGGAGGGCTGAGGGGGGGTAACCTCAGATGAACGGAAGCTGGGGACAGAGCCAGATTTGCTATTGGGGGTCAGCCTCAAGAAGGAGAGGGACATAAAAATCAAAAACTAGAGAAAAGAGAGAGATATGGGACGAGCTCGCGGGGTTCCAAAAAGGACCATTGAAACTCGCCCCTCCCGGCAGCTGCCTCCGCAAAGCCCAACGAGAGGCGGCCTCCGTGGGCCAGTTCGAAAAAAAAAGGGACGCGAAAAACCATACGAAGGAGAGTGCAAGCCGTTTGGAAGAACGTCGTAGACAAGAACAAGCGGTCTGGACTACACGCGCTGGATACCTAGAGGTAAAGGAAAAAGACAGGAGTCAGCAACAAAATTAGAGGAACCAGGACAAACTGTTTGGGAGGATGAAAGTTAGCTCCTACTGGGGACAGAAAGTTCGGAGGCTAATATCTAGAAACACCGCGCTAACACAACAACTGATAGCGGCCGCAAGCCACCGGCCGAAAGCACGACCGAGCTAGAAGCGATGGAATTGGTGAGTTTTTGCAGATACTTTCGAAGAATTCCCAGGATTGGGAGAAAGGAAAAAAAGTGAAAAAGAGAATAGTCACCGGAGATGAACCAAAGAAGGTGGTCTCATGCGTCTATTAAGACAAAACCTTGTGCTGCAAAACCTGTGAAAACAGGGGGAGAACAAACGCGAGGGAAAGGGGGAGAAACACGCTGTCCCTAAGCAAAAAATTTAAATGAACTCTGTGAGGGGAAAAACGTGATATCTGCGTCCTGGAGAAGAAAAGTAAGTACACGCCGCGTTATACAGAACCCAAAGACCAGAGCTCTTCCTGGTCATAAGGCCGTCTTCGAAGAATGCCTTCACAGCAACCGTGGGAAAGGGGGAAGGATGACACGCAAGGAAGTGAGACCGAAAATGGGGGGGAGGCTGGGGGCAGCGCGAAATGCATTGGTCTCGGAGGGGGACCAGGGTAGCCCGAACTGGTGAACACAAAACCCGATGTGAGGAAAAAAAAGATAACGCCTAAGGTCTGATCGCGATGTCGTCAAAGAGCGCAGCAGTCGAACATGCATAAGCCTGGAAGACGCAGGGGGGCCCCGCCGAAAAGCATCAAGAAAAAGAAAAACAGGAGAACTGAAAACAGGGTCTCGCCCAAGAGGTGCGACCTTCGAGAATCCCGCGATATTAACCAACCCCAAGTTGGAGCATTCACCAGATGCGCTCTTCGCATGGGGAAAGTCTTGCGGCTACCCATCGTTGGGCGTTGACTTGTCTGGCCCGGGGAAATGCAGGTTTGACCTTATTAAAAGGGGTATCAGTCTGGTTTATACCAAAAGAAAGAGGGGGGCATGAGGCCGCTGCAATAAAAAAACTAAAAAAGAGTGGGGGAAGCAGCGGGGCAGCACGCCCTATTGGCCTCAGGGCGAGGGTAAGGGCTGGAGCACCGGGAACTTCACACATGAGATGAGATCGACGGCCAAGGGGTCGGCAGGACGGATGACGGACGTGGGGACCCGGGGGGGTGTAGGTCCTCGAAGAGGCTCAAAAAGGGGCCGAAAATGGTGGGAAAGGGGAAACAACCCTGTGATCGAATCGAAAGTGGGCTAAGAAGAAAAAGACTATCAAAAAGCGTAATGTAGCTGTCTGGGGGGCTGACGGCGTTGGTGGATATATCTGTGCTTTCTGGGAAGCATGCGGGCAAGGGGAAACAGCGGAGGTTAGAATGCCAAAAGGGGGAGTTAAGGCTGCAGAGATCAATGAGCGAGCAGTTCAGAGTCTAGATGGGAAGAAAAGGGGGGGGGGGTGCCAAATCAGTCCCGAAACACCCTGCAAGCCCAATCGAGAGTTCATGCTCAGGTCGTGCGAGGGATGTTGAGGGCGATCGCTGCCTAGAAGGCCGTGCGCAGGGGCACCCCGGGATAAGGATGCAGTGAACTCAGGAGGAAGGGAAACAAAGTGTCCATGAGTGCGGTCCTTAGACCCGCGGCCGCGGGCAAAAACTTCCTTAACAGTTTGCCGGGAAATAACTGTAAGTCCGCTGAGACAGGAGGGAAAGACTCAAATGAATCTAAAAAACAACAACGAGGAGAGAAAAAAAGAATTGGCTGAAACATCGGAAAAAAAGCAGAAAAATCCCGGAGGCAAACCACATTCCCCCCGCACAGGAAAAAGGGTTTCAAAAATGGCAACGGGGGGGAGACGAGACAGGGCAAGAAAGCCGACTTAGATTCGCATCTCCTTCGTCCAATCAAGCCCGTGGGGGAAACCTCTTTGAGCACGGGGTAAGGACCAATCTGGCAAACAAACATATCAAACAGGGGAAACTCAGGGGTTGGTTGCTTTCCAGCCTGCAGACGGATTTTGCGGCAAAGAACGAAAAGGAAAGCGATGAAAAAAGAAAGAAAAAGGACGAGGGAAAGGAAGAATACGACTCCGGAATCAAGGGTGCAAACCAGGAGAGAAAACTCTAGGTCCGAACCGCCACTTAAACCAGGAACAGACATAAAGAAAGCCAAAAGCCTTGAACGGTTCCAGAGCGACTGAAAGGGGGGGGATAAAAAGGGAGAAGGACTGTTAAAGGTACGGAATAAAAGAGATTTGTTGGTGACTGACTGACGAATTGAAAGTGGTTGAAAACGATGAAGGAAGTCCAATACCCGGAGACACCCGGCGCTATCAGCCATCAAAAAGGGCAAAGGGAAAAACATGGAGCAAAAAACCGAGGGCAGATCAAGGGCTGGCAGATTGCGAAATCCGGAGACTGAAGACCCGAAAAAAATCAACAGCGTGATGTCAAAAAGAGAGCAGTATTAGCGGGAACCCACTGTTTAGTGGCATGCGAAGGAAAACTTATTGAGAGAAGCCACCGAAAACAAGGAATGCAGGTGCAAACCTTCATTGCAGGATACCTTTGGCATCACGGAACCTCAAAAAGATCGCAAGATGGGATCAAAAAGAGAATGGGGGATGAAGCTACGTGCACGGTGTAGGAATATCAAGAGAAGCAGAAATGTGGAGAAATTGGGTGCGAAGACCACTTTGGTGCACAGGCTCTGCCATGAGGACTGATGACAAAGCGGAGACACTGCGGCCTCCAGGCCGAAAAGGGGAACGGAGGGTTCTCAAGGAGGTAGGGGCCCGATCATACCAGCTTGGTCGCACTAATCCAAGAAAGGGGGTGGACCAAGTGAGGCAGGAAAGCCGCAATACAAACTTCTCATCAACCATACCTACCCAACGGTCGATCAAGGAGGGGTTATTTTAAAGAGGAAAGGGCCGGAAAAGGGACAGTGACGCCGTCGCAGTCGTCAAGCAACGACATGACCAACTAAGATAGAGGGGAAGTCTCGTATTCATGAGCGGCGTTCAGGGGAGGAATCTAGAAAAAGGCGATATCACTTTTCCTCGGTGGCAATTCAAAACCCGACGCGATCGGCCCGAATTTCATTGGGAGGAACGTGGAAAAACGCTCCGGGTTCTCCGGGGGGGGGGGTCGACAAGGTGAATTCATCTTAATCGGAAGGGCTCATCCGGACGCCCGTCCGGAATATTCGAGACCATCAGCATTTCATGGAAGGACGTTTAAGACCAAAATCGAGGGGAAAGGAAAAAGATAGAGGAAACGTCTGTCCGCATTGGGCGGGCTTTGCCACATATTACAAGCGCTGAAAACGGTCGATTCAAAAGGAGGGAGGGATACGATAAAAAAGGGGGAAAAAGCAGAAAAGCTCACCCTGTGTCAAGGGGGAAATCTGGTAGTCACATTCGTAGGTTCGGGAAAGGGATGGTGCAGAGATTCTCCGTTGCTGCCCTTATCCGCTGTGCGTTCCTTGGGTGCCCCGATACAAGCATCAAAGTCGAAGGCTATAGTCGCGGCGACCGCCTTTCTAAAAGGGGGGTGGGGGGGGGGGGGGGGGGGGCACTAACCGAAGGGAACTGGAAAGCGTCAACAGGAAGTCATTGAGGTCTAGCCGCAGAAAGCATCGAGGATTCGCCGCGGGCGTTTCAAGGAGACGTCAAAAAGAATGCAAGAGCGAGCCAGGTACAATATAACACACAACGAGAGGAGAGAGATCTGAAAAAGAAGCGTATGGGCCGAGTCTACTAACCTTTGAAAAAAATAGCGAGCCCCAAAAAAGAAAAAGCTAAAAGAAAGGATCGAAGAAAGGGAATTGCTCCACCCCGGTGACGCATGTCCACAATGGTTTCTCGGAGAACAGTGGAAGGGACGTCGAGACCTCCGAGCGTGGCGCTCCCTCTGAGAAGGGGAAGGGATTCGGGAAAAAACGATCCATGTCACAAAAACTTGCTGGGCAATAATCAACGGGCCAGAAGTGAATAAAAAGGAAATTACAAAAGCGCCGGGTCAGAAGGTCGGGTAGGGGAAAGGAGCACGTCGCACGCGCGCTACCTTCGAAAAACGAGACGAGCCTTGGGAATCGCGTCAAAGCCATCAAAGACCAACCGGGAAAGAGCGAGGGGAGGAAGGAAGAGGGATGTAAAGAGGTAGGACGCAGAATGCAAATGATTTTATCTGAATCAAGACCGTCATAAGTGATAGCAAGGAGGTTCAGGCGAATGACAGTGCACGGGAGGAAAAAGGAAAAGGGAAAACCAAACGCGAAGAGTTGCAGGGAAAAGAATGCAGGTATAAAAAAAAAAAAGCCATGGCAAAACCAAAGAGGAACCACGTTATAAGCGAAACGTGAGATCTCGAGGAGAACAAAAAAGCGGAAGGGACGAGACGAAGTCAAACAGACCAAAGGAACTCGGAATTAACACACATCAATTACCGGAGCGGCAGGAGTGTACTGCGACTAAAGAATTGTCCTCTGCGATTTGGAAAGGGAGGTAATGACCCCCATCCAGAGCAAGAACTGGACTGGCTATTTGAAGAGGCTGAAATGCCATTGACGCAGTCAAAGCCCGAACTCGTGACCACCAAAAAACTTTGCCAAGGAGCCGTAACGGGTGCGGAGCGGACTAGGGATCTGCCCGTGAGCAGAAAGCTAAAAAAATCTGAAAAAGGCAGGCCTGTAGTCCCGGTAGGGAGGTCAAAAAAACCGCCGGGAAGGACATTCCGCAAGTTAACCGGCCTGCAAAAGGGGCTCGTCAACCAGGGCAAATACTGCCTCCCGCGTGATCACCGAAAAAAAAAAAGTACAAATTATCAAATATTGCGCATGCTGCGGAATTGAATGTCAGGGGAAGTACATAAGGTTTCTTTTCCGGTGCACATGATGTCAATTCATTTGTAGATAAAGTAAAAAAAGTGAGCCGAGTGGTCGGTGGAGACGTGAAAACAGGTTGGTCGCCTGAAACACCAATACGAAAAAAAAGAGTGGTGGTCCCGCGAAACTAGAGGGGAAAGCCTTTTTGGTGAAACGAGTTCAAAAAGTCAGCGGCTTTCACCATCGCAGAAAACCCGATATGCTGTTGATGAATCCTGCGGCTACCTGTATAAAAGGGGGCGCATAAAGTAGCGCCGTCGGTATTGGAAAAAGGACTGCAGGCTCACCGTGAAAATTCAAGACAACGATTGAAAAACAAATAAGAGGGCGATATGCGCAACGAAAAGTGTGAAGAATACTGCAAAAAGTAGAATGTCGGATGGGGGCAGAAGAGGGTAAGGCGGGCCCTTCCAGGTCATTGGCGCTCATCGAGGACAGGTTAGCGGGAAAACGCTTTTCCGAAGGCTGTCTTCTCTCATTGCTTTCACCGAAAACGCTGAGGGAGACAAAGCTTTTGAGCGAGTCTCGTGTGGAAAGCAAAAGCGCAACAATAGGGGGAAACCAGAAGCGCCACTCGGGGGCGAGGTGGCCACATAAAAGTGCCAGTTTCGTGATATGCGTTGTTTGGGGGTGGCAACCACCCCCCCCCCACCCGACCCGGGAAGCGCGAAAAAGTCTCGGTGCCTTGAGGGGACAACAGGCGGGCACCCTAGGAGGTGCCCAGAAGAGAGGTGAAGAGGGTCCGATTTACGGGGAGAAAAGGCCACACCGAAACCTGAATCGAGTAGGGGGGGAAATGACTGTGAATTTAGAAGAGGGCTGGGAGCACTCGCTTAAAGAGAACAGTGATAA
>Ga0179591_1270458_pt1 | contig 15644 bp, 14 predicted proteins | sample CZOMad2_1_08_16f_FD_182891 | JGI IMG/M metagenome (GOLD analysis project Ga0179591, IMG submission 182891) | Vadose zone soil fungal communities from Angelo Coast Range Reserve, California, USA - CZOMad2_1_08_16fungal (PacBio error correction) | ecosystem: Environmental > Terrestrial > Soil >...
AAAAAACCGGGAAAAGAAAGGCGCAATGACGGCGAGTGGGGCTTCTACTTAACGGGAAAAGGAAAGAAGGAAAGTCAACACGTTCGAAGGAGAGGACCGGTTAACGCCAAATCAAGTCTGATTTAACAAGGCCAATGTGGGATAAGACGGCGATTGACCCCTCCGTCAAAGGCCGCCATCAAGGACGACGCTGTCAAGTAGAAGAAAAAAAAAAAGAACGACAGACGAAGACCGGCTGATTTTTCACTCCACCCTTCTCAGTAGGCGACGCACCCCGGCCGGCAAGACAAGGAACGAGGGGGGAGAGAACAACACCAAAAAAGCACAAAAACGGGAAAAGACTTGGACCACGATTCCTGCCCGACTTCTCCAACGAAGGAAAGAAGCCACGCCGACTCAAAGCAACACCTTTGGACAACTGATCCGCTACATGAAGAGAAAAAAACCGGCAAGGAAGGTAAAAAAGTCGGTAAAAACCAAAACACCTCTGACCAACTCGACGCTGTTTTCGCAAGGCGGGTCTTCAGCTATCTTTGAAAGACACGCCAGAAACGACGCTGACAGTCCTGGAAGGTTTCCTTCAGTTTCAGGAAAATAGACGGAGAAGGAGCCGTGGAAGGAGAAGGGAGAAAGAAAGGGCGAAAAAAAAAGATGCAACTTGGCGACTTTCCAATCGTTCAAATCACCATAACGGGACAGGAAAACTGGCGACTCGACCCAGAAAGCAAAACTGTTGTTCGATACGGCGAGCGGAAAAACGATGAAAAAGAAGTCTGTCCATCCTGGCAAAAACCAGACGTCCGTCGTCATCAAAAGGCGAAACAAAAAAGAAAAACGCGCAACTCACCAGCGGAAGATACGTTAGGGAACGGGGGAAAAGGGAACGCGGCCAAAACCTGAACACGGAGTACCGAAATTCAACGTCATCACCTCAAAGGGGAACAACGGGGACATGCTGGAAGGCACGGGAAGGGCGTACAAAGAACAAAGGCGGGCCTGGTCAAACAAAAAGGAGACGAAAAATGGGAACAAGAGGAGGGGAAAACCTTCCCGGCAAGGTAGCAGAAGGGGGAGCCTGGTACGTTAAGACAGACATCTCCACCAAACAAACGGCAATCAACTGCCCCTTTCACCGAATCCAAAACTGAACCATGGACGAGACCACTGGCGATTAACGACGGCGGATTGTAAAAACCATTCCTAACACGACCGGCACCACGGCCAAGAACGCTCCAGAGCTTTGTCAACGACGGAAAATGCGCCCAACTGAGAAACAATCAACCCTCAAAAACGCACGATCAACCTGTAAAAAGAAGGTCACGGGAGAGCGCTTCAGTAAGTCGGCAAAAAAACCGCTTAAGGCGGCGTGCCAGGATAAAAACGAAAACCTCAATCGGCCCAGTGCTGCGTACAATACCCGGCCGGCAAAGAAAACCCGAAAAGCACCAAATGCCTCAATCTTCCAGGGGACGGTGGCGATGAAAAAAAAATCGACGGACGTAACAAAACCTTTGTCTGTTTGACTCTTGAACGCGAAGTTCAACTCACGGGCGGGTACAAAAGCTCAAAACCTTAACTGGACGGGCGACCGGAGGGCAAATGTTCCTTTACACACCGTTTAAAACGGGAAGGCAGGGCCGCCCAACGAATACTCTGGAGAGAACAGCACGGTAAAGGCCTCAGCCACGACTTATCATTCTCACTGCAAAAACTAGGAAATCAAGGACTCGCCTGAGCAGAACCGTCGCTACAGCGGATAGCGCGAGAAGCTTCCTGGGAAAACCGTACGGGGGGCGTCAACCATAACGGTTAAAATGACTTAGAGCCGGAACGGCCACGACTGTATCAAACGGGCCCGGAAAAGTTGGGTCTCCCTCCGCAAAAACTACGTGAAAAAGAGAAGAGGCCTGACAGAGAAGAACAGCACCACTTAAACAAAACGGCGTTTTTAAAGAACTTGACGTTGCGAAACACAAATCCACCACAACTTACCGGGGGACGAAAGAATGAAACTGAAAGGCGGCCGGGACGAATAATGAAAAGACATCCTTGGGGGAAAGAAAAGGTAACGAAAAAGGGACCGCAGAGGTAAACGGCCCTCGCTCTTTGGGTACCAAAGGGGGTTCTGTTACTTTCGTCTACTTGGAGGGGAAAAAAGGAAAAAACCCGGCGTTAAGCAATCGGAGGGACCAGCAAAAGGCTCCTGCTGGGAGGGGGTTGGGGGGGGAAACATACCTTCGAAGGATAAGTGCAACGAGTACAGAGAGAATCAAGACACCGCTGTCGGACGACAACAATCTATCTGCAAAAGGGCCAGAAAAAAAGAAGAGGCTGCGTCGCCCCGAACGAAGAAGGGAGAGGCAGGTATCACCTATGCTGAAAAGCACTTGGGTAAAAAGGTGGGGGGGGACAAAGGGAATCGACAAAGTAATTACCGACAGACCGGCTTCCATCCAAAAGGATCTGTACTTGCACTTTGGACCGGGGGGTTTGATTGGAAAAAGATGGAGAAAAACGGGAAAGGGAGTCAAAACAAAAAAAAAAAAAAAAGCTCACCCAGGAGGAACTCATGGGTGAACTTGTCATCCAAAAGAGCAGCCTTGAAAAAGGGAAGCGATAAAAAACAAAGGAGTGAAGGAAAGAGGAAGGACGTGTCCAGGAGAGCGGACGGGGGCGGGAAGGTAAACACTTACGGTTCGAAAACTTCCCTCAGTTGGTATCTCTCGTGGGCAAAAGGGGTTTTTGGGCTGTTTGAAGAATTGCCCGGTATGGGAAAAAAAAAAGTGGGACGAAACACCGGTTGGGGACCTTCTCCAAAAGGGGGGCGGTAAGGGAAAAGAAAAAAAGGGGAGGTAGGGGAAGCCGGTTTAAAACACGCGGCGAAAAGGTTATAGCAGTTGTAGAGGGGAGAGGGGGGATAAGGGGAAAGCGAAAAGAGGGAGATGGCGAGACTGGAGGGAGAAGGTGGGGGGACTTTCCTCTTTTGACTTCTCTGCGGAAGTGGAAAGGGTCACAAAAAAGGTTTCGTGGGGGGGACCCAAGTGTGAAGGGGCGCAGGAGGGGTACCGTAAGGTATTGACCAAACACCGATTATTAAACTCTTGTGAGGGGAAAAAAGGACTGAGCGTTCAGGGGGGGGGGGGTACAAGAAAAGTCGCATCAACGAACCCCGCTCCGGTCCCGAAAATCAAGTAAGGAAGAGAAAAGGAAGGAGGGTTCAGAGAAAAAGGACACAACTGCTGGTGTGAAAAACCGGGGTGGGGTTTAACTTCACCGTTGCAAAGTCGAAAGGGAAGTCAGGGAAGAATTAATGTCAATGGTTTTGGTTGATCTGGGGCAAAGTGTCCAGTAGAAAAAGGGCAGAAGAGATGCAGGAGGGGAGTGGTCCTTCGGATAAGTTTTTCAGACCGAGGGTAGGGTCAAGGGAAGGCAGGCAAGGAAGGAGGACGATACGTGGAGAAAGGTAAAACGAGGACCATCGGACTTTCCTGTCCTTAGAACAGAAATAACAGTGAAGGGACAAACTCCAAAAAGGCATCCACCGTAAAGTAAAAACCCGAGCAAATGAAGAATTTTTATTGACTAAAAAAAAACATTCGAAAATACTGGGGGTAATGCTAGGCACGGAGACAGTAAGGACAGAGGCCCGAGGAGGGGAAAACCGCGTTCAAAACCAGCAGTTTTAACTGCATTTCATCAAGAAGCGAAGGTGAAAAGGTGGTGTAAAAAAATACAGAGGGGCCGAGCAGAAGTAAGAGGCCTGTATATGCTCAACGAGTTTTTTGAAGTAGAATTGTGAAATGAGGGAAGGGGTGAAACCTAAGAAAGGTTTAAGTGAACTGACCAGTAGGGGTCATCTGACCAAATGAATATTATCGAAATGGGATCGGGAATAGGGGGGGGGTTCTTGCAGCAGTGGGAGATTCGTTTTAGACATACAGCACTTGGACCTCAACCGCTAAAAAAAAATTGGAGGCCCTGGGCAAACAGAAGGCCGTCGGAGGGTGTTCGACCGAGGGATGAGTAGACTCTAAGAACCTTGGTAAAAAGTGGAGAGTGAGTTAGGGGGGGGGGGGCAGCCAGTATACGTTTGGTAGAAATGTCCCTGTAATTTACAGAAATCTTATTCTTATGGCTGTCGGAACAACCAAACCCTTTCGGTATGGGCAGGAAAGCACTCGGGCCGGAGTAATTCGCCAGGGGTACGGAACGGCAGGTCATACTAAAACTTTTCTGATGATTTAAGGTGATAAGGGGATTGGGGAAATTATCTGTTTAGGGAGTAAGTACGAGAAATGAGAAATCGGTCCCTTCTCCCAGGGTAAGTGGAGGGGAAAGCGCCGAAAGGGACCAAAGACAGCCCCCCTCATGTTTTACTGGTTTACGCCAAGTGCCGTGCCTTAAACACGTTCATCGTCTGTCAGAGCGAAGTGGAGAAACGGGTTAAGGACTTAAAAGGTTGTGGAAAGTTGACATCGTTACCCAGTGAGAAAGCAAAGGAGACGGGGATCGGGTTCTGTCGGGGGGTGTGTCTGACTTTAGCTCAAGAACTGCAGTGCAGAGGATCCCGACAGGGGGTAAGAGTTGACCGGCTCAAAAATGAAAAGAAAACGGTGATGCCGTTTCGGTTTCGAGAACCTACAGTACTGATTCCCAACGTCTTGCCGGGTTGACGATAAAAGGGGAAAGAGGGTGTCACGTGGGTAGGAAGAAGACGAAAGTTACCGGACAGCTCAAGGTCAGGGAAAACTGCCGCCACAGATGCAGCCGGTCGATTCGTGGCCTCTTTCAAAAAGCCAGAGGGGGCGAACAGAAAACGGGGGGAGAGACTGTGGAGGTAGGACGACGGGGAGGAAAATCCGGGTCGTGATCGTCACCGTTATGCGGATCTTTTAGACCTTGAATGGGCGGGGAGGAGGTCGGAGTAGGGAGGGAGGGGGGGGGAGAAAAGTACGTGCAGAATGGGGGACAACCGCGGGGCCGGAGTGGGATTTGTTGGCGTCTGGGGAGCTACACACAGCTCTAGGGGGCAGGCAGGGTGTCTCTCGTGAACGGGGTGAAATCGGGTGCGGGACTTTCTTGTAATTGCGGGGGGTCCTTCTATGAAAGGCTAAGTTCGGGAGGGAGGGGAAGGAGGGTCAGAAAAGCAGGGGAGGGATGAAGACATCATGCGGTACTGACCCGCGGAGGTGGTTCCGTGCTTGTTCAGACTCGAGTAAAGGACACGGAAAACGGGGGGAAGGGGCCGGAAGGTTTCCGGAAATGGTCAGGCGCCACTCGGTCAAGGCTCCTTGCTTTCTGCGGTGGGTCGTATCTCTATCAACAACAACCAATCGATGATTATTACAATGGATAAAACAACTTCCTACCCACGCGTTAAGAGAGGGGAGAGAAAGAACAGTCAAAATAAGGAACGGACAAAAAAGGGAGGAAAAGCCCCAGTTCACAGTCAGCCCGGTCTACGGGAAAAACGACGAGGCCGTTAACAAGTCCTACCATTCTTTTGGAGGAAAGTAACATGAAAGACACGGACAACGCGAAAATCAAGGGAAAAGCAGGGTAATAGAAGAAACAACTCATATAACGCCCCCGCACCCGGACTTGGCACCTGCTCAATACAGGGGGGGGGGGGGCACAAACTCAAGCAAAACTGAAGAGGATTTTCGAGCCAACCAAACCCCACTCCTCCCATCCCGGCCACTCACATTTTTCACTTAAAACAGAAACGAAAGGGTAATACGGAAAGGGACAACGACACGGTATACACTTTGGACGAATCCAAAGAAACTGCCCGACTGTGTCCAAAGTCTTAGAATCAAACTAAGTACTACAAAACAGAGAAAGAGGGTCGGGGGAGAGCCTTGAGATCTTGAAGACGCCGCCCCCGACGCTGACAGGCCCGGGAAGCGGGGGGGTTCAATTCATTTCAATCAACTCAAGAAGAAGGGAGGCAACGACGGGGAATGAGCCGGAGGAGGGGGACACGGGACCAAAAGGCTCACATTTTTAACTTTGAAAATCACCTGGAACCGGGCATGGGAAGTGGAGAAAAGAAACATCACCGGGGGTGTCAGAGCAGGTACGAGACCAGGTCCTTTACGTCAAAAATTTCCAAAGAAGACTGCCGAAAAAAAATTTCTGTCACTGTGGAAAAACCAAAAGAAAACAGCAAGCTAAAAAGAGCGGCTCACTTACAAGGCGAATACGCGGCAACAACAGGGGCACGGGGACGTCAATGCAACTTATCAGAGTCAAAAGGGAATGAACCAGAGGGGACGAGATGATTAAGTAGTCAACAAAAGACAAGACCGTCTTATGGGGTAACTGAAGACTTCTCAGGGAGGAAGTCGGACGGTTGAAGAGAGAAACATGACATTGGCACGGTTAATGCCGCCGTAACGTAAGGCCAGGACCGCTCCTGGTCAAACCACCCAGACTAATCAAACCGAAAGACGTCCTGAACCGGAACAGGGAAAAAACAACCCGGTCTGACAGAATGTAAAAGTTAAAGGAAACGGACCGCAAAGACGACGTCCAAGCTACTACAACAGGAAAAAAAACCTGAGCCGGAAGTAAAAACGAAAAGAATACGATAAAAAGGGCCAGAAGTCTATTCAGCATCAAAAGGGTTGCAATCAAGAACGCTCCTCGGGAGTGGGGGCCTTTACGGCCGAATCTGTCAGTCAGCAGAACACGTGAGACCTGCTCAAGAAAGGGCAACAGGACCCGGAATCAACGCTACCAACATAAACACCTTTCCGGCGACACGTGGTGGGCCGATGAACAAAAGGGAAGTTAACCTTAGGTCTGACTGGTTTCTCTCTTGATACGGTCACAGCACCACGGCAATTTTTTCACTTCTCCAGGAATCTGACTGTGACTATCTCGTCTTCCCCAGAGGGCCTGGGACACAATTGACGAACGGCGAGAGGGCTTATAACGTGCAACAAGATTTCGAAAGACGGTACCAGCCTCCTCGAATCCTGGGGACTAACGGGCAACGGCGGAGAAACGGCCGGCAGCTCCTTTATCATAAATGGGGAGGTATAAACAGCCTCTAGGAGAGATTGACAGGTTGCATTAGGGTCTGGTACACAAATGATTAGCTCTGCAAATTGGGCCCTAAGATTGGGTCTACTGGGGATCTGGGAAGCGTCTCCTAAAAGACACGTCTGCACTTTGAAACATCCCTCTCTAACAGACGGTCAGAAAGACCTGACCCTAAAAGAAAGTTAAAACAGGAAACGGACACATTGGTATAAAAGGACACAAACCACCGTTAATACACCTAGAAAGGACGACCTTCGTAAAATGAACTCAACAAAACGCAGTGGGGGGGCTGAAAAAAAACGGTCATACTGAAAAACTTCTCTCAAACTCTGTCAGCGATGGGATTTAGGGAAAAACTCGTCTGAAGTGTCGTGACGGGGGGACAGGCCCCAGACAACGGCCTAATGAAGAGAAAGAGAAGGAGGAGCACATCACAACAGCAAATTCCTATCCATCCTTCTTATAAGAAAACGGGGGGGAAACGGAACCGTTCGGAAACATACACGCACGCTGTAGGTACGGATAATCACTCCTAGACGATTTCCATCAACAATAATATATAAGTCTGCCATCCATGAAATCAAAACACCCTGGGGAATTCGCCACCGCAACGTCGGCAAGAAAAAATAGACAATTTAACCCTCGGGAAAATTAAAAAATCTTCAAACGACTGGGTAAAATTGGCAATCCATAAAGAACAAAAGTGCTTGGGATTCAACCGATTGCGCCACTACTTGCAACGGCCGTCAACGACATCACACAACACCAAACGCGGGTCCAAACAAAAATGGTCAACCGGAGTGAGGGACTAAGTAAGTGGGGAGGTAAGCCAAGCGAGGAATCCGGAGCACGGTCATCTCTAGATCTCTCTAAACACAACAAGTATTAGTAAGAGGTCCGGGGAGAAGGTGGGGGAAGCCCCGTAACAATGGGGGTACGCTTTGAGAAAACTACACCGTTTTCTCAGTATAAAGTGGCGGGGGGGGTGGGAATGCTGATGGTGGGACGGACGTGCCCAGGGATCGGGGGAAAGAACCCCTTCCACCTAGGTGACCGTACCAGAAGCAGGAGAGACGGCCGGAAAAGGAGGGGTGGTACTGCTTGAGCGTTTCACCCCAGGGAAAAAGTGCGTCAGGACGAAGGTTGGGGAAAAGTTGATGACTGACGGCCGAATCCGGCGTGCTGAACTAAGGATGTTCAGGGGGCACGCTTGGAGGAAAAGAGATGCCGGTTACCAATCTTTGTTTTCAGATAAGTTTATTGCAGGCTAAGGACAGGCCAGTCGGCCAACTCCATAAGTCCGGATGTCTGGACCATCCTTATTCTTGGTCGTCAAATAGTTCCCTCCTGGCGGGGCCCGACAGGGGTGGTTGGGGGGGGTTTGGTATGGGGTGTATTCAGGTGAAACTCGCCGTGGCACGAAGAAGGGCCCGCGGACCTACGAGCAGATTGCTCAATGGGTGTCATCCGAAATTTAAGAACATGAGTGGTTCGAGCAAGGGCAGCAGGGTCAGGTCTATATCTGAACTCCTTTTTAGGGGGGGTTGGCGTTGGTGGGGATCCGAACTGTTTCAAAGTTGCAGGGTGCCGTATCGGTCAAACTGCAAAAAAATACCTGGTCAGCTTTGGAAATTGAAACTGCCTTGGCGTGGGGAGTGACCCTAATTTTAGTACCGTCGCGAAAAAGCTCGGGTGAAGACAAGTAGCGGGGGGCCGCCCGCACATTAAACACCTGCGAAAGAAACGTCTTAGGGGGGGAGGTAAAGAGACAGGTGTATGAGGTCAAGGTCGATGACCGGTGTCTTAAGTGGGTAAACAAGATATCAAACGGCGCTAGCCGGACATGACTACAGCTTTTAACGGGCGTTTAAGGAAAGTAAGTCGCCTTTTGACCGGTGTTGTCCAAAAACTGCCTGAGGGGCGATCAACACGCGGCCGGGGAGATCTCCCGTGGGTCCTTGGGAAAGGGTTAGGGTAAGGGAGTTCCTAACCCGACGGAGTGTACGTGAACCGTCCCTGGGAAGGTTCATCTCCAGAAAAACGGAAATGGTCATGGTCGTTTGGATCGGGGTAATCGGGTTGTCGGGAAGGGGCCCGTCTTCTGCAAACGGTGTGCCTGACTACCGCGAGGCGTGGCGCACACGCAAGGCTCATTGTTTCCTGGGAGGATGACGCTCTCGCCCCTTGAAAAAGGTTAGGGGAAAGGTTTGATCGTGTTTAGGGTGATAATTCGTTGGGCGCTCGTGTCCACGAGATCTTGGAGAGGAGGGTCCGGGCGGGGTTCTTGAAAGGAACATCCTAAACTTCAAATGTTTGTGACGTCCCAAGTTAAGGGGGAAAGCCGGTGACTCAAGGTGCCGGTTGATCAGTAAAGGGGACAGGATGGTCCGGGGAAGGGTACAAGTACCACGGCGGCAAAATAGGGACCGTCGAACTTGAAAAAGGCGCTGTACCACCGCTGGGTAAAAACCCACGTTTACACGACAGACTCCGTGGGGTCAGTTGGGGGACGCGAATCCAGAAACGTAGAGGAAACGGGGCAGAGTTGGAAGTGAAGACACTTTTAAGCACGTGAAGTGTCCGGGAGGGTGGTTTGGACGAGGGCAAAGTCTTTGAATGGGTCCTCGATGAATTTGGATGGAGTGTTGGGGAGCGGGTGTCGACCGGACGGGGAAAGAGTAAGTTGGCCAGCGACTTCACCGGAGGGACAAGAGGGGGGGAAGAGGAAGTTCGTAAAAAACTGGATGCATCTTGATACGAGGTCTCCGTTCTGGTAGGGAAAAACGGGGTGATGGTCAAACCGCACCGGTGAGCCCAAAGGGGTCGGCGTGGAAAGGCAAAATACGACAGGTCTCCGGACCCGCCTTCGCTGAAAAGGACAGGCCACGCTTCCAGCCTGTAACAGCTTGCTTTCGTTTTACTAACGAAAAAGAAAAGACAAGAGGGGAGGGGAAGGGGGGATACGAGATGGTGTAAAGTTCGTAAGAGTTTTGAACAGTCGAGTTTAGAACGGATCGTGTCGCCAGAGCTGGCCGTCTTCGTCAAGGGCTCAGGGTCTAGGGGGGACTTAACTGGAGGAGGGGTCCCCGATGTGCCTTATTGGGTGGTTGGGGCGCAGGCGACAACGGCTCCTTAGACCTGTACCGCTGGCCGGTGAATCAAGTGTCGCGAGGGGGAGAGGGGGTACGTCGATGACCGGGGTCACGGTTGGGGCTTGTGAAAAAAGTGGATCAAAAAAGAAGGCGACTGGGTAAAAGGTAAAAATGGCTTTTGTCACCGAGCTGGAAGGGTGAAACTGGGGGAAAAAAGAAAAGTAATCCCAGTGAAGGGGTTCAACGAGAGGTGCCTTGTCAGTTCCGAACTGCACCTTGCGGTCTAAGGGGTGAGATCAAATGCTCCTCACAAACTTATTATAGGATGAGATAAAAAAAAAAAGACCACTAGAAGGCGCTTGAACGTCTCGGGTCGGAACAACAAATCATTGACCAGGGAAACCCGGGGGACTCTCTGATAAAACAAAATGAAAGGCACATAAAGTCACTAGACCGACAAGGCACTTGACACTTCATAAAAAAGGGAGTTTTAAGAAAAGAGGACCTTGACACGTAAAAAGAAACTCCTCGACACGATTCATACCCGAAAATCCGCCAACAGGTAAGAATTAACCCTACGAGTCGAAAAAAATCACTCCCAGGAAAGGAGGGGGATCTCCCAAGAAAAAAACTACACGCGGCAAGCGGTGACACTCAGGAAAAGCCACGCAGCCAAAATCCTTACCTACTCGGACTACGACGTCAAGTCCTAAAAGGCAAAAAATCTCTGAAAACCCGGAAGAAGGGGGGCCACTTCGTCTCACTACACAAAGATGACTGCCAAAGAAAAATCACCGGAGGAAGAAGGGAACGTTCCTAAAGCGCCCCGAAGAATGGGGGGTCCTCAGTTTCCACAAGGTGGGACCGCTTCCGAATTTTACAAAGTTGCTTCTTCTGGGAACGCACTACAAGGAAGGAACGCAAAAGATTTCTAATAATACGAACTACAGAAAAAGGGACACGTCCTGGCGTCTCTCCCTAAATTATCAAAAAGTGTTTTGATTACGTTAGACGTGGAAAAGAGGACCGCTTCAGAGCACAGGCAAAAACAGAAGGCATGCACACGTTTCAAGCAAAACCACCAGAATAAAAAGCCGCTAAAAAATCTCTCACACTTAAACGGGGGGCCGCGTAACACAAAAAAGGCACGACAAACAGATGATTTTCGCCGGAAAAGATTCCCCGCGAAAAGGGCTGCTTACTGGAAAAAATTAACACCGGGAGGTAGTTTGAGTGACACGTCGCAAAAGGGATGGAGAGGGGCGAGAAACCGCGGAAAAGCTTTGAAACGGGAAAAGGGAAAGGCAGGACACAGACTTGAAGAAAAAGTGTTCTCACCTAAAACGTAGAAGTTCACAACTGACATGAGGACCGACCCAGGCTGGAACAGAAGACCATGCTTATTTGTCCCAGTTACCATACATAAAGGTCCGAGCAATACCACTACTCGAAGCTAGTGGTAAAAAGCAAGTGAGTTGCGCAAGAAGGTAAGACAACGAGAAACAACTTGTCTACGTTCTTTCTATAGAGGAAGGCGTCTGGAAAAAAAAGCTATGAGATTCGTCGGGGCCAAAGGGGGGACACCAGTCGTCAGCGCAAAATGGGCTGATCAACTACTAAGCCCCGTCACTCTCATCAAAAGATCAGCATGTCAGGAAGAGGAAGGCGCAGGTCGATGAACAGGGGGGTACATTTGAAAGCAGTCCGGGGGGGGATCGGGCACGCGAAAATTCACAAAACACTGGCAATTACAATCGGGGCGAAGATCCCAGGCCTAGTTGGTTATAAATAGTTGTAAGTGGGAAAACGGGGACAAAACTAGACGCCGGGCGGCCACGTTTACAACGCGTTCTACGCGTCTAACCGCCGAGGGAAGCCCAATTCAGGGAAAGTAGGCGACTGAAAGCGCCTTTAAGAATAAATGAAGGGAGAAGCGGCCCGCGGCGGCGAGCTGAAGGACTGCGGGGCGGGGCAACCGACGGTGACCACAAGCCCATGAGGGAGCTAAGGCACTTCCTCGAGACTCCCACAAAGCGAAGGGACCAAGATCCTCTTCGTCGATCCACCAAAAAAACCGGGCAACGTTAACAAGATCCTAGCATGCAACAGCACCAATTAACACCATTACCGGCAGAGAGTTAGGCAAGAGCAGAGGTTTGGAATCAAAAACAAACAAAGGAAAAAACTTCTAGCCATCGAGACGGACCTGCCTTGAACCCGAAGTTTTCGCCAACCATGAGAAAAAGACTTTGAAAGCCATATTTAAAAAAGAGTCCTATGAAATAATAGGTCGTGAAAAACGCCGAAGAATTGACAGTGAAGACGGTATTTAAGCGGCCAACAAAGGGGACACAGATGACGATCACGCGAAACAATCTTTACTCCTCAAGAAAAGGGTGACTCCCCTAGATCCAGTCTGGACCGTCAAGTGAAAGCGGGGCAACTCAACCTTCAGAAACGGCTAGGAAGCTAAGAAACTCTGGCCACAATCAGTCGACAGGCGGCCAAAAGAGGAAAAAATACAGGCAGTCGCCTGAGGGAGAACATACACCGTCAAGAATAAAGTTAAGAAAAAGTGGAGCAACGCACTACATCAGTAAGAACTCCGGTGCCTTCATTCCCATGAAATCTTCGGATTTACCACTGGGAAGGTCGGGCAACAATATTGAGGGGAAAAACGGGAACGGCCCGGAAAAAAAGAGAAAGAAAAAAAAAAAAACCAAAGCTACGAGGGCCGCAAAGTAGGGACTTAAGAGCGTCATTGTGGAATGGTGGCGAAGCCAACATCATCCTGGAACGAAGAGAGACGAAACAAACACAACGAAAGGGATTATGAAAAAGAGAGAAAATTCCATGATAAAGGGGGCACTAAACTACCGCTGGGGGGGAACGTCACGCAATGCGGGAGGTAGGTCACGTTCGTTGGTTGATGACGGTGGTTGGAAAGTTAAGGAGTGGTCTAAAAGAGGGGGGCACCAGAGGGACCGTCAGCCAGCGAGGAGAATCCTTAGGTAAGGAAGGAAGGCTTGTGCCGCCAAAAAGTCGTCTGGCGTACTGTCTTTTAGACTTAAGCCTACCTAAGGGAAGAGAAGTTCGAATGGATGGCGCCGAAGGGGGGGGGGTGCTGGCCGCGGAAAACGAGGAAATGCCGACCGCACGTTGTGACGGTTTGGGGGGAAGAATGACGTTGAAACCGTATGCCAGGTCGTGCCCACCAAATCCTTACTCTTGTTGATTGGGCACGAGGATCGGATCGTACATCGTCGTTTTTGAAATTCCCCGCAAGAAAAAGAGGAGTGGTCTCCGATCCTAAAAAAAGCGCGGACCTCTTTCCTGGAAATTTGTGATCCAGTCGCCCAATGCTGGGGTCGACGGGGTGATCTAGGAAACGGCGGGAAGGAAACGGGCTAGGGAAGAGGAAAAAAGGTCAAGGGTGGTCGCAACTGTTTCCACGGCTTGGCGAATCCATTGGGGGGGAGGTAAAGGAGGGGCAGTCTGTTGACTTACGATGTTCAGAAGGTCGAGGTTTCAACGTTGAAAAAGCTTTGGAGGGGAGGAGACAGAAGAAGTGGGAAGGCTGCTTGAAAAAAAAGAGTCAGAAGTTAAGGGCGAGAAGCAGGGTAACATTCGGCCCCCTACAGTTCAAATGGGAACCTTAAGGATTACGCCTCCGAAGTGAAGGAGACGGGTTCTGAGAAGCATGCAAAAAGGGAAATTGGCATCCGAGGTGCCGTTATCAGACATATGCCACCGTCCGGTACGTGCCTGAGTCAAAAGAGGGGTGCCAGATGGGCCCGCCGAAGACTGTGGAAAAAAAACTGGGTCCAATTAAAAAGAAATTAGTGCAATGAGCTCACAGCCTAAGTTGGATAGCCAAAAAGGGGGTGCCTTTAACCGTGAGGTGACAAAAACCTCAAAACCCACGACCGGGGCGGTACGGGAAAAAAAAGTCCCGGAACGCCTGTTTCATCGCCCGGGTTAACGGACGAGTCGCTTTGTGAGGGCGAGATCTGTTTCGGGGGACGGGGCCGGGGGGGGGAAGGAGGGGAAAGCAAAACTTAACCGCGACACTGGGAGAGTTGTCAACGAAGCAGGCGGTGTTTCAAAAGAAGACTCTGAATACTCTTCCCGGCGTCTGTCCATTTTAGACGTGACGGTGAAAAAGAAAGGAAATGTTTGGCGCGTACTCTTGACCACTACGGGCTGAGATTCTTGAACGTTCTTTAGTCAGTTGTCGGTACTGTACCCTCCGGGGTGGGGGGGGTTGGGGGGTGGGGGGGTTGGGTGTCTTGGGTGGGGCGGGGCTTGGGGGGGGATAGGATTGGGTTGGGTATGTGAGGCGTGTGTTTTGGGTGTGGGGCAGTGGACCTTGTGGGTGTTTATTCATTTTGCGGAAACGTTGGTTGTCGGCCCGTCCTTTTCATTCCCCTCCGGTGCGCATAAGTGCGTAAACGGATGGGGTGCAGGGATGGCCTTGCCTTCCAGAACGGCTCCAAAAAAAAAGGAAGGCCAGAAAAGGTCAGGTGCGCAAGGGATGCCAAAAAGTCTAAAAGGCCGACGACTTAATGCAAGCACCCGCCGGTGTAAGGTTAATCCGTGCCAAAAACCCTGTACATCTTCATTTGACGGGGGACGGAAAGGAAAAAAAAAGTGAATCGGGGGCGCGGGAGACAGTGTTTGGCAGAGTTCCCGTCTTTGCCGTGAGCTGACGTCCTCGGAAGGGCTCGGTTCTGCGGGTTGGGTGGCATGAACGGATAGAAAAGGTCTGTGAAAAAGGGGTCCCGGCCTTTGGTCCGCTCGCAGGCGTAAGGGCCAAGGACTGGGAACCAGGACGAAAAACCCCGTTCGGGGAGGGGGGCGGGGGGGGGGGTGACAACGACCAGGAGAAAAGCTGCGGAAAGTGGAAAGAGACGGCGCCGACACGGGGACCGCAGAACCAGTCCCAGACTTTGAAATCGGGCCCCCTCTGAGCCGTGTCCGGAGGAAGGAAAGTAAAGAACGGAGGCGACCAACGGCGAGTTGCGTCGAGCGGTGAGGTGCGACGTTGAAACGTCGTTCCGGGATGGAGCGTCACAAGGGGTAAGCATGAGAGGGGAGCCCGGGTCGGAAGTCCCGTACCGGACGGTCAGGAGGGGGAATGACGTGGACGAAGAGCCCCTAAAAAAGAGTGGTCTGGGGGGGGCGGGAAGTAAAAACAAGAGAATTTGCATTTCAAGGCCGACGCAGGAGAGAATTCATCTGGGGGTTCTTTCGAGGGGATTCTTTTGGAAGGGGAAACTGAAAAGGTCGCGGAGAGGTGGAAGCAGGTTCATCTCGCCGCGGGCCACAGCATGTAGGAATTGGGAAAACAGTGGGTGAATTAATGGGCAAGGATGACGTGAGGAAACCTCGTAATCACAGGGTGCCGTGGGAGAGGTCCGGGCCGTTGGAATGTCTGGTAATCGACGTCAAGAAAAGTGGTCTCGCTGGGTGCGGAAACCTCTCCAAACAAAAATTATTCGG
>Ga0179591_1325822_pt1 | contig 15643 bp, 14 predicted proteins | sample CZOMad2_1_08_16f_FD_182891 | JGI IMG/M metagenome (GOLD analysis project Ga0179591, IMG submission 182891) | Vadose zone soil fungal communities from Angelo Coast Range Reserve, California, USA - CZOMad2_1_08_16fungal (PacBio error correction) | ecosystem: Environmental > Terrestrial > Soil >...
TCAGAAGAAGATTGGAAACCGATGGTTTCCCAAAAGAGGGGGAATCTCTTCGGAAGTAATGGACGGAACGTCCTACGGCGTGCTGAGGGTAACAGAACCGGCAGTTCAAAAAACGTTGAGGGCAATTTTGGGCTTTGGGGAAGGGGGGTGCTGGCACTTCTGGAGCTTATCCGCGCAGATGAGGGGTAATCAGATTTGGACGACGACGGTTTAATGGAAGATTGCAAGCTGCTGCGTGAGATGGGGGGAGAACTATTCTTTGGATGAGTAGAGCTTTACAGCGAGCAGTCAGGTAAAAAACAGTGAAGGAACGGAGGGGATACCGATGTGCGCACAATGCCAGTTCTACGATTACTGGCAGGAAGCGGCGGACAAGATCACCTCAATAGGGGCCTAAAACACTCCGACCAAGAAGGTTGAAGAAAACACGTCACGGAGAGCGATAACACAAATCTACTGGGGCGGGCGCGGAGGGAACCAATCGTTAAAAGGGAATGGTCTGAATGCTCGTCGGTGCCTGTAAAGTAAATACCATTACAAAGGGATTATACAGGAAAGCCTCCCTTGAACCTTACAAAAAAATGGGAGAGTAGGGCGTCTCGACGTCAAAGGAGTGCTCATGTCTTCACGGGGAAAGGCGGGGGACGGCTTCAACATGAAATATGACTATTGTTTCTAAGAAGGACCGCATTTTGTAAGGTACCCCCAACGGAAGGCTGCCAGATTCGACAAATCCGATGAAGAATGGGTTGAGCGCCTTCGCGGAGAGAAGACGTTACCTTGTTTCAAGGACTGCGAGATTGATCTCCGACTGGGAATAGTTTCGTGGTACAGGAAAAAACATTCTTCCGGAAATGCCGTTCAATTTGAACGGACCTCTGGAAGATGTTACGACGGAAAAGGGGAAGCAAGACAGCCGGCTACGAAGACTCCGGGGGGGAAGTTGCCTGGAGGTGGGCATCGAAATCAAAGAATGAAACTGATCGCCTGGGTTTTCGGGAAGAAGAGTGAAGGAAATGACTCGCCGGTTGTCCACGAAACAAGGGTTTACGGGGACGATAAGGGTAGAGATCACCCTTCATTTTCGAGCCCTTTGAAAAAGAGATGTGTCCCTTCAGTCCTTGTTAGGACCTCTACTTGTTTCCGCGCAAATGGATGACAGACTCAGAAGAAGAGGCCTTATTTGCTTCAGGGCAATCTGGCAGCTGGGCCTCAGGTAAAGCAGAAATGGTGGAAGAGTAGCATGGTTCTAGGGGCGTAAAATAAGGAGATTCTCTTTAGCATTTAAACTTGTGAATAATCTACGTCCAAGGAGCGCAGGCTAGGCTATCTAGGAGGAGGAGGGATTCTCACGGGAAATAAGGCGGGTAACTCAAGATAGGAGCCTGGGGGGGGGTAGGTAGTATTTTCAGTGTAGTCTATCGGCTTATTCAAATAAGGCTTCCTTGAGGAGGCATTTATAAGCAATGCTCCTAGAGGAGGAACTAGAAACTTACCACGGAGAGCAAAGAGGGAAGCGGACCGCTTTTGGGGGTTCTATGTAGCGGACTTCTTAGAAGGGAGGAGGGGGGAAAAGTACGCCGGCTATGAAAGAAAAGATATCCAGATTCAAGGCAAAGGGGGGCTATCCTTGCGGTGGACTCTGACGTGCTTCCAACAGGGGTAAACATATGCGCTTCACAGCCATGCGAAAACAAAAGAGGCGTTCATAGGGGGGGGAAGAACAGCAAAGTGGTTGCTCGAGAGGGGACGACAAAAAAGTCAAGGGGGGGGGGGGAGCGATTCGAAAGTTAAAGTATCGCCCAGCCTGTCGAAGTGAGAAAGACGAGCTGATTCTCATGAGGAGTTCGGAATAACTAATAAATTCAGAGGGTACTTCTTAACGCTTAAGGCCTTGTCGTGACTGGGGAGAAAGAGTGAGAGTCTGAAGCGTGTACGACAGGAGAAAAAGCCATGGCATTGGGAGTACGTGCCGCATTTGGGGTAAGGCGAAGTGGAGCACCATACGAGCTCTTCGAGTATCGTGGCTTGCCCGGCAGACGTGACACATCCGTATAAGCAGGAGGGCGCCGTCTCCTGCAGGGGCGAAAAAAAAGTCGGCGGATGAAAAGATTACTAAAGAGAAGGTGGATTGTCGTGGCAGCTCCTGGGACGGCATTCGCGTTCTGAGGTTGGACATGAGGGAGAGATCGAAGAGTCGTGAGGGCAGAACATCCCCATTGCAAAGGGGCACGGCCTCTCTGACAGGGGGCTGGAAGTCCTTGGCCATCTTGGTGAGATCGTCAACGTTAAAGAAAGGAGGGGGGGGACGTTATTGGAAAAGTTTCATGCGGTCGAAACAGAAAGAAGAAGGGTCTTTTTCACTTCACAAGGGAGGAAAGAATGATGGTTCAAACACAAACACCCAGAATGACATTGCATGAAGACGGAAACGCAAGCATTGAATAGGGCAGCGCCCGAACTTGCGGAAGGGCGCATTGTTGTTGAGACGGCACAGCATCAGGCGAAGAACATGGATCCAAAAACCCCATGGTTGCAGGAAGGAAGACATAGGAATGTGGTGGCTGGAAATCGAGATAATGGGAAAAAACCAAAAAGGGCAAAGGCTTCCGGCGTAGAGGGCGAAGCCGGGAACAAACATGCGGTGGGGGAGTGGCAGCTGCGGTCGGAAAGAACATGCCAGTACAGGATTTGGTTAAAAAAGGCGTCTTAACCACTGGGGGGGGGGGGAAGAGGTAGGTTGAAGAAAGAGTACAGCGCGCGGAAGGCATACACGCCAGGGTAAGCGGCAAGGGTCTCCGGGGTTAGCAGGATCGAGAACAGTACATGTACGGGAACAGGGAGAAAAGGTCGAGGCCGGCTGAAAACTCAGACTAAGATGAAGGAGACACGGAAACAAAAAGAGGAGAGGTCAGGGGAGGCTCGCTTCACACCGCGGATGTCGGAATTGAAAGGCATCCGGCCAGGCAAAGAAATTTGACGAAACGAATGGGTCTTCGAAGAAAACTCGCAAGGGCGAATGGGAAACATGCTCAAGCAACATAAGACAGCCGGTATCGACAGGACGTCAACCATAAATCGGAAAGGTTCAAGGAAAGACAGTTAAGACTAGACCATCGACGGATGACTGGTCCCGAACAAAAACAAAACAATGCCAACACGGGGGTTTGGGGTACAGCGTCGAAAGACCACGGAAAGAGCCGGGGCCAGGGTAGTCACTGCTGTGGCCAGCCGGACAAAACAAAAGGAAAACCAAGACATGACCACGGAGTCAGGATTCAGGTGTGAGTCAAAAATACCGGAGGGCAGGTGCGGGGTTCCGGTTGGTGACAGCGAGCAAGCACCGGTAGAAATATACTTGAGTGGGTGCGGGCAGAGAGTCCCTGCAAGTCGGAAAGATTCTGGAAGAAAAGCAATTTTTAACGGAAGGATATTCCCAGGCAAGCCACGTTGCAAGTGCCACGTCACACCAATAATTGTTCGACAAGGGATGGGACTCCTAAACCGGGGAAAGTCGCTCGCCGCAAAACTAAGCGCGAGGGGGGGGACGGCGCAATGGGGGCGGTGTTAGTGGAACTAACTAGAGGCGATCTCGCAAAGACCAAGGCGTCAACGAAGCAGCGTAAAAAGGAGTGAGAACTAAATAACAATGATGTACTACGAGGCACAGGCGGGATGCGGGCAGGGGGTGCTGGAGGACGAGAAGGGGCGGAGAAGTACGTGGAAGTTTCACGCTGCAACGGGCATTGAACGATACTAGGGAAAAAATCAGGGAAAGGTTCTAATACTAGATCTTAAAGAAGGAAGAGACGGCTGCAATTGTACGGGGGGCACGCCGGAGTCCATAAGGCGACAAGCCCTTGAAACCGTAATAAGACCGTACAGTTACTCAGCAACGCCAGCGAAAGAAGAGGTCCGAACACAATGCTGGGAAAACTTAAAATTCCAAGATGGAACGAAAAAAAGTCGGTTTGCAGTTATAAATAGCAGACGCATAGCCGGGCGAACAGCCTGCTACAGGAAACGGTGCTGGTCGGGCCAAAATGAATGAAGCGGGGGCCAGTGTGGGAGGGGGACTAAACCAGGGAACCGGGGGAAAACCACACCAAGCTGGGCAAGAGAGGAAAGATCACTCAAATAAAATACATAGGAACGTGTGGTCGGGAAAATTTGAGTTAGGTCGGCGGCAGCGGCAACAAAGAATTAGAATATACACAGAAAACACTTTACATCGGGAGGCCGGCTCAGGATGGCGACTTGAGGTGCCCCTACTGAATCGCAGTCTAGGAGAAGCCATGCCGGGAAAAAAAGGTAACAAGAGGTAAAACGGGGGAAACATCGGGGAACTGACGATCGAAGGAAACCGCTCGCAAAATTGTGAGGTCGAAGACGATCGCGCGCCAGGCCGAGACTATATACAAGGTAGCAGCTCTAACGAAAAGGAGCGTAGAGGCCGGAAAAGAACTTTAGTTCTTCCGAATCGAAAGGTCAAAGCCTTTAGTCAGGGAGCTAAACTCGAGGGAGTCCAGAAAAAAAAATTTACCACATGTTCTTTTGAGGAGGAGGAAACCAATACCAAGTGACAAAATGAATGACGGTCCTGGAGAAGGGTGCCAGACGTGCGGGAAACCTTCTGAGGACGGGGGGAAAAGTCCGTCAAATGAGGGGGGGTCGCTCAAGGTATGTGTCGCGGACAGGAAAAGGGATTCAACAAAGGCTGCCCACCTAACGATCTTAACCAACGGGAAAGCGGCCATGTAAGAAGCGATTGCCAAGGGGCACAAGTGACGCAAGTCCGCGACTTTACGTGAGTGCAGGGACCCCACGGTAAAGGCTCCCTTCGTGCATCGTTAGGGCATATGGGTCAAAGCAGGGGGGAAGGCTTCCAAAGCAACAATACAAATTCATCTGAGCGAATCAATTTGTGTCAGGGGGGATAATAGAAAGAATCAGCAGACAGATAAAAAGGAGGGGAGGTGGGGAGGGGAGAGGGGGGGGGGTATAAATAGAAGAAGGAAGATCAAGGACAGAGTTCCATTGAAGGGGATTCTTCTGGAGCTGGAGAAAAGAACCCGGGCAGCACTTCCCTGCGAAGGAGGCGGGCCCGATGCGTGGTCTTGGCGGGGGGGATGGAAAGAAGAACGCGACAAATGCGGAATGGGAGAGGGAGGATTGTCTCTAGTAATCCTTTCGAAGTAACACAGGAATCGACGCGAAAATCCATCGCCGTCCTGCAAAGAAATCTGCTTACGGACGGTAATAAAGGACAGCCGATTTCCAGAGTAAAAGGAATGTTTATATGGGTAGTAAGAATTTGAAATACTTGGAAAAAAAGGCGCCGCAGGGGCGTATTCCGACCGCCCGGGTTGGGGGGGTCCAAACAGTCCGCAGCGGAGACGCCAAGGGAAGACAGTTTCGGTAAGCGAGCGGAGGCTCCCCGAAGGAGGGCGGTCGGGAGGGGGTGTGAGATAGAGAATCTTGGGGGGACCATAGCACGCGGGGCAAAAAGTCTTCGAAATCCGGGGGGAAAAGCGGGGATCGGAAAAATGGGGGAAGAATGTCGTAGCGAAAAGGAGGGATATAGGAGAAAAACAGGGGCCATAAGAAAAGAAACTAGGGGATAATGCACCGGCCAAATAAAGGGTGAAATACCCCAAAATCAGATGCCTTAGAGAAGTTGGGAGCAAATCCGTGACCCACCATTAACTGATCAAGCAAATTTCCCAGGAAAGGGGAGCAAAAGGGAGACGGAAATTCAACCCTTAGAAAGGGGCAGGTGACAGGCGAAACCAAGTCCTACGTGAAAGAGAACTGGGGGGGGATTAGTCAAATGACAAGACCAAAAGCAATTCTCTCAACCAGGGGGAGGAAAAAGATAGAGTCGCAAAAAAAAATTTTGGCAGAACCGACAAGAATCTCGCTTTTCGGGAGGACGAGGCAAAGGGAACCGGCGTTAAGGTTGAAAAGCGACGACTTCATTAATCAGAGCACCGGGGTTAAGGAAGGGGATGGACAGGCAGGGGGTGGGGATGCGGCAGGGTTCAAGAATGAGAAAAAACGGGAGAGGTTGAGGACCGCAGGGAACTGGGGGCAGGCGATATCCGGTGCGGACGGCTTCGGTCCGCGGGTCGATTCGGTAGAGGGCGAGGGCCATAGCCGATGGCGGCCACTAAAAACCTATTCCAGAAGGCATCCGAGCAGATTACGGGAACAGGGGCGTGGTCGGACGCATTGGTGGTCAGGTTCAGGAATGCCTAAGCAACCCCTCGACTGGGGGGCCAAAACATCCGCGCAAGAAAGGGGTGAATCTGATGCAACGAAAAGAAAAAGATACCCAAAAACGACTTGGAGAGAGAGCGCCGCGGTGGGCCTAAAAAAAGGAAAAAGAGCGGCTGCTCCTTGCATACGAAAAGCAACCTGATTATAAAGCCGGACTTGAAAAGGACCCTGGAAGGGCGCAAGCCTGTGCGCGATACGGAATCCAGCGCTTCTATGGCGGAGGCGTCTAAGCGGGCGAAGACTTTGACCTGAAGCCAAAAAAAAAAAAAGGGGGAGTTCCGAGGGACAGGACATCCGCTCAACGACGCATTTTAGGCAGGAACGCCGAAAGATGACGAATCCGACGATAAGAGAAAAATGACAGTGGGGGGGATCGAGAGGCGCGTGAAGAGAAGATGGGGGGAACTTTGCATGAGGAAGAGGTAGACGCTTAAAGCGGAGGGGCCTGTAATCTACGGCCAAACCTGGAGAGCAAGTCATTGAATGCAGGAGCTGAAGAGAGTCGGAAGCATCAAACCGACGAGAGCAGCCTAAGCAGTATCACCGAGACTGGTGAGGCGTGAAAGACAGGACGGGACGTTTGAGTGAAAAATCGCGAAAGGAAATTCAATCGGGGGGGGAAAAATTGAGGAAGAAGATACTATTACGGGGCGAGGATTCATTAAACATCGAGTTACGGTCAACCCCATCCAGGGGACTACCAGTAAAAGTTCCCTGGATTGTCCTCCCCGGTTTGAGCACGTAGGATGTGGGACGCAGAAAAAAAGGATTTTCAGAAGAGGCACGGGTCGATTGCAGACAGACCCACGGAAGGTGGTCAATTGGAAGGGGCATGTTCGTAAGGTCCTTTAAAATGGACTTAGCGCGGGGTGTAAGAAAGTGCAGGAAAAATGGGTGCTCTACCGCCTGTGTATCGAAGTCGACGGTCGGGAGGAGACAGGAGGAGATTGCGGGGGAACGGTCGTCTTCGGCTTGGCCTCGGATCGCCGGGGGAGGGGGGGAGGTCGTCGATTGGGCGAAGCTCTTCATGCGAAAGCAGCTGGCCTGGGGGAAGGGACCGGCGTAGAAATAGAAAGGACGAGAGATGAATGCGAAACGCACTCTGGGTGTCCGGGCTTCTCCAGACGTACCGTTTCCGCTGGGTTCGGAGGTCATCGAAGGGAGAATGGAGAACAGAACAGATAAATAGTATCCATGGAGGCGGTCTCCAATTGGGCCGATAATTGAGTCAAAGTTGGCGCGGCGTTGAGTTCCAGTCCTCAAGCCAGAAGTTCCTTCTGGAAAAGTCCCAATCGGCAAAAGGAACTCGGAATAGGGTTTCAAAAACACTTTGGGCGTAGAGGCTATAAATGGGCGTAATCTCGCGGAATGCTAGGAGACTTGGAAAGCCCCAGCCGGCTGGCAAACATCCGGGCTAGTTTTTCAGTACAGCAAGAGAGTTCGGGGAACTCCTCTGAAGGAGGTGGACGTCCGGGAGGGGATTGGAGATGGAAGGGGTTGGGGGGTATCACCTAGTATAATGAGTTCTCGAGAGAACTGCGCGATTTGTTTGGAAGATTGGCGCCAATTTCTTTCTGGAAGAGAGAGAAAATTGGCCCCATTAAAATAAGGACTTCCCTTAGGGATAAAACTTTTCTTGCCCGAAAAGGGAAACATCGGCAGGTATGGAGTTGTAGGAATGAGAGAGGCCACATCAATTCTCCATAAATGGTCAGGAGTGATGGCGAAAGGGGGGGGGGTCTTTCGTCACGAAAGTTAACAGTCCTTAAAAAGAGGGGAAAAAATCTGTGTTGCGTAATATACTATCGAAAAGTTATCGTCAAACGAAAAATTTCTCTTTCCGAGCTGGGAGATATAAAAGAAAAGTTTCCATCGGCGGGGTACTTCTAAATCTGGGCGCACAAATTCTGTGGCCTTGGATCATGTGCATGCGGAACTTCAGCAAAATACTCCATTCTTGGGGGACTTAGTCAAACCAAATTGGGGGGGGGAGAACCCCTAAAAACATGGTGATTCATCAAAAAAAAAAAAAAACGCAGAAATAGGCCTACCGGTCATTGCGAAGGGGGTGGGGGGTATCACAAACGTAACGTCCTGCGAAAAGCCGGGCGAAGAGGTCAAGAACCCATGGATTTTCCTTATGAACTAACATGCTGTGGAAAGGTGGGAGGTATGCGGGGAATCGGAAAGGCGATGGGTACAGGCCACGTCTTCGAGCGCAAAGAGGTATATGACTGAACTCGTGACAACAGAAGGGTGGCAAGGCAGGGGAACCATACAGCCAGAGATATGGGGGCGAGTCGTGATACCAATGGTATAAAAAAAAAGAATTCTGAAGTATGGGGGACGACGAAGTCGAGAAAAAACTGCTTGCATCCATTTTATGAAAAGTCGACAGAGAGTTCGATCGAGGTATCGAAGCTGAATGGCGTAACCGTCGGCAATTCATGGCGAAGGGCCGGGGAAAGGCATTCGAAGAGAGCGGGGTATTCGGGGGAAGAACAAAGAGAGAGATCACAACAACGGAGTATGAGTAAAAAGGTCCGGGCGATCACCGCGGAGATGGAGCCTTGGAAGCCCACCCAAAGTTGTGGGATCCCGTCAAGACGGAACTCGCAAGATGAATCCTCTAAAGGGAACCGAAACTTGTCGAAGGTACCCATGGGGTCAAAGAAGCAGAAGTCCATCTGATCTCTTCGTAAGAACTCAAAAAGGAGTGTCAATGACAAGCAAGAAGACCGCAATAAAGAGAAGGGGTATCAGGGTCCTACAAGAAATTCAATGACAAAACAGTCCGTTCAGAAAAGCTACTACAGACGCTTAAGTAAGACCGGGGACGGGTATTGACGAGAACGAAATTTGCCTCGTGAACAAGGACCAGGGCCGGAATAAAATCAGGGGGGATCAAAGAGGCGATCCTGAGGGCGCGTTTGTACGAAAAACAGGCGAAAAAAGTTCGAAAGGCCGGGCGATCAATGAGGGGCCATGCTGAGGACAGTTAAGCGGATGGGAATGCTTTCAGGGGGTGCTTCTTTCAGAGAAGATTGTGGTAAGGAAAACGACAGGGAGTATGTCAGGACGTACCGGAAAAGTGTTGAACCACGTCACATAATTGTGTTCGAAGAGGAGGGGCAAGCCCGGACACGGAATATTAAGATCGTCCGCCACTAAACCGGACCGCCTTGAAAGGGGGGGCTGTTGTCGGGAAAAGAAAAGGAACGAAGACGGGATACGGAATACTTTACCAGCAAGAGAAAGAAGGGCAAGTTTCCAACGGCCAAGAAACATGACATTGAAACCTGCGCAGAAAAACTTGGCGGACTTCTGGGCGAAGCGGGGAGGACGCGTGAGTCAGAAGGAAGGTGCGCAACGGGCACGGAAATTGAAGAACGGACTAGTCGGACAAGAGATGAAAATTTCGCGAACATAAGTTCGACTGGGAGCCACCCCGGAGGTACCGGGAAGGCAAGAAAGGCTACCCGTCCTAGAAACAAGCGGTAATATGAAAAAAAGGCGAGAAAGCGCGGCGGATCAAATAGGCGGAAAATTAAGAAACTCATTCGGAGGGAAGGGGGTACGAAATGCTTGGCTCTTAAAGTAAGGGAAGGAGGCGGAGGACAGATCACCCTGCCTTCGAAGAACAGACTGGAGAAAATTGCGGCTTTCACAACAAGGCATTAACAGAAGACGAGGTGGAGGTGGACTAAAGTGACGTAGAAGGTAATCGGAAAGCGAGGTAATCTTGCGACGAATAGGCACAATAACCAACGACAAGGATGAAAAACAACAAATGTGGCTACCCTATTAAGCTTGTAGAGAGCGGAGGAGGGCAGCTACTAAAAGGCTAAAGCCATCGGTTAAGGGTCGAAACCGCTTTATAGCGGGTAAGACTGGGGGCCGGAGGTCCCAATCGCCTACGGGGGGTCAAGGCTCAGTCATGCGACTTCATAAACTAGAGGTCTCCGCCGAAGAAGTGGGAGAGAGAGCGACTAAGGAGGGCAACTAGTATCAGACTCCTTATTTGAACACGGGGCGGGGAAGCCCATCAGAGGCGAATACAGAATCGACCCTTCTAGAGACGTCTCTGACGAAAGTTGCGGGATTGATTCAGCAAAATCAGCCATTGTCAGGTGAATCCAAAGAAATCAGGCTTTCCCGGGGACACCATTGGGGGATGGGGCGGGGTCCTGGAACGGACCGCGCGCCCGGACCGTCGCGACCATTGAAGAGAGTCGCAAAGAGCGCAAACAGGCAGGGCACAGGATTTTCAAATGTTTGAGACCGATGGAGCGTGAAAGGTGTCCCTATCGACTGGGAACGAAAGGAAGTCTTCACCCTCAGTGGGCAGAAGAAATTGATTCGGGGTAAAAGGAGGCATTACCGAAAACCAAAAGATATCAAGCGACGTGTATTGTAAGTCAAAGTGATCCAGAGACGGGGAGTCAAGGGACGTCTCAAGTCGGAGATTATTATCTGGAAACGGAACCACAAAAAAGACCCTTAAGTTGGGGAAAAAAAAGAGCGCAGAAGAAAGGTTGTTGACGGGGGAGAAAAAGGGACTTCCACTGAATCATCCGATTGTATAAACTAAGGAGGGTCTAGCACAACCGCATTTCAAAAGAGACACTGGTCGTCTCTGGCTGAGAGGGGCCAAGATATTTGATGAATGGACAGGTGGCGCGGCCTGAACCGAAAAAGGGGAAAGTGGGGGTGCGAAACTCGGTCAGGAAAAAAGAGTACTGACAAAATGAAAGGCGCGCCCGCTAATCCGGAAGGACGTAAGTGGAGGGATAAGGGGAGAAAAGGGCCGGATTGGCGACCAAGTCAGTCGCGGCGGGCAGGTAAGTGAAGGCAAAAGTATAGAGGTTGTTCGTAGTCCATTCGCCTCCGAAGAACGGGAAAAGGGGTGTACCAAACGTCCAGGGGGGGTAGGGCGGATGGGAAAGAGGGGTTAAGGGAGCTGAGCGGAATAACCAAGTGAGAGGTCGTATGGGGGGTCACCAGAGGGAAGAAAAAATCCTTGGGAAGCTGTCTGCACGTCGGCAGACATTCTTAGAGGAAATGGCCTAACATCTCGGGGGGCAAACACCCTGGGGAATAGAATGATAGCAGAAATCGGGAGATGATAATCTCGAAAAAGACATAAGGATCGCCAAGAGGGAAAGAAAAGAAAGAAATATCCATTGATTCGCCGACGGCGAATCGGAGGGAAGTAAACTAAGCGGGGGCGGATATCTTGAGTTGCCGGAAAAAATTACCCTTTCTAACCAGGCATCAAAAAATTAAAGAAAAACGGTGCCTTTCAACGAAGGAAGGGGAAACAGGCAACCATGGGAAACTGAAGTATGACAGTTCAAGCCACAGTTAAGGGGGATCACAGAGATGGAAAAGCTTGGCGGAGGAAAGAAATCTCAGGAAGCAAGAGTCTAAAAACAAGGGAGGAAAGAGATTATTCTTCAGAGCGTGGGGGGGGGGGAATCAACCGAGAGATCTCTTCTTGGGAGGGGTAACTTGTCAGGACTGTCATAAAACGTCTTCGGGTTTTGAAACTCTTAGACTTCTGCGGAAAAAAAAGCCGCAAAAAGGGTTAAGGGGTCAGGGGGTCGTGGATCAGGATGACTGACTGTGTGCTGGAAAGGCAGGGGTCGACCATAGTCAGTCCTCCTAGCTAGGCAAGGCTCCGTATTAGAACGGTGGCAGAAGAGAAAGGATTATTGGCTCTTACTGCTGAAGTCGCTGGGTGCGAGGGGTGCTTCGGGGCTCGTCTTTCCATCGTTGTCGGCTACGACGGCGATTATCAGTCTGAAGCGAGAAAGGGGCGGGCACCAAGGAAGGGGGGGAGGCGACGCATTGGTTGCCGCCTTTAGAAGAGGTCCTCATAGGAAGCTGATCGGTGCCGTCACCCAAGAAGCTGGGGAGAGGTGGGAAGGCAGCTCGAATACCAAAAAACTACTTTTACCGCTGGAGAAAGAAAAGGCACCCAACAACGTAAAAAAGGAGGGAGTCGGGGCAAACTGTCCTGACAACCGGAAAGTAATTCTACCACACTTAATACTCTCACACCGGAACCTGAAGAAAATCAGCTTAGAAGAGGAGAGAGAAGGAAGAAAGCTCTTCGGTTCGCACAGGGGGCTGGGGCTCCAGAGCGACTTTGGTCAACCGGAAGAGGGAATGACGAAACCGCTCAAAAGTTGGGGGGGCGGGAAAATGCCCGCCTCACTAAAACTATCGCCCAGGAATCCCGAATGGAAGGGATCTCCTAACTTCGGGAAAGGAATTCGATACGTGTCATTATCGTCAGAGATTTATCCGAGACGCGAGAGAGGGTCGCTACTTCAAAACAACTGGCCGATCAACGTTCAAAGGAGGGGGATTCTTTCGACCTGGAGCGCGCATCAGCGGGGCATCATAGAGATCGGGCTCGCAGGCCTGGAAGCTGGTTGTCTAAAAAAACACGAGAAAGCGTCGCTACCGGGGGGAGGAAAGGGCAAACACGAAAAAGGCATAAGAGGGACCTGGAGGAATACCGGCCTTTTATTCGGGGGCGAAGCGAGTCAAGGTCTGGATCACAAACATCAAAAGGGGGGAGCCAATTGAAAAGAGGTCAGGCATCTGTTGGTCTGCCCGGGCGGGGTTGGCAGACCGATGCATGAACGAAAGGGGGGGGGGAAGGGGGGGATAGGGAGGGAAAGGGGGGGAGGGTAGTGAGGGGGGGAGGAAGCGGGGGGGGAGGGACGGAAGCTTATTTTCAAGAGGCGGGACAAGGAGAACGAGGCGACAGGCGAAAACGAAAAGGGGGTAAGACTGGAGCCGGGGGGGTTCCTTTACGAGATTGCATGAGATGCCGCAACTGGTAAGAAAATGAAAGATCCTGAGCGCAGTGGGAAAAGGTACTTCTCTAGAGCAGGTATTTCGTAGACAGAAAATCGCAAAAACAAGCTTGGGGACGGGAAAGTTGGGGAACGTGTTAGGGGACGGAGGCATCGGATCGAAAGAGGGAATCCTCATGGGGAGGGGAAAGGGACCTTCATGTAATAGGTCTAATTACTGAAATTCTTTACGGCAACTAGGGACTGGGGACTCCGTCAACAAGAAGAAAACAGGGGCGCAGCTGGGTTTCAGGGAGTTCGCTGGGGAAAGGGGGAGGAAGACAGCCTAACATAAACCTCATATCCTATTTCGGAGAAAAATTTTGTGGGAAGATTTTCTTGGGTTGGCTCGGATTGACCTTCAGAAAGGAGGGAGACAGAATCGGGCCGGGGAAAGTACCTTCGCAAACGAAACCAAGCTCGAAGGCTTTTCAGAGGTGCACTACGTCACCTATGAGCGCATTCAGATTATTAGAAGGACACTGGGGAACGAGCTATTATCTGAAAAATCAAAAAAGCCAGGCGGGCACCCCGCGCCTGACTTAATAGGGGAGGGGAAAGTATCAATCGGGTATTGCCAAAATGAGACTCCGATTCGGTCGATCAGTTAGTGAGGAACCGTACGTAAGGGGAGGGGGGTAGGATTTAGCATGGGGCTTGTAATCCGAAAGAACTCATTAATGCTACCATTGGGACATTGGGGGAGGGGGAGGAGCAGGTGACGTTTTAGAGAGAGAGAGAAAAGGAAACAGATAGTGGGAAGGGAGGAGCAAGGCTTGCCCTGCAAGGGAAAGGAAGGCGTAAGGGACATTCGAGTCGGAGATCAAAGGCAAAATAAGGAGGGCAAACGTCTGATTATCCGGCTTTCATTTTCGGGTAGGGGGCTAACGAGTGGAAAGCTGGAGCGGGATTGCCGTCAATGGGAAAGCGGCCGGGAATAGTATCGGGTTTCGAGGACAACCCATTCTCAGGTGGCGGGGGAAGGGCTAACGAAAGGAGGGGGGAGAGAAAGGCTGGGGGCCAGGCCGGTTTTATCGAGGACCAGCTCTTAAAAGAACAGTCACTGGGGGGGGGGAAAATGAAAACTCATGTGCAAGTAGAAAAAACAGTGCGGGGACAAATAAACCGGGTTCCGTCAACAATTTTCTGAAGGAAAAAGAAAGGTGGCGTCCGCCGCAAAGGCAAGAGGATCTATCACGACAAATGTCGTGCGGAGCTTGCGGTGAGGTTTGGGGGGGAGATCCAAACAAAGAAAGTCACTCGAGACCGGAAACAAAGTAAACAAAACAAAAAACGAAATGATTTGTCAAGATTTCAGGGCGAAGGGGGTTCGATTTGGGGGGGGGAAAGAAGACGTAGAAGCAAGGGGGAAATACCAAACCGGACTTATCGCCAGAGAGTTCAAGGAAATGCCGGTGTCCTTGGTGGCATTGGGGAGAAAAAAAAGACTTGGATCCCAAAAGAACAGAAGGGGGGGGGCTGGATGACGACATTGCGTGCTAATGGGAACCACGCCTGATTTACCGAGTGGGGGGGGCGGGTCTAGGTGCCAAGGGGGTAAAAAATTGCTCAAGGTGTAAAGAGCAATTCTGACGAGCAGGTGCCGGCTCTTATGGAGGCGTATAATAGGGGAGGGGAAGTCGCCTTCCGGCTAAAGGACGGAATAGCTATACTGACGAACGACATATCTCAGACCAAAAAGGTATGTAAAATATCTAAGAAGAGATGAAAAGGGAGCAGCATCACCTCGTCGGCGGAGGAACCTTTAAAAAAGGCAGGCTAAAGGGGAATCGGACGATTCTAATGGCGTAGGACGACGTACTAAGATCGTAGAACGGGTGGAAAAATGTTAAAAACATGGACGCAAGAAGAGCTGCACAGAGAAGAGATTCCGGGCACCAGAAATCGTACGCAGCATTCTTGGGAGCCGGCAGTAAGAAAAAAGAGCCCAAGCGATGTATGTCGTAAAGAAGCCGAAGAAACCGCTGGTCCCAGCGTCAGTAAAACAAAACGAGATAAAGCAAGGAAATGGGAGGGGGGCACATCAAAACGAGGGATAAAGATGAAAACCTGAAAAAACACCCTGGAAACCTGCATGGGAAAAAAGAAGAATGAAAAGGGTCGGGAAAACAATCTCGAATAGGACCAATGTTAGATTTGCTCCTTTATGGAGGTAAATGGGGGGGGTATAAACGCAAAAGGGGCCGAAACCGGGTATCACGAATGATTCTTCTGGGGGGAGTGGGGCGGGAAAATTCAGCAATTGCGGCAAGTGGCTACAAATCAGTCGGCCATGGTGTCCTAGGGAGGAGTTCTGCCCGGAGAAACGGCGAACCCAAGGGGGCATATTTTTGACACGTCAAAGGTCTAACGCGCTGCAACGCCGACACTCGAGCGGTCCATACGCTAGAACGAGCGTCCCGAAAAGGAAAAATTGGGGAGGGTTTGCTGGCAAAAGGGGGTCACGCCAGTCCTTACAAAGAGAGAGGCTTTCA
>Ga0179591_1243296_pt1 | contig 15642 bp, 15 predicted proteins | sample CZOMad2_1_08_16f_FD_182891 | JGI IMG/M metagenome (GOLD analysis project Ga0179591, IMG submission 182891) | Vadose zone soil fungal communities from Angelo Coast Range Reserve, California, USA - CZOMad2_1_08_16fungal (PacBio error correction) | ecosystem: Environmental > Terrestrial > Soil >...
AGGGCAAGCCGGTCGTCGCCAGGCTCCAACCCGCCGAAAACAACCCGTCGCTTCAGCGTTTCGGCGAAAATCGAACCACTCTGTGGGGGGGTATCGTCTGCAGGTTTCGAGAAAACCGATCATGAGGTTCGTGGCAAGGAACCCATTGCGAAAGTCACAGGTAACCGCGGCCTCTAAACAGGGAATCGTGAAACGGGTGGCGGTCGAGCAGAGGAGGGATGGACGGGTCTCGCGCGAAGCAAGAGTGCCTCGGAAAATGACGCCATGGTGCTCACGCAGGTACCCAACCTCGTGGCTCGAAAAGAAGAGGTGTTCTTCTAGCATCCGCGTGAAAAGAACGAGGTGAGACCCGAGACCCAACCGCCCGCAGCGTTTTTACCCTGGGGGGGGGGGGGGGGTTGCTTAGGGAGGCTCGCATCCGTAAAATAACCCACTCGCAAGAAATTTGGACAATGGCCTCGCTTCATCAAGGGAAAATATTTCGCACCATAAGGAAAAGGAGCAGATGCCGTCGTACAAATTACCGACGGAAACAGGAGTGTTCTAAGACGAAGCGAGCACAAACATAAAACGCAAAGGCAACAACCATTGGGGAATGGTGGCACAAATGGTTCCCCCCCTACGTGAAAAAAAGGTAAGGTGATCATCGAGAAAGAGCGACTCAGGGGCGCATGAAAAACGACGACAACCACCCAAAGCCAAAAAAACCCCCCCCCCAAAAAAAAAAATGCACCCCAAAAACACCAAAACAACCAAACCCCCCCAAAAACCAAAAAAAAAAAAAAAAACACCAACCCAAAAAGAAAAAAAGAAAAAAAAAAAAAAAACCACACCCCCCACAAAACACCCGAAGCCACCAGACCAGAAAAAAACACAAAAAAACCCCAGACCAAACCCCCAAAGGCCACAACAAAAAAAAAAAAGCACCACGCCCAACACCGGGTTTGGGGGCAAACCACACACACCAGAATAAAAGAAACAAACCCAAAAAAAGAAAAAAAAAAACCGACACACCACCACCCCCCAAACAGGAGAAAAAGCACCACCACGGGGGTTGGGCCCAAAAAAAAAAAAAACCCTCGTCTGCTGGCTCGTTGCAATCCGCTTCGGAAGGACCGGCAGCAATGAAAACGCCTCAAAAAGACCAAGACCCGTCAAAGGGGAGGGGATGCGCCTCTAGCCAGACAAGAAGTATCCTTCAGGCCTAAAGAAAGAATGGGGCAATGACTTGTTAAGTAATCGGTCTAGCAGCTACCTACAAAAAAAAAGCGACACCACACATACAAACGAAGAAAAAAAGTCACGTGATGTTAACGAGGCGAGGGCACTTCAGGGGAACGACACCCTCTCGAAAAAGGTGACTCGGATTGGTGAGTGAAAAAAATTTTCCCGCATTTAAAGAAAGCACGGGCACACAAAAAACTAGGATCGTTGCCGTTTCTCGCATCGCTCCTATCTACAGGGAGGGAAAGCCTTCCGTGACACAGATGGCACGGGGAGGTCCCCAAAAGGAAGAGATCGATTACTCGAAGGCCTGCTCGGTCCATGAGATGTGACAAGGTTGGTATAAATCCACTGATTCATCTCCAGGAAGTTACAGTTGTGATTTCGGCCAAAGAAAAGCGTGGCGGTCAGGGTAGCGGAAGTCAGGAGAGGAAAAACTCCCGGGACAAATTTCCGCCCAGGCCGGCGAAAACGCCGCGACTCCGTCTGCCATCGAACGCCGACCCCTTAGTTTGGAACGGGGCATCCTATCTTTGTGGGGGGAAAGCATTTGTAAGCAGTTTGAAAACTACACGTCTATGAGTTAATCACACAGGATTGGAAAAAACAGGTGCCGGGGGCAAGTATTGTGTCAGAATGGTGCCCCGATTCTCCAACAAGCTACGCGCTCCACTATCACGCATAAAAAAAGGTCAGCCCCGCTCCACGCCATAGGAAAAAAAAAATGAGATGAGAGGGTTGGGGGGGGTATACTCGTGTCGACCATATCTTCGCCATTGTTCTATAAACAAAGACGGAAACACAGAGGTCTGCCCACATTGCGCTAACGAATGACTTGGAGCCTAAAAAGAATTGACAAACCTGTTTGACTTGCCCAGACGTGATAAATAAGCTGCGAACTAAAAAAGCACGAGTCCGGCTCCGGCAAAGAAGTCGTCAACGGGTCCGTAATTATTGAAGCGACCAGCCAAATCATCGCGGACCGGACAGGCTCAGGGCGCAGTGAAAAAGAAGTCCGTCCTCGGCACGAAAAAATGGAAATGGAGACGCGGAATCTTGAGAAAGCGTACGTCCCCATCCTTCCCGGAAAAGCGTTCAGTTCATGCCCTTGACGAGCCATTTCCTTCATCACAGGGGGGTTTTTAAAACGGGGGAGAACCGCAGCGGTCTTGGTAAAGGTGCGCATAAAAGTCTTAAAGTTTTAAAGCTGGATGGGGGTGTGGGTGGGTGGGGGGGGGGGGGGGGGGGGGGACCGACGTAAATAAAAGAAAGAGATCAAAGAGGAAAGAGATCAAAGCTTCGCATACCGAAAAAGCGGCTTCCGCAGCCAAAAAAAAACGCCGGCACACTGAGAAGATCTGGGAAGCAGAAAGGCCCAAAGCTTGAGTCCACTTCGGAAAGGCCGGACAGGGTCGTCAGGAAGATGGGAACCGAATTTTCTTTCGGGAAGGGAGAATAGTAGGACGATCAGCGGCAAGGAAAAACAAGAGTGGAAAAAAATCTCGTATGAGGATAAAATTGAGCGGGAACCTTCCCAAAAAAAAAGGATCCCGAAATCCAATTTAGAAAAGAAGAGCTTGCAATGATGCGATTGCTCCAGGGAACCTGTGGCAAGCAAGCGGGTTTGAAAGGAGAAATCCCTGCGAGGGGGCGCCTGGCGCACGAAAGGTTTCGGGACATCGGTGATCAGGGAAAACATCATGAAGGCGTGTCTCTGCGCGTTTGGAAGAGGCCTCGTAGACAGTGGACGTCAAAAAGATGGATGGAGAACCAGGGGGAGCCCGGCTTTCTGGTCAGAAAAAACAGTGTGCAGGATTTGCTCAGTCATTGGAAGTGTTGTACAGAAAGAGGGTATCCAAGGTGCCGTCCAAAATCCTCAAGTTCCAAAATAGGATACTGGCGAAAGGGAGAGAGAGTCTAGCGTGCTCACAAAAGAGAGCTAGAATTCTCGCGGGTCAATATTGCGGCGGCTGTAATTCGTCCAAAATGAAAAGAAAGACTACTCGTCGCACCGGAGCAAGAAAGAGGAAGAGGGTAGCTCTTAAAGGCAGAAAAAAGGGCAACGAGTCAGAGCTTTGCTCCGGACCAGCGTCTCGATGTGAAAGGACTGTTCTCTGATCAGAGAAGTCCCGAGAACAAGGAGCAAGAGGGTCGAAAACAGACCATTTCCTAAAAATACGAACAGTCGATGCGAGAACATGTGGTGTCTCTTCTTTTTGAAAGGGGGAACCGCCGACCTGTCTGAAAGGGAGAGGAAGAACGAAAGGGCTATATATGATACGATTAAAACCGACAAATACTCGCCGACATGGCTTGAACTAGAAAAGCCTGGGGAGGTATCGAAAGGGCCGGAGAGAAAAACTGAGGTACCAGGCTCCAACTGATCTGTCTGCATTTCGGGAAAACCGTCATGTGTCGTTGGCGCTCTGAGGAACGGATAGGATTTGCCCGAAAAGGAAGGAACGGAATCAAAATTAAACTTATTACCATATTTCTGGAAACGAGGGCAGATGAGGTACGGCCGTAAAGCGTAATCATAAAAGAAATCTTAAGCTTCAGTAAGAACTTCCGACAAGAAAACCGTCAAAAACGCATTTCCCGAGCGCCAGTAGATCCGCATCGAGAGAATTTTTGTATACTCGAACAGACCAGCGCAAGGGGAGAGAGAGCCGGGAAACAAGATGAAAGAGAGAATGCGGATTCGAGACAGAGAGAAAATCGGGGTGGGGTAAACTCGGCCGCAGGAGGGTACAGTGAAAAAACATTTGTCACGAGAAAGAAGATCAAAAAATACGCTAATTTGTCCTTTAAGTGAAGAAAGAAGCTGCAGAAACGCTATAACAGTCCAAACACTTATGTTGTTTGCCGGTAATTGGTTGGTATATAGGGAAGGGGAGCGACTCTGGGTGCTTTCGCGGGGAAAAGAGAGTCACCAAGGAAAACATGCCAAACAATGTGAGGGGAGGACTGACCTGCTTGTCGTCTACCTACCGAACGGCTCAAGAGACAAAGGCAAGAAACTTTCCGCGAAAGTCCGACGGCCTCTGGAGGGTGCCAGGAGAACTCTCAAAGGGAAGCGGGACGCTTATTCAACTCTAAGGACACCAGACATCGAGAAGGGGGGAGCAAGGACGCCAAAAAGGGGGAAATTCAACCGGCTAGCCAGAGGTAGAAAGGGGGGTGGGGGAAGTCTCCGCTCTTCAAAAGAAATCAAAGGGTGGAATGGTGGGTTTTTGGGCTCGCTAGAGGGAAAAAAAATGCTACAAGATTTCCGAGGAATGGAATATCGTTTCATCGATGAGGATCTAATGCTCGTAAGAGTGAACTGAAAAGGAGCGAAAAAGGACATTTGTCAGTATGCGGCCGTACGACGAGTTCTGCAACGCTGTCTGCAGAACAATCTTGCGGGTGAGTGCAGGTTGCCGGAACGCATAATCGGCTCGATTTGATCGAGTGGTCCCACGGCTAACTCGCCCCTTTCGGGAAGAAGAGACTTTTATCGGGAACGAGCTAAGGGGCGCCTCTTTCCGGGTAAGATCCGCAGGGAATGAAATCAAAAAATGCCTAGGAAAAAAAACCGGAACTCTTTTCGACGACAATCGAAGGGAAGAGCGGTTCATCTTGTAAGTTTAGAAATGGAGAAAGGAGAGCTATGGGCAGGTGACTATGTACCTCTAAACCTGCGTCCTGTGCGGACCCAAGGACAGACCTCTGTCTTTTCAAAGGAAAATCCGACGGGCGCGTTGACTCAACAGGACTTCGACATTTCGCGAACCTGATTTGGCGGGGGGGGATGGAAAAGCCGCCTTTTCAGAGAAGAAAAATCTCAACACCAACCCGGGGGGAAGAAAAGATCAAGAAAAAAAGAAGCAACAAGGTAGCGCCAGGGGGGAGGAAAAAAGAACACGCCTGCCGACGAAGCACAGCGACCAGGTAAATGCCGAGACATATACCATACAAGCTGGTAGCCCGTTCTCTTGGCATGTGAAGAAAAAGTGTCGAGCCTCAGGAAAGGGAACCAAAAGCAAGTACAGAACTTCACCAGGATTACACCGCTGGCTTTCAGAAGGAGGGCGGAGAAAGCGGGCGGGTTCGGTCGAGGCGAGAAACTGGAGGAGAGAGGAAAAGTCTAACCAATGACACCAAAGGCAGAAAGGGGCGTCAACAGTGGCCGACCAAAAGCGAGCATCAGGAGGGCCATCGAAAAGCCAGTGTTCAGTAAAAAGACTACCGAAAGAGAAACACGCATTTAAAAAAGAGAGAGATGGCCGGGCATCCTCTGAACCGAAAGAAGGAGGAAAAAAATCAAGTTGGCGCCAAAGCGAATGCAATAGATAGAAAATGGAAGGAGAGACGTCCGCCGAAAATCCTAAAACTAGGACTCGTCGATAAGGCCCCCGAGCCTATTTAGAGGTAAGGGGGGGGGCAAAGAGACTCACCACACATAAGGAAAAAAGGAATGTTCCCGAGAACGCGCCTTTGCCAACCAAGACATTTTGAAAAAGAAAGGGAGAAAGTGATAATCATCCAGCCCGAGGAAATTCGGCATTAACGATGGGGAGGAAAGGAACTGTCAGGTTCCATCCCGTCGCCGATATGAGAAAGGGGAGAGAGGCCAAGAAACCTCAGCCCCGCGGTCAAAAAAAAAGAAAAACGTTGCTTCAAGAGATCACAGACAAGGGGAAAAAAGCTGCAGGCCGACACATTTGACAAGGTCTGGTTCACTGAATGTGTCGGAGAACAGAAAAACTCGACCGACAACGGGAGGAGAACAACTGTACAGATAAGAAACTGAACAAACATCACTTGATGGGAGGTAAAGCGCCCGGATGATTCAGGGGAAATAAGAACGAACCGAGTGGGAGTCTAAACAGGTTGCCCTAACTTTCACGAACAGAACAAAAAGGCAACAACCACACGAGAAAGACGATTTCAAGGAACAAAGAGGAATTGATGTTTGCGCCAGGAATGGTAAAAACTAGAGTTTCGTTCTGGTGATGCATACCCCAAATCGGATGAGAGGAGAGAACGACTGTCCTTGGAGAAAAGTTCCTTTTGAGAGGTGGTTGTAGGCAGTTCATTAAGCGGGAGAAGATTTCTCCCGGGTGAGTCGGAAAGAAAAGTCGAAGAGTCAAAGGGAAGAGGACTGAAAAAAGGTAACATTTCCGCCAGCGACAGAACGTCCGTCAGTCCGCCCGATATAAAGAAAAAAACATTGTCAGGAATGAAGGAGGGAATGTAAGACCAGCATTTTTGGAAGATGACAAAACAGGTCGAAGATTTTTTCGCAACAGGGGGTGGCATCACTGGAGGCGAGTTTGGGAAAAAACACATCGGCCTCAAAAAAGGAACAAATCGCGTACATAGCACTCGCCATAGACTGAGCAGAAGATAAAGGAACAAGATAAAGAGAGCTTCGTTTGGGGCGGAAATAAATCCGGACAAGATTAGAGAGATTGTGATAGAAAATAGACAGAAGACTCTTGTGAAATGCACTTGAGCGAGAGATGAACTTTAGCCGACCAGCAGGGAAAAAGACTTAAAAGGGTGAAGAAAAAGGACAGAAGAAGACCGGCAGCGCGTCGAGGAATGGTAGTCCATCGGAAAAAAATCCTTCATAGGAAAGGATTCTCGAGGGGAAAAATTCGCGGACGCCGCTGCTCGCATGGCGCGCTTTTAGCCCGAAGCACAAAACAAAAAAAAAGAACCTTAGTTCCTGCTCAAGTGAAGAGTCCACTCGCGAGGAAAGGAAAAAAAATCTGAGGCCGGAAGGAAGATGCGCGGAACCGCAGTAGGGCAGCCCTTGCACTGCTCCAGACGGGAACCGTGGTCGTCAGGAGCGGGACGGGCTGTCAAGGGGAGAATCCAATAGCGGACCAGTGAACTCTTGGAGAAAATGACGACCTAGAAGGATAACCTCCAATCGTAACCAGGCCGCGATTCAAAGATGTCGCACGGCAAAAGATTGGAAAGAGACACCACGAACCGTGCGAAAAAGACAGACGGGGGGGTCAGGCCCTATCAGACAAAAGAAGGTCGGGCCACTTCCGGCAAGAGTGAGGATAGAGCACTCCAGAGGTGGAGCTCGCAAAAGAGGGGGGAAAGGTTAAATACAAAAGTCGTACATGGAGATCAGGCAGCTAGAGAAAACAACAACAACGGGGAGGATTAAAAGAAGAAGGTCAATACATGTTTGTATCGCGTCGCCTAAAGAAAATGAGGGCGAACAAAAAAGAAAAAAAGGAGTACTCGTTATCAAGGAAAAGTGCAGACTGGCGAAGAGTTGTGCTTTCTCGAAGGCATAAAAAGGGGGGGTGGTATAAGTCTCCTTTTCGAGGAAGGGGATATATTACTAAAGACGGGAAAAGAGGTGGATAAAGCTCATGGAGGGAGCATTCAAAGCGCAAATTAGTCCGTCGTAACTGGAAAAGGCTCACCTTGGAGCTCCCGCAAAGGGAAGCAGAAAGCCGGAGTAAAAGAGCATTGAAAAATGGGCAAGAATGAAGAAAACAACTCTATTTGGCAGGACCGCCGAAGAAAACGATCCGCAGGTAGAGAGGTGTCTAGAGGAAAAGCGCCGGACTTTCTTCGTCAAAAAAAAGCCGCCGATAAGTGAATTCGTCCGCGGATATACACGCCCAGACTGTCAAGTACATGTTTTAATGGAGAACGCGCCAGCGCGGCGAGTGACAGACGAAAACAACATTTCTGAAGGAAAAAAAGCGGGGAACACGTGCTCTTGTTCGGAAAGCATGGAGAAAGATCGCTCACAGTAAGAAAAGAGGAAAAGACTGCAGTGTCGTAGAGAACAAAGAAAGCTCAAAATCCTTAGAAACCCCGGGATGTTCCTGCCAAACATCGCTGATCGCGCCCTGGGGGAGAAAGTAGGTTCGGCACGGAACGAACAGGGGGGAAGGTCTCTGCCTGGAACGAAGAAGGGTTCGAGTACAGAAAGATGCCATCCTGACAAAAACTCATCTGACCGGGGAGGGAATCCTTGGCTCAAGACCAGTGGGGCACGCGAACCGCTTGGCGCGGACAATATCCCAACGAGCGCTGCAGGAGAAAAAGATTGGTTCTGGCGATGCTTGAGGATCATAGGGTTTGCGACAAGCCTGAGTGTCACCCTTCTTTACCCTGTTCAGGATAAAATACCGAGGTCTTACAGAGCCGGATGCGTCAAGGACGAAATCACAGAAAGAGATGACCCAGAAAAACAGGACAAGCTGCTTAATGTAGCCAATACAGAAAAGGCGAAACCGAATCATGTGGACACGACGCAATTGAAATAAACAGCAATTCGGGAGAAATTTGACCGAAGGAACAGGAAACGTGTCAGTCAAGTCCCGGCGGAAACCATAAATAGATCGGCAGCGGATTCGACACGGAAGATAGATGGGTACGGGTGCCCGGCGTATGGTCCTGTTCATGGGAAATGGTTAGGGACTATCCCAATCGCCTAAAGGGAGTCATTGGAAAGGAAGGAACTGCGAACTCGCGGGAAATGAAAACCAATGGGGGGGGCAGGTAGGGTGTGATAGTGTCCGGCTGGCAGACGGTTGTGGGGACGTTCGCGTTTTAAAAAAAGGAAGAAAAAACACCTGCGGAGAACGAGAAAGGGCATGTGAAATTGTCACCTTAGAACTTTCTGGCGACCTGGTCGTCAGGACAAAAAAAGGTGCAGCGCTGGTCTGGAAACGCGCTGCAGGGGGCAGTGCTCCCAAGCGAGAAAAAGGGACGCGATCTTATTTCAAAAAAAAGAGCACATGGTATGTGCTGTGCTGCATCCAGGACGAAAGAACGGGCTGGATTCGCTGGCACCAAAAGAAAAAGGCGTAAAAAGTAGTGTAAAGGAAATGGCGAGCGAGACATTCCCGCAATTCAATGGGGGGGGGGAAGTGTGGGGTGGGGGGGAGATAGAACCACACGAAAGGCAATAAAAGAGGCCGATGTGTATCTACGAAGTGCAGGAGGAGAGCGGGGCGGCATGGGGAAATAAGCGGAGGGGAAGGTGATGGGGGGCGCCGCAAATTGCCGCCAAATTGGTCCTTGTGCGCACGGAGAGGCGGGGAGACGCTGATGTCATCGGAAAAGCGGTGGGCGGGGTCATCTGCTGGGCCTGACACCGCTGCTATTTTGATCGAGGGGAAAAGGCAGAGCAGAAACCGGGGAATGGCTCTAATCCACGCGGTGTACGGGGAAAAAGGGTGCATAACCTAAGAAGAGCGGACGAATCCGCATGATATAAATCTACGGAAGGCGAGGCACCACTGAACTATTGGAAAAAGGGGGAGCGAGCGCGAAGAAGTAAAAACATCTTGGAAAAGTGAGAGGCGGGACTGGTCCGAACTCGTCTCTCGGTCAAAAAAATAGAAAAACTGCGAGGGGGACCCAGATGGGAGGTCTCCGTAATCCGTAAGGAGAGGGGTAACAAACGATCCATGGCCCAAGGGGGCAAAAGATGGTTGGCTTCTGTCCGACGTTTTGAAGAGGAGGGAACACAAACACCGGAGGATGTGGAAAGGAAAAGACTTCGGCCAGCGTCAAGCGGTACGCTCCATTGGGCCCTTCCTTGCAGAGAACAAAAGAGCGCTACGACGTGACAACACAGAGAAGGAGTCTTTGGTCGCCCCTTTCTCTGCGCAGTTTTCCGGGCGAGACAGAGATCCTGAGTGAGGAAAGAAGAAAAATGTATAAAGTACTAAAAAAAAGGCGAAAAAATTAAATCGGTTCATTTTCGGGAAGAGCTGTCTGCTTACTCTCAGGTCCAGCAGCGAAATAACGCCAGAATGGTCTTCAACTCCGTGGGGGGAACAGGGAGCGACGAACAAGAAATGGCTTCGCAGCAGACGCGGACCGAGATGAAAAAAATCCCGATTTCCTCCAGCCCTAAAGAACCCAAGAAAGATTTGCAACTGCTGGAAAGAAAAGCCGCATCACTAACCGAAAACTCCTCGCCAAAAAAGGTGTCTGCCATGTAAGAGGGAAAGAAGCGCGACAATGGCCGAGAAGTGACCATCAAAACAAAGAAATCACTATGCCCTTCTCGGAAATGGAAAACAGATTAACATGTAGTGGGGAAAGAGGAATATATCCAAACATAACCAAAAAAAAAGGAAAAAAAAATGGGGTGAAGCTAGAAAAAAGCAAGGCCCCCGACTTGGGTGAACGCACCTTGCTTCTAAGGGGAAGGGAACCTCCCGTTGGGCGTAAGAGAAGGAACACAAAGCGAGAATCTGGCGGTTTCGGAAGAGGCAGAAAAAGATCACTGACTAGGGGGAGAATAACTGAAACGCCCAACGCCAGTAAATACGCCAGCTAGCCTTTCTGCAAGGTGGGGCGAATAAGAAAGGAACAGAGGTACTCACAGAAATATCATGCTGCCAGGCAATGGGGAACAGTCTCGTGTTGATGAAAAAGGCAGTATTGCGTTCAGAGACTAACGAAGACACTTAAAAAATGACAAAAAAAAAAGACATAAACCACATCAAATGCTTGCGGGCACGAGGAAAGAAGAAAGGAAAAAAAAAATCAAGACCCATAAAAGAGAGGGCATATCCGCGCAATGGGGGGCAAAAAAATTTCAAGAGACAGAACAAAGAACAAAACACACCCTATCTCCGCGGGAACGCAAGAAGAAAGTCTACTGGGAGGGGGACTCAAAGGGCCGTGCCTGAAGCCGATCTTTGGACGAGGGCTGCTCCTCCACAAAAATAGAGGTGAATCGAAAATCGTTTCATTTCAACAGGTAAAAGGACGGTGGAAGTTGTGAGTGGTACGTCATTTACTGATGACAGGAAAAGAGTATTGGCTCCGGGGGGTGAACAAAAACACTCTTCCTCACGGAAGGAAGGGAAAGGAAATGAACCTGTTCCCAAAGTAAAAAGGAAAAAACACGTCCCCGGCGAAACCTTCGACGAACAGAATACCATACACAATGTAGGGGCAAAAAGTGGTAGGGTGGGGGGGGGAGGTTCTGGTGGGGGGGGTTGTGTTGGGAGGTGGGTGGGAGGGGGTGGGGTGGGTGGTGGGGGGGGGGGTGTGGGGTGGGGTGACAGCTGGCCGCTATGGCCGAACGGGTCAAAAAAAAGGTGGAAAAACCGTGCGAAGCTGGGTCAGCCACCAGGAGTTGGGGGAAACGTGAAAAGCGGCATTTGGGAAAAGAAATAACGGCGAGCCTCCCGAAAGAGGACCAGGGAAAAAAGTCGTTCTAAAAGGGGGGGGGGGGGGGGGAGGCTACCAAAAAAAGGAAAAAAAATGGGGAGACATCGATTCTTCGTTTGGAAGATCGGTCGTGTCGACCAGGGGAGAGGCTCGATGAAATGCCAGGTCAGCGCACGCGGGGGAAAAAAAACCGTGAGCGAGACGGGGGGAAAAAAAGGGAAGGCCGGACCAGCGCAAAGGGGACCAAAGACGGCCAACGAAATGGGGGACTCAGGGAAGGACAAGAAAGAAGGCTGCATCGCTTCGGGGGAAAGATCCAGCGTAGCAACATGGAAGATTACGACTTCAGAGAGCAAGAAGAGAGAAAAATCAACTTCAGGAAGGGGGAGACGAAGAGCCGGAAAGTCGCCATTCTGTCCAGAAAAACGCATCGAACTTCAAAAAAAAAGGACACTTGCACGATCAAAACTAACGGGCCTAAACTGAGAAAACGACATACTCCAATTTCCTGCAGCAACGGGGGGAGGATCCAAGGACAGGGGGAGGAAAAAGGGGGTCACATCACTCGCTAAAGGAAAGTGAGCAGCTACAGGAACCGCAAAGAAAAGGAAAGGACAGAAAACGCTTCGCAGATTTAAAAAAACCGAGTTCACAGAGAAGACTCCAACTTCGAAGGCGCCAACCAGAAGAAAGATAAGGGAAAAGGCAGATCAGGGAAAAAAGATGGCCGGCTAGGGAGCCAAAGAGATCTAAAAAGAACTTGTGAGAGAGCGAAATCAAAGTGGGCACTGGCAGGGAGTGGCGATAAAAAAAGGGACCGGATAAACAGATCTCCTCCCAACAAAAAAAAAAGAGAATAGAGAGGCTGACGAATGGTCGAAACTCATCACGCCATGATTCGAGAGTAAAGCGCGGGCAAGGAGAGCGGGCGCAAGGAAAACGGTTCCGACTAAGGGGTGGGGAGCCGAGATAAAATTCATCAAGACTCGGCTGGAAGGGAAAAAAATGGAGATGGAGGCGGGGACGTCAGGGGAACTGCACCGGTAGTCTCAGGAGGAGCGTGGATGTTATCCTGCCTACGGAAGGGAAAAAGCGTAACTGGGGAAGATCTGAGAAAGTCGACCGCGGCTTTAATAGAAAGGGGAGGGAGGGGTCGCATGTCAATGCAAGAAGCGCATTTGTGGACGCGAGGGAGATGACAGGGGGCCGCACATCCATAGATTCCGCATCAGGCGATGCCATGCAGAAGCCGAAGGAGTAAGAAACTCCAAGCGTCGAAGAACTGAGGTTAGCCAGTTGGAGGCCAGCTGAATGTTGCGCTAAAAAGTACAAAAACTGGGTCCATTTTTTCCTACGAGGGAAGAGACAGCGGCGGCTCGGCCAAGGAGGGAAAAAGGTGAATGCAAGGGGCACAATGGGAAATAGACTGTTCTGCTTCCAAGGTCAACCAGGATCCGAGCACAGGGAAGACCAAGCGTGCCGGGGGAAAAATGGATCGGGGAGAAAAAGTTCAAAGATAGAAATCCAACACAACGGTATTTGAAAAGGACGAAAACTAGAGACTCGATCGCTAAAAATGTGTCAAGAAGCAGGGGACTGGGAGCAAGACAAAAGGAAAAAAATTTGCTAATGGGGGATGGACGAAGGGCTAGTACGGGATAAGTGCAAGATCAAAGGACACTCGCGACCGTGCACTGAATAAACATCCTGGTGCGAAAAAGAGTTCCAAGAAAAAAAAAAAGAAAGATGAAACAATAAAACCAACTCAAAGGATGAAAGGTCTACACAAACCTTAATGGTGGCCGAAAGGTGATACTGCTGTAGAGATGTGGGACACGGTACGTGGCGGAAGGCCCGAAATTCCATGGGATAATATGTCTTACTCGACTATGAAAAAGATAGTCAGGCCCGGAAAGAAAAGAATCGTCCCGACAGACCTTCAGAAAGGAAAACGTACCATAAGATCCCCTGCAGAAAACAATCATGGACCTAAGGGAAAAGGGAAAGGAACTGGATCTGAGGAAACAATTTTTGTGTAGCGCGAAGCCATCGGAAAATCGTGCGAGTTCAAGGCCGGCGCAAATAATTATAGATGGCGTCTAAGTAAAGCGCAAAAATTCAATCTAGAATATTGGTGTGTGGAATGGTCATAAATTGCCGTTTCTTTACGTATGCGGGAAACTGGGGCGAGCAGTACAATAATCGAACCGAAGAAATGGTTCACTTTTGTTAACAAGAAGGAACGCAGTCGTACTCGATGACCTGGAAAAAGAGGGGGTCAGGGTTGTGGGGGATGAGGGTGCTCGAAGAACTTTTTTGGCAAGGGAGAAGTTTCAGCACATACGACCGACCACCAATAAGGTATCCCACTAAAGGGCAAAAAGGGATGAGGGCCCAATGATCCTGCGTGGAGCTACAAATTGGGAAGAAGGCTCAGGCACCGCAAGAAAAGTAATGGGTATTGGAAGCGAAGGGGAGGGGCTCTAAGAGACGGGAAGGGCGAACAGAGGTGTCGAACTCACAGCGGGCCAGACGAGTCGGAAGTAACTGTCCTCCGGTATGTAGGAGAAGACTACCCAAGGGCGGGTAAAGGAGGTTCTCGAGACTCTCGTGGGAAAAAAGAGAAATGGTGGGTGGCATTTTGTGCTTGTTGGGAGTGGGGGAAAGCTCTGCTTCGCTTAGCCAAAAGAGAATGAACGATGAGGTAAAAAAAGAAAATCGTGCTAAGGAGTGCAGTCTTCAATTCGGAAGATACATTATATCAGCTGAGCGCAGGCAAAAAGGGGTTAAGGTGGGAGCAAAGGTTCGTGTATCTACGCTCCTAGACTGGACGAGCCATAGTTGCGGGGATAGGGGGCGGGGCGACGGCGGAACTAACACCTAGGAAATATTATTACTAGGGCACTCGGCTCAAGGGAAAGGCATGGCGGGCGAGCCACGCCGAGAAACTGGGGGCGGAATTAAGGAATCTGGAAAATAGCATGAAGACATCTACAATACGAAGACCCTGAACGAGAGAAGAGCCGAAAAGCCGTTTGCCTAAAAAAATTAAGGGGCTGAGGGGGGGAAAAACTCAAGTTACTCGACCCCGAACCAGTCGACGCTACCCGGGGGAAATGGTACTCTTTTTCCAGAAGAAAATCCGTGGAAGAGTCAGGCGCGAAACTTTCGCAGAAAACACTGTTTGGGTGTGTGTTCTAACGCGTGAAATCAGCTCCAACAACAACAACTAAAGGAACTTCCCGCATGCAGCAACCGGAAGACAGGGCCTGCCGCAATTTCCGGGACACATCCTCGTATTCGCGGAGAAGGAAAAAGAGAAAAGTGGTTAGACCCCGGTCGAAGAGGGAAAAGAAGGGGTCTACCCAATACCGGGAAAAAGCATCGACGTTCTAAAAGTCACCAGTGAAAAAAGAATACGCCGATGAGTCGAAAGCGTTCTAAACGGGTCGAGGGAGATTTCTGTCATGCGGATCTAGAGAAAAAAAAGTCGAGCCAATGAACGAAAGGCGGAAAACCGTGAGTGGGGGAGAGACAAAAACGGTGGCGGACTCAGACGCGTGCCCGAAAATAAGAAGGGTGTTAGTCCAGACCGAGGACACGACCAGCAAGCGGGTGGCCCGAGAAGAGAACGCAGCCACGGAAAGTAAAGCCGCACCAAGGCCAAGGAGAACCAGGGGAAAAGTAATCAGATGCTCACAGGGCGCGAGCGCAAAACAAAGGCGACCAACTCCGAGGAAAGAAGAGGTACATTTAAAGAAGGCCAAGGGGGGAAAAGGGTAGGTGGGGGCTAATGCGAAGTAGAACCAGAAAAAACACCAACCTTTTAATGGGTGTCAACGGCAGAAGAGGAGAAAGCCAAACCCTACGTGTTGAAAAAAAAAAGAGGGGAGTATGAGAACAGCCAAGCGTCCGAAAACGCAGAAAAGACCAATGTCTGCTTTCTCGTTGTCAATAACATCGCCGAGCACCGCAGAGGGAGAAGCTTATCACGAAACAAAAAAGGGCAGCACTACCCATCGGCTTCCAATTGGGTGTTTTTTCTTGGGTGCATGAGAGGACGAGGCGAGCAACTGTAGACGAACCCAGTTACATGGCAGCAAAGGGCAAAGAGACTTGGGTCTCGTCAGGTTTGGGTCGCGTGCTAGACTGAAAAAAAGGGCAAACAAAGCGGCTGAGCACCAGCGACGGGAAAAAAGAACACCTCACGTGCTTGGGGAAAGAAGAGGGGGCGAGGACTGCAGAAAGACAAGC
>Ga0179591_1338609_pt1 | contig 15641 bp, 12 predicted proteins | sample CZOMad2_1_08_16f_FD_182891 | JGI IMG/M metagenome (GOLD analysis project Ga0179591, IMG submission 182891) | Vadose zone soil fungal communities from Angelo Coast Range Reserve, California, USA - CZOMad2_1_08_16fungal (PacBio error correction) | ecosystem: Environmental > Terrestrial > Soil >...
TAAGAGACTCGAGAGAAAGCAAAGTCTAAGAAATATTCCCCTCTCATCCAACGCGATAGGAATCAGTTGCGTATAAAACAGTACGAAAGCGTACAATCACAAAGGGGGGATCCTTGAAGCTTCATTTGGGGTAGCCAGGAACCATGAAGCTTCCTAGAAAACGATTATGAGATGTACAAAAAGGGAAGAAGTCTCCGAAATAAAACAATCTAACCTGATGGTCCGCTCGCCTCAACAACCTCTGAGAGAAGGGGTCAAGAGTCGGAATTCGAAGTCAGGGGGGGGCAGAAAAGAGTCCTTTAAGAGGGGGAAACCCAAAAGAAGAAATCAGTTGAAACAAAAAATCCGTGATGAGACTGTCTTCCAGGAATTGGGGATTGGAAAAGGGAAGGGAACCGCTGTGGGACGTGGGGGAAGTGTGAGATGGATTCCCGGAAGATTCCTATTGAGGGGACATCCTGTAACAAAAACGACTCCATCACTGCTAAGAGTGCATTCCGGCGCGGGAAGAAATTAGGGAAGGATTGCTTGCTTCCGACAGGAGGGGGAAACGCTCCTTGAAGAAAAAAGAGCAAAGAAGTTAAGCAACCCGGGGAACATCACTATTTTCCGTCGAAGTTTCCTGAAGGGGGAGAAGCAGGCCAAAAGAGGCGATGGGATTGCAGGCAAAAGAGAGCTTTATCGAGGTCAGCCGGAAGGCTGGTGGGGGGAAGAATATTTGAGAAAAAAGTGTCTGCAGAACTATACGCAAAAAGGGCCTGTCTGGAAACCGATACAAAAAGTCGTCTTGCAGTCTAAGAGGGGAAAAGTCCTAAACCTTGACCTTGCTGGGAACTAAAGAAGAAAAAGCGCGGGGCAGTCTACGAAAGAAAAAAAATCGGCGACGACCTCCAAGGGGCGAGCACGACGCTCGGAAACGGGGGGATCTAAACTCGGAAAAGGAATCCCGTAGACTGGGTTAACAAGGGAAATTTAAGGGTAACTATCTTTGCAATGGACTCCGAGGGGTTGAATGAAAGGAGTCGAGCAAAAGGGAGGGGGTGAACGAGATTATCGAAGAACTGATCGGAATTCACCTAAAAGACTACTTGCTCAACTCTAAGGAAGGGGGGGCGGCAGGCGGGGGACGAGAGTGAAGAACAATCATGCAGATCGGGTAAGGGGGGAGGAATCATTCGACCATGACAATTACAAAGGGGTGGAGGGAGGGTGCTCCAAGATATCAAGAAAGTATAGGGGTACTCTGCTTTAAAAAGACGTTTATAAAGGGAAGGGGGGAAAGAAAAGGCTAAGATAAAAAAAAAAGGATGGAGGAGGGGGAAGAACTGGACTGGGCCACCTGGCGTCACGAAAGAGCTCAGGAAGGGGGAGGAAAAAGATCATGAGAAATCTATGTCCGGGGCCACGGTCGGCAATTGCATGCGGAAAGGGATGGTAAGTCTAGCCATAAAGAGAATATTGCGATGGTCAGAAAGAAGAGCAAGTCACAGAAAAACTCTCGATGCGGTAAATAATTATTAAGGCCTAGATTACTGGGGGGAGCGACTGAAACTGTCACCTGGCAGGGCGGAAACCCTCCCTCTCTCCTGACGTGGAGGAAAATAAGTCTGGGGGGAACCGGAGGGAATCAAGAGCTATTAAAGGCGTGGCCAGGGGAAAGCTCCCGGGTCGACATAATACGAGGGATTAACAAAGGTCAGGGTTAGGGCGTCGGTACGCGGGAAAAAAACCTTTTCCGGTTATAGTCGATACCAGGACTGATAGCCGGCCGCGAGGGGACAATTCACCTAACAAAAGGGAAGTCTTAAAAGACCTCAGACGACATAATTCGGGGGAAGATGGGAGGAAAACGGGTCGGTTTTTCTGACAAGGTCTAGGAACAGGAAAGGTCCCTGTATAAAAAACTAACTAAGAAAAGAAACAAAAACACCACAAAAAAGGAAATCGAAGGTGCTCTGAAAAGGATTGCACTCCGGGGGCATAACTCCTTCGGGGCCAGACAGATCCCCCAGAATAAGGACCCGACCTTACTCAATTAACTCCGTTGAAAACTCGGTTTTGGGGGGGGGCTACATATAGGGGACACTATTTAAGAAGAACAGTCAATAAGTCTGCAAAAGACAGCAAGGAAGTGAAACGACGTAGGGAAAAAGATCAAATGAAAGGTCATCCGGGATTGGTCAGCGCTGAGGAACCCGGATCAAAAAGGGGATCAGGAGGGACTATCGGACCTCGAGCTCATGCCCCCAAGGTGCCAGTTTAAGGTCAAGGATACTTCCGAAAAAGAAGCAGGGGAAAAATGTGGTAATGACTTAGGAGCCGGGCAACCTATTTCCGCGAAGGTGGTCCTTGAAAAAAAAGATAGGAGGAAAGTAAACTTATTGAACGAGAAGATCTTGACAAGTTGCAGAACGGCAGACAGAAGTATTGGGGAATATTGGAGGCGTAGAAATCTGAGTTAATAGCTCAATGGGCGAAGGGCAACGAGGTCGGGGAAAAATTGTAAAAATTGCACCGACGAAGTGGATGGTCTTACTTTGGGCGGGGCAAAGAGGACGGAGGGTTATACTTCCCACAGAAGTGACTTGTACATTTTGAGAGGGGAGGATAATCTGGAAAGCGGAAAAGGAATTTCGAGCGTACCTGCGTGAAGATGGTTAGGCACAGTTTCCGGGAAAATTGGACTGGGGAGAAGATTTCCTAGCGGGGGGCTATATCCAAGTCATTAAGAGGTGGCCCACTCTAAAACGAGAACAGTGACTGGGTGCACTTATCAAAAGGGGAGTCAAATGCAATCATAGTGATCTGTGGGAAAGTTTTATGTCGGGGAGTTCTAACTGTTGTATGTTTTCATTAAGAAAAACAGAAGACCTTTTGAGCTGTAAGGCTGGGGCTCGGAAGCGGCCTTGCTTTATACGAGGGCAAGGCTTTGAGGCAGATTTTCTTTTAGATTGTAGAGGATCTAGCGGAAAACCGGGGCAGCTCGTGGTCGGGCCATTTCATCCTTCTTAGGGGGATAGATACTGCGCGAAACTTAACGGGAGGGAGAGAAGAGCCGGAGGAGGGGGGAGCTACGTGCCGTGACTACCAGGGGAGCGCGCGGTCCCTACTTTTGGAAGGGTTGAAGTACTTTCCCAGAAGTGAACCTGCTTTGAATGCCTTAGCCATAAAAAAAATTTTTGAAGTAGTTTTTGGGGAGGGAACAGTTGCCGAGGGGGTGCTGGGTTCAGCGAATAAGGGAAAGCCTAAAGTTTTGGGGGGGGGGGGGGGGGAGGTCACGACAGTATCACGTCGCGCAAAATCTGGAAAACACTCAGGGAGAATTGCACTGGGAAGGTCTATACACTGTAAAAATCCGGGATTTGTCAGCGTAAACTGGGGTAAGGAGTGATTCGAACTCGGAAACTGTATTCCGACGAAGTATTGCGAAGGGGGGCCATGCCGGTGACTGTTCCGACTTTCTCTTAAAGCTTAGACCAAGGTAGGGGTCCTACTCGACTATGACTTTCGTTCTCACCGGGTCGGGGTTTGGGTCTGTAGTAGGATTGTGAAAGTGAATCACTGTCTTCATCGGGGTTCTGACGAATTTACAATACGTTACAGGAGGTAAGTGTGCTCGCCCTCAAAGGAACGTCTGAGGGGGCAAGGGGGCATCCGGCCCCTTTTGTCAGACGGCGACATCGAGTCTGGGAGGACCTATTTTGTGTGGTGCGGTGCTAAAGCGTGCTCTATTGATAAGGGGCGTCGAGAGGGAAGAAGAAACTCTGGATCCGCCAGACTTAAGCGTAATCCGGGTTAGTGGAGAAGTGACCTGCGGGGGCAGGAAGTTGGCGTGATAGCCGTAGATTCACCTCCCAGGAAGTACACAGAAGATAAGGCGGCCCGTAATCCGCCGCCCGTGCGAACGAAACAACTCCTTCAAGAGGAGCAGGAGTCACAGCAGAGGATCGAGTCAGAGCAACACCGGATCTTTGCACTCTCCAGAGCTTGGAAATTGGAATGTGGGCGGGACCCCTCAGGCTCGAGGAAAATGGTGGTATTAAGACGCTCAAACACCTAGGGGGAGGACTGGAAAATCGATACTCTGTGGAGGACGAGGCCGACCCCCTGGGTGAAAGATCAAAAAACGAAGGAAGGAGAGGTAAGAGGGCGCTCCAGGGTAATGTGGGGTCTCTCATCACTACTAATCATGAGCACCCTGGCGTCTAAGTCAGGGGAAGGAAGGACAAAGTAAGACGTAGTTGAATGGCACGGTACGAGGGAGCGAGAGTCGACGCGCACGCAAAAGAGGTATCGCTCGGGATAAAATGACGGAGAGAAGCAGGTACTACCTTAGTCTCATGATAGGACTTTAAGTCAGAGCGTTCGAAAACCACGCTGTAGGCAAAACGGTGCCAACGTAGGGGATTCCTCAATAGCGTATGGGGACCGACTGAACTATGGCAGGAGGGGCCCAACGCCGCCGGAGGGAAAAAACCACCCGACAGGGTCTACGTATGTCTTGGAAACCGAACTGTGTCAACCGGGTGACTTCTCATAGCAGTGGTCTTACCACTCCATTTCCGAAGCTAGACGTAAGAATTTTTCTCAAGAGTCCAACTAAGTGTACTAGGCTAGAAATTCGAGCTTCTCCCATGATGACATTCTACTAAGGTAATCGTGGAGATACACCTGACATTAGCCAGACGTCGGGTCTTCCCCTTGGGGATAGTCAAAAAACCTTCCTTGCAGGGGCGCCCCAGGACAGCCGAAAGGATGCAAAACTAAGACCCATCAAACGTTATAAAAAAAGCTCATACAAATGTGCTGAATTGAAAAAAAACGTCACAAGAAAGTATCTCCTTGTGGGAAAAAGGAACACGGGGGTCACCTGCGCTACCTAAACGACCTGTTCCCGTATAAGAATAAGTGACTAAAAAATCACTGCTTAAACAGATTTTCCTTTTGAAGAAATAAGGCGTCTTCCTAGAAGTAGGACAAGGTCAGCAAGATGAGGTCTGTGAACGACGATCTAGAAAATGAGAAAAAACCCCAAGATATCTGCACATAAGGTTCAAGTCAGAGACACATCACGTGCGCACTAAGTCCAAAGCTCACCGGAAAAGGTTAATGAAAACTGGGCCGACCAAACGGCGTACTACTCTATACAAAGGACAAGACACTAAATTTATGGGCAATGTATATCTCTCAGCACTCAGGATACCTGATATTTTTAAGGAAACAGCAAAAGTCGGGGCCGCTTAGGAAGAATAGTTCGACAGCTACAACCGACGGGGACCTCAAATAACAACAAGGAGAAGGGCAGAGCACCTTCCTCTGGGAGAAAAGTAAACACGCCGGTCCATGACAGCAAAAATCGGGTCAGGAAGAAACATGAATCGAGCTACAGCAAAAAGAGGCCGATGCATGACCGGGGTGGGGGGGAGCATTTCAACCGACCGGTCGGGAACTATTATGTACCCTCCGTGCGAACAGACGCAAGCCTTCACCCTCCAGAAATGTTCATCATCCCCTCAACGTCAGAAATAGGGCTCTCTGGAAATGCTCTTTAATCACAATTTTATCGTGAAGTGAGGTGTTGGCAATCTCCCCCCTGTATCCACGTTCTCGGGTTGAGTCCGCCCCCGTGTAAACTTCTCAACCGGGGAATAGCAGGCGTCGTAATTGATATAGAGGGAAATTGGAAAACTCCGGGGACTTTTTGGCGAGTCTTGATGTGGCCTTCGGGTGAGTATAAATGGACCGAAACGCGTGGAATCCAATCACCGAAGAGTGGGAAAAAACGGCCACGGGGGGAAGGGTAGTAGGTGTGGGATTGCAACGCCTTCTTCGTCCGGGGCGTCGTAAAGGGGGACCAGGGCTCAAAGGTCAGAACCCAAACAAGAAACTAAGGTGGGAGTCTTAGGTGTAGGGGGACGGAGACGGGGGGAAGGGATCTGACCCCAGAGTCGATGCCTGAGTGAATAGGACTAAGAGAGGTGAACCTTCGATGGGCCTCCAAAGTCGGTGTAGGGAGCAGGGGAATGGAAGATAAGGGGAAGGAAGGACTCTAGGTCAAGACTACACCGTCGCAACCGGACAGGAGGGGGCTGAAAATCAGAGGAGTATGTCGAACTGAGTATGCGGGACTCTCTCCTCGGAATTGACGGGATTAACGAAGGGCAGGGGGACGGTATGCTGAACTAGGCAGGGGGGTGTCTACGAAGTTAAAAGAGACGATCGAAATAAAAAAGGAGAAACCTTAGAAACAAGGGACATGTGAAATAGGATTTGGGCTAAAAAAACGGGGGGCTTGCCAAAATTCGGGGGGGTGCGACAGTGGACGGGGAGTTCGAATGTGAAAAGGGGGGGACAGCTTGCTATGTTCCCCGGGAGTTGTCGTAGGATGGTGGGAACGGAGAGGGGAGTCATGCATATCTCGAGCAGAGGCGGACATAGTGGGGACTGGAGGACGTGCTAAAAGACCAGAGGAAAGCATTAAATCGTTAGGGTAATGTGAAGCTGCCCACAGTAGCCAAATCACGCAGAGTCTCTGGCTAAGGCTCTCCTCCAGCATGCTCGAACTCGGCATTAAAAGGAAGGGGGAAGGGACCTCATTGGGGGAATAAAAAGAGAGCTCACCCGGGGATTGTAAAAAGAGAGGGGTGATGAAAATGTCCACCTTTGGGGTCCGACGGCACATGGGAAATCGACCGAGGTACATGTAATTTAAGGGGTAATCAAGGCAGAACTGGTAGGCAAATCAGATAATGGGTTGCTAAAAAGTATAATCACTGAGGTTACTCAGAGGGAGAGAGACCTAGCAACGCAAGGTAGCGCAAATAGAATCGCGAGGACAAGGTTAAGGGATGAAAAAAATCAGGAGGAATACGAAAATCCGGTACACTCCCCACGAAGGGCCCGAAGAGAATAGTAAACACAACTCCTTAGAAGGACACCCTTTATCAAAAGGAAAGTCTGGGGAAGGAGAACTCCAAAAAGGGGTCGGAACGGATAAAGGAACAAGGGAAGAGTAGAGCCGGGGGGTTAAAAGGAGAAAAGGCAGCTCGTAGGGACGGCGCCCGTCCAAAGGCTGACCACTATACTATGTGAGCCCGACCTCGGTGGGAGGTATCGACCGTTGCTGGGAGGGCTCGGGTAGGGGAGTGGGCGGTGGGGGGTAGGTGTCAGCGAGCAGGGGAAGGGGGGGGGGGGTTGTCTGAGGATAACGGGCGGCAAGGAAGGTTTCAGAACGGGGGGGGAGGGTAGGTTAGAGCAAGGATGAAGGAAGGGAGAAAGGGGCCGCGGGGGGACTGTGAATGTCAAGGGCTCGGGGTCGGGGGGGGCGGGGAGGCGGCGGGGGGACAGTCGGCCTCGACTAATGGGAGATCGCCCCCTCAGGAGGAAAACCATACACGTACAGCTGACACCAGTGGGGGTTTCAACGAGCGTGTGGAAAGTGGGGGGGGTCCGTATGTACCAAGTAAAAAAGCCAACTGAAAATAAGGTCTTCGAAGAGCACGGGCTTTAACCCTTTAAATCACCTCGCTGCCGTGTCAAGTAATGGGGGTACCAAGTGTCTACTTGCGTGACCAAAGAAATAAAAAGGAAGATCGGGCACCTCACTCTAACATAACACCGACCCAGAGGTTAAAGAAGATCACTTCCAGAAAGGCTCACTGAAAGCATTGCCTTTTAATCACGTACAGGCTAGGGTGGCCACACACACTAAAGGAGAGGGTAGGGGAAAAAAAACTCTAACGCGAATTGAAAGTAGGGACTTCACCATCGTAAGGAAGAAGGCCGAAGCCTAGGGTAGGGGCCGTCGAAATAATCTCTTAAAAAAATCAGCTTTTAATGTTCCTTTAGTGATTCTTCGAAAAGCATGTCGGGAAGTTTCTAGGATCAAGCACTAAAGCGCCTAGACTTCATGATTTGACAACTTTCCAGAGTCGGCACCATCTTCATACGTGGTTTGTCCGAAAAAATGCCTTCAAGGGGGTGAATCTAAGACAAGGGGATACGATTTTACAGGGCGGGGAAAATGGTATTGCGCGTGACGAGGAAGGGTCTCGCTGCTCATCTCTTTCAGAACCTTTGACGTAACTTTTACTGTGTGAACTGATTATATCCGGCGATAGAAACGGTCCTGCGTTGGGGACCCCACTCGAAATTACGAAAAAACTTCTCATTATCGGAGATACTATTGGACGGAGGGCCCCCTCGGAGGTTTCTTAAAAGTTAAGAGGAGTTAGAGAAATTGGGGTCGAAAGCTCTGGGTAAACTGGGGGGAAGGATGTGACTCTCACTCGGGAAAAGGACGGAAAGGTGCCCATAGGACGGAGCAGTGGTCGATGGTCTCGGTCGGGGTAAGCGAATAGGGAAAATACGATAGTTACATGAAGGGACGGTCGATCAACGTCCGAATTAGGACCCACGGAAAATCCAAAACAGCGAGTTCGGCCTTCTCCACTTTCTCAGGGTTACTGTGTATAAAACCCAGGTGAGAAAGTTCCTCTTCTGGTCAGCAAAGAAACAAAACGGAGGAGGTTGACGGGTGGGAAAGACTCGACGCGGGGATCACGACTTCCAATCCTGTGGACCGTAGGAAGCACCGAAGAGAGCAAACAGACGAGATCTTTGGGAAGTTTGTGCGATCACGAAATGGAGGGTGTTCCCGGAGGGGGTATCAGGGAGCGTCAAAAACGGCAGCCAGTATAGTCCGGGACTCTACCAGACGTCACAAAGGTCTCCTGTCAAAGGAGAAGCTGGGCATAAAAAGCCAGAAATGTTACGAGACGGGAGGTAAATTGGTCAAGAGGTGTAGGAAAACCGTTCCGGGGCGTGCTTGAGGGGGAATAAGGGCCGAAATCGGGGGAGACATTTCATGTTCACATCCTAATAATCCATCGTAGGACCCGCCTTCTTGGGTCCGAACCATGCATTCGGAGTCTCCAGGATCTTTGGTTCTTCGCGACTTGCAAACTTCGAGAGTGGGCATCTACGTAAAAAAGACAAGTCATGGGGTCAGTTCCTACCGAAACCTGTTGGGAAGTAGGCGCCCTTTCACCCCGAGGTGAGCGTAAGAAGGTTGACTGAAAAAAAAAGAGACTACCGATCCCAAAACTACACTTCGGTACATGTCGAGCGCATAGGAGCATTGATAAAAAAAGAGAGGCAGGGGAGGCGTAGGAGAAGAGATATGTGAAGGAGTCGCATAAACGGAAGCCCCTCGGCGCCAACATCGTTCTAACAGATGAATAGCGGGGGGGATAAAGCATATAGGTAGCAGGTGCGACTTAAAAGAGGAAGGCAAGGTAAACCACGCAAAACCTTCAAATAGGAAAAGATGCGAGCCTGGGGACTGTAGGAAAAAACTTAGGTTGGGTGAGAGATCAAATGGGGGGGTTAGACGCGCACGACAACAAGCCATCCTACCAGAGGTGAGGGGTTATAGCGGGAACCAACCCTCCTAAGCGATTAAGAATAACGGCAGAACATCCTCTACAAAAAGTATCTGGAAATTACACATAATGGCAGTGTACGCGACAGGTATCATCAAAAGGGCGACATCCTCTTACAGGCCACGGTTCGGACGGTTCGATTTACAAACGGGTGAATTGAATTCCTAAAAAGCTTTCTTTCCAGACGGTAAGGAAATCGATCGGGCAACAACAGGCCGAGGGTAACTCTATAAAGTCTGACCCTTACTGAAAGAATAATACTCGAGGGTACTCCAGGAAAAGCTGCGGGAGGGCTTTGTATGCTTTATTAGATTTCGTAAAAACTTGGCGCAAGGTCAACGGTCTCGGGGGGGGAGTCGCCGAAAAACCATCAGATGAGATTATGTAAAACGCGATTGGGAAGGTCATCTCCATCGGACTCCCGGAGACACAGAAAAAAAAAATGGGGAAAAAACTCTCCAGGGGGTTGCACGTCTATCCTAGTCGGTACCGCAAAAGTCTGAAAGATTCTAATCCCGGCTTATCCAAGGGATGGCACACAGGAATACATGTTGAAGGGCACCTATAAGCAGGGGATATTACAACACAATCAGGGAGTCGCCAGGAGACCGTCGAAGGGGCAGGCAAGAACTTGCAATCAATTCTTGGAGGGGGGACTAACAAGAGCACGCGAAGGAGTCCGACATCAACTCTTCCCACTAAAACTCAACGATTAAGGATAAAAAAAGGCATAAATATTGAGTTTTCGAGATAGGGACCCTAAGTACACGAAGGACGGCTCATCTGTCTAGCCGCCAGCTTCAATAGATCCCCATGAACTTTCCCCCGTGGAAAAACCGTCGCAAGGGGATAAGGGAAAATAAAGTTCGTAAAATCCTGGGTTTAACAGATCGCGTAAAGACCTTGAAAGGGGTAGGAAAGAGGTGACGGGATCCTCTAAAAGACAGGTAGGACGAGAAGAGGGGAAAATAAGAGAAAAAAACGAACGTACACCTGTAATAAAGCAGTAAGGGAGAGACCAAAAAGCCGCGTTCAATTGGAGGAAAGCTACCAAAGGCAGAATACACTTGCCAAAAGAGTTAGGGCAGCTTTAACCAAAGAAAAGGTAAAGAGGGAAAGGGCTAGGGGTTGAAAGCACAACGAATCCACGAAACACCCCACTAGATGAAATCCCGGGCTTTACAGTCCATCGGCCCTGTCCCAACTTCAACCCGCAGGAAAAACCTATCAACTACATTCAAAGTAAAACCGCGAGTCTCCTGCCACGCCTAAGTGCAATCTTCCTACACCTGGACCCGACGGGAAAGTCACAAAAAGGCAAGGACTAGTGGAATGTACTTCAGTTGGAGCAATGTTTTAAACGCACTGCCTCTTGCTACAAGAGTTAGGCGAGAACAAACCTCGTCAGAAAAACAAGCCGGCAAAAAAAAATGCAGCTAGAAACGGACTCGGCACTGACGTGGTGTATCTAATATTTATAAATGGAAATAATGTCAGGGAGACGCAGCAGTAGGGGAGCAGCCATCGATCCGGGGGGTTTTAAAGCAAAATACCGAAGTCAAATGGACAAGCCAAAAAATTCACTTTATGAAGTCTGTAATGGAAGGGATAAGGGATGAGGGTAAAGACTGGTGTACAGGGATGGAGGAGGCAAGTGAGGACCTCCTTGATAAGGCGAGTTTGCAGAACGAGTCTATGGGGACAGAAATAACGGAGAAGGGAAAGTGACCCCATGGGAGGTGACTTTCGTACTCGCATCTTGAAACGGGAATTCTTAGGATTGAGAAGGCGACCATTGACCCCGATAAAATAGGATCGACATCCCCAACAACGAGGGTAACAGGGGGGTACGGCTTATTAGGTGGGCATTTGTCTACAAATTCGGTCCTGGGGCAGCTACTACTAACAGAGAGGGTACGTCAAGATGATCCAGGGTGTGAGGTTTCGATGGGTTCGAAGATAAGTGAGTAGGTAGAATGTTTTTCTTACAATCACTCATAGAACACTCCCATGTGCTTTCACACCACCGAACGACGAGAAAAGTACTTGCCGTCGAAGTCTAAAGCCAGCCGACTGTAAAATGGGAGGGTAGGGAAGAACGGGAGCCGTCCGCACGGTCCGGAAAGTTGAGGGGAGATACTCAAATGATGGGGATCGAACGAGAGGAGAAGGAACAAAAGATGACTCAGGACAGGGCATCTGTACTGGGGGGAACCCGTTTAGGCGGGCCAAGCATTAACGCTTCAAGGGAAGTCCAGGCTAATGGAGGTGGTACGATAAGTCATTGGAATAAGGGGGTAGATTTATCAGCAGGCGGCCATCGTAATCATAAAGAGATGCATCAATACTGTAGACGGGGTGGAATGATGCTGTCAAGCTCAACATCAAGATGTAAGGGGGTAGAAGAGAAACCAGTAGAAAAATTAACAGTCAAGCCTCTGGAACCTGCAAAAAAAAAAAACTCGGTTACTCTGTAGGTCTAGGGAACTTTATGAAACGATGGTGTAAAGTAGACAATATAAAATAAAAACAACAGTATTAAGAGAGATTGCAAAAAGGACGGTGCAAAGGCGGTCACTACACGTCAAATGATCCAGTGGTAATGATGAAGAGCGGAATGTTCGCAGAGATCCTCTGCGGAGTGATTTTCTCTGAGGGGACTTGGAGAAGGGCACATTAGGAGTGGGGCTTAGGGAAGAGCACGCTCGCAGATTAAAAACCCCCAGAAATCGGGAGATATGGTCATGAACGTAAATAAAGGCTAGGGCACCGAAGAAGGCAGATCTCCCTGATTATGAGAACAGGAAAAAAGCAACAACGTTGGGATATAAAGGAAAACACTTACGGAGTTGAGCAGAACCCTTTACCTTCATACTATAAAACTAGGTCCTGGGGCCGTGGTTCTCGTACAGCACCTCGGAAAGGTTGGGGGATAGAAAAAAGAAACACCACTGTAACGAGAAGATCGTAGGACGAACAGTTCAACCTACCCCGCCAAGACAATCTTTAGAGGCTATCATAAAGGACTCGACGAGGAAAATAGGGTCCAACCGGGCCTGTTGTTTACGGGGGGGGACGGGATCGGGCGTCTAAGAACAATTAGACTTCAGAAAAGATCCCATTACCAAGCAGGACCGACTTCTTAAGTGGTTCGGCTGACGTAAAAGAGGGAATCTCCTCAAAAGGCTCCTTATATCCCCGACTCCCATACACCTAGAACATGAAACAGTTGGAACGGTGGGGGTATTACTCAGCTCGGGGTGGAAATTTCAGAAAGGGGGGCCACTGCTAAAGTTTTAGTATCAGGCAGACTTGACGAAAAGGGCATCCTCTTACGTGGTAGGAGGAAGAATGGAGTCCAATATACGATTAAAAAAAAGACCTACCATGATCAAGGGGCCTCTCGGAAATTGGCTCAACAAGCTCCAACCTTCCCCCAGGTCTTACCATTTGTCAACATAATCACTGAAATACCGCTCCAGATCTAAGGGTAAGTTGGGTTACCAGCGTAGGTTGTTCAATTGGCCATTCAGGAAAAAGGGGGGGGCATTGCAACACAAGAAACAAAACGGTACTGGTTTCACCACAAAATCTCTAAAAGTGTGTCCTCACAAGTAGGGTCTCGTCGAATAAGTCAGAGTTTGGCGTGAAAGGGAGTCGCCGCCTTCAAGGTCTCTCGCACGTTTACGAATCCTTCTATTAAAACATGGCGCACCCCTTGGCCGAATCAGGGTCAGAGGATAAGGGCTCACTTGGGGGGAAGCCGGGTCGGACGGACGTCCTTCGGTAACGATCCTCCCGGAGGAGCGTTGTCAGCAGACTTAGAGTGGACGGGGGAGAGAAGGTCTTAAGAGATCTTGGCGTTACAAGGGGCCCAATGTGAAGCCTGGGGATGTTCAAAATAATCTAGGGGGCAGAAATCTGGGGTGAATAATATCCAGGTGGCCTGCGGGGAGTACTGACGAAGTACAAATGGAGGTCGGGCCAGTGACTGGGTAGGGAGTGCTCATGAGTCCAGTGAGCCTTCTGTTACCTCTCGCCTCTTGAATTGGGTTGGGCGGAGAAGAAGGTTTGCTTTACGTGGCGTTAGGAATTGGTTCCTGAAGAGCAGTACGTTTAGAGGGTGCAGTGGTTAAACATTCTCTGGTAATCGTACTGATCTGTGGTCTAAAAGTGTCTAGTGTTCTTGAGGATATCGAGAAAACCTACGAAATCGGGGGTTCGGACGGGAAAAAACTTTTTCATAACGATTCATAGAATGGAGAGAACTGCCAGTGCTTTACGCATTCTGGATTCTCGTTATAATTTCTAGACCAAGGTGGACCGGTCGGAGGGAGAGTCATAGGGAGAGTGGGTCTTATGCAAATAAAGAGAAGAGGGGAATTACTGCCTACCCGATACTAAACAAAAACCGGAATGAGAGGGGTTTGCGAAAAGTCCATGGGTGGGAACCGACTATCAAAAAAGGCCTGACTACGAAGTTATGCAGGGGGAGATCCAACCACCGGTCCTTTAAGGACTGGGAGAGTAAGATTGGTACACTGTTGGGCGCAAGTGTTTAGCTCGTTGGTCCTCGGAGCGGCCTTTGCGGAGGGAAGGGAGCTTATACAGGGGGGACCTTAGAGGTCTTCGCATTTAAGGCACGTGGATCAGTGACCGAACATGAAGACCGTGGCAAAAATAAGTTAAAAAAGCTAGAGAGCGGCATTAAAGCCCGAGGGGTCTATGGACCGGGGACCTCATGCTAGGGGCAAGACTACTCTTGAACCTAGACTGGCCGTGAAAAGGCGCCTAGAGAAAGTTGAAGTAGACCGGAACAACCTAGTGTTCTATTAGAAAGGGTTTTTCAGAAAAGATTAGGGGACTTCCCGATCAACCGTCCATAGTCCCTAGGTTCTACGAAGAACCTTGAGCTATAAAGTCATGTAGATACAAAAAAGGGCTACGAGCGGGAGGCTCTTCTAGATCGGGGGGGGTCCCCGTAGCAGACGTAGAATGCACGTCACTGCAAACCGTAGTAAACAATCCGGAAGGAAGGCGGAAGACGGCGTGCGGATTAGAAGGAGCAAAAAGACTTAGCGTTAAGCTGAAAAGGCAGGTCGGTGGGGACTATATATTCCCGAGGGATTCGCGGGAAGAAAATAAGGGGTTGAAAATAAAAAACACAAGAGAAACAGAAAGAAAGCGTGTTATCGCCGCAAAAGCCCGGCCGGGGAAATCTATACGAAACAAACCCTACCTTAGCTAAATAGTACGCGAAGGGATCGGTGGGAGATCAGAAATCGACTCGCAATGCGCACAGAGACGGCGGTCTCCGGGGGGGGGGGTGGGACGGGGGCTTTCTAACGGAAGTGAGCGATTAATCTAAAACAGGCTCCGAGGGGGCTGCGAACTGAGTCCAAGAAGAAAAAAACATTCAAGGGGGAGGTCATATGATCCTAAACAGCGCCGGGGGACTTCAGGAATGACGGGGCTGGGGGGACTGGTTATAGGAACGTCCTAAAATTGTTAGGGGGAGCCCTCTTTGGCCGCGCTCCACCTCAGGTTGTACTTATCGCCGTTGGACATCTGTCGAGTGACCGAAGTCTATTTAAAGGGGCTACCATCTAGCCGGGCAACTGTACAAAACTGAATGCGCCCTCAAAAGGTTGAGAGATGCCCTTTATCAAAGGACGTCCAGCAGTAGTTTCCTCTGCTGACAGATGCCGAGACGAATGATCCACCGTGAATGCATTCAACCGTATGTTAAGAAAACATACCCAGAGGGGGTTCATCTGTGAAGTGCAAAGGGAATCAGGCGTACTATAACTGAGTCAAGGGGCACAAGATTAAAGATCCGAATATCCTGATGGGGGGCAGGTCTCGAAGTCTATCCCTCTAAATTCTGGATGCCTATTCACGTATGCCGAATTGGGAAACCACAAATCCCTTGACTCGAAACAGAGGCATCAAGTCATTTTCCTTTCGGGGGGAAATGGCACGATGCGTACTTATAGGGGGGGGGGGTTCAATTCCGGGGCACTAACTTCTATCCCTGGACTTTGTTCACCCTTTTAAACAGGGGAACGTACGAACTTCCACCGTGGAGTCCCTCTTGCCGTGAGCATGCGCTATCCCCGGAATGATGACATCGTAAGGGACTAAGCGGGGGCTCACCTGAAATACGACTCTCCAAATCTCACGGGAAATCTCACCAAA